>Ga0209916_1000319_pt1 | contig 85440 bp, 82 predicted proteins | sample ThiBio_1000_plan_FD_183956 | JGI IMG/M metagenome (GOLD analysis project Ga0209916, IMG submission 183956) | Wastewater bioreactor microbial communities from Cape Town, South Africa - Thiocy_solids_2 (SPAdes) | ecosystem: Engineered > Bioreactor > Thiocyanate-remediating > Anaerobic-Aerobic ... | reverse complement strand
GCACGCAGATCCGCCCACCGTGCCCGCATCCGCCGAACCGCTGCCGGAACCCGACGCCTGCGTGCTGCCGGAACCCGACCCCTGCGCACTGCCGGTGCCCGTGTCCGTCGGGGCGCCGCCGGACGAGCCCGCCGCGCCGCCGGATGACGCACCGGCGCCCGACGTCGGGGAGCCGGTCTGGTCAGCCTGCCCCGGCGAGCTGCCACACGCACTCAGCGCGAGCGCGCAGGCGGCCAACACGGCGACGGCACCAGAGAGCCGCGTTTTACTCATGAATCAGTTCCTCCCCTGGCCGGAGGCGCCCATCCGGGTCGACCTGTCCGGCGTCGAACCGGCGCGCGGGGCGCCGGCACAAGCGTGTCAGCACCAGCCTATGCGACGTCGGCGAGATCCTGCCACCGGGCGCGTCTGGCATCGGTGGGCCGCCCGGTGCCGCCAGCACGACACCGATCACGCCTCGGCGACCACCCGCAGGAACAGTTCATGCATGCGGTGGTCCGCGGTGATCTCTGGGTGGAACGAGGTGGCCAGCGCCAGGCCCTGCCGGACGGCGACCGGGTGGGGTGCGCCGCCGTCACCCTCGGCCGCCGGGACGCTGGCCAGTACCTGCACGGACGGGCCGATCGCCTCCACCCAGGGGGCCCGGATAAAGACCGCGTGCAACGGGCCTCCGGCCACCCCCCGCACGTCCAGGTCGGTCTCGAAGGAGTCGACCTGCCGACCGAATGCGTTGCGCCGCACCGTGATGTCCAGCGCTCCGAGCGGCTGCTGGTCCGGTCGGCCGTCCAGGATTCGCGAGGCAAGCATGATCATCCCGGCGCACGATCCGTAGGCCGGCAGCCCGGAGCGCAGCCGTTCGGTGAGGGGTTCTCGCAGGTCGAATACGTCCAGCAGCCGGCTCATGGTGGTCGATTCACCGCCGGGGATCACCAGGCCGTGCAGGTCGGCGAGTTCGGTCGGCCGACGCACCGCCCTGCCCCGCGCGCCCAGCCCGGCCAGCACCCGCAGATGCTCGCGCACGTCCCCCTGCAGGGCCAGCACGCCAATCGTGGGGCTGGCCGTGAACCTGGTCATGAACGCAGCCTGGTTCGTCACGTGATCGCCGTTCTGGACAGATCAGGGCTTGGCGACCATCAGCACGACCACCGCGACCAGCAGGACCGTCACCACTCCGGAGGTGACGGCGATGCGTCGATAGTCGTTGCCGCGCAGGGTGCCGGTCTCGGCCGACTGCAGATGCTCGCCGGCGCTGCGCAGCGCTGGAACCACGGCCAGCACGTTCAGCGCCAGCGCGATGGCGTACAGGATGATCGAGATCAGCACCCAGGGCGTGGCGATCGACAGGTTGTATTTCTCGTCGGACATGCCGAGCACGCCGAAGCCGAACAGCACCACCAGCAGCGAGGCCAACGAAAAGATCATCGTGGAGCGCGCTGTGGTGAGCACCGCCGCCCCGTCACCAGATCGCACCGCCCGCATCGCGCTCATGGGCAGGATGGCCATCGGGCCGATCAGGAAGACGGCCGCGACGACATGCAGGACGTCCAGCAGGGTGTGCACGCTGCCATAGTATCGGTGACGACGGCGGGCCCGGCGGCCGCGTCGACCAGTGCCGTCCGCCCGCCGACGGCACCATGCGCCCCGCTCCGCCCAGGTCGCACCGTTAGGGTGGCAGCCGTGGACGCCGCCCCGGACAGCATCGATCGCCCGCCGCGGCCCGGATCCAACGCCGCCGTCACAGATCCCGCCGTCACCGATCGCCTCGCCCTCAGCCCCGACGGCCCCGTCACCCCCAACGACGCCGAGCCGGACGGCACGCCATCCCGGCGGTGGGCCAGGCGCCGGCAGTGGGGCCGATTGTCCGTTCCACCGCTGGTGGCCGCGGCCGTGTGGGTCGCCGGGTTCGCCGCTGTGGTCGCACTGCTGGCCAACGCTGCTGCCCGGCTGACCGCCAACCCCGGCGTCAGCATCATCGAGTCGGACACAGCCACCCCGATCCTGGAGGCGCAGTCCATCCTGCAGGGGCACGTGCTGCTGAACGGCTGGCGGATGCTGTACGACTCCTACTGGACCGTGGAGGTGCCGTTCTACGCCTTGGGAGTGCTCGTCACCGGCGTCGACCCGGTGTTGATGTACGTGGTGCCGGGCGTGCTGGCGGCCCTGCTGCTGATCACGGCCGCCCAGCTGGCCCGGGAGCGCCTGCGCGGCGGCGCGGCGGTCGCCGCGGTCGGCACTCTGATCGCGCTGATCGGGCTGCCCAGTGACGTGTGGGCGACGCTGTTCCTGCACGGCGCCTGGCACGTCGCCACCATGCTGTGGTGCCTGCTGGCGTTCCTCGGATTGCGCTCGTCTCGGTGGGGCCGCGGCTGGTGGCTGGCCGTGGTGCTGCTGATCGCCGGGCTGCTGGGCGACCTGCAGACGGTGGCCTACGGGATCGGCCCGGTGGTGCTGTCCGGCATCCTCGCCTCGATCCGGACCCGGCGCTGGCTCGCGGGCGCGCCGGCCCTGACGGCCGGAGCGGCGGCCGTGCTGGGCGCGGTACTGCTGCGCAAGCTGCTGGGCGCACTGGGCGCCTACACCATCGGCACCATCAACGCCTCGGCCAGCCATGACCAGCGCTGGGAGAACCTGGGCAACATTCCGTCCTGGCTGCCCCGGGTGTTCGGGGTCGGCACCGGCGAATGGGGGCACAACGGAGTGCCTGCCGCGCTGACCGCGGTGCGCTGGGTGGCGGTCGTGGTCGTGTTGGTCGCCGTGCTGGTGGCGCTGTGGTCGATGCTGACCGGAGTGTTCGCGGGCCGCCCGGGTCGCACTGCCCACGGTCAACGACCTGGCGGGGAGTCGTGGCGCATCGACGACATGCTGCTGCTGGCCTGCCTGGCGGACCTGGCGTTCTACGTGTACGCGGCGCAGAGCGGCCTGCCCGGCTACCTGCGCTACCTGGCGCCGTTCGTGGTGTTTGGCTCGCTGCTGGCCGCCCGGATGGCCGGGCGGGCGTACGCGCGGATGCCGGCCGGCGTCGTGCGGCGGTCGATCGCCGGCGCGGGCGCGGCGCTGACGCTGCTGTTCGCCGCCTCGTTCGTGGTCACCTCGGTACAGCCGGTGCGCCCCGTCACCGCCTCCGACCTGGCCGCCTTCCTGGCCGACCACGACCTGACCGACGGGGTCGGCAGTTACTGGACGGCCGCGATGACCACCGTCGCCTCGCACGACACGGTTCGGGTCCGGCCGATCACCATGCAGAACGGTGACGTGGTGCGGTACGGCCGGCAGTCCACCAGGGATTGGTATGAGGGGCAGCAGTTCCAGTTCCTGGTGTTCGACACCAGCGATAACTGGGGCGGGGTGAACCAGGCCTCTGTCACCGCGGCGCTGGGGCGCCCGGAGCACGTGTACCGGGTGGGGACCTACCGGGTGCTGGTCTGGCCCAGCACGCTGGCCATCGACCCCGACCGGTTCGCCGGGTAGCCCGCGCCGGCGCGGGCGGCCGAGACGCTCGGGGTGGCCGGGCCGTGGGCGCGGCGACGTAGGCTGACGAGCGCATGATGGATCCATCCCCGCCGCCGGCGGGAGCGGGCAACGAATGGAGCGTGCGGCGTGCGGATTCTGGTCCTCGGCGGTGACGGGTTCTGCGGATGGCCGACCTCGCTGCATCTGTCCGCGCTCGGCCACGACGTCGCCATCGTGGACAACCTGTCCCGGCGCAACATCGACAACGAGCTGGAGGCGCAGTCGCTCACGCCGATCTCCCCGATGGGCATCCGGCTGGCCGCCTGGCGCGACCTGGGCGAGCGGGAGATCACCTTCCATCGCTTCGACGTCGCGCAGGACTACGACCGGCTGCTGGGGCTGGTGACCGAATGGCGACCCGACGTGGTGGTGCACTTCGCCGAGCAGCGCTCCGCGCCGTATTCGATGAAGTCCTCGCGGAACAAGCGCTACACGGTGTCCAACAACCTGGGTGCCACCAACAGCCTGCTGGCCGCGATCGTCGAGTCCGGGCAGGACATTCACGTGGTGCACCTGGGCACCATGGGCGTGTACGGCTACGGCACCGCCGGCATGAAGATCCCGGAGGGCTACCTGCGGGTCAAGCTGGAGACCGACGACGGCCGGGAGATCGAGCAGGAGATCCTCTACCCGCCGAACCCGGGCTCGATCTACCACATGACCAAGACCCAGGACCAGTTGCTGTTCGCCTACTACGCCAAGAACGACGGGCTGCGCATCACCGACCTGCACCAGGGCATCGTGTGGGGCACCCAGACCGATCAGACCAGCCGGGACGAGCGGCTGATCAACCGGTTCGACTACGACGGCGACTACGGCACGGTGCTCAACCGGTTCCTGATGCAGGCCGCGGTGCGCTACCCGCTGACCGTGCACGGCACCGGCGGACAGACCCGGGCGTTCATCCATCTACAGGATTCGGTGCGGTGCATCGCGCTGGCCATCGCCAACCCGCCAGCCGCAGGGGAACGGGTGCGGATCCTGAACCAGATGACCGAGACGCACCGGGTACGCGACCTGGCGGCGATGATCTCGGACATCACCGGGGCGACCGTGGCGAACGTGCCCAACCCTCGCAAGGAAGACCCGGAGAACGAGCTGTTCGTGGAGAACCGGCAGCTGCTGGACCTGGGCCTGGAGCCCATCACCCTGCAGACCGGCCTGCTGCAGGAGGTCACCGACATCGCCCAGAAGTACGCCGAGCGGTGTGTGCTGGACAAGATCCCCTGCCAGTCGCTGTGGCGGGCGGATCTCGCCGCCGGTGACGCGGCCGTGGGCGTGGCGGCCGGAGCCGTGGGTGTGGCGGCCAGGGCTGTGGGGTCGGCTGGCGCGGCGGCCGATCGTGAGGCGTCGGCCAGCAGGTGAGCGTGCCGACCGAGCCGACCCGCGTGCGGGCCCACCAGCCGCGGGTGACCGAGCGCCGTCCGGCCCGGTCGGGGTCGCGTGATCGCCTGCACGAGCTGGTGATCCGGCGACACCCCCGGCTGCCGGGCTGGCTGCGATTCTCCCGGTACACCGCGGGCTCGGCGATCTGCTTCGGGGTCTCCGAGGTGGTGTTCGTCGCGGTCTTCTGGCCCGGGCTGCTCGGCTCCAAGGGCGCGGCGGTCGTCGCGTCCATCGCCGGCATCATCCCCGGCTACTTCCTGAACCGCTCGTGGACCTGGGGTCGGACGGGCCGGTCGGACTTCTGGCGCGAGGTGGTTCCCTACTGGGCCACCGCGCTGGTCTCCACGGCGCTGGCGGCGCTGGGGACCGGTGCGGCCAATGCGATCTTCGCCGACGAGCCCCGCGGGGTTCGCACCATGATCAATGCCGTGGCCTACATGCTGGTCTACGGGGTGCTGTTCGTCGCCAAGTACGTCATCTTCCACCGCTGGCTGTTCGCACCGAAGCCGGAAGTGCCGGTGGCGGAAGCGCGATAGCCGGACACGGGCCGTTACGGCACCGGCGGCGTGATGGCCAGCAATATGACCGCCGGCTGCGCACTCTCGTTGCAGTAGCGATGGGCCAGCCGGGAGTCGAACGTCAGCGCCTCCCCCGCCGTCAGCACATGCCGGTCGTCACCGACCTCGGCCACCACCTCGCCGGCGAGCACCACCAGGCACTCGGTGGACTCGTGCCCGCGGCGCTGTGGCGCGGACACGTCCCCGGGCTCCAGCTCGGCGCGCAGCACCTCCAGATCGCCCCGGCCGGGGGTGATGCGCTCGTAGCTGATCTGCCCGGACGGGGCCGTCAGGAACATGCGCTCACCCGGCCGCGAGCGGTGCACCAGCGGGGCGTTCGGCTCGCTGAACAGCGCCGCCACCTCGGCGTGGAACACCGACGCCAGCCGGCGCAGGGTGGCCAGACTCGGGTCGGTGACGCCATTTTCGAGCTGGCTGAGCAGCCCGGGTGATACCTCGGCGGCCGAGGCGAGCTCGCGCAGCGTCATCCCGTGCCGCAGCCGCAGCTCGCGCAGCCGGTCACCGAGCACGGCGTCAGCTCTCGGTGCCGGGGGTATCGGTGGCGGCGTCGGCCAGGTGCTCGGCATGGTGATGCACGATGCGCCACGGCGAGGACGCGTCGGAACCGCCAGCATGGTCGATGCTGCCGACGTTGTCGTTGGTCAACACATCGGTGACGCGGAACGTCGTCACCGCCCCATCGACCTCGGCGCGCAGCAGATACCGGATGACCGCCACCTGCTCGCCCCACCGGTCGACCACCGGATCCTCGACCCGCAGGCGTGGCGGGGCCGAACCCCGCCGGTCTCGCAGCGCATCCAGCCCGGCCAGATCCATCAGCGGGCCGGGCTCGTCGCTTTCCCAGATGGTGATGTCGGAATGCAGGTGCGCGTCGAATCCCGGCCGGTCACCCAGCCGGGCGTACATGCCGCGGGTCGCCGCGACGACCGCACCATCGAACTCGCGGATCCGCTCGGTCATCGATCTCCCCCACCTATCGAGCCGCCCGCGCCGCCCGCGCCGGCCGCGACCGGCGCGACGCGCCGCAGCACCGGCAGCACCTCTCGTCCCAGCAACTCGATGCCGGCCCTCGCCGACAACCCGTGCGGTGTACCGAATTCGATGCGAGTGGCGCCCGCGTCGATGAGCCCGCGAGCGCGGCGCGCCACCTCGCCAGGGGTCCCGGAGATGCAGAACCGGTCCAGCACGTCGTCCGGGATCAACGCACCCGCCCCGGCATGGTCGCCGGTCGCCAGTCGCTCCCGGACCGCGGCCAGCATGCCGGAGTCCAGGGTGACCGTGCGGTCCAGCGGCGCCACCACGTCCAGGTACATCGCCACCTCGGTGCGAGCTCGGCGCCGGGCGGCGTCGCCGTCACCGTCGACGACCGTCACGGCGCCCGCCACCACCCCGACGGCGTCAGCGGGGCGGCCGGCGGACTCGGCCGCGTCCCGGAGCCAGGACGCCATCAGCGCCACCATGTCGGGGTTCGCGCAGCCGCCGAGCTTGACCTCGTCGGCGTACCGTCCGGCCAACCTGGCACCTCGCGGACCCCACACGCCCAGCAGCAGCGCCGGTGGGCGGGACGGCAGCGGGTATCGCAGCCGAAAGCCCGGCTCGATCGTGAAGTGCCGCCCGGCAAACCCGGTGTCGTCGCCGGCCAGCAGCCGGCGCACCACTTGAATGGTTTCCGAGGTTCTGCCGACGCCGCCCACGGTGTCGATGCCGATGCTGCCCAACCAGGCGCCGCGGGTCAGCCCGAGGTAGGCGCGACCCGAGGAGGCCTCGTCCAGCGCGGCGATCTGGCCGGCAATCTCCACCGGGTGCAGCAGCGAGCCGTTCAGGCAGGCGGTGCCGAGCCGGATCCTGCTGGTGACGGCGGCGATGTGCAGCAGCGCCGGCAGTGGCGGCCCGAAGCCCAGGTCGGCGAAGGTGCTCACCCCGTCGAACCCGAGATCCTCGGCGAGCCGGCCGATCCGGCGGTACTCGTCGACGGGCTTGTCGGTCTGGATGCCCAGGCTGAACCGGGGGTCCGGCCGCCCGTTCCCACCGTCTCGTCCGTCGGCGGCTTCCCGCCGATCCTGCTGCGCTGCCCGCGTCACACCCGAATCCCTTCACTGGCAATCTCTTCCGCTCGCCAGCAGGCCACCAGCGAGTCCATCGTCGAGCGCAGCGCCGGTTCCGACAGGCATCGCTGGTCGGCGTGCGGGCAGCGCGGCCGGAATCGGCAGCCGGTGGGAATGTTGGCGCCGTCTGGAACCTCACCGCGCAGTGCCACCGGCAGCGACGGCGTCGCCGAGACCTGCGGAATGGCACGGATCAGCGCCTGCGTGTATGGATGCCGGGGCGTGGCCATCAGGCGCCGGGTGGGCGCGAGCTCCACGATCCGGCCGAGATACATCACGGCGGTGCGGTCGGCGATCTCGTGCACCAGCGCCAGATCGTGAGAGATGAACAGCAGTCCCATGTCCATCTCGCGCACCAGCGACAGCAGCAGCGAGACCACCTGAGCCTGCGCGGACGCATCCAACGCGGTCACCGGCTCATCGGCGATAATCATCCGCGGCTCGGCGGCCAGGGCACGTGCGATCGCCAGCCGCTGCCGCTGTCCCCCGGAGAACTGATGTGGGTACCGGTCGGCCGCCCTGGCAGGCATGCTCACCCGCTCGAGCAACTCCACCACCCTGCGCTGGCGCTCCGGACCGTCGGCACCGGACGGAATCCCGTCCAACAACTGCGATCCCACCGTCCGGCGCGGGTTCAGCGAGCCATACGGGTCCTGGAAGATCATCTGCAGCCCGGTCTGGGCATCCGGTCGGCGGCGCCACCGGACCGGCAGCACGGGCTCGCCGGCAAACCGGATCTGCCCGCCGCTGGGGGCCGCGAGGCCGGCAGCCACCCGCGCGAGGGAGGACTTGCCGCACCCGGACTCGCCGACCAGGCCCAGCACCTCGCCGGCCCGGACGCTCAGATCGACGTCGCTGACGGCCCGCACCAGACCACGAGAGCTGGACCGGAATTCCACACTGACGCCATCCAGGGTGAGCAGGTCGGTCATCCGGTCACCTCGGTCAGATCGGGGGCCACCTCGCAGGCCAGCGCTCGGCCGTCGCCGAGTGCCCGAAGGGGCGGCACCGCCTGCCGGCAGACCGGCTGGGCGAAGCTGCAGCGCGGTTCGAAAGGGCATCCCGGCGGTGCCTGCCCCGGCACGACCGGCGCGCCTGGAATGGCCCGCAGGGTGCGTCCACTGCCCAAGCCATGCGGCCGGGCGCCCAGCAGGGCCGCCGTGTAGGGGTGCGCCGGAGCGGTCAGAACCCCGGTCGTGGCGCCGCTTTCCATCACCCTGCCGGCGTAGAACAGGTACGCGCGCTGGGTCAGGGCGGACAGCACGCCGAGATCGTGCGTGATGAATAGCACCGCCAGGCCGTACTCGGTGCGAAGCTCGTCCAGCAGGCTCAGGATCCCGGCCTGCACCGTGACGTCCAACGCGGTGGTCGGTTCGTCGGCGATCAGCAGCTGGGGCCGGCAGGCCAGCGCGCTGGCGATGGCGATGCGCTGCCGCATGCCCCCGGAGAACTGATGCGGGTAGGCCTTGAGCGCCCGACGAGCCTGCGGGATGCGCACCTGGTCCAGCAGTTCGACCGCCCGATCGCGGGCGGCCGCGGCATCCAGCCCCAGCCCGGTGCGCATGTGTTCGGTGAGCTGGGTGCCGACGGTGAGCATCGGGTGCAGCGCGGAACTGGAGTCCTGGAACACCATCGCGATGCCCGAGCCCCGCACTCGCTGCCAGCCCAGCCGATCCAGGCCCAGCAGCTCCTGCCCGGCGAATCGGATCGAACCGGTGACGGTGGCGCCCGGTGGCAGCAGGTTCAGCAGGGTCAGCGCGGTCAGGCTCTTGCCGGATCCGCTCTCCCCCGCGATTCCCACGATCTCGCCGGTGGACACCGTCAGGTCCATCCGCCGGATCACCTCGACGGGGCCGGACGGCCCGGGCAACGACACGGCCAGGTTCGACACCTGCAGCAAGGGGTCGGGCGACGGCTTGGGCTGCGGCAACGCGGTTGGCACCCCGGTCACGACACCCTCCTGGTCCGCGGGTCGAGCCAGTCGCGCACCGCGTCACCGATCAGGTTGAACGCCAGCACCACCGAGAGGATGGCCACACCGGGCAGGATGCTGACCCACCACTTGGACAGATCGGTGGAGCCGGCCGCGATCATGGCGCCCCATTCCGGTGCCGGAGGGCGGGGCCCGAGCCCCAGGAACGACAGTGACGCCAGCAGCAGCACGGCGTTGCCCAACTCGAGGCTGGCCAGCACCACCGACGGTCCCACGCTGTTGGGGACCACATCGCGGCGCAGCGCCCGCCACGGCCCGACCCCCAGCATGCGAGAGGCGTGCAGGAAATCGGAACTGCGGATGGACAGCACGGCGCTGCGCACCACCCGGGCGTAGATCGGCCAGGACACCACCACCAGGGCTAGCACGGCGTTGCGAGTGCTGGGCCCGAAGGCCGCCGATACCGCCATGGCCAGGATGATCTGCGGGAAGGCGAAGACCAGGTCGGTCAGCCGCATCAGCACCTCGTCGACGCCGCGGCCGATGTAGCCGGCGACCAGGCCCAGCCCGCCGCCAACCAGCAGCGCCAATGCGACGATCACGACTGCCAGCGGCAGTGACAGTCGGGCGCCATAGATGATGCGGCTCAAGATGTCTCGGCCCAGCTGGTCGGTGCCGAACCAGTGCGTCCCGGACGGCGGCTGGTAGTACGGACCGGACTGCGCCAGCGGGTCGTACGGGGCGATCGCCGGCGCCGCGATGGCCAACACGACCCAGGCGAGCAGGATGACCGCCGCGGCGATGGTCAGCGCGCCCACCGGCCGGTGGCGTGTGTCGCCGGGCCGACCCTTGCGCAGCCCCCACCAGCGTCGCGGGGCCAATGCCCGTGCCGCGCGCGGATCGGTCAGCTGCGCCGGGTCGCGCAGCTCTGCCTGGATTTCGGGTCCGGTCACGACAGTCGGATCCTCGGGTCGATCACGCCGTACAGCAGGTCCACCGCCAGATTCACCAGGGTGTACACCAGCGCGACGAACAGGCCCACACCCATGATGGCGGGAAGATCCAGGTTCACCGCGGCCCGGTAGGCGTACTGCCCCACTCCCGGCCAGCTGTAGATCTGTTCGATCAGCACGGTGCCGGACAGCAGTGAGGCGAATGCCAGTCCGCTGACCGTGATCACCTGCACCAGCCCGGCGCGCAGCACGTGGCGGCGCAGCACCACCCGGCGCGGCAGGCCCTTGGCGGTGGCGGCGGTGATGTAGTCCTGGTCCAGCACCTCGAGCATCGCCGATCGGACGAAACGGATCAGCGCCGACACCGTCAGACAGGTGAGCACCAGCACCGGAAGTGCCAGGTGCCACACCGCGTCCCAGAACACCGTCGGCCTGCCGGTCAGCAGCGCGTCGACGGTGTACATGCCGGTGATGTGCTCCGGCGGGGCATACTTGGCGCTCAATCGCCCGCCGTTCGGAGCAATGCCCAACACGTAGAAGAAGACGTACAGCAGCACGATGGCCAGCCAGAACGACGGCGTGGACAGGCCGAGCAACGCGCCGCCGCGGATCGCGTGGTCGGCGGCCCGGTCCTTGCGCACGGCCGCCCACAGGCCTACCGCCACGCTGATAATCAGCGAAAGCACCATCGCCGGGATGGCGATCTCCAGGGTGGCCGGCACGTACTTGGCCAGGTCGGACAGCACCGAGTCACCGGTGCTCTGCGAGACGCCCAGGTCGCCGTGCACCAGGTTGCCGAGATAGGTGAAGTACTGGACCACCAACGGCTTGTCCAGCCCCCACTTGGCCCGGTACGCCGCGACGATCGCCGGATCATTCTGCGCCGTCTCCGACAGGTTGGTCGCGGTGGGATCCCCGGGCACCAGCTGAACCAGCAGGAACGTCACTACCGTCACGCCCACCAGGAGCCCGATGGTGATGAGCACCTTGCGCCCAACGAACCGGGCGAGGGCACGACGCCGGTGCACCGCGTGGGGTGCACCGGCGTCGGTGTCCGGTGCGCGGTCCGGCGTCAGGTCGACCGGGTCCGCGCCGAGAGTGCCGCCGGTCAACTGTGGCCGATGTCCGCGACGTCGACGGTCCATCCGGCGGCGGTGTAGGTCGCTCCGGTCAGATCCGGGCTCGCCACCAGCACCCCGGAGTTATAGGCCAGGGTGATGTAGGGAGAGTGCTCCCGCATCAACCGCTGCCAGTCCTGCAGCGCCTTCACCTGATCGGCCGGATCCAGCGTTGCGAGCACCTTCTTACCCGCGGCCACCGTGGCCGGGTCGGCCCGCTCCTCGGTCCAACCAGCCTTCATAGCGTCCGCTCCCCCTGGCATGAGGTCTGAAACCTGGGACGCCGCGACGGGGTAGTTGAGCTGTTGCGGGCTAAAGCTCATCGGTACCTTGCCGGCCTTGCGCTGGTCCAGGAAGGAGGCGATCGGCGCCGGGTCGAGTTCAAGCTTGATGCCCGCCTTGGCCGCGTCGCTCTGCACCTTGGCAGTGATGGTGCCCAGGTCGACGCCGCCGAAGGTCAGCGCCGGGTAGAGCAGCTTGACACTCTGGTCCCCCACGCCGGACTCGGCCAGCAGCTGCTTGGCCTTGGCCAGATCCTGCTTCTGCGCCTCGGAGGCCGGCAGCGCCCCGGCGTAGGCCGTCGGAACTATGCCGGCAGCCGGCTCGCCGCCCGGACCGAACAGATCGGCGATGCCCTGATAGTCCATGGCTGCCCGCAGGGCCGCGACCCACTTCGGGTTGGAGGTCGCCTTGCTGATCGCCGGGTCGGCATCCAGCCGCAGCTGGTAGTAGACGCTGGGGCTGCTGGTCTGCTGCAACTCCGTGGGCAGGCCGTCCAACGAGCTGCCCGACAGGTCGAGCGCGATCTCCGCCGTCGGAACCTTGGACAGCGTCAGCTTCTGGTTCTGGATGTCCATGTTCTGGAACACCACCCGGCCGAAGGCCGGCTTGGTACCCCAGTACTTGGGATTGGTCGCCAGCACGATCCGGGAGGCCGCATCGAAGGACTCGATGACATACGGGCCACTGCCGGCCGCGGTGGTATTCAGGTAGTTGCTGAGCTTGTCGGCCGTGGCGGCATTCTCGCCGTCCACGCCGCCGTGCTCCTTGGCCACCTTGGAGTTGAGGACGCTGGCGGCAGGCATCGTCAGCATGATGGGAATGTTCGGGTCGGCGACGGAACTGGTGACCACTACGGTGTGCTCGTCCGGCGCGGTGACGGTCAGGTTCTTGACGATGGTCGCCGCGCTGCCCTTGAGGTTCTTGAGCCGATTCAGGCTGAATACCACGTCCGCCGAGGTGACCGGGGTGCCATCGGAGAACACCGCGTCGTCGCGGAGGGTGAAGGTGAATGTCTTGGCATCGTCGGACGCCTGGTAGGACTTGGCCAGATCGCCGACGGGCTTGGAAATGTCGGCACCGTCGAAGGTGACCAGGGTGTCGTACAGGGCGTGCACCACCACATTGCCGGTGGGCTCGTAGACGACACCCGGATCCAGGCTCTTGACCACGAACGAGGTATCGACCGTCAGCGTGGCATCCGAGCCGGATGACGCGTCGTCGCTGCCGCAGGCCACCAGACCCGCCAGGGCCAGCAGTACCGCCGCCGTCGTGGCCAGGACCCGCCGGGCCGGTGGTGCAGCCTTCATGGTGCTCCCTTCGCGTCGCGGGCACGCGCCGGCGACGGCCGATCGGTCAGGCGCGGTACGCCGACCGCATGTCTAGTGTGGCTGAACACGCTTCGGTACCACTAAACGCGACGCCGGCCGCCGAGTCAATCACGGGTCGATAACAGATTCCGTTCCGCCATCACCCGCGCGCTCCGCTACAGGGTCACTAGCAGGACAGCAGGGTCAGTAACCGGACAGCAGGGTCTGCAGCCTGGCCAGCCGTTCGGGCGCAAGCGTGCTGCGCACCCGGCGGGCGTCGGCCGGCCGGCGACCCCAGAGCATAACCAGCCGCGCGGCGGGGTCGGTCTCGATGACATCGGGGGCATCGACCGGGCCATCCAGGGTCAGGGTCCCCGCCCCGTCCTGCACGGACAGCACCAGGTCGGGCTCACCGGAGCAGCGCAGGCGGGCGGTCAGCGGTTCGCCGGGCTCGGGATCGCGGGCCAGCCCGACCCGCAACAGTGAATCGCCCAGCAACTGCACCGAATGCACCAGCAGGTCCTGCTGACCGAGCAGATCCATCCCGGTCTGGTCGTCGCCGATCAGATCCCAGCGATGCACCGCGTACTCCTGTCGCATGTGCTTGACCAGTTCCGCCACCGGCAGTCCCCAGCCCACCGCATCGTCGCGGGCATCCGGATCGTCGGCGAGCATCGCGGCGAACGCCTCGGACATGCGGTGTTCGGAAGCCTCCACCCGCCGCCGCAGCGCGGAATCGTCCATGGCGCGGTAGGGGGTCTCCCGTACCTGCCAGGCGCCGAACTCGGGCACCGGCCGGCCGGCGAGGTGCGCCTCGATCTGGTTGGCGAACGCATCGGCGCCGGAGGCCAGGTGGGCGATGATCTCGTGCGTTGTCCACCCACGGCAGGCCGTCACCGCGTCGGGCGGGGTGGAATCCAGCGCTTCGAGGAACGCGGCGATCTCGCGGCGCTCCGGTACCTCGACGACGTCCGGCTGCTGTTGCATGTCCTGTTGCATGTCCTGTTGCATGTCCTGTTGCATGTCTCTGCCTCGTCCCTCGGTGCTCACACCGGGCCGCGCCCTGCTGGACTACCCGGCAGGGCGAACCAGCAGACCGACAGGACGCAGGCTCCCCGGCTATCGGCCTCTCGAGACGGGTAGCTTTCGGTCGAGCTGGTATCTGTCAGCACTGTATAGCAGGATCGAACAAGCTGACCAGAGGAGTGACCGCACCATCGGGAGAGGAGGGGGCGTGGCACGTGGCCGCAAGCCCGACCAGAACCCCGGCCAGAATGCAGCGAAGCCGGGGCTGTCCGCGGTCATCGGCCGGCACGTGCGGGCGTTCCGGACCGAGCAGCGCGAGACGCTCCGGTCGCTGGCCGACCGCAGCGGACTGTCGGTTGGATTCCTGTCGCAACTGGAGCGCGGCCAGACGTCCATCGGGCTGACCAACCTGCGGGATCTGGCGCTGTGCCTCGGCCACGACATCGTGGAGTTCTTCGACGAGCAGATCCTCGGCAGCCCCGAGTCCGAACCCACCGCCGGGTCCACCGCCGAGCCCACCACCGGGCCCGGCCCGGGTGCCGCGATCGACGACCCGGTCCCCTCGGGTAGCCCGGATGCCGCACCCGGCGACGCGCGATATTCGTCGCCGGACAAGTACTTCACCCTGACCAGGAGCAGCGGCGAGCACACCTCGCAGTTCCTCAGCGGTACCCGCACCTACCGGATGCTCTCGCAGCGCGCCGCCGGTCTGCTGCTGGAGCCCATGCTGGTCGAGATCGCGCCGGGCGGCACCGTCGGCGAACCGGAGGCCCACCGGGGGGAGGAATTTGCCTACGTCGTCTCCGGAGAACTGACCTTCACGGTCGCGGGTACCACTCATCGGCTAGGCCCCGGCGACAGCCTGCATCTGAAGTCCTCCATCCCACATCACCTGCACAACGACACCGACCAGGTGGTCGTCGTGGTGTCGGTGGTGACCCCGCGGTTGTTCTAAAGGGGCCGCTCAACTACTCCGTCACCGTGTTCGATCTGGCATTGCCGCGTTCGATGGGATAGAAAGTCGGGGTGAATGCCACGAGCAACGTCCTGATCACCGGCTGCAACCTGGTTGACGGAGTCACCGAGCGGGCCCGGCCGAACACCGACCTGCTGATCGCCGATGGCCGCATCGTGCTGGCCGGTCCGCCGGACGTCGTGCGGGCGGCCGGACCGGCAGACCATGCGACGATCGACCTGCACGGCGCCTTCGTCACCGCCGGATTACTCAATATGCACACCCACTTCTCGCTCTCGCTGCCCGGTCCGGGCGGCGATGCCGTGCGCGCGCTCACCTCGCACGCCCTGGCTCTGTACATGGCCTCCGGCGCTCGCCGCACGTTGCTCGGCGGGGTGACCACGGTGCGCTGCGTGGCGGAGAAGGAGCACGCCGACTTCGCGCTGCGCGAGGCCATCGACACGGGCCTGGCGGCCGGTCCACGGATCTTCACCGCTGGCCGGGCACTGGTATGTACCGGCGGCCACGGGCATGACGGGACGGACACCCTGGAGTGCGACGGGGCCGACGGCTTCCGGCGCGGCGTCCGCGCCCAGGTCTCGGCCGGTGCCGACCTGATCAAGATCATGATCTCCGGCGGGATCGCCGGCGAGCACGAGAAGATCAGCACTCCCCAGCTGACCGAGGACGAGATTCGGGCGGCGATCGACACGGCGCATTCCTGGGGCCGGAGGGTGACGGCGCATGCGGGGCCGGCACCGATCATCAAGACGGCGGTGGACCTCGGCCTGGACTGCGTGGAGCACGGCTATCAGCTCACTCCAGACGTGGCCGGAACGATGGCGCAGCGGAGAACGCATCTCGTTCCCACGCTGATCGTCACCCGCTGCAAGGAATTCTTCGATTCGCTCGGCGTCCCAGAATGGATGCAGCGGCGATCGCTGGGCGCCGGCGAGCGGCACGTGCAAAGCTACCGGATGGCGTTGGAGGCGGGGGTGCCGGTGATGCTGGGCAGCGACATGCCGCCGTTCTGGTCAATCGACGGGACCACCGCCACCATCAGGGAACTGGAGTACATGGCCGAGTTCGGGTTGCCCCCGATCAAGGCGCTGCGGGCCGCCACCATCGTGCCGGCCACCTGGCTCGGTGTCGGCGACGAGATCGGCACGGTGCAGCCGGGCAAGCGCGCAGATCTGATCGCGATGGACGAAGACCCCACCGAGAACATCTCGGCGCTGCGGTCGCTGCGTTGGGTGATGAAGGGTGGCGCCGTGGTGCGAGACGATCGAGCGGGGGTGACGGGATGAGCGAACAGCCGGCCGGCCCGGGCGGTGCCGCACCAGTGGGTCCGCCCAGCGACGACGGCGACATGGAGCTGTACGACCTGCGGGTGACGGTGGAGCGGATCGAGGGTCGCTCGGTGTGCGGGATGGCGGTCGGCGACTACTTCGAGCTGGTCAACAGCGCGGAGTTGCGGATCCCCGCCGGCCAGCACTTCTGCATCTTCGCCCTGCAGTCGGTGCTGCCGCTGCTGCCGGCCAAACAGCGGCAGTTGCCCGAGAACGATTGGCTGGAACGCGATTCGCTGGTCTGCTGCCCCGATCCGGAGGAGCGAGTGGTGATGCGCATCGAGCGCATCGGCCGGCGGCGCATGCGCTCATCCGATCTCACCTGAGGCCGGTGGGCAGACCTGACGATCGGTCGGCCCGGGCGATGCGACCACCCGACACGCCCGCCGCGGGCGGGTCACACCGGGAAGATGCGGCTGGCTGGGTCGAGTTCCCGGCGGCGTACCTCCGCGTCGATAACCTCCGCATCGAAGACCCCGGCCGGGTCGGCACCGGTCGCCATGTACTTGCGGGCGGCGGCGAATTCGATCAGCCACAGGTCGTAGATGCGGCGCAGCTCGTCCAGCGGCGCCGGATGCTCGTCCACCCGCAGCGACAGGTCCGGGTATTCCTCGGCGCCGTAGATCAGGATCCCGGCGGACTGCTGGCCGCGGGCGTCCCCGCCCGCCTGCTGGCCGGCGGCCATCGCGCCGAGCAGACGATCGACGAACGGCGCGTCCGGCTCCTCCAGGTACGCCTCCAGCGTGGCCTGGACGACGCCCGGCCCGGCCAACAGGTTGCCCGCCACCGAGACTCCGTCACCGCTGCGATGGCCGGCCCACGGCACGCACGCGGACCCGGTGTGCGCCGCCACCCGCCCGGAAGAATCCACCAGATGCACCTGACGGTGCTCCCGGCCGTGATCGGGTTCGAGCAGCCCGGCCAGGGCGGCCTCGGCCGGAACGCCCTCGCGCAACAGCCGCAGCCCGCGCGGGCCGTAGGTGGGGTTGATGGTCGCCTGGGTGGACAGCGCTCCCACCCCGGCCGCCACATTGAGGCAAAGGCCGGCCGCCGCAACGAATCTGGTCGCAACGGCGGCACCGAACGCGCCGGTCCGCGCATCGCGGGCAACGATGGACCAGGTCATCGGTCACCAGCCGGGGCCGGCCTATTCGTGCCGCAAAACGATGTCGTAGACGGTGAACTCACCGGTGCCCTCCCATTCATGTGTGATCATCAGTCTATCGGCCGCGAGGCACCGCACGGTGGCGGCACGACCATCGAGGAACACGATCGACCGCGTTAGATCGGCCTGGCCGACCCCGCGACCTTGGCGACGACCTCGCACACCCACGGATAGCGTGAGATCTCGTCGGCGAAGGCGTCCACGTCGTGGATGCCGAGCAGCAGCCGCATCGCTGGCGGCTCCACAGCAGGGCCGAACCGCCCCGGCACCGCCGTCGCGGGAGGCCCGGCCTGGAAGGCGTGACGCAGGGCGGCGTTCACCTCCCGGTGTCGGCCGTCCCGCAGAATGCGGGCGGCGTCACGGGCGACCCGGGCGCGGCGCTCCTCGCGCGACGGCCGGTCCGGACGAGAGAAGTGGTGCCAGTAGGTGTCGCCGTGAAACTCCCACCGGAGCGCGAATTCGATGTGAAATACCGCGTGCTGGCCGATCAGGTCCGCCGGCAGCAGGCTCTCGAAGTACGCGACCTGCTCATGCGGGGCAGCACGATAGAGGTCAGCGTCGGCGCGGACGGTGCGGACGGCCCATCGGGTGAGCGGCCCGAGCTTGTCACCCACCCGGCGGTCGAACACCATCGAGTTGATGCTCGACGTGCGACGTCCCTCCCGGAAGTCGGGGTCGAATTCGCCAGGATCGGCTCCGCGGTCCAGGCCACGCAGCGCATCACGCTCACGGGAACGCGCGGCCCGGTGAATCCGACGACGCTCGTCACGAGCGCTCTTCCGGTAGGTTGAGGGCAGCACACTCCGCTGAATGTTCTTGATCTTCTCGTCGTGGTTGCGCACGACGCACACTCCTCGTGACCACCAGCGGCCGAACAGCGGGTTCGGCCTGGCGTCCTGGGGTCACCCTTGCTTCTTCGGCATCAGCGGCTCCTCTCCGTCACGTGAGCAGTAGAGCAGGATCCCGAAACAGACGCACCATGGCAAGGGGTTTTTCGGCCACCCGCCGTCCGAGCCCGGGTTCCTGCCCGGCTCCGGCCGAGACTCGTTGCGCACGCGCACCACGGCCCGTCCGCGGGCCAGTCGGGATCGGTGAACGCGACCGGCTTGCCGGTGGCGCGGGCGTAGGCGATCTCCCTGCGCGTGGGTCAGGGCACGGTTTGCCGCGCTCACCTCGTCCGCGAACCGAGGAGAGGCGCAGACGCAGACAATGTCGGGTCGGTCGCGGCTCAGTCCTTTCGGATCGAACGATCAGAGCACCTGTGCGCGTCAGCAACACAGGCAGAAACGTCGGCTCGCCCATTCTCCCGACCGAGGATGGAACTGTGGGTTCCGATCTGCGCAGCTGGAATGTCTGACACGGGTACTACACTTGAATCCATGCGAACGGTCACCAAGCGCGATCTCAACCAGCGTACGGCGGCGGTGCTCGACCTGGTCACCGACACGGACGAAGTCGTGGTCACCGAGCGAGGAAAACCGCGCTGGCGGGTCAGAGCTGTCCACGATCGGGACACGGCACTGGCGCGACTGGCGCGGGAAGGCCGGTACACCCCGCCAGCGGCAGAGCCCGCGCCGTGGCCCCAGCATCCGGGGGGACCCGCATACACCGAATCCGAGGCCGAGGCGCTGCTCGACGACATGCGCGGGGACCGCTGATCCGTGGCCCTGGTCTATCTCGACTCGTCGGTGGCACTCCGCACGATCCTGGACGTCCCCGAGCGCGAGCATCTGCAATCGTGGATGCAACGGGCGGGCGCGACCTTCGTCTCATCCCGCTTGCTGCGCACGGAGGTGATCCGCGTGCTACGGCGAGACGGCAGGCCGCTCACCGACGGTGCGCCGCTGCTGGATCGCGTCGGGCTGGTCGATCTCGGTCGCGAGACCCATACGGTCGCCGAATCCATCGAGCGGCACGTCAAGACGCTCGATGCCCTGCACCTCGCGACCGCGATCCTGATCGGTGAGCCGGTCACGATAGCGACGCACGACACGATGATGAAGGTCGTCGCCGAGCATCTGGGCCTGCTCGTCACGGACCCCATCGAAACGCAGGAATAGCAGGCCTCGGCGACCGATCACCATTCGTCCGGCACCTCGGCCACGCGGGAGTTCACCGTGCGACGCAGCTCGACGGACTCATCACCTGGCTGCCCGACGGCGTCGATCGCATCATCGATCTTCGTCGTCAGATCGGCGTCGGTCAACTCGTCCGCGTGCTGCTCGGCAGCGCATCGGTAGAACACCGACCAGGCCAGCCCGTGCCCGCGCGACACGATCGAAACCCCCTGCGGCGCGGCGCGGAGGAAGATCGTCATCTTCATGAATCCGACGGTACGGCTCTCCTACCTGGGTCGCCGAGGGGCGCACCGAATCGGCATGCCCCTCGATCGAGGCAGATGTCACTCGGCGACATCACCAGCCGCGGTCGGCCAGCCGGTGCGGCACCGGGATGTCGTCGACGTTGATGCCGACCATCGCCTCGCCCAGCCCGCGGGACACCTTGGCCAGCATGTCCGGGTCGTCGTGGAACGTGGTCGCCTTGACGATCGCCTCGGCCCGCGCGGCCGGATTGCCAGACTTGAAGATGCCGGAGCCGACGAACACACCCTCGGCACCCAGCTGCATCATCATCGCCGCGTCGGCCGGCGTGGCGATCCCGCCCGCGGTGAACAGCACTACCGGCAGCTTGCCGGCCCGGGCGACCTCGGCCACCAGCTCGTACGGCGCCTGTAGTTCCTTGGCGGCGTGGAACAGCTCGTCCGGCGAGAGGGAGGTCAACCGGCGAATCTCGGCGCCGATGGAGCGCATGTGCGTGGTCGCATTGGACACGTCACCAGTGCCGGCCTCCCCCTTGGACCGGATCATGGCGGCGCCCTCGGTGATCCGCCGCAGCGCCTCTCCCAGGTTGGTGGCGCCGCACACGAACGGCACGGTGAACGCCCACTTGTCGATGTGGTGGGTGTAGTCGGCCGGGGTGAGCACCTCGGACTCGTCGATGTAGTCCACCCCGAGGGACTGCAGGATCTGCGCCTCCACGAAATGCCCGATGCGCGCCTTGGCCATCACCGGGATGGAGACCGCCTCGATGATGCCGGTGATCATGTCGGGGTCGCTCATCCGAGCCACACCGCCCTGCGCGCGGATATCCGCAGGCACTCGCTCCAGGGCCATCACGGCAACGGCGCCGGCATCCTCGGCGATCTTGGCCTGCTCAGGGGTAACGACGTCCATGATGACGCCGCCCTTCAACATCTCGGCCATGCCGCGCTTGACCCGGGCGGTGCCGGTGGTGGGGGTGGCGTTGTCGGCGATGTCGAACTGCTCGGTGGACACGGTGTGGGCTCCTGGCATGGGGCGGCGACGCACGCCGCACAGCGTAGTGGCGCGCCGGATGCGCGCCCACCTGCGATTTTACGCCGGTGTACGGACCTCCCGATCCGCGGGCGCGGCCGACCGCCGGCACGTCGCCCGGCCGCGGCGGCGAGGCCACCGCAGGTCGGTCACCGCAGTCACGCGGGCGCCCCGGCCGGGCCGCGTCAGTGCTGGCTCACCGAGGAGGACTGCGGCGCCAGCAGCACCCAGGTCCGTCCCACGCGGAGCCGCACCGGTTTGCCCTTCTCGTCCACGAACTTCGTGGGATCCGACTCCGCCTTGCGGCTCCAGGTGCCGGAGATCGCTCGGCCGTTCCGGTACAGGGTGAACGTCCCGGAGCCGACGGTGCGCGAGAGATAGGACGGGTTCCCGATCGGGTCGAGCTGGCCGTCGGGGACGTCACGCACATGCTGCACCAGCACGTTCTGCACGTACACCTTCCGGCCGTGCTGGTCGACATAGGGCGATCCGGCGTGCTGCGCCAAATACTTGCCATAGGCACCACCGGTGTAGCTGAACTGGTAGCTCCCGGCCAGCATCGTCACGTCGATCGTTGAGACCTTGGGCGCCTTGCCGAGCCGCGCGTCCTTGCCGGCGAAGGTGAAGCCCATGTAGCGAGCCTTGCCCTGACCGGCGTGGTTCTTGGCGATGGTCTGCAGGTTGGCGTGCAGGTTGTGCGTTCCGTCGCCGAAGGAGGAGCGCCAGAAACCACCGGCCCCCGCGTCGTTGAGCACGCCGACCAGCGACGAGTCACCCAACGCGCGCACCCAGCGGGGGGCGCCACCGGATCCGACCAGGATCGGCTTGCCGTAGCTGGGCAGCAGCTCCATATCGGTCGAGCGAATGCTGCGCACCGCGCCGACCTCGGTGGGCAGGTCGGTGTGGAAGACCGCGATGAGCCGGGTCAGCCCGCCCTCCACCTGCTCGGTGTAGATGATGTCGGCGGCGGTGATGCCGAACTGCGGGAAGCCCGCCGCGGTGTTGTCGATCTTGACGACCAGCACCGGGTTCTTCGAGAGCTTCCACCCGGTCAGCGGATCCTTCGGCGCCGGCTTGGGTTTGGGCTTGCGGGACGTGGTGCTGCTGGACGTGGCGCTGCTCGACGAACTCGACGAGGAACTCGAGGTGACCATGCTGGACGTCGTGGGGGTCGGTGACGGGCTCGTCGAGGAGCTGGTTGCGACCGTCGAGGTGCTGGCGGAGGTGGTCGGCGGAGTATCGGGGCTACCGCTGCAGGCCACGACGAGCGCGGCGACGGCAACGAGCACCGCGGTGGCGGCGTGTTGGGAGCGCATGCACGTCCCTTTCACAGGTGAGCTGGCGGGGTCGGTGACGCGGGGATCCGGCGGCGCCACCGTGGCGGGTATCGCCCCTGCCACGGTAGCGACTGCCATCGCGGGCCGACGCCGATGAACCCCGCGCCGCGCTCATCTGGCCGGTGGGATCACCCACCCGGTCTAATCGCCGCTGGGGAGGGTCAGTCGATGGCTTCCGGAATGTCCGGGGTGACCCTGGTGTGCACCATCCGTGCCGCATCGGGCAGTCGGTCGATCAGCTCAACCGGGTAGACCGGGTCTGCCAATGTCGCCAGCTCGGCCGGAGTCACCCAGCGGCACTCGGTGATGGTCGCCCGCTCCAGTGCGGTGAAGCCCGCCGTGTCCGGGACCACGGTCTCGGTCACCCGCGCGGTGAAGAAGAACGAGGTCTGCTCGGTGTCGGTGGGGAAGCTGAACCGGGCGGTGCGCCGCCAGATCGGCCCGACCAGGTCGGCGGACCGCAGCCGCACCCCGGTCTCCTCGGCCAGCTCGCGCAGCGCCGCGTCCACCAGATCCTCCCCCGGGCGCAACCCCCCACCGGGCGTGAACCAATAGACGTGGCCATCGGGCTCGGTGGCGTGCAGCAGCAACACCCGGCCCTCGCCGTCCAGCAGCACCACCCGGCCCGCGGTGCGCCGCACCGGGCCGGCTCCGGCTTCCTCCGGCAGTTCGAAGTAGTCCGGCAGCAGCGCCCGCCCGGCGAGCCGGAAGAACCGGGTGAACCAGGAGGCACGCAGTGCGCGGGTGTCGCGGACGGCGTCGTTGTAGAACCGCCGAGCCAGCAGGACCCGCTCGGCGGCGTCCGACAGCTCCGCGGCCAGCTCGGCTTGTTGCTGCGGCGAGATCTGCGCCAGCATCCGGGACAGGGCGGTCTCGGCCTCGTCCCGGTGCGCCCGGTCGGCGGCGTCGGCGGCATCGGCGAGCCGGTGCAGATCGTTGGCGTAGCCGTGATCCAACCGCCCGGCTGCGGCCAGTGCCCGGGCGGCGACGATCCGCCGGGCCAGCGCTCCGTCCAACGCCGCCCACGCCGCCTGGGTGCGTACATGCAGCCGGTCCAGGCGATTCGCCGTCAGCCACAGCCGGAAGGCGGCCAGCAACAGCAGTACCACGACGATGACGATGATCGTGGTGGTCAACACACGCCCCCGTCTCCGCCGATGGTATGTCCCATCCTGCCCGGACCGTCGGGGCACGGATCACCCGGACTCACCCCGAACGGTGCGCCCCTACTCGGCCTCGGCGACGGCGCGCGGGTCCGCAGCGATGACGGTCTCGTACACCTTGACCACGGTGCGCGCCACCACCTGCCAGTCGTACGCCCCGACCACCGTGCGCGCTCGACCCGCGAGCGCGGCCCGCCGCGCCGGATCGTCCAGTAACGCCGCGATACCGGAGGCCAGGCCCAGCGGGTCACCGACCGGCACCAGCACCCCGGCGCTGCCGTCGTCCAGCACGGTGCGGAACGCGTCCAGATCGCTGGCCACCACGGCGGTCCCGGCGCTCATCGCCTCGGTCAGGATGATGCCGAAGCTCTCACCGCCCAGGTTCGGCGCGCAGTACAGATCGACCGAGCGCAGCATCCGGGCCTTGTCCGCGTCAGACACCCGGCCCAGCAGGGTCAGGTGTCGCGCCAGGTCCGGGCCGGCGTCCCGCCGCAGGTCGTCCTCGTCACCCCCGCCGGCGACCACCAGCCGCAGGCCGGGACGCTCCGGCACCAGGGTGCGCAGCGCGGCAAGCAGCACGTCCATGCCCTTGCGGGGCTCGTCGTAACGGCCGACGAATCCGAGGGTGCCGCCGGCCCGGGGGTATCCGGGCAGCGGATCGGCCGAGGCGAAGAAGTCCACGTCGACGCCGTTGGGGATGATCACCGCGTCGCCGTCCAGATGCTCCACCTGCACGCGTCGTGCCGCCTCGGAGACGGCGATCCGGCCGGTGATCTTCTCCAGGAACGGCTGCAGGATGCCCTGGAACGCCGCCAACATCCGGGAGCGCGGATTGGCGGTGTGGAAGGTCGCCACGATCGGGCCCTCGGCGACCATCAGCGCCAGCATGGACAGGCTCGGCGCCACCGGCTCGTGCACGTGCAACACGTCGAAGCGACCGGCCCGGATCCACCGGCGCACCCGGGTGTAGGAGACCGGGCCGAACGAGAGCCGCGCGACCGAGCCGTTGTACGGAATGGGCACGCTGCGGCCCGCCGGCACGACGAAGTCCGGGAACTCCGTGGCGGCGTCGTCGCTGTCATCGCCAGGGGCCAGCACCGACACCTGGTGCCCCTGGCCGATCAGCACCCTGGCCAGGTCGGCCACGTGGGACTGCACCCCGCCCGGGATGTCGAACGAGTAGGGGCAGACCAGCCCGACCCTCATGCGCCGGGCCTCCGGTCGGCATCTGATGTGACCGCTCCGCGGTCGGTGCCCAATGTGACCGCCGCGCGGTCGGCGATCCACAGCGGCTGCAGCATGTGCCAGTCGGCGGGAAACAACGAGATGCGGTCCTCGAACACGTCGGCCATGGCCTGGGTGCCGGAGCGGACCTGCTGGGCCAGCCGCTCCCCCGCCAGTGGCACCGGCGCCCCGACGTACTGGATCCAACCGGTGTCGGTATAGGCCAGGTGCACCGGGCACAGCGCGGCGCCGGTCAGGGCCGCCAGCATCGCCGGCCCGGCCGGCATCGTGGTGGCCTCGCCGAAGAAGGTGACGGGAATGCCGCCGGTGCCCAGGTCCCGGTCGGCGAGCAGGCACACCATCCGACCCTCGGTCAGGCGCTGGCGCAGCAAGCGCCCCGAGGCGCCGGCCGCCCCGGACTCGCCGGTCAGCGGCAGTACCTCGAACCCGAGGCTCTCCCGGTAGGACACGAACCTGCGGTAGACGCTGGCCGGGTCCAGCCGCTCGGCCACCGTGGTGATGCCGCCCAGCAGCCGGACCATGGACATCCCGGCCACGTCCCAATTGCCGGAGTGCGGCAGCGCCAGGATGATGCCCCGCCCGGCGTCCCGGGCCGCCGTGATGTGGTGCAGCCCGACCGACCCGGCCAGCGCGCGATCGGCAATGTCGCCGGTGTCGCAGCGCTGCATCCGGAAGGTCTCCAGCCAGTAGCGACCATAGGAGCGCATCGCCGCCCGGACCACCGCATGCAACGCGGCGGGGGTGGCGTGGCCGCCCAGCACGCGCCGCTGGTTGCGGGCCAGTTGCAGCACGCCCGGGCCGCGGCGGGCGACCAGGGTGTCCGAGATCCGGTTGAACAGGGCGGTGACGGCGTGTTCGGGGAGCCGCGCGGCGGTGGCCCATCCCGCCCGATAGGCCAGCCCCAGGGCCCGCCCCGCGGCGGCGCTCGACTGCCCGCTCACGGTGCCCATGGTTCGCTCCGCACTCCGCGGCCGGACCCTGTCACTCCGTGACGACGGGCCTCGCCCGCTCCGGCGTCGCACGGTGCCCATGGTTCGCTCCGCCCTCCGCGGCCGGACCCTGTCACTCCGTGACGACGGGCCTCGCCCGCTCCGGCGTCGCACGGTGCCCATGGTTCGCTCCGCCCTCCGCGGCCGGACCCTGTCACTCCGTGACGACGGGCCTCGCCCGCTCCGGCGTCGCACGGTGCCCATGGTTCGCTCCGCCCTCCGCGGCCGGACCCTGTCACTCCGTGACGACGGGCCTCGCCCGCTCCGGCGTCGCACGGTGCCCATGGTTCGCTCCGCCCTCCGCGGCCGGACCCTGTCACTCCGTGACGACGGGCCTCGCCCGCTCCGGCGTCGCACGGTGCCCATGGTTCGCTCCGCCCTCCGCGGCCGGACCCTGTCACTCCGTGACGACGGGCCTCGCCCGCTCCGGCGTCGCACGGTGCCCATGGTTCGCTCCGCCCTCCGCGGCCGGACCCTGTCACTCCGTGACGACGGGCCTCGCCCGCTCCGGCGTCGCACGGTGCCCATGGTTCGCTCCGCGCTCCGCGGCCGGACCCTGTCACTCCGTGACGACGGGCCTCGCCCGCTCCGGCGTCGCACGGTGCCCATGGTTCGCTCCGCGCTCCGCGGCCGGACCCTGTCACTCCGTGACGACGGGCCTCGCCCGCTCCGGCGTCGCACGGTGCCCATGGTTCGCTCCGCGCTCCGCGGCCGGACCCTGTCACTCCGTGACGACGGGCCTCGCCCGCTCCGGCGTCGCACGGTGCCCATGGTTCGCTCCGCGCTCCGCGGCCGGACCCTGTCACTCCGTGACGACGGGCCTCGCCCGCTCCGGCGTCGCTCACGGTGCCGGGTTCGCCCGGGCAGCGTCCACCTGGGTCGTCTCGGACTCCCGGATCCGCCGCAGGTAGGTCATCCGCACCTGGACCAGCCGCTGCACCACGGTGATGACGCAGGCGGCGGCCAGCACCCACAGCAGGACGTCCAGCCCGCGCGGCACTCCGATCCCGGCGAGCCCGGTGCCCACCAGTCCCAACACGTTGCGCTCGGCCCGTTCGGCGAGCGCCCCGCCGATGCGCAACGACACCGAGTCGGCTCGTGCCTTGACGTAGGAGACAACCTGCCCGGACACCAGCGCCACCAGCGCGGCCACCCCCAGCGGGTCGGATCCGGCGTGCACGAACGCGTAGAACGCAATGGATCCGAACAGCGCCCCGTCGGCAATGCGATCGCACGAGGCATCCAGTACCACCCCGAAATCGGTGCCGTAGCCGCGGGCGCGTGCCATCGCGCCGTCCAGCAGGTCGAACAGCACGAAGGCGGTGACGACGATCGTGCCGGCCAGCAGGTATCCGGTGGCGATCAGCCCGACCGAGCCCGCCACCACGCCGACGGTGCCGACGATCGTCACCAGGTCTGGGCTCAGACCGATGCGGAGTAGCCCCCTGCCAATGGGGTCGGTGACCTTGGACACCGACGCCCGCGCGAGGGCGTTGAGCATGTTGTTCGTTCCGTTCCGGTCGGTCCGTCAGGCTAGCGGCCCATGCTCGACGCGGCGAGGGGCAGGATCACACGATAGTCGCCCCGCGCGGACCTACGTCCCAGCCTGCGGGTCGGTGTTGCTGCGGCGTTGCTGCGGCGCCGCCCCGGCCATACTCCGGCCCAGCCCCGTCCGGGCAACGGTTTCATCGTCCGAGCAACGGTTGGGGACCTTGCTGGGACGACGAAACCGTTGCTTGGACGACCGGCGCGTCCCCGCCAGGCGCATCCGCCCCGTCGTCACCAACTCGCGGCCAGCATGTCCCGGGTCTGGCCGAGCAGCTGGGGCAGCACCTTGGTGTGGCCGATCACCGGCATGAAGTTCGCGTCGCCATCCCACCGCGGCACGACGTGCTGGTGCAGGTGGGCGGCGATCCCGGCGCCGGCCGCGGCACCGGAGTTGATGCCGATGTTGAATCCGTGCGGGGCGGAGACCGCCCGGATCACCGTCATGGCGTGCCGGGTGAACTCGGCGATCTCCGCGACCTCGTCACCGCTCGCGTCGGTGTACTCGGCCACATGCCGGTACGGCACCACCATCAGGTGCCCCGGGTTGTACGGGTACAGGTTCAGCACGGCGTACACGTGCCGTCCGCGCGCCACGATCAGTCCGTCGCCGTCCGGCAGGGTCGGGATCCGGCAGAACGGGCAGGCCGGCGCGGCGCCGTTGGCGGGCGCGGCCGCCACGTACGCGAGCCGGTGCGGGGTCCACAGCCGCGCCAGCCCGTCGGGATTGCCCACACCGTCCTGGATGTGCGGCGCATCGATGCCGTCACCGGCGATGCCCGGCTGCGGTGCCGCCATCGGTCAGCCCGCCCCCTGGGCAGCACCGTCACCGATTCGGACCGGCATGTTCTCCGCGGTCGGGGACGCGTTCTCGCGGCTGGCCACCCACTCGGTGATCGCCGTCACGGCATCGGCGATCGGCACCCCGTTGATTTGCGAGCCGTCCCGGAACCGGAACGAAACAGCCTGCTCCTGAACGTCTTTTGCGCCGGCCAGCAGCAGGAACGGCACCTTCTGCGTGGTGTGGGTGCGGATCTTCTTCTGCATGCGGTCGTCGGAGTGGTCGACCTCCACCCGGATCCCGGCGGCCTTGAGCGTCCGGGCCACCGCGTCCAGGTGATCGGCGAACGCATCGGCCACCGGAATGCCAGCCACCTGGACCGGCGCCAGCCAGGCCGGAAAGGCCCCGGCATAGTGCTCGGTCAGCACCCCCATGAATCGCTCGATGGAGCCGAACTTGGCCGAGTGGATCATCACCGGCCGCTGCCGCGACCCGTCCGGGGCGACGTACTCCAGCTCGAAGCCCTCCGGCTGGTTGAAGTCGTACTGGATGGTGGACATCTGCCAGGTGCGGCCGATCGCGTCCCGCGCCTGCACGGAGATCTTCGGGCCATAGAAGGCTGCCCCGCCCGGATCCGGCACCAGATCCAGGCCGGTCTCCTCGGCCACCTCCTCCAGCACGGCGGTCGCCACTGCCCACTGCTCCTCGGACCCCTTGAACTTGGCGATGTTCGCCTCGTCCCGGGTGGACAGCTCCAGGTAGTAGTCGTCCAGCCCGAAATCGCGCAGTAGCGAGAGCACGAAGTTCAGCAAGTGACGAACCTCACCGGGCGCCTGCTCGGCGGTGACGTAGGAGTGCGAATCGTCCTGGGTCAGGCCGCGCACCCGGGTCAGACCGTGGACCACGCCGGACTTCTCGTACCGGTAGACGGTGCCGAACTCGAAGTACCGGATCGGCAGATCGCGATAGGAACGCTGCCGGGAACGGTAGATCAGGTTCTGCATCGGGCAGTTCATGGCCTTGAGGTAATAGGTCTGCCCCGGCTTGCGTACCTCGCCATCGGGCCCCAGCTCCTGGTCGACCTCCATCGGCGGGAACATGGTGTCGGCGTAGTAGGGCAGGTGCCCGGACAGCTCGAAGACGTGCTGCTTGGTGATGTGCGGAGTGCCGACGTAGTCGAAGCCTTCCTCGATATGCCTGCGGCGGACGTAGTCCTCCATCTCCCGCTTGATCACCCCGCCCTTGGGGTGAAAAACCGCCAGGCCGGAACCGATCTCGTCCGGGAAGCTGAACAGGTCCAGCTCGGTCCCGAGCCTGCGGTGGTCGCGGCGCTCGGCTTCGGCCAGGAAATCCAGGTGCTTTACCAACGCCTCGTCGGACTCCCAGGCGGTGCCGTAGATGCGCTGCAGCTGCGGGTTGTGCTCATTGCCCCGCCAGTAGGCGGCCGCCGTGCGGGTCAGCTGGAATGCCGGGATGTAGCGGGTGGTGGGCAGGTGCGGGCCCCGGCACAGATCCCCCCACACCCGTTCGCCGGTGTGCGCGTGCAGGTTGTCGTAGATGGTCAGCTCGCCACCGGACGGGTCGACCTCCATCACCTCGGACACGTCCACCGACCCGGATGGGGCTGCCGCCGATCCCCCGTCGCTGCCGGACTTCAGCCCGATCAGCTCCAGCTTGTACGGCTCGCCGGCAAGTTCGGTGCGGGCATTATCGGGGGTGGTGACGCGGCGAGAGAACCGCTGCCCGGCCTTGATGATCTTGCGCATCCGGCGGTCCAACTCGGCCAGATCCTCGGGGGTGAACGGGCGCGGCACGTCAAAGTCGTAGTAGAAGCCGTCCCGGATCGGCGGGCCGATGCCCAGCTTGGCGTCCGGGAACACCTGCTGCACGGCCTGGGCGAGCACGTGCGCGGTGGAGTGCCGGATCACCGAACGACCGTCGTCCGAGTCCGCCGTCACCGCCTCGACCTCGACGTCGAATTCCGGCGCCCAGGCCAGGTCCCGCAGCCGGCCGTCCGGATCGCGGACCACCACCACCGCATGCGGCCCGGACCGCGGCAGCCCGGCCTCGCCAACCGCCGCCGACGCGGTAGTGCCCGCGGGAACCCTCACACGCGCGGCTGCGGCTGGGGGTGCGGCGGGCGAGGGCACGAGAGTCTCCTGTCGGTGGGGTGGCGGCGACCTCTGACGGAGCCGCTGCTGACCTGGCGATGTTATCCACCGCGCGGGCGGCATCGTCACCGATATCTGCGGCGACGCCTCGACGGCGGTTCGCACCGGCACCGGCGGCCCCGAATCCGGGCCACCAGGGCGCTGCGCCCCGGACGGACCGATTCCGCTGCGCCCACGACAAGCCAGGCAGGTCCGCGGGCAATACTGGAGGGCGACCCCGAGGAGGTCTCCGTGTCGATCTACGACCATCCCGTCACCGCGCTGGACGGCTCCCCAGCCACCCTGCACGACCACGCCGGCAAGGCGCTGCTGGTCGTCAACGTGGCATCCCGCTGCGGGTTCACCCCGCAGTACGGCGGCCTGGAGGCGCTGCGGGAGCGCTATGGGCACCGCGGATTCGAGGTTCTCGGATTTCCGTGCAACCAGTTCGGCGGCCAGGAGCCGGGCACGGCCGAGGAAATCGCGGAGTTCTGCTCGGCCAGCTACCGGGTGACGTTCCCGATGTTCGCCAAGATCGAGGTCAACGGGGCGGGTCGCGATGCGCTGTACGCCGAGCTGACGGCGCATCCGGACAGCGACGGCGAAGCCGGCGACGTCGCCTGGAACTTCGAGAAGTTCCTCATCTCCCCCGCCGGTGAAGTGGTGGGCAGGTTCCGCTCTCGCACTACCCCGGACGATCCCGCCTTGGTGTCGGCGATCGAGGCCCAGCTGCCTGGTTGAGCACCCAGAGCAAGACCAACGTCGCAGGGTGCACCGATCGAGTGATTTCCCAGCGCCGGCTACCCGCCCCCGGTTGAGACCCCGGGCCGTCGGGAACCTGATTGTTACGAAATGGTAACGACAGGCTGGCGAGCACGGCCCCGGCGATGGGCGGTCAGACGATGGCGACGGCACGGCAGGAACTCCGTGTGCACCCCTGGATCGGCGTGGTCGGCACCGTCGGCGTGCTCGGCGGCTCGGTGATGATCGCGCTGCTGCACGTCACGCCAGCCAGGCTGGACCCCCTCACGCAGCCGTTGAGTCTGTACGCGCTGACCACGGCGGGATGGCTGTTCGACGGCGGCGTGACGACGGTCGCCATCGGGCTGGGCATGCTGCTGGTTGGCCTCGTACGGGCCGGCCAGTTGGCGCGGCTATCGGCGGAGTCGCTGGCCCTGCTGATCTGCGCCATGGCGCTGGTGACTCTGGTGGTGTTCCCGGATCGCAGCACGGACGGAGTCCTGACAACCGACGGCTGGATTCACTGGGCCGCCAGCATGGTGGCATTCGGCGCCCTGCCGGTGGCGCCGATCCTGCTGGGCCGCCGGCACCGGCGGACCGAGGGCTGCTCGGCACTTCCCGGCATCGCCCGGGCGCTGGCAGTGGTAGCGATCCTCCTGCTGGCGCTGTTCCTCGCCGGCTCGATCATCCGACGGGTGGCGCCGGTATCGCTGTGGCACGTTGGCGGTGCCGTGGAGCGCGGGCTCGCGGCCGTCGAACTGGTGGCCGCGGTATTGGTGGGGCTGTGGGCCTGTCGGGGGTGTCCGGGCCGACATGCGATGACCACGATGGCCGGACCGGGGTCACCGATGTGCCGCCGGCACCACATGATGCGGCCGCGCCGGCCCGGCCGTCGCACCGCCGGTAGCGACCCACCCCGCCCCGGGCGCCGCGAGCGCGCCGCCGTACGGTGTTCCCAGCGACCGCACTCGCCGCCGCGGACGGAGGATCACCCATGGCCGAAAGCCTCTATCACCCCACCACTGGCGACATCGCCCGGCGCCGAAAGGAATTGGCGCCCGAGGTGCACGATGCATTCGAGGCGTTCAGCAAGGCGGTGTTCACCGAGGGCGCCCTCGACGAGAAGACCAAGCAGCTGATCGCGGTGGCCGTCGCACACACCACCCAGTGCCCCTACTGCATCAACGGCCACACCAAACTTGCCCACCGCAAGGGCGCCTCCGATGAGGAGATCATGGAGGCAATCTGGGTCGCCGCGGAAATGCGCGCGGGCGGCGCCTACGCTCACTCGACGCTGGCGTTGGAGGCCCTCGCCTCGCAGCATGGCTAGGTCCGCCGCGGGCAGCCGGCAGGTGGGGTGAATCGACGAGGCCATCGGGCATCTCGCGCCCGGTCGACGCGCGTGAACCCGCGAGTGAGCTCATCACCTGAACGAGCATCTCCCGCGGCCGATCCGACTGGAAGTCGTCGCCGCGCACTGCCCTCAGGGCGTCAGCGGGCGGCGGATGCGGCGAGGCCGGTTCGCCGCTGCGAGGTCAGGTGCGCCACACACAGCTCGGGAGTGACGAACGGTTCGAGCCGGTCGGCGACCAGCGGGGCGCGTAGCTTGCCCAGCACCCCCTCCATCAGGCCCAGATGGATGGCGCAGACCACCTCCGGGTTCCGCTGGGCAGCCTCCAAAAAGGGGCAGTGATGCAACAGGATGCGGCGGCGCCGACCCTCCGTCACCGCTTCCGGGGCGAATCCCACACGATCGAGCACGTCGACCAGGGCGGTGCTCGCAGACGCCATATCGGGCCGGTTGCTGCCCGGAACGCGCTGCACCTGGGCACGCCCCCATTGCCGGCCCGCCTCGGCGGCGACTTCGGCCGGATGGGTGACGTGACTGGCCCAGGATCCGACCAGGATCTCGGTGAGTAGCCCATAGCTGCGCCGATCGGTGAAAGGCCCGTGCAGCGCCCGATACAGCGTGCGCGGCCGTCCGGGTGTGCTCCGCACCTCCGGCGTTCGTTCCACCGCCCCGGACCGCACCAGCTGCTCCAGATGGAACCGAGCGGTATTGACGTGCAGGCCCACCCGTTCGGCCACCTCCCCGACCGGCAACGCCTCCCGGCAATGCTGCAGCACCTCGAGTACCTCGCCGCGGCGGCGGTGCGGCGCATCGTGCAGCGGTGCCACGTGCTGGCTGAGTTCGGGTTCTCGCATCCGGTTATTTTTCCACGGAAAAGTTGTTGAAATAACTGCGAAATCACCACCCCTCACCGCGCGCGAATCGGCTGCGCCGCTTAGGATCGGCGGACAGGGCGCGCCCGCCCGGCGCGGCGACGCGAGACCATAGCGCGACAGGCGGGCCGGCCCTGAACCACTCGCCGGCGGACCGTGTGAGAGCAGAGGTGGCCGAATGACCAGCACCAGCCCGGCACCCGCAGATCGCCTCGGCGCCGGGACCCGTGAAGGGTCCGGGCGGCTCGCACCATTGCTGCCTGGCGGCGAACCGGTCGAGGCGCTGCTGCGCAAGGCGCAGTTCTTCACCCCGGGAACCCCGTCGCCGGACCATCGAGAACTGCACCGTCGTGGTGGGCGCGGCGCCGAGGAGTTCTACCGGGAGCGCTGGCGGCACGACAAGGAGGTGCGCTCGACCCACGGCGTCAACTGCACCGGATCCTGTTCCTGGAAGGTGTACGTCAAGGACGGGATCATTACCTGGGAGACCCAGCAGACCGATTACCCGTCGGTGGGCCCGGACAGCCCGGAGTACGAGCCACGCGGTTGCCCGCGGGGCGCGTCGTTCTCCTGGTACACCTATTCGCCGTCGCGGGTGCGCTACCCGTACATCCGCAGCCCCTTGCTGGCGCTGTGGCGCGAGGCGAAGGCACGGCTGGGTGATCCGGTGCTGGCCTGGGCCGACATCACCGGTGATCCGGGGCGCGCCGCGCAGTACAAGAACTTTCGTGGCAAGGGCGGGTTCGTGCGCGCCACCTGGGACGAGGTGGCCGAACTGATCGCCGCCGCCCATGTGCAGACCATCAAGGCCTACGGCCCGGACCGGATCGCGGGCTTCTCCCCCATCCCCGCCATGTCGCAGGTGTCGTACTCGGCCGGCACGCGGTTCCTGTCGCTGATCGGCGGAGTGATCCTGTCCTTCTACGACTGGTACGCCGACATGCCGATCGCCTCCCCGCAGGTGTTCGGCGACCAGACCGACGTGCCGGAATCCGGCGACTGGTGGAATGCCGCGTACCTGATGATCTGGGGCACCAACCTGCCCATCACCCGCACGCCGGATGCGCATTTCATGACCGAGGCCCGGTACAAGGGTCAGAAGGTGGTGGTGGTCAGCCCGGACTTCTCCGACCACACCAAGTTCGCCGACGACTGGCTGCCCTGCGCGCCGGGCACCGACGCTGCGCTGGCCATGGCGATGGGGCACGTGATCCTGACCGAATTCTTCCGCGACCGGCAGGTCGACTATTTCACCGACTACGTCAAGCGCTACACCGACCTGCCGTTCCTGGTGACCCTGCGCGAGGGCAGTGACGGCGCCCACCTGCCGGACAAGTTCCTGACCGCCGCTGACCTCGGGCACGAGCAGCAGGCCGCGGAGCACCAGACGGTCTTGCTGGACTCGGCCAGCGGGGATCCGGTCTTTCCGAACGGCACACTGGCATCACGGTTCTCGGCATCCGGCCAGGGCAGGTGGAACCTGGACCTGGGTGGCGTGGACCCGGTGCTGTCGGTGTACGGCAGGCACACCGAGTCCGTCGCCGTGGACCTGCCGCGCTTCGACGTCGGCGAGACCGAGGGTGGCGGGGTGATCCGCCGTGGTGTGCCGGCGATCCGGATCGGCGATCGCCTCGTCACCACCGCCTTCGACCTGCTGTTGGCCCAGTACGCGGTGCCCCGGGACGGTCTGCCGGGCGAGTGGCCGACCGGATACGACGACACCACCCAGCCCTACACGCCGGCCTGGCAGCAGGACATCACCTCGGTGCCAGCGGAGGCGGTCGCGCGAGTGGCGCGGGAGTTCGCCCGCAACGCGGAGCTGACCCACGGGCGATCGATGATCGCCATGGGGGCGGGCACCAACCACTGGTTCCACTCCGACCAGATCTACCGCACCTTTTTCACCCTGACCATGCTGTGCGGTTGCCAGGGCGTCAACGGCGGCGGCTGGGCGCACTATGTCGGGCAGGAGAAGGTCCGCCCGCTCACCGGTTTCCAGCAGGTGGCGTTCGCACTGGACTGGCAGCGGCCCACCCGGCACATGACGGGCACGTCCTACTTTTACCTGCACACCGACCAGTGGCGGTACGAGAGCTTCGCCGCCGACGAGCTGGCCAGCCCGTTGGGTCGAGGGATCTTCCGCGGCAAGACGTTCGCCGACACGCTCGCGCAGGCGTCCCGGATGGGCTGGACCCCCTCGCATCCGGCCTTCGATCGGAACCCGCTGCAGCTGGCCGACGATGCGGTCGCAGCGGGCAAGCCGATCGCCGACCACGTGGTGGACGAGTTGCGAGCCGGCCGGTTGCGCTTCGCGGGCGAGGATCCGGACGCGCCGGAGAACATCCCGCGGATCATGACCGTGTGGCGGGCAAACCTGCTGGGATCGTCCGGCAAGGGCATGGAGTACTTCATGCGGCATCTACTCGGCGTGGATGACGCCGTCCGGGCCGAGGAGTCACCGGAATCGCTGCGCCCCAGCGAGGTCCGCTGGCGTGAGGAGGCGCCTCGGGCGAAGCTGGACCTGATCACCACCATCGACTTCCGCATGACCAGCACCTGCACCTATTCCGACATCGTGCTGCCCGCGGCCACCTGGTACGAAAAGCACGACATCTCCACCACCGACATGCACCCGTTCGTGCACTCGTTCAACCCGGCCATCGCACCGCCGTGGGAGACGCGCACCGACTTCGAGACCTTCCAGACGATCGCCCGGGAGTTCTCCCGACTCGCCGCGGTCCATCTCGGCACCCGGACCGACGTGATCGCCGCACCGATCCTGCACGACTCCCCGGGCGAACTGGCCCAGCCGGGCGGGCGGGTGCTGGACTGGTCGCGCGGCGAGTGCGACCCGGTGCCGGGCGTGACGATGCCCTCGATGATCCCCATCGAGCGCGACTACGGTGCCGTGGCGGAGAAGATGGTGGCGCTGGGTCCGCTGGTGGACTCGCTGGGCACCGGGGTCAAGGGCATCAGCTGGAAGCCCGCCGGCGCCGTGGATCTGCTGGGGCGGGCCAACGGCCGGATCCGTGGCGGGGTCGGTGACGGTCGCCCGTCCCTGGCCCGCGACACCGACATGGCCGAGGCGATCCTCGCGCTGTCCGGTACCACCAACGGCGAGGTCGCCGTGCAGGGCTGGAAGGCACTCGAGCAGCGCACCGGGATGCGCCTGGCGGACCTGGCCGAAGAACGGTCCGGGGAGCGGATCAGCTTCCACGACACCCAGATCCAGCCGCGTGCCGTGATCACCTCCCCGGAATGGTCCGGCAGCGAGACCGGCGGCCGGCGGTACTCGCCGTTCGTGGTCAACGTCGAACGGCTCAAGCCCTGGCACACCCTGACCGGGCGGATGCACTTCTTCCTGGACCACGACTGGATCTGCGAGTACGGGGAGCAGCTGCCCACGTACCGGCCGCCATTGAACTACCTGCGGCACTTCGGGAATCAGCAGATGGGCGACGGTCGGCCGGAGATCACGGTGCGGTATCTGACACCGCACTCCAAGTGGTCCATCCACTCCGAGTACCAGGACAACCTGCACATGCTGCGGCTGTTCCGCGGCGGCCCGGTGATCTGGATGAGCCCGATCGACGCGCAGACCATCGGTGTGGCCGACAACGACTGGATCGAGGCCTACAACCGCAATGGCGTGGTGGTGTGCCGTGCCGTGGTGACCCACCGCATGCCCAAGGGCACCGTGTACATGTACCACGCCAAGGACCGGCACCTGATGACGCCGAAGTCGGAGATATCGGGCTGGCACGGCGGTGGCGACAACTCGCTGACCCGGCTGGTGATCAAACCGACGCACATGATCGGTGGATACGCGCAGTTCTCCTACGGCTTCAACTATTACGGCCCCACCGGCAATCAGCGTGACGAGATCACGGTGATCCGCCGGCGCTCCCAGGAGGTGCAATACCGGTGACGGCGTTGAAACCAGCATCCAGCGCACCACAAACGGTCGGGGCGGTGACGGCATGCGCGTAATGGCGAACGTCGCCATGGTGATGAACCTGGACAAGTGCATCGGCTGCCACACCTGCACCGTGACGTGCAAGCAGGTGTGGACCAACCGGCCGGGCACCGAATACGTGTACTTCAACAACGTCGAGACCAAGCCGGGCGTCGGCTATCCCAAGCGGTACGAGGACCAGGACCAGTGGCACGGCGGCTGGACCCTGGATTCCAAGGGCCGGCTGCAACTGCGCGCCGGTGGGCGGCTGCGCAAGCTGCTGAACATCTTCTACAACCCCGACCTGCCCACCATCGACGACTACGGCGACCCGTGGACCTACGACTACCAGACGGTGCTGGACGCACCGCTGGGCACGCCGAACCCCAGCGCGCACTCGATCTCCGCGCTCACCGGCAAGGACATGACCGTCCGCTGGGGCTCCAACTTCGAGGACGACCTCGCAGGCGCGCCCGAGCGAGCGATGCTGGATCCGAACCTCAAGGGCCTGCAGGAGCAGGTCAAGATGGAGTTCGAGCAGGTGTTCATGTTCTACCTGCCGCGGATCTGCGAGCACTGCCTGAACCCGTCCTGCGTGGCGTCCTGCCCGTCCGGTGCGATGTACAAGCGTGCCGAGGACGGCATCGTGCTGGTCGACCAGGACCGCTGCCGGGGCTGGCGATTCTGCGTGTCCGGCTGCCCCTACAAGAAGGTGTACTTCAACCACCGCACTGGCAAGGCGGAAAAGTGCACCTTCTGCTTCCCACGGATCGAGGCAGGGCAGCCGACGATCTGCTCGGAAACCTGCGTGGGCCGGCTGCGCTACCTCGGCCTGTTCCTCTACGACGCCGACCGGGTGCTGGACGCGGCCGCCACCCCCGATGTGCAGGACCTCTACCAGGCCCAGCTCGACGTCTTTCTGGACCCGCACGATCCGGAGGTGCAGGCCGCCGCCGAACGGGACGGCATCCCGCACGACTGGATCGAGGCGGCCAAACGGTCCCCGGTGTACGAGTTGGCGGTGCGGCACAAGGTCGCGTTGCCACTGCACCCGGAATACCGCACGCTGCCGATGGTCTGGTACATCCCGCCGCTGTCGCCGGTGGCCGACATCGTGCACGCGCAGGGCTACGACCATTCCGATCCGGACAAGGTGTTCGCGACCATCGACGCCCTGCGCATCCCGATCGATTACCTGGCAAACCTGTTCACCGCAGGGGACTCCGACCAGATCCGCCGCGTGCTGCGCAAACTCACCGCGATCCGCGCGATCCAGCGTGCCAAGCAACTGGGGCTGCCACCGGACGAGGACCTGCCCGCGTCGGTGGGCGCCACCGCCGACGACCTGGAGGACCTGTACCGGCTGCTGGCGATCGGCAAGTACTCCGACCGGTACGTCATCCCTCCGGCGCACGCCGAGGAGGCCGGGCGACTGATGGGCCAGCATGAGCAGCTGTTCTGCAGCCTGGACACCGATGGCGGACCGGGCATGGGCGGCATGGGGCCGCCCGGACCGCACGGCATCGGTTCGTTCCAGGCCACCGGGGCGCCGGGCGCGACCACCACCTTCACCGCCTCGGACGGCCAGGCCAGATTCGAGATGGCCGGCGCCGCGGACGCCTCCCTGCAGCCCCTGCCCGGCGCCAAGCAGTCGGCGATCCCGTTCTGGCGCAGGAACAAATCTGCCCCCGAGGCCGGCCCGGCATGAGCGCCACCGTCACCGCTGCGCGTGCGGCCCCATCGGATCCGTCACCGCTCCCCGATCCCACACTCAAACTCGCCTCGCTGCTGCTGCAGTATCCGACGGCGGCGCTGTTTTCTGGGTTGGACGTGCTGTCGGCAGCGGCCACCGACGCCTCGCCCCGCAAGGCGCGCGAGCACCTGGTGACCTTCGTGGCGTGGCTGGCCGACACCTCGCCGGAGGACGTCGCGCGGCACTACGTGCAGACCTTCGACCTACGTCGCCGCTGCGCGCTGTACCTGACGTACTACCGGTACGGCGACACCCGCAACCGTGGCATGGCGCTGGTCGAATTCAAGAACGCCTACCGCACGGCCGGTTTCGCTCCGCGTGAAGACGAGCTGCCCGACTACCTGCCGATGGTGCTGGAATTCGCGGCGCTGTGTGAGCGGGGTCGCCGGCTGCTGCACGGCCACCGCACGGACCTGGAGTTGTTGCGTCAGGCGCTGACCGCTGTCGAGTCGCCCTACGCGGAGGTGGTTGCCGCGGTGAGCACCGGTCTGCCCGCGCTGGGTCGGCGGGAGCTGCGGCAGGTGACCTCCGCCTGGCAATCCGGGCCACCCACCGAACAGGTGGGCCTGGAACCCTTTGCCCCACCGGATTACCTGGCCGGCTACGGGCACCGCGAATCCCGACCCGCGCAGGAGCCGCAGTCATGACGAACGTCACCGCCTGGGAGATCCTGCTGTGGGTGGCGCTACCGTACGCCGCCCTCGCGATCTTCGTCGTCGGCCACATCTGGCGCTGGCGCTACGACCAGTTCGGCTGGACCAGCCGCTCCACCCAGCTACAGGAGCGCAAGCTGCTCCGGTGGGGTGGCCCGCTGTTCCACTACGCGACCTTCGCCGCAATCGGTGGCCACGTGCTGGGCATCCTGATCCCGGCATCCTGGGTCAGCGGGATCGGCATCTCCGAGTACTTCTACCACGCCTTCGCCGCCATCGCCGGAACCGTTGCCGCCGTCCTGGTCATCGCCGGGGTCGTGGTGCTGGCGCTGCGCCGGCTGTTCGTGGCGCGGGTCCGAGCCGCCACCACCGGGGTCGACTACCTGGCGCTGGTATTGCTGCTGATCATCATCCTGACCGGGATCATCCCCACCGCCATGAACCTGGTGGTGGAACCGTACGACTACCGACACACGATCTCACCCTGGTTCCGTGGCCTGTTCAGCTTCAACCCGCAGGTGGCGCCGGTGGTCTCGGCACCGTTCGTCTACCAGCTGCACGCGGTCGCGGCGTGGGTGATCTGGGCGGTGTGGCCGTTCACCCGGCTGGTACACGCCTGGAGCTATCCGCTGTGGTATCTGTGGCGGCCGTTCGTGGTGTTCCGCAGCCGGCGTGCCCAGCATCCGGCGGAACCCGGCACGGGTGGCCGGAAGTGGCGCAAGATCGGCACACCGTACTAGCCGATGACGATCTCGACGCTGCGCGGACGGATCGCGACCGGCGTCCGAACGCTCAACCCCGGTTACTTCGCCCTGGTGATGGCCACCGGCATCGTGTCGGTGGCGATGGACAACCACGGACTGCCCGGGCTGTCGCTGGCCCTGTTGGTGCTGGCCATGGTCTGCTACGTGGTGCTGGTGGTGCTGACCATCGGCCGGCTGATGGTGCACCGCGCCGAGATGCTGATGAACCTGCGCAACCCGCAGTTCGCGTTCGGCTACTTCACGTTCGTGGCCGGAACCGACGTGCTGGGCACCGCGCTGCTCGGCCGACAGTCCTACGGTGCGGCACTGGGTTTGCTGGCCGTGGGTGGGCTGGCGTGGCTCATACTCGGTTACGTCGTGCCGTGGACGGCCGTGCTCGGACGGTCCCGTCACCGATCGGTCCTGTCCGACGCGAACGGCACGTGGTTCATCTGGGTGGTGGCCAGCCAGTCGGTCGCGGTGCTGGCGGCCGGTCTGGAACCGCAGCTGGACGGGCTGCGTCGCGAGCTGGCCATCCTGGCCGTGGTTTCCTGGTCGGTGGGCCTGTTCCTATACGGGGCCGCCGGTATTTTCGTCGCCGCGCGAATGATGATCTACCCGCTCGGGCCGCGCGAGCTGACCCCGCCGTACTTCGTCTCGATGGGCGCCACCGCGATCACGGTGGTTGCCGGCGCCCGCATCGTGCAGATGGCCGATGCCCCGATGGTGGCGGCCACCCGGGGGTTGGCGGCCGGTGTGTCGGTGGTGTTCTGGGCGTTCGGCACCTGGCTGATCCCCGTGCTGCTGGCGGCGGGGCTGTGGCGCCATCTGGTGCACCGTATCCCGCTGACCTACACGGCCCCGCTGTGGAGCGTGGTGTTCCCACTGGGCATGTACGGGGTGGGCGCGCACTACCTGGGCCAGGCCGACGATCTACCACTGGTGGAGGCGATCGGCGTGGGCGAGAGCTGGCTTGCGCTGGCGGTCTGGGCGGTGACGTTCGCGGGGATGCTGCACCACCTGGCTCGGACCGTGCTGACCGATCGCTGACCCCGGCCTCTTTTTTCACGAAACACTTCGTGTATAAACTGGTGGTGCGAGCGTCGACGACGACCCCCGTCTCACGGCGCCCGCACCCACACCGCGGTGGGATCGGCTGCGAAGGGAGCGACGAGGTGACCTACGTCATCGCCGAGCCGTGCATCGATGTCATGGACCGGGCATGCGTGGAGGAGTGCCCGGTCGACTGCATCTACGAGGGTGGCCGGTCGCTGTACATCCACCCCGATGAGTGCGTGGATTGCGGTGCCTGCGAACCGGTCTGCCCGGTGGAGGCGATCTTCTACGAGGACGACCTCCCGGAGAAGTGGCAGGTCTACACCGACGACAACGCGCGATTCTTCACCGATACGCTCCCCCGCCAGGATGCGCCGCTGGGCTCACCCGGCGGCGCCGCGAAGATCGGCGCGCTCGGGGTGGACACCGACCTGGTCGCCACCCACCCGGCGCTGGACGAGGCCACGGTCTAAGGCTGCCCGCGGCATCAGCGCGGCTCGGCTGTGCCCTCCAGCCGGGGCGCCAGCCACTCCACCAACGGTCGCACGCTGCGCCAGTCCTTGCGCACTCGGGCGAGCAAATCCGCGGTGTGGATCATGGCGTCGAAGCCGTAGTTCCGGGCCGCGGTCAGCGACTTGTGACGCAGCAGTTCGATGTGCGGGTGATCGGCACCGTAGCCACGCGGCGTGGTCTTGAGCCGCTCGCCGCCAATATCCCAGCCAGCGCGGCGCAGCCGAGCCACGATCGTCGCCAACGCGTCACCGTCCGGTCCGTCGATGGCGGTGCGCACGGCGGCGGTGCCGGCGGAGCTGGCATGGTAGAAGCCGCCCGCCACCCGCACGCCCGGCGCGGAGATCTCCACGTACCAGCCGGTCGCGGGTGCCACAGCCACAAAGGCGCCCTGATGCGTCTTGTAGGGAGTCTTGTCGCCGGCGAAACGCACGTCCCGGTAGGGCCGAAACACCTTGGCCGGGCCGAATTCCGACTCCAGCGCATCGGTCAGCGCGACCATCGGCACGCGGACCGCGGCCGTGTAGAGGTCCTTGTGGGCGTCCCAGAACGTCTTGGAGTTGTCGGCCTCCAGGTCGTCGTAGAAGTCCAGAGCGGTGACGGGGAATCCGGTGAACGGATCGACCGAGTCCGGGGCGGGGCGGCGGGAACGTCGGGGCACTGGCACGGCTCCGATCCTAGGAGCCGGCGGCACCGGGCGGGGCGCCGGATGTTTCAGGAACTCGGCGCGCAGCCCCGAGACGCCGCCGCGGCGCCGCGTTGGCTTTCAGGTCGGCGACGGCGGTGCCAGGCAGAGAAGGTGGTGAGCTGTCCCCTGCGCCGTGGTCGAGCCGAAAAGAGGTGACGCCGGTCCGGTCCCCTGGCGGGCAGACCCATTGGTGGCGCCATCCTTCGCGGTCACGCCGGTCGATCCCGGTGAGGTGGCACCGCCAGTCGGCCCCGTCACCACCGTTCGCTCGCCGGCGAAGGTGCGGGACGTGCGTCACCACTCGCGGCAACGGGCGACGGCGCAGGAGCGGAAACACTCTCCGCTGAGGATCTCGGTGCCGCCGGGAGCGGCGCAGGCGCCCAGCATCGCGGTGCAGGAAGCCAGGCAGACGGCGGCGACAATTGCACGCGCTGCGGCCGCGACGCGTGGCGGTACTTCCCCGCTACGCGCGTCGAACCCGATGGCAGATCACCGGTCTCAACCCTCGTCGAATGACCGGCCGAACCGAAGCGTAGCCAGGCCCGATCGGCTCACCGGCCCGCAGGCGGATGGTGAGCGAGCACCGCACGCAGCGGAGCGGTATCGAACACCACTCGCTCGCGGGCCAGCCGGCCGTCGCGAACTGTGAACCAGTCGGCCATCGTGATCGGATCGGGGGCGCCATCCAGCGTGACGTCATGGATGACGCAGACGTGGCCATCCTGTGCCCAGGTATGCCGGACGAGGGTGTGCCGAGCGGCGTCCAGCAGCGGCGCTGCACTATCCAGGAACTGGTCGGCGCCTATGAGTGCGACGAAAGGCCCGGCGAAGTCGAAGTCGTCGGTCAGGAATTCTCGCGCCGACGTGGAGTCGCCGCGGTAGAACGCAGTCAGGAAGCTTCGTGCGATCGTCTCGGCACTCATGGTCATCTCCCGCGCTCAATGCCACTGGCGAACTTGTGTGATGCAAGCAAAGGCTACTCTGCTTAACTTGCATCACGCAAGGTAGGCTGAGGGTCATGCTCGGTCGTGACTATCCCAAGCAGAACTGCTCGATCGCGCGGGCACTGGAGTTGTTCGGCGATCGGTGGAGTCTGCTGATCCTGCGTGACGCGCTGTTTCGCGGATTCTCCCGGTACGGCGAGTTCCAGCAGAGCCTGGACATTGCGACCAATGTGCTGGCCGAGCGACTCGCACGCTTCGTCAGGGAGGGCGTCTTCGACTGTGACGATGGTGCGTATTTACCAACGCAGAAGGCCCGCGACGTCGCTCCCGCCCTCATCGCGTTGACGCAGTGGGGTGATACCTGGGCAGCTCCAGAGGGGGCGCCGATCATCTACCGCACCGAGGCGGGTGTCGATCTCCATATTTCGATTCGCGATCGGCGTGGCCGGACCGTTGTTCCGAGTGCGACGATCGTTGCCCGGCCCGGGCCCGGCCATCGGCGCGCGGTGGCCCCGGATCCACCGGAATGATGCCTGCGCTCCCTGGTCTTGCGAGAGGCCACGCCGCGCCGGCGGCAAGTCGATCCTGAATGACGGTCATGTTGAGCTCCGTTACTCGCAGGAGCTTGACAGCCCGGCCGACGTGACCGCGCCGGCCGGGCTTCACTTCCCACTGAGGTCGACTACGCCGTCACCGTGCCAACGGGCGCCGACGGACAACCGGTGGCAGTCACAGTCAAAATGACGACCGGCCTTCGTGGCAAAAATTACCACGGAGGGAACCATCATCAGATCGATGATGGTTGCCCGCGCCGTCATCATGCCGTCACCTCGGCGGCAGTATCGGCCGCGTCGTCCAGCGTGCATACCACGCTCTGGTCAGCGCCTCGGCCAGCTCGTTCGCGGTCTACACGTCAGACAGCAGCGCGTTCCCGACGCCAGATCGATGACGACCGTCGCGCATTGCGGGGCAGCGGGCAGCGCACGAGAGGTCGAGCGGAGATCCGACGCGGCGGTGTGCAGGCTGCACAGGTGGGGAGTCGTCGGACGCTACTTCCGATGGGATCGGGGCTGGAAATGGTGCTGGGCACAGTAGCCACCTTCCGGTAGTCCGGAAGGTCAGAGCCTGGTGCACGTATGAGGCACGTGATCTTGGTCCGCCAGCGTTTCCGCTGGTCAGAGTGGTGGGCGATACTGGGATTGAACCAGTGACCTCTTCCGTGTCAGGGAAGCGCTCTCCCGCTGAGCTAATCGCCCTCGTGTCGTGCCGAGGTGGGAACGGGATTCGAACCCGTGTACACGGCTTTGCAGGCCGTTGCCTCGCCTCTCGGCCATCCCACCGAGGAGGCTCGCCGCGTCCGCACACGGTGCCTCACCGAGCGGACGACGGGATTCGAACCCGCGACCCTCACCTTGGCAAGGTGATGCGCTACCAACTGCGCTACGTCCGCGAACCTCCCGGGTCACCCCGGGACACCAGACAACTCTATCGGACGGGCTCGGCCGTCTCCAAACCGGAATGTCCACTCGGCTGCCCAGGGCGCCGAATCAGCAGTCGCCCCACTCGGCGAACGACGCCCTACCCAGCGACGCAAGCTCGGCGTCCATGTCCACAAAGCGCATCTCGTGGCCGGCCGGCACCAACGCCAGGATGTCGTCGACGAACGCGCGGATGTCGGCCGCATCGGCGACGACGCGGGCGGACCCGTCGGGCGAGGCAAGGTCAAGCACGATCGAATCCCCCGCTGGGAACACCTGTACGTCGCCGACGCCGGAGGGCCGGGATACCCCGCCGAGCAACAGGTCCCGCGCGAAGACCCACACCACCGGGGAGCATCCGGCGGCCGCGAACACCACGCTGACTGCAAAAGGGTCGCGCGTCGTGTACTGCAGGCTCGCCGCCACCGGCAGACCCTCGGGCACCGACACCAGCTGCATGGTCGTTTCGGCGACCACCTGGCAGTGACGCTGGGCGGCGTGGAATCCCGGCATGTTGTGCTCCTCGGCTGTGCTCCGGTCCCGGATCGCGAGCTCGGATCGTTGCGGACATGTGCGGGACGAGGGGTCGGGAGCACTGTCACGCTGTTCGGCAGGATTCACCCGGTTGGCGTAGCGCCCGGCGCCGGTGACGGAGTGTCACACTGCACGCGCGTCATCGAGGGACTGCGCATTGCCTACGCCTGGTTCGCCGACTCGCTGGTGTCAGGTATTCTGTGTCGCGCGGCCTCGGCCGTTCCCGGGCGATTAGCTCAGCGGGAGAGCGCTTCGTTCACACCGAAGAGGTCACTGGTTCGATCCCAGTATCGCCCACCACTCTGACCAGCGGAAACGCTGATTCTGTAGCCGAATGCATCGATTGATCTCCCCGGAAGTCAAGGCTCGGCGCCTGTGTCCATCGAGTTCAGCCGTGCCCGTCGGCGCCTGAGATTCCGGGCGGCTGTTCGTCGCTATCGCCCTGTCGGTCATTGCCGTCGTGACGTCATGACGGCACAATCGTAGTATGGGCAGACGGAAGACGACGATCTACCTTGACCCGGATGTGCTGACCGCTGTCAAGGTGCTGGCGGCGACGCGGCAGCAGTCCGATAGCGATCTGATCGAAGCTGCCGTGCGTGCCTATCTGGCGGGTTCGGATCTGGACGCGGCCCGCGCGGACCTGCGCGCGTTGATGGACCGCGTGGCCGAGCGATCCGACCTGGACGACGAGCAGGCGATGGCGTTGGCGGTGGATGAGGTGCACGCCGTGCGGGCCTCGCGCCGGGGCCGCCGCTCGGCCTGATGACGGATCCGCGGGCAGTTCCCGATCCGAACGTGCTGGTCGCCGCGGCGATCACGCCACACGGTGTCTGCGGTCGACTGGTGGACGCAGCCATCGCGGGCCGCTGGAAACCGGTCGCCTCCCCGCAAGTGCTGGCCGAGCTGTCCGAGGTGCTGTTGCGCGAGAAGTTCCGTCGTTGGCTCACCGTCGATGATGCCGAGCAGTTCGTGGCGGGCATCGCGTCGATTGCGGACGTGGTGGACGATCCTCCGCCGTTGGACAAGGCGGTGTCGGCGGATCCGGACGATGACTATCTGATCGCGCTGGCGCTGGCTGAGGGGGTGTCGGCCTTGGTGTCCGGCGATCATCACCTGACCGACTTGATCGACCTGGTGCCGCCGGTGATGACACCGGCGGCGTTCCTCGCAAGCCTGGACGAACCCACCCGGTAGGTCGCAGGGCCGGGGCTGCGGTCGCCTGGCCTATCAGTGTTCGGAGTAGCGGGCGGTGGGGATTTCGCGGAGGGCGGCGTCGATGTCGTTGAGGTCCACGCGCAGGAGTCTTTTGTCCAGGCGGTAGCCGTGCAGGGTGCCGTCGGCGATGCGGCGGCGGATGGTTTCGCGGCAGCACGCGGCGTAGGCGGCGGCTTCACCCAGGTCGACCAGTCGCTTGGCCGGCCTCCCTGCCGGTTGGTGCTGATTTCTGCGGCTGGTTGGCATCTGGATTCTCCTTGCCTGGTGGGTGGTTTCGGTCATTACCTGATTCCGGTGCTGCGGGTCGGCCCGGCCCGGCGAACCTGTTGATGCTCGACGGCCGCGTGCAGGTGGTCGGGCCGGTTCTGGATGGCCCGCCCCGGTTCGGGTCGGGTACGGTCCAGAAGTTCTTCCCGGTCGAGCAGGGCGCGGCGGGTGTCGGGGTCGGTGATGCCGATGGTGGCGGTGGCCTGCCCGCCGGTGATGGTGCGCACGACGGGTTGGCCGCGGTGTCGACGGTGGGCTTCGGTGACGTGCTGCTCGAACTGCTCGATGACGGCGTCGAGGTTGGTTGCGGTGCAGGCGATTTCGGATAGCAGCATGTTCGGGTCGATCAGGTAGCGGTCACCTGCCCGGATGGCGCGGGTCAGGCGGTGGATCTGCACTTGGCCGATAGCGGGCGCGCCATCAGTGGGGGCTGCCGGCTGGCATCGGGGTTCGAGGCGGGTGAGCAGGTGAATGGTGTGGTCGCGGTGAGCGGCGTCGGCGATCTGTCGGTATTCGGTTTCGAGTTGCCGTCGGCTTCCGGATTGGTTCCACAGTTGGCGCATGGTGGTGTGCGCGGAACCGTCGGAGTTGCCGCGGGCCAGGATTGCCGCGAGCACCCGACCGGCCGACTGCATGGTGGTCGCGGCGGGGCCGATGCGGTCGGTGCCGTCGACGCGGCCGTCGTCGGTGATGGTGTAGACGGTGTTGTCGGCGCGGCCGCGGGTCACGCCGACGTAGAGGGCCTCGCGAGTCATGGCCGGGCCGGCGATGACGTGGCAGGTGTCCACGGTGGCGCCCTGCGCCCGGTGGATCGTGGCGGCGTAGCCGAGTTGCACATGCTCGGACACATACGTCGCGGGCAGCGCGACGACCCAGCCGCTGGTGGTGGCGACGCTCAGCGACCCGTCGCCGCCGACGGCTGTGACGGTGAAACGCTGGCCGTTGCGTACGAACCCGGCCCGATGCCCACGCCCCGCCGCTGCCGCCGGCAGCCTCGCTGCCTCAGGGTCGGCGGTGGTGAGTGTGCGGTCGTTGCGGCGGGCGACGATCCGGTCCCCGACGCCCGCGGTGGTGCCGTCGGCCAGGGCCACGCCGCCGGGCGTGACGTGGCCGGCGGCGACGCGGTCGGCTTGGGCGCGGCGATTCAGTTCGGTGACGGTGTCGTTGTCGACGGCCAGCAGCAGCGAGTCCGTTCCGGCCGCACGGTCGTCCTTCCAGGCATGGTAGGCGCCGTCCAGGGCGGTCTGGCGGTCGCCTCCACGGATCCGGCCGTGCATGGTGTAGTCGTCGATCGCGGCGAGGTCCCCGACGCGTAGCCGCGCGGAGGCGTCGGCCTCCCAGGCGCGGGTGGTGCCGTCGGGGTCGCGGAACCGGCGAATGTTCGACAGGTGCGCCACGGCGGCGCCGCGTCTAGTGGCGAGCATGCCGAAGCTGCCGCCGGGGCCGACCGCGGCGAGTTGGTGATTGTCGCCGACGAGCAGGATCTTCGCGCCAGCCTGCCGGGCGGCGTCGGTGAGCGCGTCGAGAGTATGCACGTCGGCCATGCCGGCCTCGTCGCAGATGATCAGGCTGCCGGGGCGCAGCCGACTGTGGGTGAAATCCTCGCGCAGCGTGGTGATCTGACCGTCGATCGTGGCGGTGTCGCCGCGCATCCGGGCCCTGCGGCGTTGCAACTCGGCCAGGCGCCGCAGGGTCTCGTCGGCGTGCCGGTGGCGGGTCAGCCACATCGCGGCAGTCTCGGCGGGTGCCCCGGTCGCCTCCTGCAGGATGTGCGCCGCGGCCGACACCGCCAGGCCGATCACCGAATTCTCGCCGTGTTCGGCGACCCAGGCGGCGCGGATGGCGGTGACGGTGGCGGTCTTACCGGTCCCGGCCGGCCCGACCAGCAGGTCCAGCACCCGCCCCGAGCCGTAGATCGCCGCAGCGGCGGCGGTCTGCTCCGCGTCCACGGCCGTCGATTCCGCAACCGCCGACGTTGTCGGAGGGGCGGTAGGTCCGGAGGTGTCGTCGGCGGCGGCCAGCAGCCGGGCTTCGGCGTCGAGCACGGCGCGGGAGGTGAAGATCTCCTTCGCGGCGAACGCGGATCGCCCTGTGGACGGGTCTCGCCACTTGGCAGGGACGGCGGCGATCTCGGGCGGGTTGAGCAGCACCGACCCACCCAGCGCGCGGGCGGTGATGCTATCCCGGACGGCCAGCAGGTCTGTGGGGGTGGCGAACTGCCAGCCGCGGATCCCGATCTCGCGGGCGGCCTGCGCTGTCACGTTCCACCGCGACCACGTCGAGCGGCGCCCTTCTACGGCGGCCAGGACCGTGGCCGCGACATCGGCGACCACCCGATCATCCACGTCCGCGGCCGTCAACACCGGTCCCGTCGGTGCCGCGCCGGTGGCCGCCTCGACGACGGTCGCGGCCCAGCCGGCCGGGTCGCCGCCGAGGATGCGCGCGGCCCGGTCCCGCCACAGCGTCGAGTACTCGGCCAGTGGCCGAGTGTGCTTCGGCGTCCGGGTGCCCAGCGTGGCCTGCTGCCGGATGCGCAGCACCTCCGCCGACGTGGGCGCCCGGCCATGGGTGGTGACGAAATCGGCCACCGCGTTGTCTTTGGCCTGCCCGATCTGCCCGGCTCGTCGGGAGAACTCCTCGACCAACCGCTGCGGCACCGCGGCCAGTTCGCGGGTGGGGTTGCGCCCGGCACCGCGGGCACGCCACTGCCAGGCCAGGCCGAGGCGGGCGGTGACCTGCTGGGCCAGCAGCGCATCGTAGGACTCCGACAGCGCCACCACCGCCCGGTAGAACTCCGCCCCATCCAGGCTCCGCCACCCGCCGTCCTCGCCCTGCACCTTGTTCGCCAGCACCAGATGCGTGTGCAGTTGGGGATCACCGGCGCGGGAATCGTGGTGGTCGAACCCGGCCGCGATCACACCCCGGACCGGCAGCACCGCCGCCCCGGCGTGCCCGGTGCGGGTGCGGGCCACGTCCCGCTCCATCAACGCCAGCACCTGAGCCACCGCGGCGTGATGCGCGTCCACGATCACCCGCCGGGTCGCCTTGTCGGCCAGCGCCCACAGCACCGACACTGATTTCGGGGTGGAGAACGTCGCATCAAACCCGGCCACCGACACCCCCGGCCGGTAGGGCCGGCCCAGTTGCTGCCCGGTGATCGGGTCTTGCCCGGCGCCGAACAGCCTGCCCATCTGCTCCTCGCCCACCTGCGAGCCGGCGGCCAGTCCCGCCCCGCCCGCGACGCCGGTCAGACCCCGGCCCAGCCAGATCCCCGGCGGATAGCCGGAGGCCGCGTAGTAGCCGGCCAGCGGTCCCGACCGCTCGGCGTTCTGGTCGGTGTCGCCGCGGGCCGTGTGCTGCAGCATGTAGCGATACCCGGACCCGGCGGACAGCTTCGCCAACGACATCACCCGGCACCACCACCTTCCACCGCGACGACCGGCCGGACCCCCGCACGAGCGCGGGGATTCTCCTTCTACCTAGAAGTGGTGCCATCACCGCGCCGTTAGCCGTGCTGGCCGGGTGACAGAAGTGCCGGATGTGTGCGCCGCGTCGTTTGCGGGGCTGCGAGCGGCCAGGCCGCGAATGGAAGCTTCGGGCGGCCTGGCCGACCGAGGACGGCCGGCGACGGACGCCGGTCTCGGCCGGTCCGCGTCAGCCCGCCCTGCCCCATGGCCGCGGCCATGTCGGAGCCGGCCCGGCATGTCGCCGCCGTGGTCCGCCCAGCAGTCGCGGGGCCGTCGTCTCCACACCCATGAAGGGGTGCCACTACGGCGCCGCTGACCACGACATCGCCGACAAAAGAGTTTGGGATCCGGCTGACGGCTGGCGGCGTTGGAACCCGGTGCCCTGGGCATGGTCACAGATGGCGCGTTCGCTACCATCGTGGCTCGGCGAGCGCAGCACTCAACGAGCGGAATGCGTCACGTCTTGCTGGGCGCGCCACGGGTCTTCGGGTAGTGCAACGAGATTCGAGAGATCACAGGGCATCACAGCGGATCACCAACAATCATCACAATTGAGATCCGCTCTTTACAAAGCTTACGGTCGGGTTGTATGCGATCTTGAGCCGGGTGGAACACCCCGTGGTGCAAGACGAGTACTCAACACTTCAAGGTCAACAGGGCCGGGCGGTGGGCGTCGGGCTCCGGTCGGGTCCGGCCGACGGTTGCAAGGTCCGGACTTACCTTGCAGTGCGGCCGCAGCGTCCGATGAAGGCTGCGAACAAGGACAGCCGCGAGCCTTGGCAGCACTGGGCTAGGGCGATTTGGTGCTCGCTAGGTCGGGCTGAGCTCGCCGAAATTGCACGGTAAATCTGGACGAGTCCGGGATTCATCGTCGGGGCCCACCTCGAATCGAGCGTAGCCCCGGCCTGAGGTGAAGACTTCGTCTGGACGAGACACGGACGACGACAACCGGGGTGGCGGCGAAGCAATCCAACCGCCGATGACGTCCGCCGGGCCGACGTACCGCTGAACACGGTGACGTGACGAACGCGATGGTTGATGTTGCCGACCGCCTGCGAGGCGTTCCGTAGGGCCCCCAGTCCGGGGACCTAGACCCGCACGAGATTCTGCGGAGCTCAATCTGGCTGTGCGAACTCGAGCGAGACGCCACGGAACCGCAACTACCCAAGGTTCGTCATTTGCGATGGCGGTCCCGATCCGGTTGGCCGCCCAACCCCCGGGCGCTTCGATCCTCTGCGAAAGTTGCATCGCGCGGCACCCTGCGGGTAGAGGCAAATGGGCGTGGCGCCCGCTACGATCGTTTGGCAACTTCGGAAAACGGCTTGTTGTTTGCAGGCGGATAACTGCGAGCGTCGCACACGGAGGAGAACCGGTTGACCAACACGGCTGACAACCCAGCAGCGCCGAGGATTGATCCATCGGTGTGGCGCGATGTTGTCAGCGCCGCGGGGCCGGACAGATCGGTCGTCGCGCTGGCGGGCAATTTCAACGCCGCGGCCAAGGCATCGCAGGACCCTGACACCAAAGCGGTCCTTGAGACGCTCGCGGTGGCATCGTCGGCGATGCTCAAGCCTGACGACTGGAACGAGCCGTTCACACCAGCAGTCAGCTGGAGAAATGGCAGCCGATCGGCGCTGCCAAGCGATCTCGACGGACCGGGGTGTGCGCTCCTGCTGCAGATTGCCAAGGCCATGGACACTAGCGACGATGCGGGGTTGCGGGCCCGGGTCTACGACGTCTGCTGGACGTATCTCGACCGGCGCGACCAACAGATGTGGATCGACGCCATCGACGCCTACACAGCGGCGCCGCTTGACCCTGAATCGTGGCACGGTGACGGTGCTGCCGGATGGCAGCGGGCGTTCGAACTGGTCCGGCGTCGCGGCGCAGCCGGGCGTGAACAAGCGGAAGCGATGGCGGCAACGGTCCGCGACCGTGTCCGCCGCAGCACCGTCGGGGAAGCCTTCTTCGGGGTCCAATTGTCGGAGTTCGCCCGCAGGTACAAGCTTGTCGAGAAACAGGAGCAGCACGGGTTCGCCGAAATGGCCGTTCAGGTGGCGCAGCAGGCCCGCGAAGCGAGAGAGCGGCGGCTGGCCCAGTCGTGGGAAGAAGAGGCCGCCGCGTGGTACTCGGCCAGTGGAGACCAAGACGCGGCATCGCATGCCACCCTGCGACTGGCCCGTGACTTTGTCGCCGAGGCTGCCGATCGGCGGCAGGGGGTAGGTGGGGCAGCCATCACCGCCAGCCACTTTGTGGAGTGTGCGCTCGCGATCTTGCGCAAGCTCCCGCGGAAATTCCGTGCGGCCAATGGCGTCGACGACCTGATCAAGGACCTACGTCCGCAACTAGAGGCCGACCGAGAAGCCCTGCTCGACTCCATGGTGGCGGTCTCGGGAGGCTCGTTCGATCTCAGCGGCTATATCGAGCAGTCGAGGCGGTCGGCGTCGGGGCACGACCGGGTTGGAGCCCTGATCGCGCTCGCGGCGTTGGCCCCCCTGGAGGATCCTGACCGGGTGGAATCGACCGTGCGTGAGCAAATACAGCAAGCCCCGCTGTCGGTGTTGTTCGGCGGCGAGACGCTCCGTGCGTCTGGACAGAAGGTAGCCGCGACGCCCGGCATGACGGTCGATGGTGAAGCGGTGCGAGAGGGCAAGATCGACCCTGCGGTCTGGGCGGCCATGGTCCGGAACCACTTGGTGCTCGTCGACGTGAGGGTTGTCGGTCTTATCGCGCCCGCGTTACGGGTTGTGACTGCCGAACATCGCTACTCGTCGCAGTTGCTTTACCGGATCTGCTACGAGAGTCCGTCCACACCCGCCGGGCGCGAAGGCGTGTGGGCGCTCGGATTTCAGCGTGGCCTCGACGGTGACTTTGTATCGGCCGCGTCGCTGTTGGTGCCGCAGATCGAGCATTGGGTCCGAGTCCGGTTGAAGGAGCATGGCGGAAACACATTGATCACGGACGAACACGGTGTCGAAAGTGAGAAAGGGCTCGGGAGTCTGCTCAACGATTCACTCGCTGTAGCTGCGCTCGGCGCACCCTTGGTTTTCGAGTTGCGGGCCCTGATGACCGAGCAACTCGGCCCAAACCTTCGCAACGACATCGCCCACGGACTCATCGAAGACTCGGCATTTAACAGCTCGGCGGCAGTGTACGCATGGTGGATCGGGCTCAAGCTAATCATGCTTCCCCTTGCGTTCGCCACCCAATCGCGTTGGGCCGAGAACGACGGCGGCACGCCAGGGGGCAGTCAGCGAACGGGTGATGCATCTTCCTAGGTCGACTGACCCACCACGTTCGCATGTTCGATGCCGCTCCCAGACTCGGTGTTCACACGAAGACGCTCGAGCAACTCAGTTGGCGACGGTCTCGCAGACAGTCACCTCGTGGCCGCACCCGGGCGCGGAACGGTCAGTACGTATTGGCGTACTGTGGCGCCTGCGGACTTGTAGGCATCGTTTACTCGAGCCTCGAGCGCCGTCCGAAGCGTCTCGACGGACCACCGGCGAGCCTTGGGTCGGCGGCTGGGGTCCTTCACGGTCCAGAGATTCGGCGGATACCATCCAACAAGGAACACGCCAGCTGTGGACTGCACCTCGGCGAGGTATCTGTCGACAAGCTGATCTTCTAGTGCGGACTCGACGTCGCTGTTCCAAGACCCTTTAATTTCGATGGGGACGGTGTGGATTGTCTCGCCGTCCCGGACCTGCACGTGGACATCTGTGCGATCTCCAGTGCCGTAGGCGGTACGTGGCAGGACCAAGACTTCGCGGTTGACGATGACGCTGCGCTGCTCGAGACGAAGGCGCAGTTGGTGTGCGAGGTACGCCGATAAGGCTGCTTCGGGCTTGGGTGCCCATAGGTCGTCGCCGTTCCCCATGTCTGCATATCCAAGCTTCAGCCCTGCATTTTCTGCGGCTGTTCGTACGGGAGCCGGGATGCGGTCCCAGAGCAGTTCACCGTGAGAAGGCAGTTCTTCCTCAATCGCTGCAAGTGCCTCGATGATGAGTGCTGCGAGTTCGCTGTCCGTGCGGACCAGCCGGCGGGTCGGGTCGCCGAGTAGAACTGCGAGGTCGTCGGGGTCGGGCGGCTTCCAGTTTATCTCCGCCAACTGCAGCCGAGCGCGGTGGAGAGCGGCTTCGAGGTGAATGGACTCGGTCTGGCTAGCCAAGGATTGAAGCAGAGTAAGAGCTCGTGGCGTGCCTCGCTGGGCGAGACTGTCGAGGACGCGGTCACGCAGCCGTCGGGTGTCCTCATCGGCAGACGCGAAGTAGGCTCCCGCGTGGATGCCGTCACCTACGTTGGGCGTCAGGGTGGCCAGCCATCGGTAGAACTGGGCGAGGTAGTCGTCGGTGAACGCATCCAATCGCGGGCCGTAGTAGTTCTGGTGGGCGAGTGCGTGCGCAATGGGCAGGGCAGCCTCTTGGTCGGTCCCAACACTGTCGCGAATTATGGGCCAGGCCCGCATAGGCGTTACGTTCATCAACACGACCGCGGACGTGCAGGCGAGCGCGTTCGGAAATTGGCCTGGCGTGAATATCATTGCGTCGATGACCTTGTCGACGATCCCGGCGACGGATGTCTGAAGCGCCGTGCTGGCCAGGTCTCGGTAGACTTGGACGGCTAGCGATGCGGCCTCCTCGGTGTCCGGGATCGTGAGCGTGCCGGGTTCACCGGACAGTGTGTCCCGAATGCCAGTGAGTAGCACACCAATCGCGTCGCCCAACTCCGCGGACATGCAGCCTTGTAAAGCGTCGAGTCCGTAGGGCAGACTGCCGCGCCCAAGTTCGCGTCGGACGAACTGCGTCGTCGCGGAAGCGAACGATGCGGCCGCGGCGGTGGCGGCAGCACGCAAAAGACGACGGTGACGGTCGCGCTGAGCGTCGTCTGAGCCAGGCAAGAACCATAAGAGGCTGCCGACCCATTGAGACCAAGGCACAGTCTGGAGCTTTGCCCTGTCTTGGCGGTCGAGAATGCAGAGCGCCAGATACCCCGCCCAGGCGCGTTTGTCATACCTATTCGTGCCCAACCAGTCGGTCCAGTGGTCGTGTTGGCGGAGAAGGTAGCAATACGCGGCCTTGCCAAGCCGGTTTTCAGCGCCGTCGCCGAGGACGACGACCGACGGGAAAGCAAGGAGGTCGTCGTGCATAACCGGCACCTGGGCTCGCCCAGTGGACGGGTCGAACTGCAACTGCCACGCGAGTTGCCAGAATCGGGACGGATCTTCGTCAGTCACATCGACTAACAGCTGTCTGACGGACTCGGCGAATTCCCCGGCATCTTCCCACGGGGGTGGCGCCTTGTGGTCGGCTCGCCACGCTTCGGCGACTCGCGAGTCGATGGGGACGGCGTCAAAGATTCTCCGCAGACTGCTTCCTGCGAACGGCACCATGGTCCGGAGCCCGTACGCATACTCATAGTCGGTCTCATTGGCCGTGTCTAGGATCGTCACCGCGATTTCCGCGAGGACGGCTGCGCCTGTTGGATGATCAACTGCAATGTCTCGCGCCTTGTCCGCAATCCACGCGAAGTCGCGAGAGTCCACCAGCGCCCGACGGCGGGTGTCGGAGCCATCCGCGCTGACCAGTCCGCGAAATCTAGCGCGCCACCCCGACAGGATGCGATGTGCCGCCCAGGCTGGGTCCGCGTCGAAGTCGCGGAGCGCGAGGCTGGCGGCCAGGTGACGTCTGAGCGTGGCGACCTTCTCGGGGGTTCGCGTCGACGTCGTCTCATCGAGCGAGTCTGGGATGTCAAGCTGCTGGAACTCGCGCATGTATGGTTCGACGATCGCGGCGATGGGGTCGATTAGTTGTTCAGCATCCGGGCCGCTGAGGCCGCGGTCGATGATGGCGGCAACAAACTCGTCTCCCTCTGGCTGCGCCCCGCTTGATCGTCGACGCGCTGGTGATGCGGCAGTTGCCGACGACTCGACGTCGCTTACCGCGGCTGATTCGCTCGCTTCCGATTCGCCATCGGTCCGTTCGGCCATGAGGGTCAAAATGGCTACGACGTCGTCGTCTGTTGCGTTCTGGGCGGCGTCGATCCTCAGGAAGCGCGCGTAGCCGCCGTACAGCGATGGGTTCTGCCTTGGTGTGAGCAGCGAAAGAAGCTCCTCTGTGGTCATGTGCTTCGGCCAGAGTGCGGACAGGAGCGCACCCCGCAACTCGTCCTCTGAATCGATGGCTCGCGCGTAGTCCGGGTCTGCGAGACTTGCAAGAAGGGGCTTGAGCTCGCAAACTAGGTCCGGGCCGCAGGCGACGACTGCGTTCACGGCTAGGCGACGGACCGTGGTCGGCCAATGATCCGAGTTGGCAATGTCGAGCATACGAGGAGTCAAAGTCGGGTCTTCTGAGTCGGCCGCCAATTCAAGCACGATCTGCATTCTCGCCTGCGAGCGCCACCCTGAACCGCTCAGTTCGTCGAGTGCTCGCTCAACCTGGTTCGCGAGCCCTGGGTGTTTCAGCCGAAGCGAACCTCGACGACGCCACCACGACTCCGATAGATACGCATCCTCCGCAGTCCTGATCAATGCCTCCACAATCGTTCGCCGTGCAGCTGGCGAATCGACGAGTGCACTGTGACCGGCCAGGCTCAACGGGTCTGCCTCGGCGAGCCATCCAGCGCGAGAAGGGCACAGCGCGGTGATCCACGCGGCAGTCTCCCGTAGCGCGGTCGGAATTGAAACCCATGGCGCTCCGACTGACTGTTCCACGAGGAACAGTTGACGAAGCTGCAGCTCGCTGACCTGGCGCTCCACCAAGTAACTGGCTGCCAGAAAGGCGGCCACTGAACTATGGCGAAACGCGATACGATTCGGGCCGACAGCAGCAAACAGCGCGCAGCGCAGAGTCTGCCGGATCATGCCCTCACTGACTGAGAACCGATGCTCGGCATCACCTTCCTCGCCACCAACGAGCCCTGCGAGGTCCAAGTCCGACGGCCGACGATCCGACTCGCCACTAGTCCAAATGTTCCGGCGCCCAGAAAGCAGTAGACGCACAGCGATCCGCTTGGCGACCGACAGCCTCTGTTCCCTCCCAACTGAATTCAGTGCCGCGCCAGCATCCGACATGTCTGGCGAACTCCGCTCGGCAAACCGGCGGACAGCGCTCTCAAATATCTCCGACGGAGCGCCCTGCAGGTCGCCATTTTCCTCGTACATCTCGCAGAGCATCTCGAGTGTCAGCGGGATGCTGGCCAGTGGCGAGACGCCCCTTACTATGGCGGTCCTGACAAGCGCCCGGCCGTCTACGCCGTGCAAATCGGCGATCTGGGTGGCATGGGTGCGTGTCAGCGGTGCCAGATCCGTCGCCTTGTAGGGCAGAAGGTCAACCAGTGTTGCGTCGAGCGCGCGGTTGTAGTCCATGAGGCGGCAGGCGAAGACGAGCCGCAGGCCGCTCACCTCTCTGCCTTCAAGGCTGTCTCGCAAGAGTTGAGGCAACTGGAGCAAGATGGGGCACTCGTCGACCTGGTCGAGGATCACGACATGACGCACTGCGGCCGGTGAGGCCGTCGACGGACGACGGGTGTCGAGTCCATCAAAGATTGGCGCGAGCTTGGCTTGATAGCGCAGTTCAGTGAGCGCAATTGCGTCCAGCGCCGTGACGCTGGACGAACCAAGTCTCTCCCTCCAACGGCGAGCGATAGCCTGCAGGACGGTGCTCTTGCCCGAACCCGGCTCACCTAACAACGCGAACGAGTAGTCCCTGCAGAGCTCGATGGGGTCGCTCAATTCCGATGATCCACCGCGCCGACCGAGCACTGCCGACGGCGAGTACAGGAAGCCTGCATCATCGAGCGGGAACGGCGTCTCGTCCGTGTCGGACTGGGTTCGAATTCGGCACAAACGACGGGCATGCACTGGAACCGCCTTCCCAAGTAGTGGTCGCGTCGCTCAGGATAGAGGGCTTGGCAGCACTCCGGCCGGCGGCATTTCGACATCGCTGCTCTCGAGCCATGTGTGCTTAACCGTATCCGGTGTAGCCCTTGTTGAATGCGGCGGTGAAGTGAGGGTCGACCCGATCTTCACTGGCGGGGCTTCAACTTTTGGCGTGTGGCAAATGACGCGAGGTCGGTCGGTCCGACCACCAGGGCTTGCACGCCCCTCCGTAGCTGCAACATGCTCAAGGCACCTTGCTCGCAGCCGCCAGCCGCCCGGAGGGGAACCATAGTGACGGAGTCTATTGGCGAGCGGCGATTTCGGAAAGCTTGGCCGCGATTTCGGCGTCGCGGCCGGCGGCGGCGTGTTGGTAACGCAGGGCGGCGCCGGCGGTGGAATGGCCGAGGCGGGCCATGAGTTCGGCGAGGGTGGCGCCGGTGGACGCGGCCAGCACGGCGCCGGTGTGGCGCAGGTCGTGCCAGCGCAGATCGGGCCGGCCGGCGACCTGCCGTGCGTGGTAGAAGCCCCACCCGGTGCGGTGCGGGGTGCTCGCCCGGCCGTACAGCGACGACGGCGCCATGTGGGACACGCCGTCGGCGGCGGGGAACAGTAGACCGGCGCGGCCGTTGACGCGGGCGCGCAGGTAGTCCTTGATGGCGGGGATCAGGTGCGGCGGGATGGCGACGTCGCGGATCCCGGCGGCCGACTTGGGGGTGCCCACCACGTAGCCGTCGTCGGTGCGGACGACGCCGCGGCGAATTCGGATGACCCGGTTGGTCAGGTCGATGTCGCTGCGGCGCAGCTCGGTCAGCTCGCCGAAGCGCAGCCCGCACCAGGCGGCCAGCAGCGTCATGACTTGGTACCGCTCGGGCATGGCGTTGACAGCGCGGCGAGCTCGTCCAGGCTGGCGGGTTTGATCTTGTGCACGCGTTTGGAGTTTCCGGCGCCGCGAATGTGCGCCGGGTTGGCCACGATCAGGCCGTCGTGCACGGCGTCGGTCAGGATCGAGCGGAGCAGGCTGTAGGTGTGGGCGCGCAGCGTCGGCGTGTGATCGCCCAGGCAGGTGTGCCAGTCCCGGACGACGTCCGGGGTGATGGCCATCAGCGGCGTGTCGGCGAAGGTGGGCAGGATGAGCCGGTCCAGCAGCCGCTGGTAGTGCTCGCGGGTGCGGGGCTTGAGGGTGCGCGCGGCGAGCCATCCGGCGGCGTAGGAGCCCAGGGTGCGGCCGGGCTGGTAGGCGTTGCGGTGCTGGGGCGGGGTCCAGCTGCCGGCGTCGAGCAGGGCGCGTTCGGCCTTGAGCCAGGCGGCCGCGTCGATCTCGGCGTCGAAGGTGTGTCCGGCGGTGTGCAGCTTGCCGTCGGGGCCGGTGTAGCGGGCCTGGTATCGGCCCGAGCGCATGCGGGTGACCTGGCCGAAGGGGCGGCGTTTGGCCTTGCGTGTCACTGATCTTCACCCCCCGATGTGCATCGTCTGTGCATCGGATGCGAGCGTATATCGGCCGATTCCGGTAGCGCTACGTTGAGCGCGGAAAGGCGACACTAGGCAGCATCACTGCAGGTCAAAGCGCTTCGAGCTGCTCTGATGCAGTATCACGCGATCATGAACAGTACTGGTTCGATCCCAGTATCGCCCACCACTCTGACCAGCGGAAACGCCGGCAGATCACCATCACGGGCCATTCCTGGTCCATAGGCTCTGACCCTCCGAACTACCGGAAGGCGGCCACCATGCCCACCACTACCACCAGTCCCGACCAGGCCGGCAGCACCGTTTATGTCGGGCGTGACGGCCGGACGATGCCCCGCCGGTGCAGTCTGCACACTGCCGCGATAGACCTCCGCCCGACCGTGCGTGCGCTGCCCGACGCGGTGATGGGCGAGACCGTCATTGTTGAGTTCGGCGTCGGGAACGCGCTGGTGCTCGATGTGGAGACCGCGAACGAACTGGCTGAAGCGCTGACCAGAGCGGTGTACGAGCTGGACGACGCGGCCGATGCTGCACGCCGAGGTACCGGCACGACAGCGAGTGCTGAACCGGTGTCAATTTGACCATGGTTGGCTGCGCAGTCGAATTGACCATGCAGGTACCCGACCATCATGTCGGCGCCGACAAGATGGTCGCCACTGGATCCCGGACTTCCGACCTGACCAGTCACCGTCATTTTGACGGTGGTTGCCGACCGCTGTCGGTGCCCGGTGGGACGGTGACGGCATGAGCAGTTCACTTCCCCAGTCCTGGTCCCGGCAGGAGATCTGCGAGGCGTACGGCATCAGTCCCGAGGAGATCCGGCGACTGATCAAGGCCGGGCAGATCGGCTACATCCGGTCCGGCCGCTCGAAGCGGTTCCTCGCTGAACACATCGCGCAGATCCAATCGGCGATCGAGGTTAAGCCGCGCGCCCCGACCGGGGACGTGCTCACGCAGATCGGCGTCACGCCACGCAGCGCGGCAAGACGGCGGTCGGCATGACCGAGCCCACTGCCTACACGCTTGCCGAGGCTGCCGAGTCGGTGCGTATATCGGAGAAGCACCTGACCCGGGCGATCAAGGCCACCGCTCCCCCGTACCTCAAGGCTAAGAAGCACGGCCGCGGATACCGGATCAAGCCGGAAGACCTCCGCGAGTGGTTCCACTCGCTGCCCGACGCGTAGGAGACGACGCCCAGTTCTCACCCGTCCTTCCGCCGCCCGTGCGGGAGGTGCCCGACCGACGTTGCCGCGCCGGTCGGGCTGTCAAACCCCTATCTAAGCTAGGAGGCTCAACATGACCATCATCGACCACGCCCTCGCCGACGCGCAGGCTAACAACGCAACCGATCCGTGCCCGGCTTGGTGTAGGTCGGACACCGCGGACCCCGATGGGGGTGCCTCGATCCACCGGCGTGCCGTTGGATCGCTCGGTGTGGCTATCGAGTGGTGCCGAGTCGATCGCCTGGCGCCTGGACCAGTGATCTACGTTCCCGAACTGGACGTCGACCCCTGCAACACCACACCGGGGTTCGCCCGGCAGTTGGCGGCGGACCTGATCGCGGCTGCCGACGTGCTCGACGGGGCGACGGCATGACGACGACTGAGGAGGCCCCGGAACAGGCCAAGGCTCGGCGCCGAGCCGAAGGTGCGGCCAAACGAGCGGCCGCCGCGGTCATCCGCCAGGCCCAGCGCGAGATCGAACGGGAGATGCTGGCGAACCTCCCGGAAGACGGCTGCCCGTGGTGGTGCGATGGCAAGCTCGACGGATTCAACGGCCACCAGTGGCGGGTCACCGGGTCTGGCGCCGACGCGGTGCGCAAGCACTACCGGCGATGCGGCATCGTGGGGGTATCGCAATACCAGTTCGCCGACGGCTGGGGGCGGCTGTCGCTGTACGTGCGGGACCTGAGGTTCAACAACACGATGACGTGGCGGCAGGCGGCAACGGACCTACGGGCGGTTGCGGAGCTGCTGGACCGCGAGGCCGAATGGACCGATGCGCGGGCAGGCTGAAAGCGCCACAGGCGAAAAAAAACGGACCCTTGGCAGTTGCCCGCCGGGGGCCCGTCGCGTTGCGGGTCAGGGAGCGTCGGACCCGTGCGCGTAGGTCCCTGACGCCTTGTCAGTCACTCCCGGCCGATCGGTCGGGGTCGCTGGCGTCTGCACCGCGTTCTGATTACCCACGTGGACTCCGCGAGTGCTACGAGAGCACGGAATTGAGGGCCACGCATCGCAGACCAACCCCCAATCGGGTGATTCCTGCCGGTCTGGGTGGTGCGCTCTCCGGTGGGGGGTTACCGTGCGATGGACGTCGGGGTTTCCCTGAGAAGGGTGCTAGACATGGCCAGGGTCCCGGCGTATCACTCGTCTAATCTGTCAGATCCCGATGTGTATCACGATCACGACGACTGCCCAACAGGCAAGCAGATCCCATCCCGGAACAGGGTCTCCGGCACCGGCGGCTACCGGAAATGCAAAGACTGCAACCGCCTTGGCTGAACACCGAGTGTGGTGAGGGAGATGCAAACCGGCTGGCGGTTACCGTTTCAGCCGCGAGTCTTGGAGTATGTCAGCGAGACCGGGCGGCTCCGGCGCACGATTTACGCACCAGGGTCGTCAGAAGCGTGGAAGCGCACAGACTCCGATGGGCGCCCGCAACTACGCCTCGAGTGGTGGAGCGGAGAACTGTGGCTGATCGACCCCGATGACGTGCTGATCAACGTAGACCGCCGAGGTGGCACCAAACTTGGGATCTATGGATTCGACGTTCGCGGCTTAAAGTATCACCGGCCGGCCGCCCGCAGCGGCGATTTCAGTCCCGGTCGGCGCGTGGAGCTTGTCAGAGAGCCAGCCAACAAGATCGACCCGAACGCAGTGGCGGTACGCGCACTCGGTGCAAGCGCAATAGCCGGGTATGTCAATAAGCAACTTGCCCGCACAGTCGCCCGTCTCCTTGATGGAGGCACCAATCTGTATGCGCTATGCCTGCGAGGGGCCGCTGCCGGGACTAGTCCACACAAAATCGCTGTCCTTGCGGGGCAACCGGAATTGGTCGCGCACCTGGGACGCAACCTTCGGACCTAACCTGGCGGATAGCGAACAGGATGTCGACCAGTCTATCGTGGGGCGTAAAGCGTCGGGGACTTCGTCACAGCACGTCCACATTTAGGAGAGGTCGCAAATGACAGCCCCGCAGAGCCAGTCCTACATGCCCAGCCCTGGAGTTCCCGTTCGGCCGTTCGCGTTTGATGGCGGCGCCGGCACCTACCTCGGGACCGCGATAGCTGGATTCTTCGTCACCGTGTTCACGCTCGGGATCTGTTATCCGTGGGCGGTGGTGATGCGCTACCGCTGGCGGACCAAGCACACCTACATCAATGGCCACCGACTCCGGTTCACCGGCAGCGCCATCGGCCTGTTCGGCAACTGGATCAAGTGGTGGCTGCTGTGCATCATCACCATCGGCGTCTACATCTTCTGGGTGGTGCCACGCCTGACGAAGTGGATCGTGGAACACCAGGAGTTCGACCCCACCTGGCGCTAGCCGGCCGGTACCGGGGCAGGGCTGATTCGTCCGTCCGGGTCGACTCGGTACCTGTCGCCGCCGGTAACGCCGGGCAGCCCGTGCACGGACAGGGCGGGTACATCGACTGGTCGGCCGGCCTGGAGGGCTGCCAGCCACCCGGCGGCGGGGTTGCGGTGCGACTGGCTGACGGCCGGGTAGCGGGCCGCAGAGCGCCGCAGACGGGCCGTAACGGCGTCCAGGGTGTCCCGGTCCGCCGGGCCGGTAGTGGTGATGCGCTTGCCCATCAGGCACCGGCCAGCCGGGCAGCCTGCGTCTCGCGCATCCGGTCGCGGTTGTTCCAGCGGGTGCGGGCGGCGCGGACCTTGGCGGGGTCCTTGCCGGCTCCGGTGGCGGTGTCGCCGACGACGATGCCGGCGAGGACCTTGGGCAGGGTGGCGGCGATTTGGCGGTGCTCGGTCACGGCGGGGTGCACGCGCAGTTGACCGGTGGGGGTGACGATCATCTCGCCGTCGGTGCCGATGATGCGCTCGAGGGCGTCCATGCGGTCCACAAGCTGCCGGGCGGTGTCCAGTAGCGCGATCTCCTTGGCATCGGGCTCGACGCCCTCAGCGGCCATCTCTGCCCGGATCTCCGTCACCATGCGTTCCCCCGGGCTGGCCGGGGGCCTACGGGCGGTCATAGCGGGCCTCCCTTCTCGGCGGGATTGTCACGATGTGCATTGCAGCCACCCCGAGCCGCAGCACCGTCCAGCAACCGCGCACGGAGGGTGGGGGGTGGGGCCAGGGGTTATGTCGTCGGTGTGCTTGGCGGCTGTAGCCGGTCGCGCGTGCTGCGCCCAGTGTGTGGCTGCGTCGTGGCTCATTGCCCGCGCGGGACGGCGGGCGCGGCGGGGCGGAGTCGGCGGCAGCCAGCCTCGTCGCCAGGTGACGAAGACGCGGCCCGCCGACAGGGGGCGCCGGTCTCTGCACGCCGCCGGGGCTATTCGAACCAAGGCTGGGTTTCATCAGACCGCCACCGCCACACCCTGACGCACCAGCCGCACCTTGCGCTTATCCGACGCCTGAATGCGTACGTCCGCCGCGTCGAACATCGTCTGCAGGATCGGATCTTTCGTCACGATTCGCATGGTCATCTCGCCCGATCCGACCGCAGCATTGGGCACGATCGACCCCGGACGTCGCGGCGCGAACAGTTCTGGCCCGTGCTCACCGACCAAATAGAATTCGCCAGGATTGACCGGGCCGCCGGCCGCACATAGACCCCCGTAGTACTTGGAGAGCGCGTCGGCGGTGGATAATCCAGCTGGCCCAGTCACCGCGCCACCGAGATCCTTTGCGGTAGCCTGAATCTGCACCGGATTGCCACCGTACCGCCACCAATAAACAGCGACCTCGGTGTTGAGTTTCGGGCCGACGGAGACGCTGGCGAAGAACTCGGCCCGTTGGACGTCACCATCGGCGACACGACGGACACCGAGGATCTGGCCCGGGCGCAGGCGTTTCGGCTGGCGCTGGACCTGATCGACGCCTACGCGGCGCTCCGTGGTCAATCCGACCATGGAGGCCGTCCGCTGTCAGTGCCCGGTGAGACGGTGACGGCATGAGCACTCACGACAAGGCCTGGATGTCGGAGCAGACCGGCAAGACCGTGGACTGGATCACTCGGCACCTGGACGAGATCCCGCACCACAAGCTCGGTCAGCCCGTGCGATTCACCGAAGCCGACCTCGCCGCCTACCTGGAACAGACCGCCGTGACGCCGAACATCATGCGCCACGCCGGCCGGCGGAAACGCGGAGGCTGGGCATCGTGACAACCACCCACGGCTGGCCACGACTGATGGACCGCAAGACGGCCGGCGAATACCTGCAGGTCTCAGAGTGGGGTGATCCGACAATACCGAGACTCGGGAGACCTACCAGTGACCCTGGTCCGCTCGCCCGAGCGCTTCGACATCCGCGACCTGGACGCCCTCGCCGACTGGCTGGCGGGACAGTGACGCCAGGATCCGCGATCGACGATTTCGTGATCATGGCCAGGAGGACGTGAATCATGGCCGCTCACCGCTCGGCCTGCGGGACAGTCGACGTAGGGTGCTGAGGTCACCGCTTACATACCTCAAGGAGGCGCGTCAGATTGCGGGGGCCTCACCCTTGATGGAGGTCCTAGTCGATCCTGTGCCCAAGGCGTCAATGGTGTCGCCTAGGTCCATCGCTTTGACAGTGCCGCCGTTTTCTACCTCGAAGGTCACCAAGCCGTCGGTCATCGAACCTCATGCCCGACGTCGAGGTCGAAGGAATAACCCAAGGGCGGCTCAGCGGCATCATGGTGCTGGCGCGCAGGCCCTTGGATCACAGTTCGAGAACGAGGCGCAGCGCGGCTTCCACCCTCCGAAGTTCATCGAACGCCAGGTGACCGACGCTATCCCCCAGTCGGGTCGGGTCGACTGCCGCGGTCTGCTCGACCAGCACACGCGTCGAGCGCCCACCGATCTCGACTTCCGGCCTGAAGCTCGCTGCGCGTGCAGAGGTAGACGTTGGAGCCACCAGCCACGTCGACAGCGGCAACTGGTCGGACTGGACGACGACCGCGTACCGGTGGTGGCGCTGTTCGTGTCCGCGCGTGTTGCGAGGGGCACGCAGCCGGTACACCTCACCACGCACGCAGGCTCTCCATGTCCCGAAGCACTTGCGCAGCCTCGGCGCGGTCCTGCTCGTCCGCGGCGAGGGCTTCGGCTTCGGCTCGAAGTACCCTGCGCGCGCGCTCGCGAGCCGCGTCGATCAACGCCATTCGCACTGCTGTCGAGACGGGGGTGCCGTCACGAGTTAGCGTTGCCAGGGCCCTTGCCGCATCCTCATCAGGCCGGAAGGTGATCGTGTCAGCCATAGTGACAGCGTAACACGAACTGTAAGACGGCCCCGTTGGCACGAGCGAATGCCCGGGCTCTCGCGTGGTCGCAACAACTGATCTTCCAGGGTCGATCCAGCAGAGTGTTGGTCGACAAGAAGGCTGGGCATTACTCCGCACGCGGCGGTTGGAAGATCTGTCCGAAATGACGTTCCCGCGGGAACGTCATTTCGGACAAGCGGCACTCGTATGAGGCGGTGAGTCGGCCGTGGGCTGCTTCGACGACCGGCGACCGTAGGCCAGCGCACCGTCGGGATCGCGGCCGTCGGGCGCGAACCGCCCGATGTTCCCGCCTCGCCGCCACCGTGCTCGGTACCCGGCCCTGCGGTGGGGGTGGTTTACTGGGGGGCGTGGGTACCCGGTTGGTCGCGCGGCTGTGGATCGATCTGTGCCGCGTATACGCGGGTACCTGTCTGTCTGACCGCTGAGCATTCCGGGTAGCCCGGGCCGCGGATTCACCGACGCAACCGCTTCGAGCGGAGATCCTCGCGCACCCCGGGGACAAACCCCACGCTGCCGTCAGCCCTGCCCGCACCATCCTCGATGGGCATCCGACGGCGCCACGCAGCCAGACCGAAAGACCCTACTGGACCCATCGACCGCCCAGTTCCGCACACCACGAGAACGGAAGAATTGACATGCCCCTCTTCGTCCTGCACCACCAGCATGACGCCGACCGCTGCCCTGCCCAGGACCCACAAGCCGCCGCTATGCTGCTGGCACACCTCGCGCCGGATAACGCCAGCAGCTACGGCGTGACCATCCAGAGCCATGGCGTCATCGATGGCCAGCACACGCTGTATGCGATCGCCGAGGCCAGCGACCAGGAGGCCCTGCAGCGCTTCGCCGCACCGTTCGCGCAGGCCGGGTCGGTCGAGGTGCTGCCCGCGTCATTGTGCGAGGCCGTGGTCGCGCGCGGTGGATGCGCGGTACCGGCCTAGCACGCTTCAGCCCAACCCCGCCCGCTACCGCACCCCGGACTCGGTTCGCGCCCGCCGCCCGCGACGCGACGGCCGAATCGCTGTCTGCACGCCCGCATTGTGTGATCGAAGGGATCGCCGTGACCAACCAGAGCTTGCGCGTCTACGACTCGACGCTGGATCTATTGCCCACCGTGGACAATCCGACCCCGCTGGTGGAGCTGCGGCACGTCACCGGCCTTCGCCACGCCCGGGTGTTCGCGAAGCTGGAGTGGTACAACCCGTTCGGGTCCGTCAAGGATCGGGTTGCCGCCAACCTGGTCCGGGACGCGTTGGAGCGCGGCGAGCATCTGCAGAATCTCGTCGAACCCACCTCGGGCAATACCGGCCTCGGCCTGACGATGGTCGCCAACGCGCACCGCTACGGGTTCTCGGCCGTCATGTCGAACGCGGTACCGCAAGAAAAGCGCACCGCCCTGCGGATGTTCGGCGCCGACGTCATCGAACTCGACGACGACCTATGTCCCATGCCCGGCCAGCCCGAAGGGGCGATGCAACGCGCCGGCGAGCTCGGCAACCGGCCCGGCTGGCACGAACTCAACCAGTATGCGAATCGCGCGAACCCCGATGCACACTACCGGACCACCGGCCCCGAGATCTGGCGCCAAACCCAGGGCACGGTGACCCACTTCGTCGCATCGCTGGGTACCTGCGGCACGATCACCGGGACCGGACGGTTCCTCAAGGAGCAGAACCAGGCCGTCAAGGTCATCGGGGTGCACCCCACGGACGGGCACGACATTCCCGGGGTGCGCTCCCGGCGGGCTCTGGCCGTCACCGAATTCTTCACACCAGACCAGTACGACGACATCATCGAGATCAGCGACGACGACGCTTACCACACCTGCCGACGACTGTTCACCGAGGAGAGTCTCACGCCGGGCCCCAGCTCCGGTCTGGCCCTGGCCGGCGCTGTTCGTGCCATCCCCGACGAACCCGGCGTCGTCGCCGTGGTGATCTTTCCCGACCAGGCGTTCAAGTACACCTCCTCGTTCCGCAAGCACCTCCCGGACCTGTTCCCCGACGATTCGGCCGAGGCTGCACCGCGCCCGGCCAACCCGTACGCGATCCATCTGGAGCACGCAGTGGCGCTGGCCAAGAGCGGACCGGACTCGGTGGACGTGGCCGAAGCCAAAAGGCTGCTCGACCACGGCGCCATCCTCATCGATGTTCGCGAGCCGGCGGAGGTCGCCCGGCTGAGCATCGCCGCGAGCATCAAGCTGCCACTGCCACAACTGTCGGACGGCAGCCTGGACGGCGTGCCTGCCAACCACGAGAGCCCCATCATGACGATCTGCGCCTCCGGCGTTCGATCCCTCTATGCACAGATGCTGCTCAAGGCCCAGGGATACAGCACCGTAAAGAATGTCAGCGGCGGAATCGCCGCCTGGGTCGAGGCCGGGCTGCCCACCGCGTAGCCCAGCCGGATCGCCGACGCGGGTGGCTTCCACCGCCCCATCCGGTGGTCGATCAGACCGCGCGGGCCCGGTCCGCGATCGACCCCTCCGCCGCGGCGTGCTTGGCCAGCGGCTCGCTCAACCGGTCCACCGTGTGCTGCCGGTGCTCGGCCAGCAGCACCAGCAGCCTGACCACGTCCCGCTGCCGGGTGGCCTCCAGGATCTGCGCGTGCTCGGACTGGGCACGCTGCCGGGACGGCTCATTGCCGTGGTAGATCGCCCGATACGGATCGGCCATCGCCCACAGCTGGCGCAGGATGCGAATCAGCCGCGGCATGCCGCAGGCCCCCAGCAGCGCGAAGTGAAATCGAGTGTGCGCCACGTTGACTCCGCCGATGTCCTGCCGGGCGGCCGCCGCCTCCATTTCCGCGTAGGCCGCCGCCATGGTGCGCACGTCGTCGTCGGTCAGCGCCGGAATCGCCTTGGTCACCGCCTCCGGCTCCAGCAGCGCCCGCAGCCGCTGGATCTCCAACAACTCTTCGATGCTCAGCTCTGCCACGAAGTAGCCACGATGCGGGGCATGCGAGACCTGGCCCTCGCCCTCCAGGATGCGCAGCGCCTCCCGGATCGGCACCCTGCTCACCCCGAGCTTGTCCGCCAGACTGTCCTGCACGATCTGGCTGCCGGGCGGCATTTCCCCCTCGATGATCGCCCGGCGCAGCTCCACCAGCACCGCCTGTTGAGCCGTCGGCGGCCGCTGGAAGACCTTGTCGCTCACCGTGACTCCTTTCCGCGCGGCGCCGGCCCGGCGGTGCGACCGGAATCCGGCGGCCAGGATAGACCCGCACCCGCCGCCCCCGCGCGTTGTTGCGGCACCGTCGTCACCGCCAGCCGGCCTGCATCCGGGGCGGCGGGGTCTGCTCGCTGCGGCCGGACACCAGGAACTCGCCGCCCACCATCACCATCGCGATCCCGGGCAGGTCGCCCAACGCGAAGGCCTCCAGCCCGTCGGCCGCCAGCGACCCGGTGACGGGGCCGAGCAGCACGAGATCGGCGGGGGCACCGGGTTCCAGCACCCCACTGGGGATCCGGTGAAATCGCGCGGTGTTGCCGGTCCCGACCGCGACCGCGTCCACCGGGTCCATACCGCAGACCCCGGCGAGGAAGCAGATGTTGCGCATCATGCCGCGCGGGATGACTCCGGTCCCGCCGGGCGTATCGGTGCCCAGCGTCAGCCGATCCAGCGCGCCCGCGGCCCGTAGCTCGCGCACCACCACCTGGGTGGCGCGGTAGTTCATCGAGCTGCACACCTCGATCCCGGCATCCGGCAGCCCGCGGACGACCTCACCGATCTCGTTGTCCGGCATGGGAATCGGGCCACCGGAGATGTGCCCGACGATGTTGGGTCTGACCTGCAGGACCACCTCGCTGCCGGCCACCCTGCTGGATCCCGAGCGGGACACGCCACCGGAGTGCATCTTGACGACCATGTCGCGCTCGGCCGCCCACGCGACGTATTGCTGCGCCTCGCCGTCACCCAGCCGCGACCAGTCGTAGAAGATGAACTTGAGCTGCCGGATGCCGGCCTCGGCGATCCGATCGAAGTGCGAAGCGTCCATGCCCGGTACCAGCAGCACGGTGCCGGCGTGCACCCGCACCCCGCTCGGCCGCATCCGGCCCAGGGTTACCGCCGAGGTGAGCGCGATGCCCAGCACCAGGTCCGGGGTCAGCTCGTCGAAGGGCAAGCCGGGGATGTGCAACTCCCCCGCTGAGACCATGCTGGTGGTGCCACCGTGCAGATAGTTGTGGATCCAGCCAACGCTGTTCTGGGCCGGAGTCCACTCGCCGGCCGTCGGGTGCACGTGGCCGTCCACCAGTCCCGGGATCACCGTCAGGCCGCCGGCATCCAGCACCCGGTCGGCGGAAGCCGGCGAGGCGTCGGCCCCTACCGCGGCGACCGTGTCGCCGTCGAGCAGGATCGCGGTGTCCCGCAGCGCCGGCTCGCCCCACCTGCCGGTGGCCAGCGCTGCGATGTTGGTGATGAGCGTCGTTGACATGGATCGCCACCTTCCGTGAAGATATACATTATCCAATCAGGCACATGGCGGCTAGCCAAGGGAAGGATTCACAGATGGTCAGCACGGGCGTCGGACTCTTCCCCACCGAACCGATCGGAGCGATGCGGGAGCTGACCCTGCTGGCCGAGTCCCTGGGCTACGACCACGCATGGTTCGGGGACTCCCAGAACATCTGGCGGGAGTCCTCGACGACCATCGGCGCCTGCGCGGTCGGCACCGAGCGCATCACCTTTGGCACCGGCGTCACCAACGCCGTGACCCGGCACCCCTCACTGCTCGCCTCCACCTGGGCGACGCTGGCCGAGTTCACCGGTGGGCGGGCGGCGCTGGGCATCGGCACAGGGGACTCGTCGCTGCGCACCATGGGCCTGTCACCGCTGAAGCTGGCCGAACTCGAGCGAGCCATCGCCGACCTGCGCGGCCTGCTGCGCGGCGAATCGGTGACGGAGCCCGCCAGCGGCGCCGAGTATCGCCTGAACTACCTCACCGAACCCGCCAAGGTGCCGATCTACATCGCGGCCTCCGCTCCCAAGATCTTGCGGATGTCCGGCAGGATCGCGGACGGCGTGATCATCCTGGTGGGCACCGCCCCGGAGTTCATTGAGGCCGCGCTGGCCACGGTGGCCGCAGGCGCCGCCGAGGCCGGCCGCAGCATGGACGACATCCACACCGTGCTGTGGACCCCCACCGCCATCGGCGACGACGGTGCACAGGCCAGATCACTGGTCCGGGCGCATGTTTCGCGAGTGGTGATCCGGCCACTGCCCGCCGAGGTGGACCCGCGCATGCAGGCCGCGGTAGACCAGATCCGCCAACATTACGACTACTACCAGCACATGGTCCCAGGGGCCGAGCACGCCTCACTGGTGCCCGACGAACTGGTCGACATGTTCGCGCTCGCGGGCACTCCCGACGAATGCAGCGCCCGGCTGGACCGGATCGTCGGCACTGGCATCGACCAGGTCTCCATCGTGCCGTTCGTTCCGGCCGGGGCGAGTCGTGAGCCCACCATCCGCACGTTCGCATCATTGATGGACGGCCGGTGACGGTGCCGTCCGACGGCACACGCTACCCGGCCCCCGGTGACGACGTCCCCGGCGCACCGCCGCCGTTGGAGGGCGCGCCGGCCGGGAACGACGCGGCCGAGGGCGCCGCCCAGTCGCTCCCCGACCCGACTAGCGGTCCGCACACCCACCGCCCCGGCCCCGCGTCCGATGCGGCCGGCGACGCGCTGCCGGTTCCCGTCCGGCACTCGCCGCGGCGCGCTCGGAGGATCGTCGGAGCCGCGCTCATCGCGGCGGCGCTGCTGGTCGCACTGGTGCGCCGGAGAGGAGCCGCTGCCCGCGCCGACCGCTCCAGCCGACCGCCGACACCCCTGGCGCGTCACCGGATGACCGGATACATTATCCGATGATCCCTGCCACATTGTCTGCATGGACCCATCGTTCGACCACCCGCCATGATGGCCGGTGCCATCGTCACCTGGAGGACTGAATGCGATCAACCAAGGCCCGCGCGGCCACCGCCCTCGCCGTCGCCGCTGTGTTGGCGATCGGTGGCTGTGCCAGCGGCTCCGGCAGCGATAATGGCAGCAGCGCTACGAACGGCTCCGAGCCCTCCGGTAGCACCAGCCAGAGTTCCGGCGGCGCATCAGGCTCGACCACCATGCGGATCTCGGCGACCGGGCTGGACAGCCTGCCGTTCATGGCGATCCTGCAGGTGGCCGTCGACAAGGGCTGGTTCAGCGACCAGGGCCTGAACGTGGAGATGTACTCCGGTGGGGGCGGGGGCAACACCCTGCGTGCCGTCACCACCGGCGACGCCGACATCGCGATCGCCGGCAACACCGCCGTGGTGCTGGCCGCGGCGCAGGCCGATTCCAACATGACCATCGTCGCCCCGTGGTTCCAGGTCAACGACTTCTACTGGATCACCGACAAGGCCGACGCGAAGATCGACGGGGCCACCCTCGGGTTCTCCAGCGCCGGGTCGTCCACCGAGCTGACCGTCAAGGCAATCCAGAAGAAGTACCCATCGGTCAAGTCGCAGGCGATCGGCGGCATGGGCGACAACTGGACCGCGGTGAAGGCCGGGAACATCACCGCCGGCTGGGCGATGCACCCGTTCCTGACCGACAAGGAGCAGAACGACGGCGCGAAGGTGCTGGTGACCGCCCGCGACATCGTCGGCGACTTCCCGGCCGACCTGGTCGCCGTGAACAAGGATTACGCGAGCAAGAACCCCGAGGCGATGAAGAACTTCTTCACGGTGGTGGGCAAGGCATTCCAGTACGTCACCGGCTCCACCGCAGACGCCGCCAAGGATCTGGCCAAGCTGCTGAAGATGGACTCCAGCCTGGTGGAGGCCTCGCTCAAGGACACCCCGGAACTGGATAAGGCCTATTCACTCAAGGTCGACCCGGATGCGCTGAAGAACCTCTCGACCATGATGAACGAGACCGGGCAGATCAGCGAGCCGATCGACTGGTCCACCGCACTCGACCAGCAGTACCTGCCGGAGGCGGATCGGGCCACCTTCTAACCCCACGCCCCAACCCTCGGGTATGCCACGGCCGCCCGGTGCGATGCGCCGGGCGGCCGCCGGCCAACAACAGCACAGCACCCAGGGCAGCATCGACCACAGCACCGACCACACCGGAGAATCATGACGAAGCCACAGCAGACCACCCCCGGCCGTGACATCGAGTTCTCCGGCGTCGGCGTCACATTCCACAGCGGTGATCGCGACGTGGTTGCCGTCACCGATGTCACGCAACACATTCCGGATCGCACATTCGTCTCGATCGTCGGACCCAGCGGATGCGGCAAGTCCACGCTGCTGTCGGTGGTAGCCGGGTTGCAGCGGCCCACCACCGGCGAAGTTCGCATCGGCGGCGAACCGGTGCGCGGCCCCAACCGGCAGGTGGGCCTGGTCTTCCAGGAGGATTCCACGCTGCCGTGGCGCACCGTCACCGACAATGTGCGGTTCGCCCTGCAGATGGCCGGCGTCTCACGCGCCGAACAGCGCGACCGGGCCGCCGATGCCATCGAGCTGGTCGGGCTGTCCGGCTTCGAGCAGGCGTTCCCGCACGCATTGTCCGGCGGCATGCGGCAGCGGGTGGCGCTGGCCCGCACCCTGGCCGCCCAACCCTCGGTGGTGTTGATGGACGAGCCGTTCGCCGCCCTGGATCAGCAAACCAGGTTGCTACTCGGTGGCGAGGTGGTGCGGATCTGGAGCCAGACCCACCAGACGGTGCTGTTCATCACGCATGACATCTCCGAGGCAATCCTGCTCTCCCAACAGGTCTGGGTGATGAGCTACCGGCCGGGCACCATCATCGACGTCATCGACGTTGACCTGCCGGACGACCGGGACCCCGGCATCGTGTCCACCCCGGCATTCAATGCCCTGCAGAACCGGGTGTGGGAGTCCCTGCGGGCCGAATCGATGCGCGGCTTCGCGCAGGAGACCGGCAGCGGAGGAGTGGGCCGATGACGGCCGCCCTCGACTCGGCGTCTCCGGCCCGCCGAACCCGGCGACGCTCATCGGACGCGACGGTCAGCGCCATCGCCACCGCCGGTCTGCTGGTCGCGCTGGTGGTGGTGCTGCAGGTCGGTGCCGCCGCGAAGTGGTGGTCCTCGGCGATCCTGCCGGCGCCCACCGCGGTGGCGAGGTCGGCGTGGGATCTGCTCGCCACCGGCCAGTTCTGGTCCGATGTCGGCCGAACGAGCTTCGAGATCATCATGTCCTTGATCATCGGCCTCGGCCTGGGACTGCTACTGGCGCTGGGATTCTGGAAGGCGCCGTATATCGGCAGGGTCCTGGAGCCCTACCTGATGGCCTTCTACGCCGTCCCGCTGGTGCTGTTCTACCCGGTGATGATGGTGCTGGTCGGGATCAACGCGTGGTCGGTGATCGTGCTGGCCAGCATCATGGCGCTGATCCCGATGGCGGTCAACTGTTGGGTGGGGCTCGCCGGTATCCCGCCGGTGTACCTGCGGCTGGCCCGTTCGGTGCGCTGCACGCCGCTGCAAACCCTCTGGCGCATCGCGCTTCCCGCCGCGGCCCCGTTCATCATGGCGGGTCTGCGGCTGGGCACGGTCTACGCGCTGATCGGCGCGATCGCGATGGAGTTCACCACCGCGCAGGCGGGCATGGGCTACCGGATCCGCTACCTGTACGAGTACTACTCCACGGTGCAGATGTACGCCTACATCGTGGTGGTACTGATCGTGTCGATGATCCTGACCGGCGCCCTGGTGGCGGCCGAACGCTCGCTGCTGTCCCGACGGGGTAACCGGTGACGGGGCCCGTCGCGGCCGGGCGGATTCCGGTGGGAGAGCGGCGATGACGACGGTGGACAGTCAGGCCCCGGCGTCGGCAGCCACCGGGGCTCGGCGACCCAGACGGTGGCGCGGCGCGGTTCCGATCGGCAGCGTCGTGGTGGCCGTGTTGGCGGTGCTGGTGTGGCACATCTCCGCCGGGTTGACGTTCGTCATCCCGTCGCCTGCCGCGACGCTGCGGGCGCTGGTCCGTGACCTGGGCGATGCCGGCTACCTCACGAACCTGCGATACACCATGGTCGCGTCGCTGTGGGCCTTCGTCATCGCGGTGCTGATCGGTCTGGCACTGGGGCTGCTGCTGGGCGGGTCCCGGCTGGCCAGCGTGATTTTCGAGCCATTGCTGGTGGCCCTCAACGGCGTTCCGAAGATCGTGATCTACCCGATCCTGCTGCCGATCTTCTCCCTCGGCATCGAGTCCAAGATTGCGATGGGGGTGCTGTTCGCGCTGTTCCCGGTGATGACGAACGTGACCACCGGCGTGCGGTCGATCCCCACCGTGTATTGGAAGCTGGCCCGCTCGGTGAACTGCTCGAAGTGGCAAACCCTGCTGCACATCGTGCTGCCCGCGCTGCGCCGCCCGCTGCTGACCGGGCTCCGGCTGGCGGTCAGCCTGGCGCTGGTCGGCGTGGTGCTGGGCGAATTCTTTGCCACCCGCTTCGGCCTGGGCCGGGTGGTGCTGCAGGCATACTCGGTGGGCAACTACGCCGACATGATGAGCTCGATCATTCTGCTGATCGCGATCTCGTTCGTCATCTCCCTGGTGTTGTGGGCGTTCGAACGGCGGGTGCGGTAACGGTGCACGAGACGGACCGGCCCCGCTGGGTCGGGCGGTCGGTGGGCCGACGCGAGGACGATCGGCTGCTGCACGGTCGCGGCACCTTCGTCGCAGACCTGGTGGACGCCGACACCGCCGCCGTGGTGTTCGTGCGCAGCATGCAGGCGCACGCGATCATCGAGCGCATCGACACCTCCGCGGCGACCGCCGCGACCGGCGTGCTGCTGGTCGCCACCGCCGCCGACCTTGGCCTCGGTTCGCTGCCGCTGCTGCACGTGCCCGACCCGACGTTCGCCGCTGCCACCGGGTTCGCCATGACCGATCCACGGCTGCCCTGCCTGGCCGGCGACCGGGTGACCTACGTCGGGCAGCCGGTGGTCGCAGTGGTGGCGACGAATCGCCGGCTCGCCGAGGATGCGGCGGAGCTGGTGCAGGTCGAGTACCGGCCGCTGCCGCCGGTCCTCGACCCCGCAGCCGCGCTGCAGCCCGACACCACGACGATCCACCCCCACCTGCCCAGCAACGAGGCGGCACGGATCGGTTATGCCTTCGGCGATCTGGAGTCCGCCAAGTCTGCCGCGGCTGCGGTGGTGCAGCGCGAGCTACGAATCGGCCGGCACGCCGCGATGCCGATGGAGTGCCGCGGAGTACTCGCCCGGCCCGCGACCTCCGGGCACCTGGAGGTGATCACCTCAACCCAGATCCCCCACCGGGTACGGGAAACCATTTGCGCTGCCACCGGACTGCCGGAGGACGCGGTTCGGGTGCACACGGTGGATGTGGGTGGCGGCTTCGGCGGTAAGGCCAACGTGTACGGCGAGGAGGCGGTGCTGCTGGCGCTCGCCGACCGGCTGCACCGGCCGGTGGCCTGGATCGAGGACCGCGCGGAGCACCTGATCTCCGCGGCGCATGGCCGTGACCAGACCCACCGCTGCCGGCTGACTGTGGCCGCCGACGGCGAGATCCTCGCGCTGGAAGACGATTTCGTCATCGACGTCGGGGCCGGCAGCCTGTGGACCGCCGGGATCATCGCCAACACCGCGATCCACCTACTGGGCCCCTACCGAATCCCGGTCGCCCGGATCGCGGGCCGGGCCGCCTTCACCACCAAGACGATCGTGGCCCAGTACCGCGGTGCCGGCCGCCCGGAGGCCTGCTTCGCGCTGGAGCGGTGCCTGGATGCCGCCGCCGCCGAACTGGGCATGTCGCCGGTGCAGATCCGTCGGCGCAACCTGCTCGATCGCGACGATCTCCCCTACTCCCGGCCGATCCCCTACCGGGACGGTGTGCCGATCCGCTACGACGGCGCCGACTACCGGGCCGTGCTGGATGCCGCACTGGACATGCTGCCGCCGCAGGCCAAGTCCGACGAGGCCGCCCGGCACCCGGACCTGTCGATCGGGCACGGGGTGGCCAACTACATCGAGGCCACCGGGCGCGGCCCCTTCGAAACGGCGGTCGTCGCCCTGGGCGCCGATGGCCGGTTCACTGTATCGGCCGGCTCGGCCAGTTCGGGTCAGTCGCACGAGACGGTCTGGGCCCAGATCGCCGCCGACGCGCTCGGCGTGGATCCCACCCGTATCGACGTGCGCACCGGCGATACCGACGCGGTGCCGGACGGCATCGGGACCTTCGCCAGCCGCTCGGCGGTGGTCGCCGGATCGGCCATCCATATCGCCGCGGGTGAGGTCGTCGAGCAGGCAGCGCAGCTCGTCGCCAAGGAGGCGGGGTGCGCCGCCGAGCAGGTGTCCTTCGCCGACGGCGCCTTCACCGCCGACCCGGCAGCCGGCCCACGCAGCTGGGACGATCTGGTCGCCGCGCTGGGCGAGCACGGCAGCCTATCCGGCGCACCCTATCCGGAGTCGCTGCATCGCTACCGCCCGCCGACGGTGACCTGGACCATGGGTACCCACTCGGTGCTGGTCGGCGTCGATGAGGAGACCGGTCTGTGCCGGGTGTTGCGCTACGCAGTTGCCCATGAGGGCGGCCTGGAGATCAACCCCGCCGTGGTGCTGGGGCAGGTGCAGGGTGGCGTCGCCCAGGGGCTCGGCGGCGCCCTCCTGGAGGAACTCGTCTACTCCGACACCGGGCAGCCTGAAGTGACCACGCTGGCGGACTACCCGCTGGTCGGCCCGGTGGAGATGCCCGACGTGCAGGTCCGCCACCTGCACGCGGCCACGGCGGCCAACCCGCTGGGAGTGCGCGGCGCGGGCGAGAGCGGCACCATCGCGGTGTACGCCGCGATCGCCTCCGCCGTCGATGACGCGCTCGGGCGCCCGCGTGACGGCATCGCGGCCACCCCGATCCGGCCGGAGCAGGTCGCCGACCTGGCGGCCCGAGCCGGCGCATCCACCACCGTGCCGGTCGGACCGGAACCAGCCGCCGCCGACGCCGGAGCCACCCGGTGAAGGCGCCGCCGTTCCGCTACCTGCGCCCGGTGTCGGTGACGCAGGCGCTGGACTGGCTGCGCGACGAGGACACCAAGGTGCTGGCCGGCGGGCAGAGCCTGGTTCCCCTGTTGAACCTGCGGCTCGCCCGGCCCGAGCGACTGGTGGACGCGAACGCGCTGCCCGAGCTGGGCCGGATCATCCCCGACGCCCGCTCGCTGCTGTTGGGTGCCCTGGTGCGGCACCGCGATCTGGAACGCGACCGGTTGGTGGTGCGGCACAATCCGTTGCTGGCCGAGGCGGCCGGGCATATCGGGCACCTGGGCATCCGGAACCGGGGCACCCTCGGTGGGACGCTCAGCCACGCCGACCCCGCGTCCGAGATTCCGCTGGTGGCGGCGGTGATGGGGGCGACGATCTACCTGGAGTCCGGCGCGCGTGGCAGGCGGCCGGTGCCCGCCGGCGACTTCGCCACCGGCTTCTTCAGCACGGTCGCCGAGCCGGACGAGATGCTCACCTGGGTGCGAATGCCCGCCCTGCAGCCGGGTGAGGGCTGGGGCTTCGTTGAATTCGCGCGCCGGCACGGCGATTTCGCCATGGCCGGGGCGGCCGTCACCATCCGGTTGGCGCCCTCCGGGAGGATCGCGTCCGCTCGTGCGGGGGTGCTGGCCGCCGCCGACACTCCCCTGGTGCTGAGCACCGCCGATCTGGTCGGATCGCCCACCGATGATGCCACGCTGACGCGGTGGGCACGGGCGGTGACGAAACCGTTGCGGCCGGCGCAGGAACCGGACTATCGGCGCCGGCTCGCCGCCACCGCACTGAGCAGGGCGCTGCGTCACGCCGTGCGGCGCTGTGGGGAGTTTCGCGATGTGTGAGGACGAGACGTCGGTACCGATCGCCTGCACGGTGAACGGCAAGCCCGTCACCGCCACGGTGCCGGACCGACTCAGCCTGGCCGATTTCCTGCGGAATCGACTGGGGCTCACCGGAACCCATCTGGGTTGCGAGCACGGCGTATGCGGCGCCTGCACGGTGCTGCTGGACGGGGTCAGCGTGCGATCCTGTCTGCTGTTCGCCGCGCAGGCCGACGGGCATTCCGTCACCACCGTGGAGGGTCTGACCGATGCGGACCGCAACGCCGATCTGTGCCGGGCACTGTCGGACGAGCACGGGCTGCAATGCGGGTTCTGCACTCCCGGCTTCCTGGCCACCGCCGTGGAGATGCTCGCCGAGGACACCCCGCTGACCGAGGACCTCGTGCGGGAAGGGCTGTCCGGCAACGTGTGCCGATGCACCGGCTACACCGGGATCGTTCGGGCCGTGCTCCGCACGGCGCAGGCTCGCCGCTCGCGGTAGGCGAACATCCGCTCGGCCGGCCTCAGCTGCCGGCACTACGCGGGCCGTTCAGCCGGCCGGACCGGCCCCGTGGCGGATGGCCCACGCCGTTGCCTCCGCGCGGCCACGGACACCGAGTCGGGCGTACACGGCGACGGTGTGGTGCATCACGGTTTTGACCGACATTCCCAGGCGCCCGGCGATCTCCTTGTTGGTCGCTCCGGTGGCCAGTTCGCGGAGCACGTCGCGCTGGCGCGGTGTCAACGGGATCGGACCGGTGGATGCTCCCGCGCTACCCCCCGCGGCGAGCCTGGCCATGCCGGTCGTCCCGGTCGCCAAGGTACCCCGCAGGTAGCCGATGGCCGTGCCGGTAGCCGCGGCGATCACATCGGGGCCCGGCATCGACAGGGATGTCGACGGCGACACCTGGCCGGTCCAGTCCGTCAGGATTCGCCGCAACACCGATGCCTTCCACCGGGGCAGCGCCAGCAGCAACCTGGGAATCGTGCCGCCCAGCGCGCTCGCGACACCGCGGCCGACGTCGCCGTCACCCCGCCGGTCGGCCAGGATGATCACTCCGGACAGCAACACCGCAGCGGTTGGAGTATCCGCGCAGTCCAGGCCCACCAGCAGGGTCAGGGCCTGCAGCAGATGACCGGCCCCGGCGGTCAGTTCTCCGGCCATGGTGGCGCGAAACGACACCGCGGACAGCGCCAGGGCCAGATCTCGATTGTCCAGGCTGCGGCGCGCGGCCCGGACGATCTGCTCCCCGTCTGGCAGTTCGCCGCCATCTACGGCGGGCGAGAGGGTCATCAGCAGCCGGGCTGCCACGACGGCCTCGTTCTCGTCGCCCGACCGGCGTGCTCGCTGGAGCGCCTCGACGCCCAGCCGCTGGGCCGCCGCGGCATCCCCGCGCCGGTCGGCCAACATTCCCAACCGGGCGAGGAACCTGGCCCGTCGGCGTTCGTCTCCCGCGGACTCCGCCAGCGCGAGCCCCCGTTCGGCGGCACGCTCGGCGTCATCCAGGCCATCGGCGGTTGGCGGCAGCACGGTCCGGAACTCCAGCCCGAGCGAGCACGTCGCGATATCGCCTGCGGCCTCGGCGATGTCGATGCCCTCGTCCAGCAGGGCCGATGCGCTCAGCCCGTCGCCTATCGCCGGGGGTGCATCCCTGGCGAGCACCGCCGTCCACACCAACGCACGCCCCAGCAATGCGGCGGGGACATGTGTGTCCCGGCGCGCCGCCGTCAGCAGGTCCCACAGCGGCGCAGCACCCCGCCCGTCCGGGCTCACCGCCAGCAGGTAGGGCGCGGTGTCCACCGCGATCCGCAGGGCCTGCACCGGATTCGTCGCCGTGAGATGACGCACCGCAGGCGCCACCTCCGCCCACCAGTCCCGCAGCATGGTCAGGGCCTCGACCTGCCGGCCGGCCACGTAACACTCGGCGGCGCAGCGGCAGCGTGCTGCCACCAGTGCGGCATGCCGATCCGGAGCGGCACTGGGCATCCGATCACGCAGGAAATCGCGAACCAGTGGCGGCAGAGCGTATTCGCCCGGCCCCGACAGGTGCATCCGGAAGTCCAACACTCGGGCCGATACCAGCGCCGACAGGCGCGCCGCGGCGATCTCGGGGCCAGCCTGGGTGATCGCTTGCGCGCCCTCCGTGGTGAACGGGCCGTCGAACACGGCCAGATGCTCCAGGAACTCCCGATCCCGGAGTGCCAGTCGACCACAGGTCCAGGCCAGCGCGTCCCGCACGCTGCGGTGCCGGGCGACCGCGGCGGTTCCGCCTCGCAGGACCGCGAGCCCCGATGGCTCGGCCAACGCGGCGAGTATCCGGGCGGGCGTCAGCTCGGGCACCCGAGCGGCCGCCAGGACCACGGCCAGCGGGAGACCGCCCAGCCGATGGCACACCGCGGCGACCTGCACCAGATCGCGGTCGGCGATGGAGCGGGCACCCCGATGAATCTGTGCCAAGAACAGCCGGACCGATCCGAGCGCCGCGATCTCGGCGGGTGTCATCCGATCGGGCGGTGGCGCGGGAAGCGGCGCCAGCCGCATGACGTGCTCCCCCGCGATGTCCAGCGGCGCTACCGATGTCGCCACCACGGTCAGTCCGGGGTGGGCGGAGATCACGCCGCCCAGGTAGCGCGATGCCCCGGTCAGGGAGTGCGCGCCGTCCAGCACCAGCACCAGCGGCGATGCGGCCGGCTGGCAGTCACCGGAGCCGTGATCGGCACCACCGGGCGCGGCCAGTGATGTGCTCCGCGACGCCAGCGCCTCGGACACCAGCGCGACCGCGGCCGAGCGCTCGGCGACCCAGGACAACCCCACGCCCACCACCGGCGCTGCTCGCGTCGCCCGCAACCGCTGCATGACCGCACGCACCAGCAGCGTCTTGCCCATGCCCGACATGCCGGTGACCGTGACGATCCGGATCTGCGGGTCCGCGACCATGCGTAGCAGGCCGGCGACCTCCTCGTCGCGGGCTATCAGCGCACGGTCGACGATGCGGGTGGATGCACCGGGACCCATCGGATCCGGCGGTGCGATCACCGCGGACACGCTTGACCTGCCAGCCGACTACTCCCCTGACCAGGAATGGCTTTCGATGGCGGCAGTCTACGGACCGTGATCGGGGGCGGCAAGACGGCCGGTAAGACGAAAGGTCGGTCACCATGGAGTGACACGAGTGCCGGATCACCGTCACCGACGGTGCAACGACCCGGGCAATTGCCCGATGCGCGGCGGTCCATGCGGACCTACCGTGCCCCCTATGGCACGTCTGGCTCATCCCACGCAGGCACTGCTCCCCCTGGATCCCGGCGGCCGGCGGCCGGCGGACACGGGGCACGGCCTCTTTGACAGTTGGCTGCCGGCGGCCACTGTCGGCTCGGCGGGACCGGCCCTCCGGGAAATGCCTGGCACCGACGCCGCCGGGTTCCCCGCGGAGCGCGCCGCGTCGGCGATCCGCCGCAGCACCGCGCCACCACCGATCACCCGCCGAGCGGTCGACAACCCAGCCGGCAACTTGGACGCCTTGCGCCGCAGCAGGTCCGACCCGGCCGGGGCCGGGCACGGGCAGCGAGAACCCACTCGACGGCCGATCGGCGCGGCGGGCGACACGATGCCGCTGCGGCGGCGGCTCAGCAAGACCGGTCGCGACATCGCGGCTGTTCGCTCCAGGGCGGGACGACTCAAGGGCGCCGTGTCGACATCGGACACCCTGAGCCGCCTGGGGATCGTGCTGGACGGTTACCAGCGGGAGCGCGAGCCCGATCGCCAACAACGTGCGCTGACCGTCATTCTCGGGCTCTGCCGGCGCTACCTGGACGACAATGCCGGGGCCACCAAGGACGACAAGCAGATTCGGGTCGAACTCGTCGAGGATATCCAGGCCGAGGCGGCACGGGAGCTGGGCCAATTGAAGGCACAGCAGCGATACCTGACCGACGCCTACGGTGGCAGCGACGCCAAGACTCCGCTGAAGGCGCAACGGTCCACGAATCTGACACACCACGTGGCCAAGGCACTCGGGCGGGGTCAGACCGTGTCCGATGTCGCCGGCGGAACTGCGCAGACGCTCGCCATGGCGCGCGAATTCGGGCTGACAGAGGCGGAGATCCTGGCCATCCGCACCACGACTGTCGATGACTACCGGTACATCCATCCGGTGACGGCCCAGGACAGCTCATGGCTCGACTTCCAGGTCGGCCAGATGTCCGGCGGAGCCACCGGCGTGCCGGACCGGAAGGTGCTACAGCAAGAGGGCAGCCTGCAGTCCGGCGTCGCCATGATGGGGTTGGACAAGTTGCCACCGGTCAGCCAGCTGCTGTATCGGGGGATGCGATTGACCCAGGCCGACTACGACGCGACGATCGGTGTCGGGACCTACCGGACGGGGGCGATCACCAGCACCTCAGGCAAGGTCGCACAGGCCAGGAGCTACGTGCAAGGCGGCTCCGCGCAGCAGAACGTCGCCATTCTGCTGGAGATCGAGGTCACCAACGGCCGCGACATCGCCCATCTGTCAAACTATGCCGTGGAGGCGGAGGTGGTGCTGCTACCCGGCGCAGAGTTCCACACCATCCGATCGGTCGACGACCCCACGCTGGCTAAGAGCAACCCGGACATCACCGTGCGCAAGAAGGTCCGGATGAAGCAGGTGAAATAGCGCCGGCGTCCCGCACGAACCGCTGCACAGGCATCCGGGTACCGGCCACCATCAGATCCGTTGGCCGGCCAGCATCGCGCGGTTCACCCAGCGTTCGCAATAGAACGACAGAATCGGCACCACCCCGGCCAGCAACACCTTGACTAGCCCCCACAGCGACCAGCGCGCCTTGTAGGACAGGTCGAAGGCCAGCAGCACGTACGCCGCGTACAGCACCCCGTGAATGGGGCCCCAGATCTGCACCGTCCAGTCCATGTCGAAGGCGTACTTGAGCACGATGGTCAGGCACAGGATCAGCAGTCCGACGCCGACCACGAACGCCGCGATCCGATAGCGCAGCAGCGCGCCGGCCACCCGGGGAGTCAGGGTCTTGTGAACCGTCCCGGCAGGGTCCCTCCGGGTAGCGCTACCACTGCTGGGTGTCGGCGAGGGTTCAGCGGGCACGGCGTTCGTCCTGTTCTGCGAGAGCGGCCAGCGCGCGGTTGTACGCGGCCAGTTCGGGATCATCGTCGTCGTCATCGTCGCCGCCGACGGTCGCCACCGCTATGGTGTAGGTCTCGTGCGGGTTCGGGCGGCCCCGTCGGGGTCGGGGTGACTTGTGCCCTGCCGACCCGTCCGAACCACCCTCCTCCGCCGTGGCATCGACCTCCGACGAGCCCACCCGTCCCGCACCCGACGGTGCCGGCGCTCCGGCATCCGGCACGGTCGACGCCCCGGTGCCCGGTGCGACGGCCGTCCCCGCCTCGGTGGATGCGGCGGGATGTGGGGCCTGCGTCACGCCCCCGTCCGTCACCCGCCCGTCCGGCCCCGTCCCGGCGCGCGGCTGCGGGCCGTCCGGCAGGTCCGCGGCGGACGGCCCGGTCTCGTCGAGCTGCCGCTCGGCCAGCTCGGCCAGCTCGGACTCTCGGACCGACTCCAGGTGCAGAAACCGCAGCCACATGTAGATGAACGCGCCGGCGAAAACCGGCCACAGCAACGCGTAGCCGAGGTTCTGCACCGTTCCCCGGGTGGCATGCGCGACGCTCCACTGCCACCAGCCCAGCCGCAGACAGATCAGCGCCGCGGCCAGCACCAGGACGTGGCCGACCAGCACACCGGGCCGAAGGTAGCGACGCACCACACCTCGACCGTACCGGGTCAGCCGGTGGCCGATTCCGCCGCGAGGTCGCCGACTTCGGCACGGGTCAGCTGCCCGGTGACCCCGCGCAGATCGGCGACCACGTCCACGTCCCGCCGTAGCCCGGAGCCAACCGGGACGGCGAGCGGCACCGCACCGGCCCGGCAGTGCGCAACGAACGAGCCCGGCCCATACCGCGGCGGCAGTTCCCGGCCGATCCGGGCGGCCAGCAGCGTGGTACCGGTGCCCTGCCGATCGGCGACCACCGCCAACGGCACCCGGGCCGCGGCGCGCAACGCGAGATCCAGCTCGGCGGGCAGCAGCGACGGAAGGTCGGCGGGCAGCACGGCCACCGCCCGGTCCGACATCCCGGGCAGGGCGAGTGCCGCCAGGATCGACTCGTTCAGCCCGCTGACCGTCGAGACGTGCGCGTCAACTCCGCCGATCGCGGCCAGCGCCGCGCCGTCCGCCTCGTCGTCGACCAGCGCCAGCACCCGATCAACCCGCCGCGCCGCGGCCACCGCCGCCGCGGTGTCCAGCGCCATGGCACGCGCCACCCGGGCCCGTCGGCGCGGCTCCAGCGCGATCCGGGACTTGCCCACCGCGGTCGA
>Ga0209916_1000318_pt1 | contig 85517 bp, 86 predicted proteins | sample ThiBio_1000_plan_FD_183956 | JGI IMG/M metagenome (GOLD analysis project Ga0209916, IMG submission 183956) | Wastewater bioreactor microbial communities from Cape Town, South Africa - Thiocy_solids_2 (SPAdes) | ecosystem: Engineered > Bioreactor > Thiocyanate-remediating > Anaerobic-Aerobic ... | reverse complement strand
CTCATCCGATGCCGGCCCGTGGTCAAACCTGACCACCTCGACGAGGCCTCATACATAAATGCAGCCCGTGCATTCCTGCCCAAACAGCGGTTGACACCAGGGGCGAGTCCATACATAGGGCGGGCACCGCCCGCCAGCTCTCCGGTCGGCCGCCGCAAGGCTCCGACAAGAGCGGCGGGCAGTGCCCGCCCTACGCGGCCGCGTTGATCCAGTCAGCGACGGCTTGCGGGTGTTCGAGGTGCAGGTGGTGGCCGCCGTTCATGTGGCTGACCGCGATGGGCGCCACGCAATCGGCGCGGGCCTGCATCATCGCGTCGGGCAGGTAAGGCGTCGTCGGCTGCGCCAGCAGCAGCGCGGTGGGTGCGGTGATGCCGCGCAGCAGCGCATGCACCTGCGCTTCCGCCAGGCGCACCGCGCTGGGGCGGGTCAGCCGCGGGTCGCTGCGCCAGCGCCAGCCGCCGTCGGTTTCGACCAAGCCGCGTTCGACGATCGGCTGCGCCTGGGCAGCGGGCAGGCCGCTGGCCAGGCGGCGCGCGGCGACCGCCTGCGCGACATCGCGGAACACCCGCAGCGGCTTGCGGTTGCCGTCGCGCGGCGCCAGCGCATCGCGGAAGCGCTGCAGCGTATGCGTGCCGTCGTCGCCGAGCGGGCCGAGGCCTTCGATCAGCAGCAGGCGCTCGATCCGTTCGGGCCGTGCCGCCGCGACCAGGCTGGCGATGCCGGCGCCCAGCGAGTGGCCGAGCAGCACGCAGCGGTCCAGCTGCAACGCGTCGACGGCGGCCAGCACCGCCTGCACGTGGTCGACGTAGTGGTAGCTGGCGCCGGCGGCGAGGTGGCCGGAGTGGCCGTGGCCGGGCAGGTCCAGCGCGATCACCTGCCAGCGTGCGGCCAGCGGCGGCGCCAGACGCGCGAAGCTGCCGGCGTTGTCCAGCCAGCCGTGCAGCGCCAGCAGCGGCGGCAACGCGGCATCGCCCCAGACTTGCGCCGCCAGCGTCAAGGCGGGCAGCGCGATGCACCGCTCGACCGGTTCGGTCATGCGCCGCCTTCCGGCCAGCCGCCGAGGTGTCGACGTATCAGTGCGGCAAGGCTGGCCACCTGTTCGGCTCCGTCGTTCAATGCGGGGATGTAGCGCAGCGTCTCGCCGCCGGCGGCGGTGAAGAAGTCGCGGTTCTGCATCGCGATCTCCTCCAGCGTTTCCAGGCAATCCACCGCGAAGCCGGGGCAGGCCACGTCGAGTCGGCGCACGCCGTCGGCGGCGAGCCGGCGCACGGTGGCGTCGGTGTACGGTTGCAACCAGCGCTCGCGTCCCACCCGCGACTGGAAGCTGACGAGCAATTCGCCGTCGCCCAACCGCAGCCGTTCGCGCAGCAATTGCGCGGTGCGCCGGCATTGTTCCGCGTAGGGATCGCCCAGCGCCACGTAACGCTCGGGAATGCCGTGGAACGACAGCAGCAGCTTTTCGCCGCGGCCGTTGGCTGCCCACCAGCGTTCGATGCCCAAGGCGAGTGCGTCGATGTGGCCGGCGTCGTCGTGGTAGTCGTTGACCAGGCGCAGTTCCGGCGGCCAGCGCAGCTGCTTGAGCGTATCGGCCACCGCGTCGATCACCGAACCGGTGGAGGTGGCCGAGTATTGCGGATACAGCGGCAGCACCAGCAGCCGGCGCACGCCTTCGCGCTGCAGCTGTTCGATGGTGCGGGCCACCGACGGCTCGCCGTAGCGCATCGCCAGCGCCACCCGCAGCGTGTCGGGCTGCTCGCGATCGAACTGCGCCTGCAGCGCCGCGGCCAGCGCCTCGCTGAGGTAGCGCAGCGGCGAGCCGCGTTCGTCCCAGATCCGCGCGTAGGCATGCGCCGAGCGCTTCGGCCGCACGCGCAGGATCACCCCGTGCAGGATCGGCCACCACTGCCAGCGCGGGTAATCGATCACGCGGCGGTCACCGAGGAACTCGGCCAGATAGGGGCGCACCGCGGCGGCGGTCGGCGCGGTCGGCGTGCCCAGGTTGACCAGCAGTACGCCAGCCTGAACGGCGGTCGGCGCGGCCTCGTGGGAATGGTCGGCAACGCCGGTATAGTGATCGGGCAAGGGCATCGTGACAGTCGTGAAGCGGCGCGGCCGTACCGGCCACAAGCCGCAGTCTGCCACAAGCGCGCCGAGTGCCGCCGCCCGTGAACGACCCCAAGCCTACGGAGTTCCCATGTCCAAGACCATGCTGCCCCGCGTGTTGCTGATTGGCCTTGCCCTGCTGTTGCCGCTGACGGCGGCGCACGCCGAGGATCCGCCGCTGGTGCGCGCCACCAACGCGGTGAAGGTGCTCAGCGAGATCATGCAGGCGCCGGACAAGGCGATTCCACACGACCTGCTGCGCGATGCCAAGGCGATCGCGGTGATCCCCGGCATGCTCAAGGTCGGCTTCGTCTTCGGCGGCCGCCGCGGCGAAGGCCTGGTCTCGGTCAAGGGCGCGGACGGCACCTGGTCCAACCCCAGCTTCATCACCATGACCGGCGGCAGCGTGGGTTTCCAGGCCGGGGTGTCGTCCACCGACGTGATCCTGGTGTTCCGTACCCAGAAGGGCGTCGACTCGATCGTCAACGGCAAGTTCACCCTGGGCGCCGATGCTGCCGCCGCCGCGGGCCCGGTCGGGCGCACCGCGCACGCCTCGACCGACGAGCAACTGAAGGCGGAGATCTACTCCTACTCGCGCAGCCGCGGCCTGTTCGCCGGCGTGGCGCTGGATGGCGCGGCGCTGCGCATCGACTATGATGCGAACGCCGCCGTGTATGGCGCCGGCATCACGCCGCGCCGCATTTTCGAAGGCGGCGTCAGCAACGTCCCCGCGCCGGTCGTGAAGTTCCGCGACCAGCTCGAGGAGTACACTTCACGCTGATGCGGAAGGCCGGCGCGCATGGCGCGATGGTTTCCGGCCCCATCCGTTTTCGAGGTACGACATGAGCATCTGGCATCTGGTAATCCTGCTGGTCGTGGTGGTGGTGATCTTCGGCACCGGCAAGCTGCGCAATATCGGCTCCGACCTTGGCAATGCCATGCGTGATTTCAAGAAGGGCCTGAACGGCGACGAGGACGAGGCCAGGCGCAAGGAAGACGCCGAGCGGCTGCGCGCCGATCCGCCGGCCGGCTCCGCCGACAAGGCGACGCAGGGCCAGCACGACTCCAGCGACCCCAAGTAAACCGCGGGCGGCGGGCAGGTTGCGGCGATGATCGAGATCAGCTTCGGCAAGCTGGTACTGCTCGCGCTCATCGCGCTGATCGTGCTCGGCCCGGAGAAGCTGCCGGGCGCCGCGCGCACCGCCGGCGCCCTGCTGCGGCGCATGCGCAGCGGCTGGGACAACGTGCGTGCCGAAGTGGAGCGCGAGCTGCAGGTCGAGGAGATCAAGCGCGCCGCACGCGAGGCGGCGGCGCAGGCGGAAGCCGCGCAGCAGGAAGTCCGCGACGGCTTGGATCAAATGCGCGAGCCGCTGGCGCGGGCCGTCGATGAAGTCACCGCCGCCGGCGAGTCGCTGACCGCGCCGGCCGCCACCGCCGCTCCTGCAGCGCAACCCGACGAACCCGGCCCGCAGGCCGAGTTGCCACTGGGTGAACCGCCTGCGAATGATGCCGCGGCACCGACTCGCCGGGTGGCCCATGGCGACGGCTGAGCCACGCGTACCGGAACCGGAGGACGACCTGCAGCAGGGGCTGTTCTCGCACTTGCTGGAGTTGCGTTCGCGCCTGCTCAAGGCCAGCGCCACTGTGCTGCTGGTGTTGCTGGCGCTGGTGCCGTTCGCCAACCGGCTGTACACCGAGTTGGCCGCGCCGCTGGTGGCGCGCCTGCCCGCAGGCGCCCACCTGATCGCCACCGAGGTCGCCAGCCCATTCGTTACCCCGCTGAAGCTGGCGTTCTACGCGGCGCTGTTCATCAGCATGCCGATGATCCTGTACCAGCTGTGGGCCTTCGTCAGCCCCGGCCTGTACAAGAACGAGAAGCGCCTGGCGCGGCCGTTGCTGGTCGCGGCGCTGGTGCTGTTCTACATGGGCTGCGCGTTCGCCTATTTCCTGGTGCTGCCGGCGGCATTCCGCTTCCTTACCGCGATTACCCCGCAGGGCGTGGAGATGATGACCGACATCACCCACTACCTCGATTTCGTGACCCTGATGTTCTTCGCGTTCGGGCTGTGTTTCGAGGTGCCGGTGGCGGTGGTGGTGCTCGCCGCGGTGGGCATCGTGGACGTGGACAAGCTGCGCGCAAGCCGCCGCTACGCCATCGTCGGCGCGTTCGCCATCGCCGCCTTCATCACCCCGCCGGACATCACCTCGATGATCATGCTGGCGATACCGATGTGCCTGCTCTACGAGCTGGGCGTGCTGGCGGTACGCTGGCTGGTGAAACCTGCTCCGCCAACCGCAGGTTGAGCCGCGTCCCCGCGCGTCACGCGCCATCCCTCCCGCTCGTGCGGAAGCACACCTGCGTGCGCGATGCTCCTGCTCCTGCGAATCCCGAATCCCGAATCCCGGCCCTCAGTACAGGTCGACCGGATCGACGTCCAGTGACCAGCGCACCTTGCGCGCCAGCGGCAGCGCGGCGAGCGCCAGTTGCCACGGCCGCAACACGCCGCGAAGGGCCGCACGGCTGGTCGATTCGATCAGCAGCTGCCCACGCTGGCGACCGGCGCGCAGCGCCATCGGCGCCGGCATCGGGCCGGCGATCTGCAACCCCGCGTCGGCGGGCAACGCGGCATGGGCGGCGGCAAGGAACGCGTCGACCGCCTCGCGCGCGGTCGCCTCGGCGCGCAGCAGCGCCTGGTGGCTGTAGGGCGGCAGCCCGGTCAGCCGGCGCTCGGCCAGCAGCTCGCGTGCCGTGGCCGCGTAGCCGTGGGCGAGCAGGTTGCGCAGCAGCGGGTGGTCGGGCTGGTGCGTCTGCAGCAGCACCTGCCCGGGCTTGCGCGCGCGGCCGGCGCGGCCGGCGACCTGCACCACCAGTTGCGCCAGGCGTTCCTCGGCGCGGAAATCCACGCTGTGCAGGCCCTCATCCACGCCGACGATGGCGACCAGGGTGAGGTTGGGCAGGTCGTGGCCCTTGGCCAGCATCTGGGTGCCGACCAGGATCGCCGGTCGCTCGTCCGCCAGGCTGGCCAGGATCTCGTCGAAGGCGTCCTTGCGCCGCGTGGTTTCGCGGTCCACGCGCAACACCGGCACCTCGGGGAATCGCGCCAGCAGCGCTTCCTCCAGTCGCTCGGTGCCGTGGCCCTGGGCGGTCAGTTGGGCGGCGCCGCAGGCGGGGCACGCCGTGGGCACGCGCTGGCGGCGGTCGCAGTGATGGCAGATCAGCTGGTGCCGCCTCGCATGCAGGGTCAGCGGGCGCTGGCAGTTCGGGCATTCCGCATGCCAGCCGCAGGCGTGGCACAGCAGCACCGGCGCATAGCCGCGGCGGTTGCGGAACACCAGCGCCTGCTCGCCGCGTGCGATCGTCTCGGCCACCGCGCTCAGCAGCGCCGGCGACAGGCCGTGCTGCAGCCGCTGGGCGCGGATGTCGATGATCTGCACCTGCGGGGCCCGCACCGCGCCGGGGCGCGCGCGCAGGTGCAGCGGGCGGTAGCGGCCGGCCTCGGCATTGGCCAACGACTCCAGTGACGGCGTGCCCGAGCCCAGCAGCACCGGGACGCCCAGCGCGCGGGCGCGCACCACGGCCAGGTCGCGGGCGTGGTAGCGGAAGCCGTCCTGCTGCTTGTAGGAGGCGTCGTGCTCCTCGTCGACGATGATCAGGCCGGCCTGCGGCAGCGGGGTGAAGATCGCCGAGCGCGTGCCCAGGATCACCCGTACGGTGCCGGCGCGTGCACGCAGCCAGGCGCGCGCGCGATCGCCTTCGGCAAGGTTGGAGTGCAGCACCTCCACCGGCACCCCCAGCCGTTCGCGCAGGCGGCGCACGGTCTGCGGCGCCAGGCCGATCTCCGGCACCAGCAGCAGCGCCTGTTTGCCTTGCGCCAGCACCTGCTCGATCAGGGCCAGGTAGACCTCGGTCTTGCCGCTGCCGGTGACGCCATCGAGCAGGAACGACTGGTACTGGCCGAAGCGGGCGCCGACCGCCGCCACCGCCTGGCGCTGCTCGTCGCTGAGCACGGGAGCGGCCGCGGTGGGGCGGGGATCGGTTGGCGGCTGGTCGCGGCGTTCGAGCAGTCCGGCCACCGCCAGGCGCCGCGCCGCCTCGCGCCAGCCGCGCTGGCGTTCATTCAGTTCCTGCGCACTGCACGCGCCGTCGGCAAGCAGGGCCAGCAAGGCACGGCTGCCGCCGCGGCGGCTGCCGGCCGCGAGCGCCTCGCGACCGGCCGCGGTGATCGCCCAGTATTCTTCGCCGATCGCCGGCAGCGGTTTCGCCTCGCGCAGGGCCAGCGGCAGGGCGTTGGTGTACACCTCGCCCGGCGCGCCGAGCCAGTAGTCGGTGGCCCAGGCCAGCGTCTGCAGCAATTCGGCGTCGAGCAGCGGTTCGTCGTCCAACGCCCGCAACACCGGCTTGAGCCGCGGGCCATCCACCGCCGATTCGACGCCGCTCTCCACCACCACCCCGACCAGCCTGTCGCGGCCGAACGGCACCAGCACCCGGCTGCCCGGGCGCGGCGCATCCCCGGCGGGCGGCAGGTAGTCGAACAGGGTGGGCAGCGGCAGCGGCAGGGCGACGCGAAGAACGCTCGGCATGGGGACCTCGATGGCGACGGCCAGTGTAACCGAGCGCCCTTTCCCGCCCGCCAGCGTCGGCGCGCGGCCCGGGCAAGTTGCGTGCACTTGTTGTTCGCGGATCGAGAAGTTTGGGGTAAGTCGCTATGGCAACGGTATTTTCATGCTTATCCACAATCGTTGTGGATAACTCTGTGGATGCGGCGGGGAGCGCAGCCCGCGAAGCCCGTCGTGGCGCCTTCCGTGACGCCTTGGCGAGCTTTTCGTCATGAAAATAACTTGGCTTTATTCAATAACTTGGAAAACGGGTTCGGTCACCGTTCACAGAATCGACAAATCCCCGTCATACCGTTGCCGGGCGCTGCCGCGCTGTGCAAAACCCGCCTGGGCGCTCATTCGGCCAGACCCATCACGGCGGCGCCGAGGATGGCGAAGGCCAGCAGCCAGCAGTAGCTCCAGCCGACCACCACGTACTTCAGCACGGTCATCGGCCAGCCCTGTCGGTAGACGCGCTTCTGCATCACCAGCAGGTAGATCGGCGCCCAGATCCACAGCGCGCCGATCAGCCAACCCAGCGGCGTGGAAAGCCACGGCGCGTGGGGTTTCAGTGCCACCGCCAGCAACTGGAACAGCACCCCCAGCAGCAGGCACAGGAACAGGAAGGCGTGGCTGTGCAAGGCCACGATCAGGTGTTCGACGTACAGGCGGCGGCGGAACAGGTACATCACCTTCAGCAGCAGGGCGAACGCCGGCAGCATGAAGAACATCGTGCCCGGCAGGGCGGCGAGCACCTGGTTGAGCAGGCGCGCCTTGACCGCCGAGTGGTCGCCCGGGCCGCGCATGGCGGCGAGGTTGTCGTGCATGCGCTGCAGCGAGCGGTTCATCCGCAGGTTGAGGAAATCAGGCAGCCAGCTCACCCGGACCGGGTATTTCTGCGCATCCCAGGCCATGTCCAGCGGATTGTGTTGCGCCGCGATGGAGGGCACGCGCGGGACCGGCAGCGCGGGCAGGTCGGCGACCGTCTGCGGCACCACGGCGGTGGTGTCGCCCAGCGCGATGCGCCGCTGCATCGCCTCGCGGGTCAGCTGCAGGCGCGCCTGGTCCAGTTGCTGCGCGGCCAGCGAACCGACCACCGGGATCTGCTGGGTGGGCGTGAACTGCTTCAGCGCCTTCTTCAGCAGGCGATCCACCTCGGCCGGGGTCTTCGCGTCCTGGAAGCTCGCACCGGTCACGGTCACCTTCATCGGCGTGTCCGTGGCGCCGGTATCCAGCACCATCGGCAGCAGGAAAAATGCGGCCAGGCACAGCAGGAACATCGTGCGAAACGGCGCCAGGTAGCGCACCCGCCGGCCGGCGAAGTACTCCAGGGTGAGGAAGCCGGGCCGCAGCAGCAGCGGCGGCAGGGTGTGCACCACGCGGCCGTCCCAGTTGGCCACCAGGTCGAGCGTGTCCTCGATCATGCCGTGCACCGGCCGCAGCACGCTGCGCACGGACTGCCCGCAGGCGTGGCAGAACTCGCCCTGCAGCACGGCGCCGCAGTTGGCGCAATGGCGTTCGCCGGGCAGGTCCGGCACGCGCGCGTCGGTGCTGGGCAAGGCGGGTACTTGCGTCATCGGAGTTCCCGGGCGAAGGCCCGGCCGATCTTCGCATACGTGTCGCGCGCCATGCCCGTGACAAATGGCTCAGGTAAAATGCGCGGCCCCGGAGTCTCCTCGTGCCATGAATCCTTTTCGCCCCGAACGCACCCGCCTCGTGCACGAGGTGCGCGCCACCGTGCGCCTGGCGTTGCCGCTGATTGCCGCCCAGCTGGCCGCGGTCGGCAGCAACGTGATCGACGCGGTGCTGGCCGGCCACGTCAGCGCGCACGTGCTGGGTGCGGTGGCGGTGGGCGCCAGCATCTGGTCGCTGGCGATCGTGTGCGGCATCGGCATGATGATGGCGGTGCCGCCGTCGGTGGCCCAGTTGGACGGCGCCGGCCGCCGAGGCGAGGTCGGCGCGGTGTTCCACCAGGCGTTGTGGCTGGCGCTGGGCATGGGCGCGCTGCTGTGGTTCGCGGTGCGCCATGCGCAGCCGCTGATCGAGCTGATCGGGGTGACGCCGAGCCTGCGCCACGATGTGCAGCGCTTCCTGCTGGCGATCAGCTGGGGCGCGCCGGCGCTGACCTGCTACTTCGCGCTGCGCGGGCTGTCCGAGGGACTCTCGCTGACGCGGCCGTCGATGTACTTCAGCCTCGGCGGCCTGGTGCTGCTGGTGCCGCTGGGCTACGTGCTGATGTTCGGCAAGCTCGGCATCCCGCCGCAGGGCGCGCACGGCTGCGGCGTGGCCACCGCGATTGTGCTGTGGCTGGAGATGCTGGCCTTCGGCGTCTACGTGATGTTCCGGCGCAACTACCGCGGGCTGGGCCTGTTCGAGCGCTTCGAGTGGCCGGATCTGCCCCGGATCGGCGCGCTGGTGCACATCGGGGCGCCGATGGCGGTGACCCTGCTGGCCGAAGCCGGCTTGTTCGTGGCCGCCGCGCTGATCATCGCCACCCTGGGCGAGGACGTGATCGCCAGCCACCAGGTGGCGATCAACATCGCCTCGCTGTTCTTCATGATCCCGCTCGGCCTGGCGATGGCGATCACCGTGCGGGTGGGCAACGCGGTGGGCCGCGGCGACGAGCAGGGCGTGCGCTACGCCGGTTTCTGCGGCATCGGCCTGACGCTGGGGACGCAAACGCTGTCGGCGACGCTGATGCTGGGCCTGCCGCACTTCATCGCGTCGCTGTACACGCACGACACGCGGGTGATCGCGCTGGCCGCGCAACTGATCATGCTGGCCGGGCTGTTCCAGTTCTCCGACGGCATCCAGGTTGCGGCGAACGGCGCGTTGCGCGGTCTCAAGGACACGCGCGTGCCGATGGTGATCACCCTGTTCTCGTACTGGATGGTGGGCATGCCGGTGGGTTGGTGGCTGGCCTTCCACCACGGCATGGGCGCGCGCGGCATGTGGGTCGGCCTGATCGCGGGGCTGTCGGTAGCGGCGGTGATGCTGTTCACGCGGTTCTGGCGCAGCGCGTGGAAGCAGCGCTGGCGCACCGTCGCCATGACCACCGCGGCGCGACCGGTTACGCTTGACGCCTGACTTTGGGAACCGTTTCCATGACTCCACCCCTGCCGCCGCCACCGCCCCGCCGCCGCAGCCCACTGCAGCAGTTGGGACACAGCCTCAACCTGGTGCGGCTGATCATCATCAATGTGGTGTTCTTCGCGTTCCTGGCGATCGTGCTGATGCTGGTGGTGGCCGTTGCCGTGGCCGACGACGAACACGGCGTGCAGCCGGACAGCGTGCTGGTGCTCAAGCCGCAGGGGCAACTGGTCGAGCAGTACAGCGCCGCGCCGATGCAGCGGGCGCTGTCGCGGCTCTCCGGCGAGGACATCAGCCAGATCCAGTTGCGCGATGTGGTCGGTGCCATCGACGCCGCGGCGAAGGACTCGCGGATCAGCCGCATCCTGCTGCTGCCGGGCGAGCTCGACAGCAGCGGCTTCGCGGCGCTGCGCGAGGTGGGCGCGGCGCTGGACCGGTTCCGCGCCGCCGGCAAGCCGGTGATCGCCTGGGGCGTCAACCTGGACCAGGGCCAGTACTACCTGGCCGCCCACGCCGACCGCGTGCTGCTCGACCCGCAAGGCGGGGTGATGCTCACCGGGCTGGCCAACTACCGCCTGTTCTACAAGGACCTGCTCGACAAGCTCGGCGTCGACGTGCACCTGTTCCGCGTGGGCGAGTTCAAGAGCGCGGCCGAGCCGTACATCCTCGATCACGCCTCGGCCGAGGCCAAGCAGGCCGACAGCTACTGGATGGACGGGCTGTGGAGTGGCTACCTCGACGAAGTGGCCGGCCTGCGCAAGATCGATCCGGCCGCGTTGCGCGACGACGTCGACAACCTGCCGCAGCACATCGCCAGCACCCAGGGCGATCTGGCCAAGCTGGCGCAGGATCAGCATCTGATCGACGGCACCGCCACCCGCGCCGAGCTGATCGCGATGCTGCGCGGCCAGGGCGTACCGGCCGGGGAGAAGCAGCAGGGATTCCGCCAGGTCAGTCTGGCACGCTACGTGAATCAGCTGCCGAGCGCGGGCAAGCCGCTGGCGCCCGGCGTGACGATCGTGGTGGCCGAAGGCGAGATCGTCGGCGGCAAGCGGGCGCCGGGTGCGATCGGTGGCGAATCCACCGCGGCGCTGATCCGCGCCGCACGCGAGAACAAGCGCACCAAGGCGCTGGTGCTGCGCGTGAACTCGCCCGGCGGCGAGGTCTACGCGGCCGAGGAAATCCGCCGCGAGGTGGCGCAGACCCGCGCGGCCGGCATCCCGGTGGTGGTGTCGATGGGCAACGTGGCGGCCAGCGGCGGTTACTGGATCTCGATGAATGCCAACCGCATCCTCGCCGAGCCGAACACCATCACCGGTTCGATCGGCATCTTCGGCATGTACTACACGGTGCCCGGCACCCTGGCCAAGCTCGGTATCCGCAGCGACGGCGTCGCCACCGGCCCGATGGCCGGCGCCTTCGACATCACCCGCCCGCTGGACCCGAAAGTCGGCACGGTGATCCAGGCCGTCATCGACAAGGGCTACCGGGATTTCGTCGGCAAGGTTGCCGCCGCGCGCGGCAAGACGTACCAGACTATCGACGCGATCGCCCAGGGCCGCGTGTGGACCGGTCGCCAGGCACTCGAACGCGGGCTGGTCGACCGGCTCGGCGGGCTGGGCGACGCCGTGGCCGAGGCCGCCACGCTGGCCAAGCTGGGCAAGGATTATCCGGTGCGCTACGAGGAAGCCCCGCTGGGCAGCTTCGAGCGCTTCCTGGTCAACCTCAACCACAGCGCCAGCACGCAACTGCTGCAGTCGTGGGGCATCCGCCTGCCGCGCTGGTTTGCGCAGCTGCCTGCTCTGGCGCCCGAGCTGGAATTGCTGCGCCACGCCAAGGCCGGCACGCCGAACATCTACGCCGACTGCCTGTGCTCGCCACGCTGAGCTGACCAGGGTTGTCGCAGGACCCGCTCTGTACGCGTGGTTCTTCCGCGGATGGCTGTTTGCCATTTGTAGGAGCGCACCCTGTGCGCGAATGCCCTTGATCTGGCCCGAGGACCAAAAGCAATCGCGCACAGGGTGCGCTCCTACTGTTGTTGGGCGTCGATCTGTTTGCGCTGCTCCTCGGCGTGCTTGTCGACCAGTTTCTGCACGTCCTTCGCGCGCTGCTCGTCCGCCTTCAGTGCGTCGAAGGGCGTGCTGGCGGCAGCGGCGGGCTTGGCCTCGGGTTCCGGCGGCTTGTTCGAGCAGGCGGCCAGGGCCAGCACGCAAAACAGGAGGGGCAGCAGCTTCATGAGGGGGTTCCCGGCGAGACGACCCGGTGAGTGTCCCGCCGCGCGACGCCGCAGGCAAGCTGCCGGGGATCGCGCACGCCGCGGGCAGGTTGCTAAGCTGGCCCCATGAACAGTCTCCCGTACAACCGCGCGGACGTCTGGCAACTGCACGGCCACACCGCCCTGGTGACCGGCGCCAGCAAGGGCATCGGCCTGGCCACGGCGCGCGAATTGGCCGGCCTGGGCGCCGACCTGCTGCTGGTGGCCCGCGACGAGGACTACCTGGAGCAGGTGCGCGTCGAGCTGACCGAGGACTTCCCCGCGGTACAGGTCCTCGCCTGCGGCGCCGACCTGACCGACGCGGAGGAGCGCCTGGCGGTGTTCGACTGGATCACCGACCTGGGCGTACCGCTGTCGTTGCTGGTCAACAATGCTGGCGGCAACCAGCCCGGCGCCACCCTGGACTACGCCGGGGACGACTATCGCGCGATCTTCGAGCTGAACCTGTTCTCCGCCTTCGAGATGTGCCGGCTGGCCCATCCCCACCTGGTCCAGCACGCCAACGCGGCGATCGTCAACGTCGGCTCGGTCTCGGCGGTCACCCACGTGCGCACCGGCTCGCCCTACGGCATGAGCAAGGCGGCGCTGCACCAGCTCACCCGCAACCTGGCGGCGGAGTGGGCGGTGGACGGCATCCGCGTCAACGCGGTGGCGCCGTGGTACATCCGCACGCAGCGCTCGGAGCCCGCGCTGGCCGACCCGGATTACCTGGACGAGGTACTCGACCGCACGCCGCTGCGGCGGATCGGCGAACCCGAAGAGGTCGCCGCCGCGATCGCCTTCCTGTGCCTGCCGGCAGCCAGCTACGTCACCGGCCAGGTGCTGGCGGTGGATGGCGGGTTCCTCGCCTACGGGTTCTGAGAGACGGCGGCCAGCCAGTCTCTCAGGCCATGCCGCCGTTCACCCCGATCACCTGGCCGTTGATGTAGCCGGCCGCCTCCGAGCACAGGAAGGCGACCAGCGCGGCCACCTCCTGCGGCGTGCCGGCGCGCTGGGCCGGCACCAGTTCGCGGATGCGTTCGGGCGGGAACGCCGCCTCGGCCATGCGCCCCTCGATCACCCCCGGCGCGACCACGTTGACGGTGATCCCGCGCGAGGCCATCTCGCGCGCCAGCGACTTGCTGGCGCCGTGCAGCGCAGCCTTGGCGGCGGCGTAGTTGGTCTGGCCCCGATTGCCCAGCAGCGCCGCGACCGAGCCGATCGACACGATGCGACCGAAGCGCGCGCGGGCCATCGGCAGCAGCAGCGGCTGGGTGACGTTGAAGAAGCCGTGCAGGCTCACGTCGATCACCCGGTGCCATTGCTCGGCGCTCATCCCGGCCATCGGCGCGTCGTCGTGGATGCCGGCGTTGTTGATCACCGCGTGGATGCAACCTTCGCCCAGCAGCACGTCGAGCGCCGCGCGGGTGACCTCGGCGTCGACTACGTCGAAGGCAGTGGCCTGCGCGCTGCCGCCGGCGGCGACGATCTCGCCGACCACCGCCTCGGCGCGACGCAGGCTGTGGTTCGCGTGCACGATGACGTGGTAGCCGCCGGCGGCGAGCGCGTGGGCGATGGCGCCGCCGAGCTCGCCGCTGCCGCCGGTGACCAGGGCGCGTCGCATGGTGGATGGGGCTGGCATGGCGACCTCGAATCAGGGGTGGGGGTGGATCACCGCGGCGCGGCCGCTGCACAGCAGCCGGTCGCGATGCTCGACGCGGAATGCATATTGGGCGCCGCCGTCGTCGGCGTACAGACATTCGGCATGGACGTCCAGATGGCCATCCAGATGATCGACGTATTCCTCGAACAACGCCACCTCGCGCAGGCTGACCAGCCGTCCGGGTCGCGCCATCTCGCAGCCGCGGGCGCGCGCGAGCAAGCCGCCATGCACCGCCATCGCCTGCGCACCGTACTCGGCCAGGTGCACCGCGTGCAGCCCGTACGCGCCGCGCAACGGATTGTCGGCGCGCGCATGGCTGGCGCTGATCGCGTGGATGCTGCGCTCGTCCCACGCCAGCACCGCGTCGAGCAGACACATGCTGCCGGCGTGCGGGATGAGATGGGCCCAGTCAGTCTTGTCGAGCATGCGGCGCCATCAGGATCGACAGGCAGAAGTGGAACGCCACGCCCAGGCTCACCGTGAGTCCGATCGCGCGCAATACCGGAATCGTCGCCCACGCCAGCATGCCGAACACCAGCAGCGCGGACAGCACGCAGACCAGGGTGGCGTGCAGGGTGCGCCGCTGCTCGGCCGGGTCGCCGGTATCGCGCTCGAAGAACAGTGCGTAGTGCAGCCCGAGCCCGCCGGCGAGGATCAGCGCGACCAGGTGGAACAGCGAGATATCGATGCCGGCCACGCGCTCGACCGCCAGCACCAGGAAGGTGGCCAGGGTCATGGGCGCCAGCACGTGCCAGGCGCGGCGCGCGCTGCGCAGGGCGACCGAGATCGTCACCACCAGCAGCAGGCCGGCGGCCAGCAGCGCCTGCAGGATGCGCGTGCGGTAGGCGGCCACCAGCGATTCGGAGGCGGCCTTGAGATCGAGCAGGTGCACCGCGCCGCCGCGCGCCGCGCCCAGCGTCTGCAGCGCCGCCACGTCATGCACGCCGCTGACCGTGGCCAGGCCCAGCCAATGGCCATCGCGCTGCACCAGCATGGCGGCCAGACGTTGGCCCAGCGGTGTCTGCGCGTAGCGCTCGGGCGTCAGCGGCGGCAGCGCGCGTGCGGTCTCCACGTCGTCGACGAAGGGCTGGAACAGGTCGGCGCGGAACGGCATGCCCTGCAGCGCCCCGGCCAGCGCATGTTCGAGCGTGGCACGATCGGGCAGCTGCTGCTGTCGCGCGCGTTGCTGTGCCACGGTGGGCAGATAGCGCGAAGGCAATTCGATCGCGTCGACCGCATGCCGCGCCACCAGCGCGTCGGCCTGCGGCTGCAACGATCGCGACAACGCCAGCACGCCCTGCTCGGTGGGCGAGCGCAGTAACAGCAGGTAACGCACGTCCGGCGCACCCAAGGCTTCGCGCAGACGCGCGTCGTGTTGCAGCAACGCGGTCGGCACGGGCGTCAGCGCGGCCAGGTTGTTCTGCCAGAACGGACCCGGCGCCAGCGCCAGCATCGCGGCGATCGCCAGCGCCACCAGCAGCGGAATCCAGCGCGGGCGCGGCAGCCGATCCAGCCACCCGCGCGCGCGGATCAGCCAGCCCATCGCCGCCACGTCGCGCACCCGTCGCGGCAACAGGTGTGGCAAGAGGTAACGCGTGCTCAGACCCGCCACCAGCAGGCCGACGATGGTGAACACCGCCAACTGCTGCAACCCGACGACGCCGGAGGCGTAGAACGCCAGATAGGCGATGCAGGCCGAGGCGATCGCGGTGAGCAGCAGCGGCCACAGGTCGCGTACGCTTTGCAGCGCGTCCTCGCCGGCGCGGCGGTGGCTGAGCACGCGGATCGGGTATTCCTGCGCCACGCCGAGCAGGGTGAAGCCGAACGCCAGGGTGATGCCGTGCACTTCGCTGAAGACGAGGGTGAGCGCGGCAATGCCGGCCAGTGCGGCGCTGGCGATCGGCAGCGCGGACAGCAGCAGCGAACTCACGCTGCGATAGGCCAGCAGCAACAGCGCGATGAAGCCGATCGTGGAGATGCGCCCGATCCAGTCCGCCTGGTGCCGCGTCTGCGCGCCGATCACCACGCTGAAATAGCCGGGGCCGCTCAGTTCCAGTCGCGCATCGGCGCTGCCGGGCAACGCGTGGAACGTCTGACGAATACCCTCGATCGCCTGCTCCTGCGCGCCGGGGTCGAAGCCGGCGGCGACGGTCTGCACCAGCAGCAGCGCCTCGTGCTGCGGGGTGAACCACACGCCATCGCGCAGCTCCGGCGATTTCGCCGGCGCCCAGCGTTCGGCCAGCTTCAGCGTCTCCAGCGTGGGATCGCGCGGCAGCAGGTTCTTCAGCAGACTGGCGGCCGGCGAGGAGAGGTCATCGAGCCGCTGTTGCAACTGGTCGGCGAGATAGGCCTCGTCCAGCGGCTGCGTGTCCAGCGTGGGCGAGAGCAGGTAGCGGTACGGCAGCAGCTGCGGATCGAGCGAGGACAGGTCGAAGCTGCCGTTGAGCACCTGGCTGTAGCGCGCGTCCTTTTTCAGGGCGGCAGCGAGACCCTGGCTCAAGCCGGCCAGTTGTCCGTCGGAAGCACCGGAGATCGACAGCAGCAGCAGGCGCGAACCCGGCCCCTCGCCCACCTGCTCCATCAGCAGGCGCTGGTCCGGCGTGGTCGGCGCGGGCATGAAGCTGCGCAGGTCGCTGCTGACGTGCAGGCGCTGGCTCACGACCCAGCCGAGCCCGGCCAGCGCCAGCAGCCAGGCGGCCAGCAGCGTGGCGCGGGCGCCCCGGCGCATGCTCAGGGCGAACCCGCGCACAAGGCCTGCAGCTCTGCGCGGGTCGGTTCGGCCGGCATTTTCTCGGCGAGCGGCCCGAGCAGGTCGACCGCCAGATCGCCGTCGGCTTCCTGCATGTGCATGCAGCGCGACTGGTCGCCGATGCCGTCGATGCGGATGCGCGCGACCGTCTTCGCCACGCGCGCGTCGCGCGGCACCAGGGTCAGCGTCCACGCCCCGGCGGCCTCGCCTTCGCGCTGGATCTCGAAGGCCTGTTGCAATCGGGCGGCGTCGCCGCTGAGCAAGGCAACGAAACTGTCCAGCAGCACCTGCAGCTGCGGCGCACGCTTGAGCGAGAAGTGCCGCGCCGGTTTGCCGTCGCGCTGCTGGGTCACCTCGCCGTCGGCGATCATGGCGGTCTCCGCACGCGGTTGCTCGACGCGCCGCTGCAGGCGGTCGCCGCCCAGCCAGGACAGTTGCCCGGAGACCACCAGCGGACGATCCAGCATGCTCAGGAAACGCGCCTCGGCAAATGCGGTGTGCGCCGGAGCCGGCTGGCGCAAGGCGGCGATCACCGCCTGAGCCGACGTGGCCGCGCCCGCCGGCTCAGACGCCCACGCGGTGGCCGCCCAGCACGGCAGCAGCAGGCTCAGCAGCAGGCGGGTCTTGCCAGAAATCATAGAAGTTGAACCAGTTGTAGGGGGCGACGCGGATGTAGTGCTCCAGCCGTTTCGCGTAGCGTTCAAGCAGGGCGTCCAGCGCCGGTCCCCGATCGTGGCGGGGAATCTCCACCCGTTCGCTGAACGGCTCGAACACCAGCCGGTAGCGGTTGCCGCCGAGGTAAAGCCCGAAGCACAGTACCACCGGCACCTTGAGCGTATGCGCCAGCAACCACGGGCTGACCGGGAACGGCGCCGGCGAACCCAGCAAGTCGACGCGGCGCAACATCTCGTGGCCGCGACCCCGGTCGGCCAGCATCGCCACCAGCGCGCCGCGCTGGCAGGCCTCGGCCATGGCCAGGGCAATCGAGGTGCCATCCTGGGCCGCGTCGATCACGCAGGCGCCCACTTCCGGAGCCAGCGCTTCGAGCAGTTCGGTCATCGCCGGGGTCTTCTGCTTGTCCAGCACCACCCGCAGCGGCAGCTCGGGCCGGCGCGCGCCGATCGCGCGCAGTGCCTCGAAACTGCCTTGATGCGAACCCAGCAACAGCACGCCGCGGCCGAGCGCCGCGCGCTGCTCCAGCAGGTCGAGGCCCTGCGTCTCGAACTGGAACGGCTGCTCGCCGTGGGCGAGCAGGAAGATCCGGTCCATGATCGTGGCGGCGAAACAGTGGATGTGCTTCAACACCTGCCATGGCGTGGCCGGACGGCCGAACACCCGCTGCAGGTAGCGCGCCGAGGCCCGTCGTTCCGGCCCGCGGCGGCAGTAGAAATACAGCGTGATCGGGTACAGGCAGCAGCGGCCCAGCCGGCGGCCGCCATGCAGGGCGATGGTGCGGATCAGCCACAACGCGAAGCGGCCGCCGCCTTCGGGCCGGCTCTGCCAGTGCTCGCTGTCGCTCATGCCTCGCCCTCGATGACGCCCCGCGCCAGCAGCATGCCGTCGCGCTCGATGCGGAAATGGACCCGCGAGGGCGACGCGGCAGTCGACGTCAGCTGCAGTTGCGCCGCCTCGCCGGGCAGCAACGGCGCGACGAACTTCGCCTCCGGCACGCGCACCAGCCGCTGGCCGCGCCATGCGCGCAGGGCCAGCGCCAGCTGTTCCAGCAGCAACACGCCGGGCACCAGCGGCTGCCCCGGGAAGTGCCCGGGCAGCGCCGGATGGCCGGCATCGAACCGCAGCGCCTGCGAGAACCCGTTCATGGCGTGATGCTGCCGTTGCCGTGCAGCAGCTGCGGCCAGCGCATGGCCAGCTTGAGCAACATGTCGTGCAGGCCGGGATGGCTGAGATGGCGCAGGCGCCAGCGCCGCCAGGCGTACTCCAGCAGGAATGCCGCGCCCAGCAGCAGGTAGCAGCCCGCGTGCAGCCACGCCGACGCCCAGTGCTCGGACACCTGCCATGGCGACGTCACGCCGAGGCGCAGCAGCAACCCGTCGTGAGCGGCGAACAGCAGCAGGCCGCTCAACAGCAGCGCCTGCGCCGCCAGCAGCACGGTCCAGAACCAGGTGATCTGCCGGGCGTAGCTTGCCACGCCGGGCTCGCGCAGCCGCTCGGGGCCCTCGATCGCCACCACGAAACGTGCCACCAGCGGCTCGCCACCGGCCAGGCTGCGGCCGAACCAGCAAGCCAGCGCCACGTTGATCAGGATCGGCACCGCTTCCAGCAACAGGTCGGCGAGCCCGAGTCGTGACAGCAGCCACACGCCGGCGAGCATCAGCAGCCACAGCAACCACGGCAGCGGCCGGCGCGACTGCAGCCGCGGCAGCATCAGCACGCTGGCCAGCGCCGCCAGCGCCAGCAGCGCAAAGATCGGCCGGTGAGTGATTACTCCGGCGATGGCGCACACCGGATAGACCAGCAGCAACCACAGGGCGTGGCGCCGCGAGGCCGGGGCATGGGTGGATGCAGCAGGCTTCATGCGCGATTCCGCGACGACTCGTTCGGCAACGGCAGCTTGCCACGCGTGGCGCAGCGTGGCGTGACGAAAGCGGGAACCACGGCGCCATGCGGCGTCAAGGCGTCCACCCCGCGGCGCGCGACAACGGCGCGCGTGATCGTGCCGTCCAGCCCACGACCGTTCAGGCGCGGTGCTGTTCGACGTGGCTGGACAGGTTGCGCAGACTGGCGAAGATCTGCCGGTTTTCCGGATTGTCCGAGCGCAGCTGGAAGCCGTAGCGCTTGGAGACGGCCAGGGCGATCTCCAAAGCATCGATGGAATCGAGTCCCAGCTCGCCGCCGAACAGCGGTGCATCCGGATCGATCTGCGCGGCGCTGACGTCCTCGAGGTTGAGGCATTCCACCACCAGGGTGGCCAACTCGTGCTGTGCCTCGGTCTGTTCCGCCATGCTCGATTCCGTACGCCAGATGCATTGCCTCCCCCCGGTGGCAGTGGCCGCAGAGTGTAACATAGCGGCCTTGTCGTTCCGGTTGGCCAGCATGATCCAGGGATGTGATAACCCGCAAGTGGAAGCCCGGGCGCGGCGGGCGCCGCGGGTGTCCTATCGCATGGCGGAGGCCGCCACCTTGCTGGAGGCGCCGGGCACGCTGGCGGTGTTCGGTTTCGACCCGTCCGCACCCGCGGGCGACGATCCGCGCCATCTGCAGGTGGCGCTTGCCAGCACCGATGCTCCCGCTCCGCTGGAACTGTGGCAGGTGGACGGGCCGGTGCGCTGCGGCATGGAAGGCGCGTTGCGCTGGTCGAGCGGCGGCGGCTGGCTGTTCGCCGCGGTCGAACTGGACGAACGCGAACACGGCGGCACCCGTGCCACCGCAAAACAGGCGTACGACATGCTGCACCGGTTCGTCGGCGGCCGCGAGGCACGGCACGTGCTGCGGGTGTGGAACTACATCGGCGCGATCAACGATGGCGAAGGCGACGCGGAACGCTACAAGCGCTTCTGCGAAGGCCGCGCCGCCGGCATGGGCGATTTCTTCGCCGAGGGTTTCCCCGCCGCCACCGCGATCGGCCACCTCGCGGCGGAACACCGCCTGCAAGTCTACCTGCTGGCCGGCGAGCAGGGCGGCCATCGGGTCGAGAACCCACGCCAGGTCAGCGCATGGCGCTACCCGCGGCAATATGGCCCGACCCCGCCCAGCTTCGCGCGCGCGATGGTCATGCCGGCCCGCGACACACTGGCCATTTCCGGCACCGCCGCGGTCGTGGGCCACGCCTCCGCCCACCACGACGACCTCGACGCACAGCTCGAGGAAACCCTGACCAACCTGGACGCTCTGCTGGCCAGCGCCGACATGCGCGCCGGCTTCGACGCGCTTTCGCCGCTCAAGGTCTACCTGCGCCACGACAGCGACGCGACGCGAGTGCGCGACGCCTTGCGGCAGCGCCTGCCGGGCGTACCCCTGCTGCTGCTGCACGGCGACATCTGTCGCCGCGAGCTGCTGGTCGAGATCGATGGCTGGCGCTACGTCTAGCGATGCACGGATCTCGTCAGGAGTGTTTCGCGGGTGGCCCCAGTGAATCCAGCAGATCGATCACCTGGGAACGGACGTAGGGGTTGGCCGTTTTTCCGTGATCCGCGTTTTGCTGCTTTCGCAGCGGCGAACGCATGAGCAATTTTCCGGTAGCCGCCTGGAAAACCGAGACCACGGCCTTGTAGCCGACCGTCGGCGCGAAGGACTCGCCGGACTGCTTGTACGAAGTCGCCGAGAAACCGGCCACCACCGAGGGGCGGTAGTCGATGGCCACCCGGTACGGCAAGGCGACTTCCGTGGCGCGCGATGCGGCGGCGGTGAAGGCCGGGTCGCCGGCATCCACGATGTGGGCGGTCACGTCGTGCGCGCGAGCCCAGGCGAAGACCGCATTGCCGACATTGACGCAATTGACGCTGTCGCTGGTGCACGCCACGTACAGCGAGAAGCGCGGGGCGTCGTCCGCGGCGAAGAGCTGCAGCGACTGCAATTGTCGTTGCTGGATGCCGCTTGTCGTCGAGCCGGCGCCGGCGCATCCGTAGAGCGCGATCGACGAAACCACCACCATGCCATGCAGCCATTTCTTCATCGCAATCGTCCTTCTTTGCCGAGAGGCGTAGTCGAAACCGGCACAAGTTCGTCAAGGGTGCGCGGGTCGCAAGGGGCTGGAAAAGGTCAAACTGCCCTTCAGCTTTCGCTCCTCATCCCTGCTTCACCGGCCGCCGCCAGCCCGGCAGCGTGGCCTGCCGGCCGCGCGCCACGGTGAGTTCGCCCGCGGGCGCATCCTTGGTGATCACCGAGCCGGCGCCGATGGTGGCTTGCTCGCCGATGGTCACCGGAGCGACCAGCGCGCTGTTGGAGCCGATGAAGGCGCCGTCGCCGATGCGGGTGACGAACTTGTTCACGCCGTCGTAGTTGCAGGTGATGGTGCCGGCGCCCACGTTGACGCCGCGACCGACCACGGTGTCGCCAAGGTAGGTGAGATGGTTGGCCTTGCTGCCCTCGCCGAGGCGGGTTTTCTTGGTCTCGACGAAGTTGCCCACGTGCACGCCGGCGTCCAGTTCGGTGCCCGGACGCAGCCGGGCGAACGGGCCGATCGTGCACGGGCCGTGGGTGACCACGCCGTCGAGATCGCAATGCGGAAGCAGCACCGTGCCGGAGGCCAGCTGCACGTCCTTCAGCCGCGTGAACGGGCCGATGCTGACGTTGTCGCCGAGCACCACGCGGCCTTCCAGGATCACATCGATGTCGAGTTCGACGTCGCGGCCGGCCTCGACCGTGCCGCGCACGTCCACGCGCAACGGATCGGCCATGCGCACGCCCTCGCGCAGCAACGCGTGCGCGGCGCGGCGACGCCAGGCGGCTTCCAGTTCGGCCAGCTGCACGGGGTCGTTGGCGCCGGCGGCCTCCACCGGATCGGCGCATTCGACGCTGAGCGCGCCACGGCCCTCGGCGGCGGCCATCGCGAAGATGTCGGTGAGGTAGTACTCGCCCTGCGCGTTGTCGCGATCGAGTTGCTTGAGCCAGCCGCGCAAGGCCAGCGCATCGGCCAGCAGGATGCCGGTGTTGACCAGGTTGACCGCGCGCTGGCCGGCGTCGGCGTCCTTCTCCTCGACCACTTCGCGCACATGGCCGTTGCCGTCGCACAGTACGCGCCCGTAGCCGGTCGGATCGGCCAGCCGCGTGGTGAGCAGACTGAAGCTGGCATCGGCGTCCAGCAGCTGCCGCAGCGTTTCGGCGCGGGTCAGCGGCACGTCGCCGTACAGCACCAGCACACGCGCCGCGCGGGGCACACCGGCAATCGCCTGTTCTACCGCGTGACCGGTGCCGAGCCGTTCGGCCTGCAGCACCCAACGCAATTCCTCTTGCCCGGCGAACGCCGTGCGCACCTGCTCGCCGCAATGGCCGTAAACGATGTGGATGGCGGCGGGCTGCAGGGTTCGCGCAGTGGCGATCACGTGCGCCAGCAGCGGCTTGCCGGCCAGCGGCATCAGTACCTTGGCGCGGTTCGACTTCATCCGCGTGCCGGCACCAGCCGCCAGGATGATCACGTGCAGCGGCGTTGTATCCATGGGTTGCGACCCTGTTCCGAGCGAAGCAAAAGCATAGCAGCCGACGCCGCCCATCCGCTGCGGCGAAGCCCTTGATGCGGCTTGCGAAGCCACCTACAAAAACGCAACGATCGCCGTGACAGACTGGTATCCGTGGGCAGCAAACAGACGAGGTGCAGCATGAGGCGCATGACCGGAATCCATTCGTGCAGTTTCGTGGCCCTGCTTGCCTTGGCCGCAGCCGGGGGGTCGGCACCGGCGATGGCCGCGGCCGCGCCACCGCCGACGATCGCCGTGGGCGAACCGGTCCCCGGCGCGCGGGTCACCGTCAATTACGTCAACCCGGAGGAGTTCAGCGAGGCCCGGCAATACGGCCTGCAGGACCGCTTCAACGGAAGGAACTACCTGGAGCCGCTGAAGGCCCACCTGATCGAGCGCGCCACGAAGATGTTGCCGGCCGGCGATCGGCTGCAGGTCAACATCACCGACATCAAGCTGGCCGGCGGCTACGAGCCCTGGCATGGTCCGCAGCTCAGCTACGTGCGCTTCATGAAGGACGTCTACCCGCCGCGCATCGATCTCGACTTCAAGCTGACCGACAGCAGCGGCAAGGTGGTGCGCGAGGGGTCGCGCAAGCTGCGCAACCTGGGCTACCTGCAGAGCGGCGCCGCACGCGTCGGCGACACTGACCCATTGCGTTACGACAAGGCCTTGATCGACAGCTGGTTGCGCCGGGAGCTGGAAAACCTCTAGCGGCGGGAACCCCGCCGCGGCGCCTCAGTGCTTGAGGTTCTTGCGCAGCCGCTCCAGCGCCTGCAGCTGGGCCATCGCCTCGGTGAGACGGGTCTGCGCCTCGGCCAGTTCGATCGCGTCAGTGCGATTGGCCAGCGCTTCGCGCGCTTCCTTCATGGCACGCTCGGCCGAGGCCTGGTCGAGATCCGCCGCCCGCGCGGCGGTATCGGCCAGCACGGTGACTACTTGCGGCTGCACTTCGAGAATGCCGCCGGAGACGTAGAACTGCTGGCGCTCGCCGCTTTCCAGCAGCACGTCGACATGACCGGGCTTGAGCCGGGTGATGAGCGGCGCGTGCCGCGGCGTGATGCCCAGCTCGCCCTGGTCACCGGTCGCCACGACCATGCTCGCCTCGCCGGAAAAGATCTCGGCTTCGGCACTGACGATGTCGACTCGGATGGTTGTCATGGGGTCTCTCTCACTGCGTTCGTTCGACGGGAATAGGGAAATAAGGAATAGGGAATGGTGAAAGCCGAACAGTGCGGGACGGAGCGGCTTTATGCTTTTGCCTTTCCTATTCCCTATTCCCTACTCCTCATTCCCTGAAAGCCGCCTCAGGCGGCTTTCTTCGCCCCCATCTCCTCGCCCTTCTTGATCGCCTCGTCGATGCCGCCGACCATGTAGAACGCCTGCTCGGGCAGGTGGTCCACGTCGCCGTCGACGATCATCTTGAAGCCGCGGATGGTTTCGGCCAGCGACACGTACTTGCCCGGTGAGCCGGTGAACACTTCGGCCACGTGGAACGGCTGCGAGAAGAAGCGCTCGCACTTGCGCGCGCGGTACACGGCTTGCTTGTCCTCTTCGGACAGCTCGTCCATGCCGAGGATCGCGATGATGTCCTTCAGCTCCTTGTAGCGCTGCAGCGTGCCCTGCACGCGGCGGGCCACGTCGTAGTGCTCGGCGCCGACCACGTTCGGATCGAGCTGGCGGCTGGTCGAATCGAGCGGGTCCACCGCCGGGTAGATGCCGCGCGAGGCGATGTCGCGCGACAGCGTCACGGTGGAGTCCAGATGCGCGAAGGTGGTCGCCGGCGACGGATCGGTCAAGTCGTCTGCGGGCACGTAGACGGCCTGGATCGAGGTGATCGAGCCGGTCTTGGTCGAGGTGATGCGCTCCTGCAGCACGCCCATTTCCTCGGCCAGCGTGGGCTGGTAGCCCACCGCCGACGGCATGCGGCCGAGCAGCGCGGACACCTCGGTACCGGCCAGCGTGTAGCGATAGATGTTGTCGACGAAGAACAGCACGTCCTTGCCCTTGCCGCTCTCGTCCTTCTCGTCGCGGAAGTACTCGGCCATGGTCAGGCCGGTCAGGGCCACGCGCAGGCGGTTGCCCGGCGGCTCGTTCATCTGGCCGTAGACCATCGCCACCTTGGATTCCGGCAGGTTGTCGATCTTGACGACGCCCGCCTCCTGCATCTCGTGATAGAAGTCGTTGCCCTCGCGGGTGCGCTCGCCGACGCCGGCGAACACCGACAGGCCCGAGTGCTGGGTCGCGATGTTGTTGATCAGCTCCAGCATGTTCACCGTCTTGCCCACGCCGGCGCCGCCGAACAGGCCGACCTTGCCGCCCTTGGCGAACGGGCAGACCAGGTCGATCACCTTGATGCCGGTTTCCAGCAGGTCATTGGACGCGGCCTGCTCGTCGTAGCTGGGCGCCTCGCGGTGGATCACCCAGTGATCCTTGGCCTCGATCGGACCGACCTCGTCGATCGGATTGCCGAGCACGTCCATGATGCGGCCCAGGGTTTCCTTGCCGACCGGCACCTTGATGCCTTCGCCGGTGTTGCGCGCCATCAGGCCGCGCTTCAGGCCCTCGGTGGAGCCGAGCGCGATCGCGCGCACGATGCCGTCGCCGAGCTGCTGCTGCACTTCCAGCGTGATGTCGGTGCCGTCGATCTTGAGTGCGTCGTACACCTGCGGCACCTGGTCGCGCGCGAACTCCACGTCGACGACCGCGCCGATGATCTGAACAACTTTGCCCTGGCTCATTGGGATAACTCCACCTGATAACTTGAATGTTTCGTGATGGGAATCGGGAATGGGGAATCGGGAATCGTCAAAGCGCGGGTCGCTGCTGTTTCGATTCCCTATTCCCTATTCTCCATTCCCGGGTTCTCATACCGCCGCGGCGCCGCCGACGATCTCCGAGATTTCCTGCGTGATCGCCGCCTGGCGCGCCTTGTTGTAGGTCAGCGTCAGCGTGTCGATCACCTTGTTCGCGTTGTCCGACGCGGCCTTCATCGCGACCATGCGGGCAGCGTGTTCGCTGGCCAGATTCTCCAGCGTGGCCTGGTACACCACCGACTCGATGTAGCGGCCCAGCACGTGTTCCAGCACGGTCTGCGCGTCGGGCTCGTAGAGGTAATCCCAGTCGTGCCCGGCTTCCAGCTTCACGCCGGCATAGGCCGATTCGCCCGCATCCTCGTGCGCCTCCAGCTCGGCCGCCACCAGCGGCAGCGGCAGCAGCGCGTCGATGGTCGGCTTCTGCGTCATGGTGTTGACGAAGTCGCTGTAGGCGAGGAACACGCGATCGAGGCCGTTGGCCGCATAGGCGTCCATCATCACCTTGATCACGCCGACCAGCTGCTCCAGCCGCGGTTTCTCGCCCAGGTGGCTCACCGTGCCGACCAGGTTGACGCCCTTGATGCGGCGGAAGAACGAGATCGCCTTCTGGCCGATCGCCACCACGTCGACCTGGACGCCCTGCTTCTGCCACTCGGCGATCGCCGGCAGCAGGCGGCGGAACAGGTTGGAGTTGAGGCCGCCGCACAGGCCGCGATCGGTCGACACCACGATGTAGCCGACCCGCGCCACGTTGTCGCGCTCGACCAGGAACGGATGGCTGAAATCGGTGCTGGCCTGCGCCACGTGCGCGATCACCTTGCGCATCAGCCGCGCATACGGACGCGAGGCCCGCATCAGATCCTGCGCACGACGGATCTTGGCCGCCGAGACCATCTCGAGCGCGCGCGTCACCTTGCGCATGTTCTGCGTGCTCTTGATCTTGGTTTTGATTTCGCGTCCGCTGGCCATGGGTTCTCGCTCGCTTTGCTCACTCGGGGGAATCGGGAATAGGGATTAGGGAATGGTTCAAAGCGGAGCGCGATGCGCCGTTGCTCTTTCTATTCCCGATTCTCGATTCCCTATTCCCGGCTCCTTTCACCAACTACCCGTCTTCTTGTACTCGTCCAGCGAGGTCTTGAAGGTGGCTTCGATGTCGCTGTCCCACGCACCGGTGGCGACGATCTTCTTCATCAGTTCCTCGTGGTTCTGATGCATGAAGGCGTGCAGGCCCTTCTCGAAGGCCAGCACCTTGTTCACCGGCAGGTCGTCGAGGTAGCCCTTTTCGGCCGCGTACACCGACAGCGCCAGCTCGGCGATCGACAGCGGCGAGTACTGCTTCTGCTTCATCAATTCGGTGACGCGCTGGCCGCGGTCGAGCTGGGCGCGCGTGGCCGGGTCCAGATCCGAGGCGAACTGCGCGAAGGCGGCCAGTTCGCGGAACTGCGCCAGCGCGAGCTTGACGCCGCCGGAGAGCTTCTTGACGATCTTGGTCTGCGCCGAACCACCCACGCGCGACACCGAGATGCCGGCGTTGACAGCCGGGCGGATGCCGGCGTTGAACAGGTCGGTTTCCAGGAAGATCTGGCCGTCGGTGATCGAGATCACGTTGGTCGGCACGAACGCCGAAACGTCGCCGCCCTGGGTCTCGATGATCGGCAGCGCAGTGAGCGAACCGGTCTTGCCCTTCACCTCGCCGTTGGTGAACTTCTCGACGTAGGCCTCGGACACGCGCGAGGCGCGCTCGAGCAGACGCGAGTGGAGATAGAACACGTCGCCCGGGTACGCCTCGCGACCCGGCGGGCGCTTCAGCAGCAGCGAGATCTGGCGGTAGGCCACGGCCTGCTTGGAGAGGTCGTCGTAGACGATCAGCGCGTCCTGGCCGCGGTCGCGGAAGTACTCGCCCATGGCGCAGCCGGAATAGGGCGCCACGTACTGCAGCGCAGCCGATTCGGACGCCGAGGCGACCACCACGATGGTGTTGGCCAGCGCGCCGTTCTCTTCCAGCTTGCGCACCACGTTGGCGATCGACGAACGCTTCTGGCCGATCGCCACGTAGATGCATTTGATGCCCGAATCGCGCTGGGCGATGATCGCGTCGATCGCCAGCGCGGTCTTGCCGGTCTGGCGATCACCGATGATCAGCTCGCGCTGACCGCGGCCGACCGGGATCATGGCATCGACCGACTTGTAGCCGGTCTGCAGCGGCTGGTCGACCGACTTGCGCCAGATCACGCCCGGCGCGACCTTCTCCACCGGTGCGGTGAGCTTGGCGTTGAGCGGACCCTTGCCGTCGATCGGGTTGCCCAGCGCGTCGACCACGCGGCCGAGCAGCTCCGGGCCGATCGGCACTTCGAGGATGCGGCCGGTGGTCTTGGCGGTGTCGCCCTCGCGCAGGTGCTGGTACTCGCCCAGCACCACCGCGCCGACCGAGTCGCGCTCCAGGTTCAGCGCCAGCGCAAACGCGTTGCCCGGCAGCTCGATCATTTCGCCCTGCATCGCGTCGGCCAGGCCGTGGATGCGCACGATGCCGTCGGACACGCTGATGATCGTGCCCTCGTTGCGTGCCTCGGCGCCGAGCTTGAACTGCTCGATGCGGCTCTTGATCAGTTCGCTGATCTCGGACGGATTCAGTGTGGTGCTGGACATGGTGTTTATCCCAAAAATCTAGAAATGAGTTAAGAGGAACGAGTGGTGAGCAAGAGCAGGGGCGTGGTCAGGTACTTGCCACTCGTTTCTCACTTCTCTCCACTTTATTTCTGCTTTCAATGCGCCAGTGCGCCAGCCAGCTTGGCCAGCCTGCCGCGCGCGGAGCCGTCGATCACTTCGCTGCCGGTATCGATCACCGCGCCAGCGAGCAACGAGGCATCAACCTGGGTGTCCAATTCGATCTCGCGCTTGAAGCGGCGCTTCAGCGAGGCTCTGAGCTGCTCGGCCTGCGCCGCGTCCAGCGCCATCGCGCTGGTCACCTTGACCAGCAATTGAGACTCGGACTCGCGCTTGAACGTCTCGTACAACTGGGCCACTTCCGGCAGCAACGCCAGGCGGCGCTGCTCGGCCATCTCGGCGAGGAACTGCCCGAACGGCGCGTCGGCAGCGATGCCGGCCGGCAGATGCAGCGCGACGAGTTGCGCCGGCGCCACCCGCGGATCGTTGCCGAGACCGGCCACGCGCGGATCGGTCGCGACCGCGGCAGCGAAGGCCAGGGCCTGCGACCAGGCGTCCAGCGAACCGGCTGCATGCGCCACTTCAAACGCGGCGCGGGCGTAAGGACGGGCGAGGGTGATTGCCTGGGCCATCGATCAGATCTCGGCCGCGAGTTGGTCGAGCAACGCCTTGTGCGTGGAGGCATCCACCTCGCGCTGCACGATCTTGCTGGCGCCGGCCACGGCCAGCGCACCGACCTGCTCGCGCAACTGGTCGCGCGCGCGCTGGGCCATCGAGGCGATGTCGTCCTGGGCCGAAGCCTTCAGGCGGTTGATCTCGCTCACTGCCTCGCCACGGGCCTTCTCGATGATCTGGTTGGCCTGCTGCTGCGCCTTGTCGATGATCTCCGACGCCTGCAGGCGGGCCTGCTTGATCTCGGCCTGCACCTTGGAGTCGGCATCCTTCAGCTCGGCATGCGCGCGCTCGGCCGCATTCAGGCCTTCGGCGATCTTGAGCTGGCGTTCCTCGATGGCCTTGTTGAGATACGGCCAGATGAAGTGCACACAGAACCAGATCAGGATGGCGAACGAAATCATTTCGCCAATCAAGGTCGCGTTGAAATCCATCGCTGCGTTACCTGCAAATACGGGTTGAACCGAACCCGGGCGTCAGGACGCCCGGGTCGAAACGGCGGCGCCGCGCGCCGCCACGTGACTCAGGCGCCAGCGAGCTTGGACAGCAGCGGGTTGGCCACGGCGAAATACATCGCCAGCGCCACGCCGATCAGGAACGCCGCGTCGATCAGGCCGGCCAGCAGGAACATGCGGCCCTGCAGCAGCGGCACCAGTTCCGGCTGACGCGCAGCCGCTTCGAGGAACTTCGAGCCCATGACGCCGATGCCGATACAGGCACCCAGTGCACCGAGGCCGATGATCAGGCCCAGCGCGATGGCGGTGAAGGACTGCACTTGAGCAATTTGAGTGATGAGTTCCACGACGGTCTCCTGAGAAAAGCAAACTTGGGAAAAGCAAAACGGATGAAACGAGGGATTCGACAACAGCCAATCAGTGGTGATCGTGCGCCATCGAGATGTACACGATCGTCAGCACCATGAAGATGAAGGCCTGGATCGAGATGATCAGGATGTGGAAGATGCCCCACACCGTGTAGCCGATGATGCCGGCCCCGTACAGCGCCCAGCCGGCCAGGCCCGCGCCGGCGCTGAACAGGCCGGCGATCAGCATGAACACCAGCTCGCCGGCGTACATGTTGCCGAACAGTCGCATCGCCAGGCTCACCGGCTTGGAGAGCAGCTCGACCACGTTGAGCAGGAAGTTGGGCAGCCACAGGAACGGGCTGGAGCCGAACGGCGCGGTGAACAGCTCGCGCATGTAGCCGCCGGCACCCTTGGCCTTGAAGCTGTAGAAGATGATCAGCACGAACACCGTCAGCGACATCGCGAAGGTCATGTTGATGTCGGCGGTCGGCACGGCGCGGAAGTGGCCGACGCCGAATTTCTCGGTGATCCACGGCAGCAGGTCCACCGGCAGCAGATCCATCGCGTTCATCAGGAACACCCAGACGAACACGGTCAGCGCCAGCGGGCCCAGCACGCGGCGATCGCCGTGGAACACGTCCTTGACCTGGCCATCGACGAACTCGAGGATGATCTCGACGAAGGCCTGGCCCTTGCCCGGCACGCCGGCGGTGGCCTTGCGCGCCTTCAGCCAGAACCACAGGCAGAACAGCACACCGAGCGCCAGCGACACGGTGACCGAGTCGAGATGCACCGCCCAGAAGCCTTCCTTGCTCGCATGCGGAACAAGATGCTGCAGATGGTGCTGGATGTATTCGGTAAGCCCGCCCGACTCGCTTGCCATGCTTCAACCCTTGAATCTGAACGCCAGCAGATAGACCGCGTAGGCAGCCACCAACCCCGTGATGGCGGCCAGTGGCGGCAACTTGAATTGGAACAGGATCACGACCAGCCCTCCGACGATCACGACCCATTTCAGGAGCATGCCCGCCAGCAGCCGACCCAGCGCCAGACCCGCGCCGCCGATGCCGCTGAACATCCGCGCCGACATCACCGCGGTGCCCAGTGCCACCACCACCGCGCCTGCCGCGGCCGACGCCGCTTCACGACGCCCCAGCGCAAGGAAGGCCCCACCCACCAGCAGAGCCACCGCGAACTGCAGCAGCACGATGCGCAAGGCGAGACGCCGACCCGAGGCCAGGTTGTTGAGCAAGTGACGTCTCCGCGCGGCCCTTGTCAGGCGGCGCCGATCCAGTCACCCGCCACGATCCGAATCCGTAAAAGTATATCAGTGCGCCAATTGCGCGGACAAGCCGCCGGGCAGGGGAATCACGCCTGCGCATCGCCAAATCCGTGCTTGCGCCACCCCTGCGACGATCTGCCGCGACCGCATGATCTTGCGCACAAAAAGAAGGCCGGACATCCCTGTCCGGCCTTCTCAAGGTGTTGCAACCGTTGCGAGGCAGCCGCGAATTACTTGGCGGCGGCCTTCTTGCCGGCGACCGGCGCGGCCACCGCGTCGTTCGCCGCCTGGCGCTGCTCCTGCACCAGCGCGTTCAGCGACTCGGCGGTCTTCTGGGTGATCGCCAGCACTTCCTGCGACACCGCCACGGCGCGCTCGGCGTTCTCGCGGCTCAGGCTGCTGCCCTTCTCCCACAGGCTGCGCAGGCCGTCGACATCACGGGTCTCCATCACTTCGGTGACGAACTCGGCGGAGACCTTGGTCTGCTCCTCGAGCGCCTTGAGCTGCAGCTCGGCGACCTTCTCCAGGCCCTTCAGGGCCAGCGAGTGCGCCTTGAACGCGCTGTCGGTGAACTGCTTGGTGAACGCGAAAAGCTGGTTGTTGAATTGCTGGGTCATGGCTTGCTCCTCGGATGGAGGTGGGGTAGTGGCAGCCACTTTAGCAAAGCTCCTGTTGCATTGCAACATGAATTTCAGGAAATCGCCAAACCAGTCGGCAAATATTCAGCGTAAACGCTTACTTGTGAAAGTCATTCGCATAACGCAACGCGTCAGAAATCGGCCCGGCTGCAGCTTGCGCCCGACGTGCAGGTCTCGTGCACCACGACCTTGTCCAGCCCTTTCAGGCCAGGCTCCAGCCGCTGCCAGATCCAGCGCGCCAGCATCTCGCTGGTCGGGTTCTCCAGCCCCTCGATGTCGTTGAGATAGTGGTGGTCGAGCTGGTCGTACAGCGGCTGGAAGGCGCTCTTCAGCTCGGCAAAATCCATCACCCAGCCGAGCTGCGGATCCGGCTCGCCGGAAACGTGGATCTCGACGCGGAAGGAGTGGCCATGCAGCCGCGCGCATTTATGGCCTGGCGGCACGTGGGGCAGGCGGTGGGCGGCTTCGAGCTGAAACACCTTGAAGATGTGCATGGCGACGTCCGCGCGGAAAGGACACGCCGGCGGGAACAGACACGCGCGACACGTCTGGTGGCTATGGGTGGACTCGAACCACCGACCCCAGCATTATGAGTGCTGTGCTCTAACCAGCTGAGCTACATAGCCATGGGGGGAGGCCGCCGCGGGTCGATGGGGTCGATCACCGGCGGGGCGCGGAAGTGTAGTGGGCGAAGCGCGTTCGTTCAAGTCGGCGGCTTGCCGCTGCTTTGCGGGCTGTGGTTGAATCGGAGCAGGATCGCGCGGCCATTTTGCCGCCGGTTCGCGGGGTCCAGGCCCCGGGAGGCGACGCATGATTGATGTAGATGGCTACCGTCCGAACGTGGGGATCGTGCTGCTCAATGCAGACGGCCAGCTGTTCTGGGCGCGCCGGGTCAATCGTGACGGCTGGCAGTTCCCGCAGGGCGGCATGCGCACCGACGAGACCCCGCTGGAGGCGATGTACCGCGAGCTGGAAGAGGAAACCGGGCTGGCGGCGCACCACGTGGAAGTGATCACCGCCACCCACGGCTGGCTGCGCTATCGCCTGCCCGAGCGCTACGTGCGCCGGCACCAGCGTCCGACCTGCATCGGGCAGAAGCAGGTGTGGTTCCTGCTCAAGCTGGTTGGTGGCGAGGAGGCGCTCAAGCTCGACGCCAACGAGAAGCCGGAGTTCGACATCTGGCGCTGGGTGGATTTTTGGTACCCGGCCACGCACGTGGTCAACTTCAAGCGCGATGTGTACGCACGGGCGCTGCGTCACTTCGCGCCGCTGGTGGAGGAGCTGTTCGGCGTGGAGATCGGCACCACGCCGCCGCGGGGTGATGCGGATACCCCGGCCGGTGGTCCGGGTACGGGGCGCGCCGCCGCCTGATGCGCCACTCCCTCCGCATACCGCGTTTCCATGACGAGCGGCGACGAGCGGCTGCGAGGCTGAACGTCCGGCAGCCCGTGAAGTCTGATTGTTGACAATCGTTCGCATTCGCGTTCTCATGCGCGCCATGTATATCTGCCTGTGCAACGCCGTCACCGATCACGACATCCGCCGCGAAGCGGCCGATGGCGTGCAGACCTTTGCAGAACTGCAGGCCCGCACCGGGTGTTCCGACTGCTGCGGTTGCTGCGGCGACGAAGCCCGTGCCACCTTCGAGCAGGCCCGTCAGCAGGTGCTCTGCCAGCTTCCCCTCGTCGCTGCCTGAGCCGGGACACCTGCCGGATCTTGTCCCGCCGGCAAACCATTGGTTCTCATTTCGTCGCCTGCGTCGCGGAGTTTGTATAGTCCGCGGGTCTGTCGCGATGGAGGAAAGGCCATGAAGGGTGATGCCAAGGTCATCGAGTTTCTCAACAAGGTGCTCTACAACGAGCTGACCGCGATCAACCAGTATTTCCTGCATGCCCGGATGTACAAGAACTGGGGCTATACCGAGCTCGCCGAGCACGAATACAAGGAGTCGATCGACGAGATGAAGCACGCCGATCGGCTGATCGAACGCATCCTGTTCCTCGACGGCCTGCCCAACCTGCAGCGGCTGGGCAAGCTGCGCATCGGCGAGCATCCGGTGGAGGCGCTGCAGGGCGATCTCGACCTGGAACTGGCCGCCACCGCCGATCTGCGCGAGGCGATCGCCTACAGCGAGGGTGTCGCCGACTACATCAGCCGCGACCTGTTCAAGCACATCCTGCATGACGAGGAAGAGCACATCGACTGGCTGGAAACCCAGTTCAACCTGATCAAGGGCATCGGCGCGGAGCGCTATCTGCAGAGCAAGATGCAAAGCTGATGCAGGTCACGAGGCGCGCAACCGCCGTGCGCGATCGGCGGGGCGTGCGCCCGTTCCTTGACGCTTTCGTCACGCCCGGGCTATACCTCGTGTTTTCCGGGAACAGCCTTCCATGGGTTCACGACCACCCCCGCGTCTCGTGGTACGCAGGCACGACGACGTCGGCCATCGCTGGCGCCGGCTCTGGTGGGGCCTGGCTTGGCTGGGCAGCGTGCTGGCGGTGGGTCTGCTGGTGTATTTCCTCAGCGTGCGCAGCACGCCGGTGGCAGTCGACCACAAGCAGCAGCGCGCGCTGCTGGCCGAGGTCGACGACCTCAAGCAGCAGGTGGCGAACCTGCAGCGCGCCGCCCAGGTCAACGAGGTGGCCACCAGCGCCTTGCGCGGCACCCTGGCGCAACGCGAGAAGGAGCTGAGCGCGCTGCGTTCGGACCTCGGTTTCTATTCGCGCCTGGTCGCCGGCAACGGCCAGCGCCAGGGCCTCAAGCTGCAGGAGGTGAAGCTGCAGCCGATCACCGGCTCGCGCGGCTGGACGCTGCTCCTCAGCCTGACCCAGAACGCCAAGCGCGGCGACGAGATCAGCGGCCACGCCACGGTCAGCGTGGAGGGCATGCGCCAGGACAAGGTCGTCACGCTCGACTGGCCGGCGCTGGGCGACGGTGCGCAGAAGGACGGCCTGCCGTTCCGCTTCACCTATTTCCAGCAGTTGCAGGGCACCATCGTGCTGCCTGAGGACTTCCGGCCGACGCGACTGCGTATCCGCGTCGATCCGGCCAGCGGCGAGACGCTCAGTCGCACCGTGGCATGGGCTGCAGCCTTGTCCGGCAACATCACCACCGCTGAAGGAGACCGAGATGCTCAACCGTAGACGCGGCGAGCGCCGCAACAGCAGTTCCGAAACCAGCCTGATCGCCCGCGGCACAGTGATCCGCGGCGACCTGCGCTTCAGCGGCGCCCTGCACCTGGACGGGCGCATCGAAGGCACCGTGCTGGGCGAGGGCGACGACGCCATGTTCACCCTGAGCGAGCACGGCGAGGTACAGGGCGAGGTGCATGTACCGCAGGCAGTGATCAACGGGCACATCACCGGCGACGTGCACGTTAGCGTGCGACTGGAGCTGGCGCCGCTGGCGCGTATCGACGGCGACCTGCGCTACCACACGCTGGAAATGGCCGCCGGCGCCCAGGTCAACGGGCACATGGCGCGCCAGGCCGAACCGGTGCAGCGCGCGCTGGCCGCGCCGGAAGCTGCTGCCAGCGACGTCGACGAGGAGGCGTTGCCGGCCTGACGCGCTATGCTTGTGTCCTGTCGTCATCATCCCCATTCAGATAGCCATGGAAACCATCGTCGCGATCCCTGATTACCGCAGTGGCGGTGCCCCGCTGGAGTTCACCGCCGCCGCCGCGCACAAGGTGCATGAGCTGATTGCCGAGGAAGGCAATCCGGAGCTGAAGCTGCGCGTGTACATCTCCGGCGGCGGCTGCTCCGGCTTCCAGTACGGTTTCACCTTCGACGAGGCCCAGGCCGAGGATGACCTGGCGGTCGAGCGCGAAGGCGTCACCCTGCTGTGCGATCCGCTGTCGCTGCAGTACCTCACCGGCGCGCAGATCGACTACGCCGAGAACCTCAGCGGGGCGCAGTTCGTGATCAGCAACCCGAACGCGAAGACCACCTGCGGCTGCGGCTCCTCCTTCACGGCCTGAGCCGATCGCCATGGATCGGGCCAGGCTGCCGCGCCCCAACACCTTCGCCGGCCTGAGCCTGGTGCTCGACCGCACCGCCGAGCGTCGCGACGACGCGACCTGGGTGGCCGCGCAGGCACACGCGAAAACCGCACGCTACCTGCTGCTGGACGCCACCGGCGAGGCCTATCTCCGCCGCGACGGCGACGCGCTGCGCTGGCTCGATGCCACCGAGCGCGCGCAATGGCTGGCCGACACGCCTGCCACCTTGCTCGGCATCGCGCACGAGCGGCCGCACTTCCTGCTGGTGGTGGATGAGCGCGAGCAGGCGGATGCGCTGGAAGCGGCGCTGGACGCACGCCGCATGAGCCTGCGCAGTGCCGGCCTGTTGCTGGCGGCGGACGAGGCCGGCCTGTTAGCCTATGCCAAGGGCTTGTCGCACTGGCAACGCGAGACGCAGTTCTGCGCGTACTGCGGCGCGCCGTTGCAACTGGTGGCCTCCGGGCACCGGGCGCAGTGCCGCAATCCGGATTGCGCGCGATTGCATTTCCCGCGCACCGACGCGGCAGTGATCATGCTGGTCGAACACGACGGCGCCTGCCTGCTCGGCCGCCAGCCCGGTTGGCCGCCGCATCGCTATTCCACCCTGGCCGGCTTCGTCGAGCCGGGCGAGGCGCTGGAGGACGCGGTGCGCCGCGAGGTGGCCGAGGAGTCGGGGGTGATCGTGGACGAGGTGCACTACCACTCCTCGCAGCCGTGGCCGATGCCGGCGTCGCTGATGGTCGGCTTCATCGCCACCGCGGTGTCGCGCGAGATCCGCATGCGCGACCTGGAACTGGAAGACGCGCGCTGGTTCACGCCGAAGCAGATCGTCGACGGCATCGCCGACGGCAGCTTCCTGCCGTCCACGCGTTTGTCGGTGTCCTACCGGCTGCTGGCGCACTGGCTGCACGAGCGCGCCGGACTGGAGCTGGATGCGCTGACCGCCGCCGTACCTGCCGCCTGATCCCTTCCGGCGGAACTCCGCCGTGGCGCGCGGGTCGTTGTCCGGGTACCCGGCCACGGATGGACCTCTCGCGTGCACCCCACTCACCGTTTCCCGGCAGCGGTGCGCGCATCGGGCCGGCGCATCGCCATCCACGTGGCGGTGATCGGCGTGCATCTGGTGGCATGGCTCGCCTGTTTCCATGGCGGCACGCGCGTCTGGCAGCCGCCTGCAATTTCGCGTCATACGCCGTCGCCGCAGCTCATTCTCCGGCTGCTGACGGTGGTGGCTGCACCCGCACCGCCCAAGCTGCCATCGCCGCACCCGCCGATACAGCGTCACCGGCAGGCCCGAAGCGTCGTCACGCCACCGAAGCCCACACCGCTGCCGGCGGCGTCACCGGCGCGCGAGCCCAGCGCGAGCGCCATCACGGCCGACGCGCCCAACTACGTGGCCGGCGGCAATCTCCTGCGCGGCGGCATGCCTGCGCCCCGCGCGGTGCCGTTGCCCGGTTCGTCGACGCCGGTCGTGCAGGGATTCCGCATGGTCGACCCGCGCATGCAGGGCGTCGCCGGCGCGGTGCGCGCGGTGCAGGCGATGCTTGGCGTGGTCGACCCGCATTGCGTGGACGTGGAGGTCTGGCGCGGCATGACGCCGGTCGAGCAACTGGCCCGGCACATCAGTTCCACCGACATCGAACGCACCGCCGAGTGCTACCACTGCGGGCCCGGCTGAGTGGCGTTCGTCAGCGGACTGCACACGCGCTCAGTACAATGTGGCCATTGTCCGGGAGTGTGTCGCCATGGCCATCCGTCTGCTCGTTGCCCTGATCGCGCTGGGCCTGTTGCATGTCGCGCCGCAACTGGCCAGTTGGCGGCGCGATGGCCTGTTCCGGCGCTGGGTGGCGCAGTTGTCCGACACCAGTGGCGCCGGTCGCGTGGTGCTGGCGCTGGCGCCGCCGCTGTTGCTGTGCGCGTTGCTGGTGTGGCTGCTCGGCCACACCCTGCTGGGCGAGCTGCTGCCGCTGCTGTTCGCCCTGGTGGTGCTGCTCTACTGCTTCGGCCCGCGCGAGTTCGAACGCGACCTGGAGGCGATCCTCGCCGCACCCGACGACGTCAGCCGCGAGGCGGCGGCGCAGCGGCTGTCCGACGACGGCCGCCCGATGCGCTGGCACGCGCCGGCGCTGGGCGAGGCGATCGCCTACGCCGCTCTGCGCCGGCGTTTCGCCGTGCTGCTGTGGTTCTTCCTGCTCGGCCCGGTCGGCGCGTTGCTGTATCGGCTGGCGCAGACGCTGGGGCGCGACGACGCGCTGGCGCTCGATGACGACAGCCAGCGTGCTGCGGGCTACCTGGCCAATGCGCTGGACTGGCTGCCGGCCCAGGTGCTGACCTTCACCCTGGCCGTGGTCGGCCACTGGGACGCAGTGATCGAGGCGTGGCGGCGCTGGCACATCCAGGCCACGCCGACCAGCTGGTACCAGCGCGGCCCGGGCTTTCTCGGCGCGGCGGCGCAAGCCGATGTACGCATCGACATCGTGGCCGGTGATGGCTATGCGGAGGAGCACAGCGACCCGCTGGACGAACTGCGCCGCCTGCGCGGCGCCCTGCTGCGCGCCTTGCTGGCCTGGCTCAGCGTGATCGCCTTGCTGGTGATCGGCGGCTGGATGCGCTGAAGCCGGCGGGCGGTGCCTGCCCTACGGCGGGGTGTAGGGCGGGCACCGCCCGCCGGCTCTTGCCGAGGTCACCGATCAGGCGAAATCTCCACGCAATTCGCGGACCCTGGCTTCCAGCGATGCGGCGGTAGCGCTTGGCGGCGGCACCGGCGCATCCACGACCAGTTCCACCCGCGCGCGGAAGCGCCGCGGCAGGCGCATGCGGCCCAGCCGGGTATCGCGCCGGCTCCACACGCTGCCCCACAGCCCGCGCAGCGCCATCGGAATGACGGGCACCGGACGCCGCACCAGGATCTTCTCCAGGCCGGGGCGGAACGGCGCGATCTCCCCGTCGGCGGTCAGGCCGCCCTCGGGGAAGATGCACACCAGTTCGCCCTCGGCCAGCGCCGCGTCGATCGCGTCGTACGCCTGCTGCAGCACGGCCGGGTTCTCCTTGTGCCCGGCGATCGGGATCGCCTTGGCAGTGCGGAACACGAAGCGCAGCAGCGGCACGTTGAAGATCTTGTAATACATCACGAAGCGCGCCGGCCGCCGCAGGTTGGCCATCAGCAGCAGCGCGTCCATGAAGCTGACGTGGTTGCACACCAGCAGCGCCGGGCCTTCCTCGGGCAGGTGCTGCATGCCGTCCACTCGCACCCGGTACAGCGTGTTCACCAGCACCCAGGTGATGAAACGCATCAGGAACTCGGGCACCAGGGTGAAGATGTACACCGCCACCAGCACGTTGAGCAGGGCGGCCAGCAGGAAGATCGTCGCCGCATCCACGCCCAGCCGGCCCAGCACCAGCCCGAATGCGGCGGCCAGGACGATCAGCAGGGCATTGATGATGTTGTTGCCGGCGATCACCCGCGACAACCGCTCGCGCGGCGTGCGCGACTGCACGAAGGCGAACAGCGGCACCACGTAGAAGCCGGCGAACACGCCGATGGCAGTGAGATCGAGCACGACGCGCCAGCTGCCGGCGCCGTGCAGGAACGCGAGCCAGTCCAGCCCGCGCGTGGCTGCCAGACCATGTTTCGCCAGGTACAGGTCCACGCCGAACGCAGTCAGGCCGAACGCGCCCAGCGGGACCAGGCCGATCTCCACCCGTTTGCCGGACAGCTTCTCGCACAGCAGCGCGCCGACGCCGGTGCCGATGGAGAACAGGGTGAGCACCAGCGTGTTGACCGAGCCGTCGCCGCCCAGCGTCTCGCGCGTGTAGATCGGCAACTGCGCGATCAGCACGGTGCCGAAGAACCAGAACCAGGAGATGCCCAGCACCGCGTTGAACACCGCGCGGTCGGCGCGGGTGATGCCGAGCACGCGTGCGGTTTCGCTGATCGGGTTCCAGTTGAACTTAAGCTCCGGCGAGGTCGCCGGCGCGGGCGGAATGCGCCGGCTGGCCAGATAGCCGGCCACCGCCACCGCGATGGTCGCGCCGGCGGCCAGCATCGGGCCCACGCCGGCCACCAGCATCAGCGAGTTGCCGGCGATCATGCCCACCAGCATCGCCATCTGCGTGCCCATCTCGACCAGGCCGTTGCCGCCGACCAGTTCCTCGTTCTTCAGCGCCTGCGGCAGGATCGCGTACTTGATCGGGCCGAACATGGTCGAGTGCATGCCCATCATGAACAGCACCACCAGCAGCAGCGAGGTGTGGTGGGTGTAGAAGCCGTACGCGGCCAGCGTCATCGCCGCGATCTCGAACAGCTTCACGTAGCGGATGATGCGGCTCTTCTCGTACTTCTCCGCCAGCTGGCCGGCGGTGGCGGAAAACAGGAAGAACGGGATGATGAACAGCGCCGGCGCCAGGTTGGTGTAGAGCCCCACGGTGCGGTCGTCCAGCCCCATCTGGAACGCCACCAGCATCACCAGCGCGTTGCGGAACGCGTTGTCGTTGAAAGCGCCCAGCGCCTGGGTCCAGAAGAACGGCGCGAAACGCCGCTTGCCGAGCAATCCGAATTGGCTCATGCCTTGTCCTGTGATGGGTCCCCGATGCCGCCGTGGCGGCCGACGGCGACCGGGCGACGGTAACAGCTGCGGCGCACGGGACGAAAGGCCGGCACGGCATGAAACTCCGGGCCGTCCGCGCGGTCGCAACCAGGTTGCCGGCGCCAACCTGGTGCCGGCAGCTTGGCAGGGCACCGGCGGCGGGCGCAAAATACTGCGCGCGCCACCCGGCTTCCCGATCGCGGCGATCGCCCCCGAAACATCTTGCGCCACGGTGCTGTTTCCCTCCCTACCGACACGGCCACTCCCCCATGAGCAAGTCCTCTCCCCAAGCTCCCAGCGGCACCTTTGCCGATCGCATTCGGCTGCTGATCCAGCGCGTCGGCAGCGCCACCGAGATCGCCCGCATGTGCGGCTTCTCCGAAGGCGTGGTGCGCAGCTGGCGCGACGGCAACACCGACCCCTCGCGCGCGCGCTGCGTCACCCTGGCGCGCACGCTGGGCATCTCGCTGGTATGGCTGGTAGCTGGCGAAGGCGGCATCCAGATCGACCCGACCCTGACCATGCAGGACGACCAGCACAGCAGCCAGGTTGCACGTGCCCATCGCATCCAGGCGAAATCCGGCCCGGCTGCGCAGTTGCCGTTGTCGGCCCAGATCCACGGCCTGGATCCGCAGCGCCTGAACACGGCGATGCAGATGTTGCAGTCGGAACTGGATCTGGCCGGCAGCCCGCTGGGCCTGGCCGAGAACACCGACCTGCTCACCGAGCTGTACGAGATCCTCGGCCCGGGCGGCAACCACGTCGACGCTGGCGCGATGATGGCGTTCAACCGCCATCTGGCGCAGCGCCTGCGCGAGGGCCGCGCGCCCATCACGATCGCCTGAGGCGGCGGGCCTTCTCCGGGGCGGGTGCCAGCGTGCCCGGCCCGCGGCCCGGCTTCAGAGCAGGGCGATGTCCGCCACGGTGCTGAACTGGCTCTTCAGCTGGTTCAGCAGCGCCAGGCGGTTGGCCCGCACGGCGGGATCGTCGGCGTTCACCAGCACGTTGTCGAAGAACGCATCCACCGGCGCCTGCAGTTGCGCCAGGCGGGCCAGCACGGCAGCGTAATCGCCCGCCGCCTCGGCCGCGGCGCTGTCTTGCCGCGCGGTAGCCAGCGCATCGGCCAGGTCGCGCTCGGCGTCGGCCTCGAAACAGGCCGGGTCGACGGCCCGCCCGATCGGTGGCGCGCCGGCTTCCTCGGCCTGCTTGCGCAGGATGTTGGCGACGCGCTTGTTGGCCGCCGCCAGGCTCGCCGCCTCGGGGCGGCGACCGAACTCGACCACCGCGCGCAGGCGCCGGTCGAAGTCAGCCAGGCTGGCCGGCTGCACCGCCAGCACGGACTCGAAGGCACCGTGCCCGAAACCCTGTTCAGCGTAGTAGCCGCGCAGGCGCTCGTGCACGAAATCGAGCAACTCCTCCAGCAGGATCGCGCGCCGCGCGCCGGCCTGCAGCGCCGGCGGCTTGCCGTCCTTGCCGGGCTTGAGGCCGGCGGCCAGGGCGGCGTCGGGCAACTGCTCCAGCGCCTCGATGAAGCTGGCGCGCAGGTCCAGTTCCAGGCCGCCCTCGATCAGCGTACGCGCCAGGCCCAGCGCCGCGCGGCGCAGCGCGAACGGGTCCTTGTTGCCGCCGGGCTTCATGCCGATGGCGAAGATGCCGGCCAGGGTATCGATCCGCTCGGCCACCGACAGCACCTGGCCCAGCGGGTCCGCGGCGATGCGGTCGCCGCCGAAGCGCGGGCGGTAATGGCTGTCCAGCGCCTCAGCCACTGCCGCCGGTTCGCCGTCGTGGGCGGCGTAGTAGCGGCCCATCACGCCCTGCAGTTCGGGGAACTCGCCAACCATGCGGGTCAGCAGGTCGCACTTGGCCAGGCTGGCCGCGCGCGTGGCCAGTGCCGCGTCGACGCCCACGCGATTGGCCACCACGCGCGCCAGTTCGGCCACGCGCACGCTCTTGTCCCACTGGCTGCCCAGCGCCTGCTGGTAGGTGACGTTCTTCAACTGCTCCTGGTAGCTGGCCAACGGCGTTTTCAGATCCTCGTCCCAGAAGAACTTGGCGTCGGCGAAGCGCGGCCGGATCACCCGCTCGTAGCCGCGGCGGATCTCGGCCGGGTCCTTGCTCTCGATGTTGGCGATGCCGATGAAATGCTCGGTGAGCTGGCCGTCCGCGTCGAACACCGGCACGAACTTCTGGTTCGCCACCATGGTGGTGACCAGCGCCTCGGTCGGCACTTCCAGGAAGCTGCGCTCGAAGGTGCAGGCGACCGCCACCGGCCACTCGGTGAGGTTGGCCAGTTCGTCCAGCAGCGCGTCGTCCAGCTGCGGGATGCCGCCGGTGCCCTGCGCGGCAAGCCCGATCTGCTGGTGGATGCGCTGGCGTCGCTCGCGTGGGTCGGCCAGCACCTTGGCCGAGCGCATCGCGTCGAGCCAGCCGTCGGCATCGGCCACGTGCACCGGTTGCGGATGCATGAAGCGGTGGCCGCGCGACTTGCGCCCGCTGGTCAGGCCGAGCACCTGGGCATCGATGATGTCGGCGCCGTGCAGGATCACCAGCCAGTGCACCGGGCGCACGAAGCTGTAGTCGTGGTCGGCCCAGCGCATCGGGCGCGGGATCGGCAGTGCCTTGAGCGCCTCGTCGATGATCTCCGGCAGCAAGGCCGCCAGCGGCTGGCCGGGCTTGACCGCACGCCAGACGAACCACGCGCCCTTGTCGGTTTCGAGCTTCTCCAACTGGTCGACCGCGACGCCGCAGGAGTGCGCGAAGCCGAGCAGCGCTTTCGACGGCTTGCCATCGGCATCGAGTGCGGCGGCCACCGCGGGGCCGCGGCGTTCGATGGCCTGCTCCGGCTGCGCCGAAGCCACCGCCGGGATGTACGCGGCCAGTCGGCGCGGCGAGGCGTAGGCCATCGCCTGGTCCAGCCCGGCGCTGACGCCGCGCGCGGCCAGGCCGCCGACGATGCCGCGCAGGAATGCGGCGGACAATTCGTCCAGCGCGCGCGGCGGCAGTTCCTCGGTGCCCAGTTCGATCAACAGCGACTTGCCGGCGTTCATGCGGCCTGCTCCTGGCTGGCAGCGGTATGCCTGAGGCCGGGGAAGCCGAGTTTCTCGCGCTGCGCCACGTACGCCTCGGCGACCGCGCGCGACAACGCGCGCACGCGCAGGATGTAGCGCTGGCGCTCGGTGACGCTGATCGCGCGGCGCGCATCGAGCAGGTTGAAGGTGTGGCTGGCCTTCATCACCTGCTCGTACGCCGGCAGCGGCAGGTTGGCGGCGACCAGCTTGTTCGCCTCGCCCTCGCAGACGTCGAACCAGCGCAGCAGCTCGGCCACGTTGGCGTGCTCGAAGTTGTAGGTGCTCTGCTCGACCTCGTTCTGCAGGAACACGTCGCCGTAGCTCACGGTGCCGCGCGGGCCGTCGGTCCAGATCAGGTCGTAGACGTTGTCCACATTCTGCAGGTACATCGCCAGGCGCTCCAGGCCGTAGGTGATCTCGCCGCTGACCGGGCGGCACTCGATGCCGCCGGCCTGCTGGAAGTAGGTGAACTGGGTGACTTCCATGCCGTTCAGCCACACCTCCCAGCCCAGCCCCCAGGCGCCCAGCGTGGGCGATTCCCAGTTGTCCTCGACGAAGCGCAGGTCGTGCACCAGCGGGTCGAGGCCAAGCTCCTTCAGCGAACCGATGTACAGCTCCAGGATGTTCTCCGGATTCGGCTTCATCACCACCTGGTACTGGTAGTAGTGCTGCAGGCGGTTCGGGTTCTGGCCGTAACGACCGTCGGTGGGACGGCGCGACGGCTGCACGTAGGCGGCCGACCACGGCTCGGGCCCCAGCGCGCGCAGGAAGGTGGCCGGATGGAACGTACCGGCGCCCACTTCGGTGTCGAGCGGCTGCAGCAGTACGCAACCCTGCGCCGCCCAATAGCGGTTGAGGGTCTGGATCACATCCTGGAAGGTGCGCGCGGACATGGCTTTCCGTGACCTGGAGTAAAGCGCGCTAGTATAGCTGCAGCTCGCTTTGCGGCTGGAATTTCCAGCTGCGGGAGCCTCGTACAGGACACTCGTCGGATGGCTGCATCGCCACAAATTGCCTCGTTGCTCGGCCGTCGCGGCCGGCTCGAACTGGACGAGGTGCTGGCCGCGCTGGTGGTCGACGGTTACGCGCTGGCCGAGGATGCGAAGAACGTCCGCATGGGCGCGCGCGCCGGCCGCAGCACGGTGGAGCTGCACCCGCTGGTGGTGATCGCCAACGCCAAGCTGGCCAACCAGCGCGAGCCCGGCCGGCCGCTGGGCCTGGAGACGCTGGCCGAGTGGCTGGCCGGCCACGCCGGGTTGCCGTACCTCAAGATCGATCCGATGAAGATCAACGTGGCCGCGGCCACCCAGGTGGTGAGCCTGGCCTATGCGAAGCGGCACCGCATCCTGCCGATCGCGGCGACCGTGGGCGAGGTGACGTTCGCCACCAGCGAGCCGTTCGACGACGCCTGGGCGCCCGACCTGGCGCACATGCTGCGGCGGGACATCAAGCGCGTGGTGGCCAGCCCGATCGACATCAACCGCTACCAGCAGGAGTTCTACGGCGTCCAGCGCTCGATCCAGCTGGCGCAGGATGCCAAGAGCGGCAGCGACACTTCCTCGGCGATCCTCAACTTCGAGCAACTGGTGGAGCTGGGCAAGAGCGGCGAGGTCGGCGCCGACGACCGCCACGTGGTGCACATCGTCGACTGGCTGCTGCAGTACGCGTTCGAGCAGCGCGCCTCGGACATCCACCTCGAACCGCGGCGCGACACCGGCATCATGCGCTTCCGCATCGATGGCGTGATGCAGAAGGTGTTCGAGCTGCCGGCGCCGGTGATGACCGCGGTGACCGCGCGCATCAAGATTCTCGCGCGCATGGACGTGGCCGAGAAGCGCCGCCCGCAGGACGGGCGCATCAAGACGCGTTCGGCGTCCGGGCGCGAGGTGGAGTTGCGCATCTCGAACATGCCCACCGCGTTCGGCGAGAAGGTGGTGATGCGCATCTTCGATCCGGACCTGGTGGTGAAGGATTTCGCCCAGCTGGGTTTTTCGGCCAGCGAGGCGGAGAACTGGCGCAGCATGGTCGAGCGCCCGCACGGCATCGTGCTGGTCACCGGCCCCACCGGCTCGGGCAAGACCACCACGCTGTACTCCACGCTCAAGCACCTGGCCACGCCGGAGCTCAACGTGTGCACGGTGGAAGACCCGATCGAGATGGTCTCGCCGGAGTTCAACCAGATGCAGGTGCACGCGGCGATCGAGCTCGATTTCGCCGCCGGCGTGCGGACCCTGCTGCGGCAGGACCCGGACATCATCATGATCGGCGAGATCCGCGACCTGGAAACCGCGCAGATGGCGGTGCAGGCCTCGCTCACCGGCCACCTGGTGCTGTCCACGCTGCACACCAACGACGCGCCCAGCGCGGTCACCCGCCTGCTCGACCTCGGCGTGCCGCATTACCTGATCCAGTCCACCCTGACCGGCGTGGTGGCGCAACGGCTGGTGCGCACGCTGTGCCCGCACTGCAAGCAGGCCACCAGCCAGGACCCGCAGGCGTGGCACGTGCTGACCCACGGCTGGACGATGCCGGTGCCGGCGCAGGTATACCAGCCGGTCGGCTGCCTGGAATGCCGCAACACCGGCTTCATGGGCCGCACCGGCATCTACGAGATGATGAAGCTCTCGCCGCACCTGCGCGGCATGATTTCGGCCCAGCTCGACCTCGGCGGCTTCGGCCGGGCCGCGTTGGCCGAAGGCATGCGCCCGTTGCGCATCTCCGCGGCCGACCAGGTCGCCGCCGGCCTGACCACGGTGCAGGAGGTGCTCACCGTGTTGCCGCCGATCGACGCCTTGGCCGATGATCCGCCGTAGCGTACCGACCATCCTCAGAGCCCCTGCATGAAACCCGTCCTGATCATCCGCACCGGCCGGGCGCCGGACAGCATCCGTGCGCGCCACGGCGATTTTCCGCACTGGTTCCGCCTCGCTGCGGGCCTGCGTCCGCAGCGCGTGCGCGTCGTCGACGTGGCGGCCGGCGAATCGCTGCCGGGCGCGAAAGAGGTGGCCGGTGCCATCGTCACCGGTTCGGCCGCGATGGTCACCGAGCAGCTGCCCTGGAGCGAGGCGACCGCCGGCTGGATCCGCGACGCAATGGACGCCGAGCTGCCCCTGTTCGGCGTCTGCTACGGTCACCAGCTGATGACGCACGCGCTGGGTGGGCGGGTCGATTACCTGCCGGGCGGGCGCGAGATCGGCACCCAGCCGATCGAGGTCGCGGCGGGACATGTGCACGATCCGTTGGCCGGCAGCCTGCCCGCCAGCTTCCGCGCGCACACCACACACGAGCAGAGCGTGCTGGAGCCGCCCGCGGGGGCGCAGATCCTCGCCAGCTCGGCGCGCGACCCGCACCAGTGGCTGCGCTACGGGCCGAACGCGATCAGCGTCCAGTTCCATCCCGAGTTCAACGCGGAGGTCATGCGCGCCTACATCCGGCGCAAGCGCGACGACCTGCATCGCGAAGGCGCCGATCCCGCGCGCATCTTCAACGACGTGGCCGCCACCCCGGTCGCGCGCCGGCTGCTGCGCCGCTTCGCCCGCCTGCATGGCTGGAGCGGGGACTGAGCTGTCGTCAGCCGCGCAGCCGCCGGGCGATCGCCTCGCGCGAGAACAGCGCAAAGCCCACGCCGAACACGAAGCCGCCGATGTGCGCCCACCACACGTAGGCGCCGTAGCTGGGCCCGGCATAGCTGAACAGCAATTGCAGCAGCACCCAGATGCCGATCAGCAGAAAAGCCGGCACGCGCACGAACTGCAGGTACAGGCCGAGCGGCAGCACCAGGCCCAGCCGCGCGCGCGGAAACAGCGCCACGTAGGCCCCCACCACCGCCGATACGGCGCCGCTGCAACCGATGATCGGCAGGCGCACGCCGGCCAGCGACAGCGCTCCGATCAGGTTGGCCACCACGCCGCCGATCACGAACAACGCCAGGAAGCGCAGCGATCCCAGCGCGCGCTCGCCCGGCAACCCGAAGATCACCAGGAACAGCAGGTTGCCCAGCAGGTGCAGCCAGGTGACGTGGATGAACAGCGCCGTGAACAGCCGCAGCAACGCCGGATCGGTCAGCTGCGGCAGCAATGGCTCATGCGCATCGAAGATGTTCGCCGGCACCGTACCCCACTGCAGCAGCAACGCAATGCGTTGCGGCGCGGGGAGCATCGCCAGGCCGACGAAGCACACCACGCAGACACTGACCAGCAGCACGGTCGCCCAGTGCCAGCGCGGCCGGCGGCGCGTTTCCACATGGACAAACAAGAGCCACCCCCTCCGCCTCGCCCGCGCGCAGGCGCGTGACATCAGACATCATAGGCGATCGCCGCCGCACAACCTTGACGTGGTGCGGCTTTCGGTCTGCCGGGCGGCGGCAACGCGTCCGCCATCGGCGGGCTTGCAGCGTCACCCGCGCGTGCTATGTTTCCCCTGCGCTTCGTGAGCACGGGGGGTAACGTGATGCGGATGGGCCTGGCGATTGACGCCGCCTGCGACGTTTCGCAGGCATTCCTGCGGGAACACCGGATCTCGGTGATGCCGATCACTGTCAAGGTGGACGACGAGACGTTCATGGACGATCGCGAGCCGGGCGAATTGCATCGGTTCATTGCGCGTCGCCTGGGCAGCCGCAGCCACTCCGCCGAGACCGAACCATGCCCGGTGGCCGAGGTGCAGAAGCTGTTCCTGGACAAGCTGGTGCTGGAGCAGGACTGCGTGTTCTGCCTGACCATCACCGCCACGCGCAGCCCGATCAACGCGCACGTCAACCAGGCCAGCTTCGCGATCATGAAGAATTATCGCCAGGTGCGCGAGCAGGCCGGTACCCCGGGCCCGTTCATGATGCGGGTGGTCGACACGCGCAACATCTTTGCCGGCGCCGCGCCGGCGATCGTCGAGGCAAGCCGGATGATCGCCGCGGGCGAGACGCCGGCCGCGATCCGCGAACGGCTGTTGCACGTGGCCGAACACTCCTACGGCTACATGCTGCCGCGTGACCTCTACTACCTCCGCGCCCGTGCCAAGAAGAAGAACGACCGCAGCGTCAGCCTGTTCACCGCGATGCTCGGCTCGGCGCTGGACGTCAAGCCGATCCTGCGCTGTTTCCGGGGCGAGACCGGCCCGGTCGGCAAGGTGCGCGGATTCAACCAGGGCGCCGAGGCGTTGTTCGGCTACGCGGCCCGGCGCGTACGCGAGGGCCTGCTGGTGCCGGTGGTGTGCGTGAGCTACGGCGGCGACCTGGCCGTGCTGGATCAATTGCCCGGCTACGACGGCCTGCGCGCGGCCTGCGAGGAATGCGGCGTCGAGTTGATGGAAGCGCCGATGAGCATCACCGGCATGGTCAACGTGGGCGAGGGCGCGGTAACCCTGGGCCTGGCGGCGGAGGAACACGACGCCGGCTTCTGAACCGCGGCGCCGGCGCGGCTGCCGGCCCGTCAGCGCAGTGCGTTGCGCGCGGCCGGCGCGATCGCCTCCACCCACAGCGCGTACTGCTCTGCCGACGGATGCAGGCCGTCCGTGGCCACCCGCTCGGGATGCCGGCGCGAGATCGGGGTGATGTCGACGAAGCGGACGCCGCGACTGGCCGCCAGTTCGCGGGCGCAGGCGTTGAAATCGTCCAGTTCGCGCGCGATCTGCGCGGCATCGCGGCCCTGTTCGCGGGCAAAGCGGGTGACGCCCCAGTCGGGAATGGAGACCACCAGTACCCGCGCGGCACGCTCGCCGGCCAGCGCGATGGCGCGTTCGAGCAGGGCGGCGAACTGCACGGCGTATTCGTCGAGGCTGCGGCCGCGATACTGGTTGTTGACGCCGATCTGCAGGGTCACCAGGTCGTGCGAGGGCTGCAGTGCCGCCGCATCCATGCCTTGCGCCAGTTCGTCGGTGGTCCAGCCGGTGACGGCGACGATCTGCGGTTCGTCGAGCAGCATGCCGGCCTGGCGCAAGTGCTGCGCCAGCAGCGCCGGCCAGCGCGCGGTGGCCGGCACCGCCTCGCCGATAGTGTAGGAGTCGCCCAGCGCGAGAAAGCGCAGCGGCGAGGGCGTGGCGCTCATCCGGCCGGACTCAGGCCGCGACGACGGCGGTATCCGCCTGTTCGCGCGCCATCCGCTGCAACACCCGTTCGATCCGCACGAACACCTCGCGCAGCTGCGCCGGCGGCGGCAGCAGGGTCAGCCGGAAGTGGCGGCTGCGCGACACGTTGAAACTGCTGCCCGGCACCACCAGCACCGACTCCTCTTCCAGCAGGCGCAGCGCGAAGGATTCGTCGTCGAACTGCGGAATGCGTTCGGCGCGCACCGCGGGGAACGCATACAACGCACCGGCCGGCGCTACCAGCTCCAGGTGCTCGCTCGCCGCAACCCCGTGCAACACCGCCGCGCGCGCCTCGTGCAGGCGTCCGCCCGGCGCGGTCAGCGCGCCGATCGTCGGCGCATCCTGCAAGGCGGGCGGCACCGCCCACTGCGCGGTCACGTTGGCGCACAGGCGCAACGCGGCCAGCAATTGCAGCGCATCGCGGTACACCGCCGAGCGGGCCGGATCGCCGGACAGGCTCATCCAGCCGACCCGGTAGCCGCAGGCGCGATGCACCTTGCTGAGCCCGCCGAAGCTCAGGCAGGGCAACTCGCCGGCGACTTCCGCCAGCGGCTGGAAGCTGGCGCCGTCGTAGAGGATCTCGTCGTAGATTTCATCGGCGAGCAGCAACAGGCCGTGCCGTGCGGCGACCTCGACCAGGCGCTGCAGCAGCTCACGCGGATACACCGCGCCGGTCGGATTGTTGGGGTTGATGAGCACCAGCGCGCGGGTACGCGGGGTGACCAGCGCCTCCACCTCGCCCGGATCGGGCAGGTGACCGCGGCTGGCCGGGCAGCGGTAGTACTGCGGCCGCCCTCCGTTGAGGATGGTCGCCGCGCTCCATAGCGGGTAGTCCGGACTGGGCAGCAGCACCTCGTCGCCGGGCTGCAGCAGGGCGCGCAAGGACAGGTCGATCAGTTCGCTGACCCCGTTGCCGATGAAGATGCGCTCGGGCTGCACGTGCCGCGCGCCGCGGCTGCGTTGCTGCGCGGCGATCGCCTCGCGCGCCGCTTCCAGCCCCTGCTCGTGGCCATAGGCGTCGCTCTCGTGCAGGTGGCTGGCGATCGCCTCGCGCAGGTGCGCCGGCGCCTCGAAGCCGTAGCGGCCGGGGTTGCCGATGTTCAGCTTGATGATGTCGCGCCCGGCGGATTCGAGCTCGCGGGCACGGCGGGTCAGCGCGCCGCGGATCTCGTAGCGCACGTCTGCCAGGTGCGCACTGGGGATGATCGGGGCCAACGCCTGGGCTCCTTTGCGGGTGGGAAACGGCGCGGGCGCCGACGAGGTGGATGCTAGCAGCGTGATGCAGTGCAGCGCGAGCCGATCGGCGGGCGCGACGCGGGCCATCGTCGGGCGATGGCCGGGCAGGGCATAATCGCCCCACCATGCCAGGCAAGCCCCGCCATGAGTGATGTCGAAACGATCGAGCGGCTGCGGCGTATCGGCTGGCGCGGCGACCGCCTGCCGGCCGGCGGAATGCGCCTGGCGCGGGTGGTGGCGCAGCATCGCGCCGGCTATGAACTGCACGACGGCCGCGCGCTGTTCGGCGCGCAGCCGGACGGCCGCTTCCTCAAGCGCGGCATCGATCCCGCCGAGCGGCCGGTGGTGGGCGATTTCGTCGAGGTCGCCGACGGCACGCCGCCGCACATCCTCAGCGTAGGCGCGCGTCGCAGCACGCTGTCGCGTGCGGCCGCGGGCGAGCGCTACGAGCGCCAGCTGATCGCGACCAATGTCGACTACGTGCTGGTGCTGACCGGACTGGACGGCGATTTCAACCCCGCCCGCATCGAGCGCTACCTGTCGTTGACCGAAGGTTCCGGCGCGCAGCCGGTGGTGCTGCTGAGCAAACTGGACAGGCACGAGGATGCCGCGGCGAAGGTCGCCGCGCTGCGCGAACGCCTGCCGCAAGGCACGCCGATCCACGCACTCAACTGCAAGGACCCCGCCAGCGCGCAGGAACTGGCGCGCTACCTGCAGCCGGGCGACAGCGCGGTGCTGGTGGGCTCCTCCGGCGCCGGCAAGTCGACCTTGACCAACACCTTGTCCGGCACCGCGACCATGGCCACCGCCGCCGTGCGCGGCCACGACAGCCGCGGCCGCCACACCACCACCCACCGCGCGCTGCTGCAGTTGCCCTCGGGCGGCTGCCTGATCGACACCCCCGGCATGCGCGAGCTGAAACTCACCGGCGAGGAGCAGCTCGACCTGTTCGCCGACATCGAGGCGCTCGCCGAGCAATGCCGCTTCGCCGATTGCGGCCACGGCAGCGAGCCGGGCTGCGCGGTGCAGGTGGCGCTGGACACCGGCGAGCTGAGCGCCGAGCGCTGGCGCAGTTACCTCAAGCTGCACGACGAGCGCGAGGAGCAGGCCGCCACCCTCGAAGCGCGCCTGCGCCGCCAGCGCGGCGGCCGCCCGCTGGAGCCGCCGCGCGGCCACCGCGTCAAGCGCGAGCGGGAGTAGGCAGCGCGCGTCGCGGTGGGCGCGTTGAAGAGGGTATCCGCAGGGAAACGCAAGCGGTCATCGGGCGAGGCCGCCGTTGCCTTGCAAAGGCCGGTGGGCGCCGCTACCGTCGCGGCCATGTTTGTCCTTGAATCGTGCGCGCCGCGCACCGCGATGAGCCCCCTTTTTTCGCATCAGTGGATCATGCCGGGGCGGCACGCCGCCGCGTTTCCATGACGACGCCCGTCGATGGCGGGATGGAGGCGCGCTGGCAGCGCGCCCGACACTGCCTGGATGTCCGCGACCTGCCTGCGGCGACGGCCGAGTTCGAGGCCATCGTGGCGCTTGATCCGCACCAGCCGCTCGCCTGGCTGACTCTGGCGCGCCTGGCCGCCACGCAACAACGCTGTCGTGCGGCCATCGAACATGCGCGCCACGCCGCCGCGGCGGTGCGCGCATCGGGTCAATGGCAGTTGCTGGCCGACGTGGCCCTGCTGCTGGAAGGGTTGGGCGAGTCGCTGCTGGCGGTGCAACTCATCCAGGCGGCCGATCCGTTGCACCCGCAGGTACTGGCAGCCGCCGACCGGCTCGCGCAATGCCTGGGCCAGGCCAATGTCCACGACGACGCGCTGCGCCTGCTCGATGCCGCGCTGGCCCGCAGCGGGCCGACGCTGACGCTTTGCTACATGCGGGCGACCACTTTGCGCCACCTGGGCCGCAAGGCCGAAGCCACGGCCGAGTACCAGCGTTGCCTGCAGCTTGCACCGGACTACGCCATGGCCATGCTGATGCTGGCCCAGCACGACCGCTCGGCCGACTCCCAGGCGCAGCTGGCGCGAATTCGCCAGGCCTTGCAGCGGACCTCGCCGCGGGATCCGCTGAATGCAGCCGCGTTGTATTACGCCTTGTTCATCCTTCTCGATGCAGCCGGAGACACCCGCGGCGCGTGGGAGGCGATGGCGCGGGGGGCGGCCATCAAGCGCGACAACCTGCAGTGGCATCCCGCACGCGAGGATGAGCGCGTCACCGCGATCCGTGCGTTGTGCCAAGGCGCCTTCCTCGATCCGGTAGCAGACACCGGCGATGCCTCGCAGGTGCCGATCTTCATCGTCGGGCAGCCGCGCACCGGCACGACGGTGCTCGAACGCATCCTGGGCAACCATAGCCAGGTCGCCTCGGCCGGCGAGCTCAACGATTTCCATCTGCAGCTGTGCTGGGAAGCCGACATGCTCGTCGAGCATGTCGATCCGGTCCTGCTGCGGGCGGGCGGGGCGCTGGACTTCGGCGCGATCGGGCGCGGCTATCGGCAGCGCACCGCCTGGCGCGCGCGCGACCGGCGTTTCCTGATCGACAAGCTGCCGGTCAACTTCTGGTACGCCGGCCTGATCCACAAGGCGATGCCGGACGCGCGCATCGTCTGCCTTGTGCGCGATCCGCTGGACACCTGTTTCTCCAACCTGAAGGAGCTGTTCGCGGGGAACGCCTACCCGTACAGCTACGACCCGCTGGAAGCCGCGGCGCAGCATCTGCGTTTCCGGCAAATGCTGCAGTACTGGGACGAGGTGCTGCCCGGCGTGGTGCTCACCGTGCGTTACGAAGACCTGGTGCGCGACCCCGAGCCGGTGGCGCGCCGCGTGATGGAGCATTGCGGCTTGCCGTTCGAACCAGGCTGCGTGGATCTGCTGCGCAACCAGGCGCCATCGGCGACGGCCAGCAGTTCGCAGGTGCGTGAACCGATCCACGCGCGCGCCATCGGCGCCTGGCGTCGTTACGCGCAGCCGCTGGAGGAGGCCCGTGGCTGGCTGGCCGCGCGGCTGCCGCCGGACGCTTTCGTGGCGGATTGAGCCGGTGCGCCACGATGTTGCGGACGGGATGCGCCAAAGCATCTAATATCGCGGCATCGCCGTGGCGGAGCACAGGCATGCGTCGGTTGTCGTCGTCGTCCACGTACTTCTACAAGCGGGTTTTCCCGGTACTCTGGTTTGGATTCCTGCTGGCCTTCTTCGGCTTCGCGCTGTGGGGCAGGCTGCACCCCGGGATGGTCGCCGGCCAGCCGCCGGATGCCATGTTCCTGCTGATGCCGTTGCTGATGGCAGGTATCGGGTTCGTGGTCTTCCGCAAGCTGGTGTTCGACCTGGTCGACGAGGTCGAGTTGGACGGCGACTGGCTGGTGGTGAGGAACCGCGGCGAACGCGGCCGCGTCGCGTTGGCCGACGTGATGAACGTCAACGCCACCACCATGAGCAACCCGCGCCGCGTTACCGTGATGCTGCGTACCGAATCGCGCTTCGGGCGAAGCTTCAGCTTTGTGCCAGCCGGCCCGCGAGGCTTCCTCGGCGCGTTCAAGCCCGACCCGGTCGCGATGGAGCTGATCGAGCGCGTGGATGCCTTGCGCAGGGTTCCCCGGTGAATACATTCGCCGGCACCGTCGCGCCGGCATTGCAGCGCTACGCGGTACTGGACCAGCGCCTGCTGGCGGCGGTGCGCGGCATCCACATCCTGCCCACGGTGGCGTGGCCGGCATCGCTGGAAAACCGCATGATCGAGGCCTACGGCCAGGGCCGCTTCAGCCTGCCGGCCGTTTCCTACCAGGTGCCCGACCTGGCCGCGGCGCGCGCCGAGCTGGCCGCGATCGAGGCGGCCGCGGTGGAGATGGGTGCGGGCGATCCGCTGGGCGAGTACCTGCGCCGTACCGCCGAGTCGTGGCAGATCGCGGCGCAGATGCTCGAGGCGGCGGGTACGGCCGGCGTGACCGCGCCGTCCGTCGCGCTGTACGGCAAGCCGGACGACCGCATCCCCGGCAGCCAGCGCAGCAACCTGGATGCGGCGCGCTATTTCGTCGAGCTGTCCGACGAACTGGGCGCCGACCTGCTCGCCGACGACGGCGGCGGCATCGACGCCGAGGTGCTGCGCGCGGCGCTGGCCGAGACGCTGGATGCGTTCTTCGGCGACGGCATGATCCGCGTCGAGGTCGATCCCGAGCTCACCGCCAAGGCCGCGGCCGGCGCCACCCGCATCCGCCTGCGCGGCGGCACCAGCTTCAGCCAGTACGACCACCACCAGCTGCTGGCGCACGAGGCCTTCGTGCATTCGCTGACCGCGCTGAACGGCCGGCGCCAGCCGCTGCTGGCCTCGCTGGGGCGCACTTCGCCGCGGGTCACCGCCACCCAGGAAGGGCTGGCGGTGTTCGCCGAGCTGATGTCCGGCGCGATCGACATCGCCCGGCTCAAACGCATCAGCCTGCGCATCGTGGCGATCGACATGGCGCTGGGCGGCGCTGATTTCGTCGAGGTCTACCGCTATTTCCATGCGCGCGGGCAGAGCGTGGCCGACAGCTTCCATTCGGCGCAGCGGGTGTTCCGCGGCGTGCCGCCGGGTGGCGGCGCGGTGTTCGCCAAGGACAACGTCTACCTGTCCGGCCTGCTCACCGTGCACACGTTCTTCCGCTGGGCGCTGAAGCAGCGCCGGCTGGACCTGCTGCGCTACCTGTTCGCCGGCAAGCTGGCGCTGCACGACGTGATCAGCCTGCAGCCGCATTTCGACTCCGGCGCGATCGCGCCGCCGCGCTGGCTGCCGCCGTGGATGCAGCACGTGCACGGGCTGGCCGGCAAGCTGGCGTTCTCGGTCTTCATCAACGGCATCCACATGGATCGGGTGCGCGAGGACGACCTGTTGCCGGGGGCGTGACGGCGCTTCGCGCGGGCCAGCGACGCGGGCCCAGGTGGTAACATTCTCGCCAGCCATCCGCGCTCGCGCGATGGCGCCCACTCACTGGAAAAAAGCCCTTCCCATGGCCCTCCCCGAAGAACTGCGCCTCGCCGCGCTGGAGTATCACCGTCACCCGCGGCCGGGCAAGATCAAGATCACCCCGACCACCGCCTTGCTGACCCAGCGCGACCTGTCGCTGGCGTATTCGCCGGGCGTGGCGGCGGCCTGCGACGCGATCGTCGAGGACCCCACCACCGCCGCGGAATACACCGTGCGCTCCAACCTGGTGGCGGTGATCACCAACGGCACCGCCGTGCTGGGCCTGGGCAACATCGGCCCGCTGGCGGCCAAGCCGGTGATGGAGGGCAAGGGCATCCTGTTCCAGAAGTTCGCCGGCATCGACGTGTTCGACATCGAGATCGACGAGCACGACCCGGACAAGCTGGTCGACATCATCGCCAGCCTGGAGCCCACCTTCGGCGGCATCAACCTGGAGGACATCAAGGCGCCGGAGTGCTTCATCGTCGAGCGCAAGCTGCGCGAGCGGATGAAGATCCCGGTGTTCCACGACGACCAGCACGGCACCGCGATCATCGTCGGCGCCGCCCTGGTCAATGCGCTGGAAGTGGTCGGCAAGGACATCGGCGAGATCAGGCTCGCCACCACCGGCGCCGGCGCGGCCGGCATCGCCTGCCTCGACATGCTGGTGGCGCTGGGCGTGCGGCCGGAGAATATCCTCGCGTTCGACCGCGAGGGCGTGATCCACACCGGCCGCACCAATCTGGACCCGGACAAGGCACGCTACGCGCGCGACACGCCCAAGCGCAGCCTGGCCGAGATCGTGGCCGGTGCGGACGTGTTCCTGGGCCTCTCCGCCGGCGGCATCCTCAAGCCGGAGATGGTCGCCACCATGGCCGATCGACCGGTGATCCTGGCGCTGGCCAACCCGAACCCCGAGATCAGCCCGGAAGACGCCAAGGCGGTGCGGCCGGACTGCATCATCGCCACCGGCCGTTCGGACTACCCGAACCAGGTCAACAACGCGCTGTGCTTCCCGTACATCTTCCGCGGTGCGCTGGACGTGGGCGCCACCGTGATCAACGAGGCAATGAAGACCGCCTGCGTGCGCGCGATCGCCGCGCTGGCGCGCATGGAAGCCTCCGACCTGGGCAGCGCCTACGGCGACGAGATCCCCCGTTTCGGTCCCGAATACCTGATCCCGCGCCCGTTCGACCGGCGCCTGCTGGTGATGCTGGCGCCCGCGGTGGCGCAGGCGGCGATGGACTCGGGCGTGGCCACCCGGCCGATCGCGGACATGGGTGCGTACAAGGAGAAACTCGGCCAGTTCATCTACCGCACCGGGTTGCTGATGAAGCCGGTGTACGAACGCGCCCGCGCCGACCTCAAGCGCGTGGTGTACGCCGAGGGCGAGGAGGAAATCGTGCTGCGTGCGGTGCAGACGGTGATCGACGAGCGCATCGCGCGGCCGATCCTGATCGGCCGTCCGGACGTGATCGACACGCGCATCCGGCGGCTGGGCCTGCGCATGCGCGCCGGCGTGGATTTCGAGCTGACCAACATCCACGACGACCCGCGCTTCAACGACTACTGGCAGCAGTACCACGCGATGACCGAACGGCGCGGGGTCAGCCCGGCGGCGGCGAAGAACCTGCTGCGCTCGCGGCCGACCCTGATCGCCGCGATGATGGTCGAGCGCGGCGAGGCGGACGCGATGATCTGCGGCATCGTGGGCCGTTACCACAAGAAGCTCGGCTACCTGCGCAGCGTGTTCGGGCTCGACCCGGGCGTGTCGTGCACCTCGGCGATGAGCGGCGTGATCAACGACAAGGGCGCGTGGTTCTTCCTCGACACCCACGTGCAGGTCGATCCCACCGCCGAGCAGATCGCCGAGGCGACGCTGCAGGCCTGCTACCGGCTGAAGAACTTCGGCATCGAGCCCAAGGTGGCACTGCTCTCGCACTCCAACTACGGCAGCCACGACAACCCCAGCGCGGCGAAGATGCGCAAGGCCTGGCAGATCCTCAAGGCGCGCGCGCCCAAGCTGGACATGGACGGCGAGATGCAGGCCGACACCGCCTGGGACGAGGCGCTGCGCCAGCGCATGTTCCCGCACACCACGCTCAGCGGTCGCGCCAACCTGTTCGTGATGCCGAACCTGGACGCGGCCAACATCGCCTACAACATCGTGCGGGTGATGACCGACGGCGTCTCGATCGGGCCGATCCTGATGGGCGTCAACCGCTCCGCGCACATCCTCACCCCGGCCTCCACCGTGCGCCGCATCGTCAACATGACCGCGGTGGCCGCGGTCGATGCGCAGATCCGCGCCGCGCAGGGCAGCCGACGCGGTTGATCGAGACACACCAGCACCCGCAGGGACGCCGCGCATGGCACACGATTCGACGGGCGGCATGATGGAACGACTGCGCCAGCGGGCGAAACGCGTCGCGCCGTTGTACTGGCTCGTCGGTGCGGCGAGGTACGTGCAGTTCCGCCTGCGGCTGGCGCGGGCGAACCGGATCGATCCCGGCGTGCCGGCGTCGGGCCTGCCGCCGCCCATGCTGCGCTACCGGGTGCACCGGGCCTTCGATTCGGCCAGCTACCTGGCCAATGGCCGCAGCATCGCCCGCTGCCTGCTCGACACCCTCGCCACGCACGGCGTGGTGCTGGAGCGCCTGGTCGTGCTGGACTTTGCCTGTGGGCCCGGCCGGGTCATCGGCGAGCTGGCGGCGGTCGCCAGGTCCTGCGACATGCACGGCTCGGACATTGACGCGGAGGCCATCGACTGGGCGCGGGAGAACCTCTCGTCGGTAGCCCGGTTCGCGCTCAACACCCCGGCCACGCCGACGGCGTATGCCAGCGGGATGTTCGACGTCATCTACAGCGTGTCGCTGTTCACCCACCTCGATGCGCCGGCCCAGGACGAGTGGCTCGCCGAAATGGCGCGACTGCTGAAGCCCGGTGGCCTGCTGCTGGCCACCACCCACGGTCGCTTCACCACCGCCAGTTGCACCGCGGCGGAACTCGCCGCACTGGCGCGTGACGGCTTTGTCTACCGCACGGACCACACGGGCCGCTTCAAGGTCGACGGCCTGCCCGATTTCTACCAGACGACCTTCCACACGGTGGACTATGTGCGCCGGCACTGGGCGCGCCACTTGGACGTGGTCGAGCATGTCGAAGGCGGTCTGAACGGAAACCAGGACATCGTCGTGCTGCGCAAGTCCGCGCCATCGCAACCCCCCGTGCGGGCGCAGAAACCGGGTTGACGCGGCCCTCGCCCGCGGGCGTCGGCGCCATTGGCAGGCATTCGGGCAAACAACTAAACTCACATGTTGCCGCACCGCGACCCCGGCGGCGCGCACCTCATGCAGGCACACCCGACGGTGCCGTGGAGAATTTCATGGATCAGCTCGACGATATCCTGAACCAGGATCCCGACCCCACCGAAACCCGCGAGTGGATCGATTCGCTCGATGCGGTGATCCAGCACGACGGCACCGAACGCGCGCATTTCCTGCTGGAGAAGATGGTCGACACCACCCGTCGCTCCGGTGGCTACCTGCCGTTCAACCCCACCACCGAGTACATCAACACGATCCCGCCGGGCCTGGAGGCCAAGAGCCCGGGCGACGCGGCGATGGAGTGGCGCATCCGCTGCCTGATCCGTTGGAACGCGATGGCGATGGTGGTGCGCGCCAACCGCAAGCCCGGTTCGCTGGGCGGCCACATCGCCAGCTTCGCCTCCTCGGCCACCCTGTACGACGTGGGCTTCAACCATTTCTGGCGCGCCCCCAGCGCGGAGCACCCCGGCGATCTGATCGGCTACCAGGGCCACATCAGCCCCGGCATCTACGCGCGCTCCTTCCTCGAGGGCCGCATCAGCGAGGAACGGCTCGACCTGTTCCGCGCCGACGTGATCGGCGGCGAGCAGTCGCTTACCTCCTACCCGCATCCGTGGCTGATGCCGGACTACTGGCAGATGCCCACCGTGTCGATGGGGCTGGGCCCGATCCAGGCGATCTACCAGGCGCAGTTCTTCCGTTACCTGGAGAACCGCGGCCTGGTGCCCAAGACCGACCGCAAGGTGTGGTGCTTCCTCGGCGACGGCGAAGTGGACGAGCCGGAGTCGCTGGGCGCGATCTCGCTGGCCGGCCGCGAGGGCCTGGACAACCTGATCTTCGTGATCAACTGCAACCTGCAGCGGCTGGACGGGCCGGTGCGCGGCAACGGCAAGATCATCCAGGAGCTGGAGGGCGTGTTCCGCGGCGCCGGCTGGAACGCGATCAAGGTGATCTGGGGCAGCTACTGGGATGCGCTGCTGGCGCGCGACAAGGACGGCACGCTGCGCAAGCTGATGATGGAAACCGTGGACGGCGAATACCAGGCCTGCAAGGCCTTCGGCGGCGCCTACACGCGCGAGCATTTCTTCGGCAAGTACCCGCAGACCCGCGAGATGGTGGCCAACTTCAGCGACGACGACGTCTGGCGCCTCAACCGCGGCGGCCACGATCCGCACAAGGTCTTCGCCGCCTACCACGCGGCGGTGAACACCAAGGGCATGCCCACGGTGATCCTGGCCAAGACGGTGAAGGGCTACGGCATGGGCATCGGCTCGGGCGAGGCGGAGAACCCCACCCATCAGCAGAAGAAGATGACCGGCGATGCCGTGCGCGTGTTCCGCGACCGCTTCCAGATCCCGGTACCCGACGACAAGCTGGACAGCGTGCCGTACTACCACCCTGGCCCCAAGTCGCCGGAGGTGGAATACATGCTGGAGCGCCGCCGCGCGCTGGGCGGCTTCCTGCCGCAGCGCCGCCGCCGCACCGACGTGCCGTGCAAGGCGCTGGAACTGTCCGCCTTCGAGCAGATCACCAAGGGCAGCGGCGAGCGCGAGATCTCCAACACCATGGCACTGGTGCGTGGCATGAACCTGATGCTGCGCGACAAGCAGCTCGGTCCGCGCGTGGTGCCGATCGTGGCCGACGAGGCGCGCACCTTCGGCATGGAAGGCATGTTCCGGCAGATCGGCATCTACGCACCGTTCGGCCAGAAGTACCGCCCGCAGGACGCCGACCAGCTGCTGTACTACCGCGAGGCGCAGGACGGCCAGGTGCTGCAGGAAGGCATCTCCGAGGCCGGTGGCATGTCGGCGTGGATCGCGGCGGGCACCAGCTACTCGGTGTCCAACCAGCCGATGCTGCCGTTCTTCATCTACTACTCGTTCTTCGGCTTCCGCCGCGTCGGCGACCTGATCTGGGCCGCGGGCGACCAGCGCACGCGCGGCTTCCTGGTCGGCGCCACCGCCGGCGCCAGTTTCCCCGGCGAGGGCCTGCAGCATTCGGATTGCGCCTCGCAGTTGATGGCCGGCACCGTGCCCAACTGCCGCGCCTACGACCCCACCTGGTCCTACGAAGTGGCGGTGCTGCTGCATCGCGGCATCAAGGAGATGTACGAGGACCAGCAGGACGTCTTCTACTACATCACCACCACCAACGAGAACTATGTCCACCCCGACATGCCCGAGGGCTGCTACGACGGCATCGTCAAGGGCATGTATCTGTTCCGGGATTCGGGATTGGGGAATCGGGATTCGGGCAAGGGCAAGAGCAAGGGCAAGAACGGCGCGCCGTGCGTGCAGCTGATGGCGGCGGGCGGTTCGCTGATCGAGGCAATCGCGGCGGCGGAGTTGCTGGAAGCGGATTTCGGCGTGAAGGCCGACGTGTGGTCGTGCCCCAGCTTCAGCGAGCTGTCGCGCGACGGCTTCGACTGCGAGCGCTGGAACCGCCTGCATCCGGAAGCGAAACAGCGCGTGCCGCATGTCACTGCCAACCTGGCCGAACGCGACGGTCCGGTGATCGCCGCCAGCGAGTACGTGCGCGGCGTGGTCGACCAGGTGCGCGCGTTCGTGCCCGAAGGCCGCTCGTTCATCGCGCTGGGCGCCGACGGCTACGGCCGCTCCGACACCCGCGAACACCTGCGCGAGTTCTTCGAGATCAGCCGCTACTGGATCGCCCACGCTGCACTGGCCGCGCTGGCCAAGGAAGGCAAGGTCAACGCCAAGGACGTCAGCCGCGCCATCAAGGAGTACAAGCTCGACCCGGACAAGCCCAACCCGCTGGTCGTGTGACCGTCCGCGACGCGGACTGGAGAAGCCGCCCCTCGGGGCGGCTTTTCATTGGGGGTCGGGCGATCGGTCGCCCGGGTCGGCGCCACGGGCCGGCTTATTCGTCGTCGCTGCGAAAGGCCCGGCGCAGCAGCAGGAACGCGCCGATGGTGCCGGCGACGATCGCGAGGGTGGCGACGGGGTGCTGCTTCACCCGGCGGCGCGCGCGGCGGTAGCGATAGTTTGCCTCGTCGGCAAAGTCGCCGGCGGCCCGCGCCAGTTGCCGCCGGTAATCGCTGCCGCGGTCGGAGAAGCGATCGCGGACGCGTTGCCCGTGCCGGAGCAGGCCACGCACCGCGTTGCCGGCACCATCGCCAAACTCGCGCGCACGCTCGCCGGCGCGTTCGGCCGCGACTTCCGCGGCGTCGCGAAGATGCTGCTCGATGTCACGGTGACGCATGGCGTTCTCCTTCGAGGCTGCTGCAGCGACACCCTGCCAGCGGCGCCGTGACCGCCGCGTAAAGCGGGCGATGTTCCGCGTTGAAATCCGTTCGCGTCGGGCGCGGGTCCGCAGGGCCGACGTCGAAACGCCCTGCCACGCGGTGCTTCGACCCCGCTCGCCTTCGGCGAACTGCACCCGGCGCGAACGGATCCCGGATCGGGCGCGATCCGGATTCGCGATCAGTAGATCTCGCCCACGCAGCAGCGCAGACTGCCGCCAGCCTTCTCGATCTCGCCCAGCTCCACGCTGCCGATGGTGAAGCCGTAGCCGGCCAGCCTCGCGCGCTGCGCGTCGGTGAGCGAGCCGGCGGCGCGCGCGCTCATCCACACGCGCTCGTCGGAGAGCGTGATGGCGTTGCCGGCGAACGCCTGTTTCTGCGCCGGCGTCAGCCAGATCGCGCGGTCGCCGCAGGCCGTGGCGATCGCCTGTGCCGCGGCCGGGTCGCGGAAGCCGTCGGCGGCGATGATCGCGGCGCGGCCGGCGAGCAGGGCCAGCACCACGTTGGTGTGGTATTCGGCTTCGGCCAGCTCGAAACAGTAGGTCAGGCGCAAGTCGAAAGCCTGGTGCATGGCTTGCGCGCCGGCCAGGTCGCAGCGTTCGCCGAGGCCGCAATAGCCGACGCCGCGCGCGCGGTCGATGACCAGCGAGCCGGTCAGCTCGGCGACCAGGCCGTCGCAGCCGGACAGGTCGATCTCGTCGTAGCCCAGCACCTCACCGAAGAACGCGCGGATATCGGCGCGGTCGGCCTCGCGCTGGCGCACCGGATGGCGCATGCGGCCGACGATCAGCCGTCCCGGCGCGGTGGCGAACACGTTGTTGGGAAACACCGCGTCGGGTGTGGCCGGATCGCCGGGGAAGGTGATCACCGGCACGTCCGCACGCAGTGCCTGCGCCAGCGCGCCGTGCTGGGCCAGCGCCTTGAGCGGATCGACCGTCAGGCTGATGTCCATGTAGCGGTTGTCGCGCGCCGATTCCGCCGCCAGCGCGAACTCTGCCGGGGCCACCAGATAGGCGGCGCGCGCCGTGGCGGCCGCGCCGTCCCGCGGCGTGAGTGCGGCAAAGGCTTGCAGGAATTCGCTGGGTGAGGTGGTGATCAACGGAACGACTCCGTGGGTTCTGGCGGGCTGGCAGCATAGCCGCTCCCATCCACGGGCGCGCTGCGCGCTTCGTTGACGTGCCCTTGCCGCGGGCGGGGGTAGGGTCGGCTTTCCACTGGATCAGCGAGGGTGGTCGCATGGGCCAAAACGCACCCAGCGTCCTCGTCCATGAGGACGATATCGATCGACTGGAGGCATTGGTGCACCAGCTGCCTGCCAATGGCCACGTGGTGCTGTTGCTGAGCGATGGCAGCAGCTGCGACGGCGTGGTCAGCGTGCGGCCCAGCGTGCAGGTGTTCCGCGACCCGGACGGCCGCGAGGGCATCAACGCGGAGGTGCAACTGGAGCGCCCGGACGTTCCGACGTGGCACCAGCGGGTATGGCTGGATCGGATCATGCGGGTGGAGCACGTCGATTCGATCATGGCCAGCGAGAGCTGAAACGCCCTGCCGCGGTTGCGCCGTTGCTGCGGATCGTTCCAAGCTAGGCGCTGGTCCTCGCCTGGTATGCCGCCGATGAATCATGTGTTGCTCCGTTGCGCCCCGCTGGCTTTCTGCGCCGTGCTGCTCGTCGGTTGTTCGCAAACCCCGGGCACGCCCGAGCTCACCGCGCAGCAGCAGAAGGCCGCGGCCGATGCCGCCACCGCGGCGCGCAACCTCGACACCTATCGCCAGTTGCTGAAACTCAACAACGACGAGATGGTGGTGACGATGGGCAAGGACATCGTGCAGCGCTTTCCCGACAGCGCGGCGGCGAAGGAAGTGATGCAGACGCTGCCGGCGATCGAGAAGCGCTACAAGGAGAACAGCGAGAAGAACCGGCTGGCCGCGCTGTGGACCTACCAGGTCGCGCCGATGGCCGGCGGCACGCAATCGACCGCCAGCATCTACAGCGAGGGCAATGATGGCGAGCCGGTTCGGCTGGTGCTGCGCCGGCACACCAGCTGGGGCCAGAGCGCCTTCCTCTATGGCAGCAAGCCCGGCTTCGTGTGCCGCGGCAATTGCACCATCACCGGCCAGGCCGACGGCAAGCCGGTGCGGATCAAGGCGTTCAAGCCCGATGGAGGCGAACCGGCACTGATGATCCGTGACGACAAGGCCTTCATCGCGCTGCTGGAAAAGACCGGCAAGCTGCAGCTGGACGTGACGCAAGTGGAAGGCACGAAGGATCGCCGCCTGGTCTACGAAGTCGGCGGTTTCGACCCCGCCAGGTGGCAGCCTTTGCCCAAGGCGGGCAAACGCTGAGCGCCGCGCGGTACACGCCAGCGCGGGCTGGCGCGTTGTCCGTGATGTGCTTCCGTGGAGGTTCTGCCATGTCCACCGTTCGTTCCTGCCTCGTTCTTGCGCTGCTCACCGTGCTTGCCGCCTGCTCCAGCGTGCCCTTGGCGCAGCGCGAGCAGCAGCGCCAGGCGGCTTACGCCAGCGCCGCCGGTGCGCCCGTGCGCAGTTTCCATTTCTTCACCCTGTGGTCGTGGGAGCCGCTGGGCGACCACCAGGTGGTGGTGTACACACGGCCGAGCCAGGCGTGGCTGCTGGATCTCGACGGTACCTGCCAGAACCTGCAGTTCACCCAGACGATCGGCCTCACCTCCAGTTCCGGCACCGTGTACACGCGCTTCGACAAGGTGCTGACTGGCCGGTCATACATGCCGTGCATGATCACGCAGATCCGGCCGGTCGACCTCAAGCAATTGCGCGTCACGCAGGAGGCGCAGCGCAAGATCAACGCCGAGCCACGCGAAGCGCCGGCGGCGGCCGATCACTGAGAGACTCTCTCAGCGCACGATCGTCACCGGCACGTGCGCACGCGCCAGCACGTTGCTCGAGACCGAGCCCAGCAGCCAGCGCGCCAGCGCGCCGCGCTCGGTGTGGCCGATCACGATATGGTCCACGCCGTGCTCGTCGACCTGGCTGAGCAGCACGTCGCCGGGGCTGCCGTGGGTGAGTTCGATGTCCACCAGCTCGGCCGCGTCCGGCACGATCGTGGTCAGTTCGGCCAGCAGCTCCTGCGCGCGCTGGGTGCCGGAGTCGGCCATCATCAGCGCGCAGGCATCGGCGCCGCCCTCGCTGACCTGCAGCACCCACACCACGCGCACGCGCCCGCCGGTGCAGCGGGCCAGTTCGACCGCGAACTGGAACGCCCGCCGTGACGCATCCGAGCCGTCGTAACCCACCAGGGAGTACTTGATCATCTCGATCTCCTTGCGCTGCGACGGGTCACCCGCCGATGCCGGCCCTGCCACCCTACGGCGTCCGCGCGCCGCGAGGCAACCAGTGTGCAAAGCGTCCTTGCAGATGAACGGCGGTTCATCGTCCTGCACGTGACTGTCACGCAGCGGTGCACACGATTTGCCTGCCCTTGCCGCACGGCAACGGGTGAGCGGCCATCGTGTCCAGGGGCCGGCGCCGCCTTTCCTTCCCCCGCATCACGAGGAGCAAAGCCCATGATCAAGTCCACTTGTGGAATGACTGCCCTGGTGCTGGCCTGCGCCGGCGCGATGACCGCGCTGCCGGTCGGCAACGTCCATGCCGCCGATGCCAGCGTGAAATGCGACATGGTCTACAACCTGTCTGGCTGGTCGCTGCTGTACAAGCGTGCCGAAGGCACCGGCAGCATCACCTGCGACAACGGTCAGCGCGCGAACGTCAAGATCGCCGTGGTCGGCGGCGGCCTCACCGCCGGCAGGTACCGCATCAACGACGGCAAGGGCGAGATCAGCAACGTGCACGGCATCGCCGACGTCTTCGGCGATTACGCCCAGGCCGGCGCCGAGGCCGGCGTGGTGAAGAGCTCGCAGGCGCAGGTGCTGACCAAGGGCACCGTCTCGCTGGCGCTGGCCGGTACGGGCGAGGGTGTCAACCTGGGCATCTCGGTGGGCAGGTTCACCATCAGTCGCCCGTGATCGTTTCCAGAGCGCAGGCTGCGAGGGCGTCCACCGGGCGCCTTCGCCTTTTCAGCGGCGCTACACTGCACGGGTCGCCCCGCTTTCCCCCGTGGAGAAACTGCCATGTACCGCCTCGCCCGCCTCGTCATCCTGGCGCTGTTGTGTGCCTTCATGGCGCCGGCGTTCGCCGCCAGCCCGCAGGTCGGTCAGACCGCCCCGGCATTCCGCCTGCAGGACCAGGCCGGCCACTGGCGCAGTCCGGCCGACTACCATGGCCACTGGCTGGTGCTGTATTTCTATCCGAAGGATTTCACTCCCGGCTGCACCACCGAGGTGTGCACCTTCCGCGATGACATCGCCAAGCTGCGCCAGGCCGGCGCCGATGTGGTGGGTGTGAGCCTGGACGACGTCAAGTCCCACGCCGAGTTCGCCGAGAAGTATCACGTGCCGTTTCCGCTGTTGTCCGACGCCGACCGCACGGTCGCCACCGCCTACGGCGTGCTCACCTCGCGCATGGGCATGCACTACGCCAAGCGCACCACCTTCCTGATCGACCCGCAGGGCCGCATCGCCAAGGTCTACACCGACGTCGATCCGGAGAAGAACTCCGCCCAGGTGCTGGCCGACCTGGATACCTTCAAGGCGGCGCCCTGATGCCGCTGGCGATGCGTGTGGAGCCGCTGCCGCGCGGTCGCCGGTTCATGTTGTGGCGCGTGCTGGTGTGGTTGCTGCTGTTGCTGGCGGCGTTCGGTTGCGTGCAGTACCTCAACCATGCGCAACTGCTGTGGAGCCAGCGCCACGCCTACGCGGCGGACGCTGCCGCCCTGCACACGCTGTATCGCCTGCTGGCCTGGGATATCGCCTATCTGCTGGCCGCGTTCGCGCTGATCGTGCTGAGCGCCGGCTGCATCCTGCGCCAAGCCTGGGCACGCCCGGCCATGCGCGTGGCCGCCGCGGTGCTGGCGTTGTGGATGCTGGCCAGCGGCGGCGCGATGCTGGCGCAATGGCCGCAACTGCTGCAGGCCAGCCGCGACGCGCTGGGCCAGCTGCACGACCAGGCTGCCCTGCACCAGGCCGTGCTGCACGCGCGCCGCAGCTATCTGCTGGCGCTGGTGCTGAAAGGTCTCGCCGTGCCGCTGCTGCTGTGGCTGAGCTGGCGGCTGGGCACGGCGGCGGTGCGCGCGCAGTTTCATGCGCGGCGCTAGACTCGGGCACGGTTTGGTACCAGCGGGAAGGGCGATGAAGCGTATTTCGCTGGCTTGGTGTTGTGCGTTGCTGTCGGGTGTGGCCATGGCCGCATCGGCTGGAGATCGCCCCGAGGTGGAGGCCAGCTTGCTGGTCACCGGTTCGGTGGAGATCGCGCCTAGCGGCAAGGTGGAGCAGTACAAACTGGATCAGCCGTCCAAGCTGCCGCCTGGCGTGGTCAAGCTCATTGATCAATCGGTCCCCGGGTGGCAGTTCGAGCTTGCCGAAACGGGTACGGCCCCGGCGGCAGAGGTCAGGGCAAAGATGAGCCTGCGCATGGTCGCCAGCCATCTGGCGAAGAACCGGTACCGGGTTCGCATTGCCGCTGCCGGGTTCGATACGCCGGCGTCGCCGGGTGGTACCAGCGGGGAAACCCTCACTGCCGAGCGGCAGCCGCTGCCCGATTATCCGCAGCGCCTTGCCAGGGCACACGTAAGCGGCACGGTCTATGTGTTGCTTCAGGTGAACCGCCAGGGAAAGGTGGAGAAGGCTGCTGCCGAGCAGGTCGATCTGGCCATTTATGGCGACGGCTACAGCATGAAGTTGTGGCGCACCGAACTCGCCGATGCTGCCATTCGCGGTGTACGGCAGTGGGCGTTCAATCTTCCGACCATCGGTCCCGAGGCTGCCAAGTCTTCATGGCTGGCGCGGGTGCCCATCCAGTTCAATGTGCTTCCTGGCGGCTCCATGCGACCGTCGGAGGATTACGGTGAATGGCATGCCTATGTGCCGGGACCGCGCAACGTTCCCGCGTGGGCCGAGGAAGCTGGCGAGGCGGGCGATCCCAGTGCGGTAACGGCGGGCAGCCTTGCCGAAGTCGGCCATGGGCTGCGCTTGACGACGCCGCTGGCGGGGCCGTGATCGAGCACCAACGCCGGTGCGAGGCCGTTGCTCTTGACGTTTGGCTGACGTGAGGTTCGCAGTACCTATCCATGACAGAGAGACACATCGCATGAAGTACGGACTGCTGGGTTTGTTGGGCATGATGCTGGCGGGAGTCGCGCTGGCGGCGGGGCCGCGTGCGGCAAGCAAGCAGATGCAGGCAAGCATGCTCGTCACCGGCTCGATCACGGTGGCCGCAGATGGCAGCGTGAAGAACTATCTCGTGGACCAGTCGGAACAACTGCCGCGGGAGGTGGTGAACCTGATCGCCCGCAACGTGCCGCTGTGGCGGTTCGAGCCGGTCGTGCGTGAAGGCAAGCCGGTGGTTGCCCAGGCGGCGATGAATCTGCGTGTGGTGGCGAAGCCGCTCGGCAACGACGAATTTGCCTTGAGCGTTGCCGGTACCAATTTCGGCCGGCCGTCATCCGGCGCGGCCGCCGACAGCCCGCCGATCAGCTACAAGCAGCGGCCCGCTTCCGCCTACCCGGCACTGGCTCTCGATGCACGCGCCTGGGGTACGGTTTACCTGTTGCTGGCGGTCGACCACGAGGGGCGGGTGCAGCATGTCGACGCCGAACAGGTCAATCTGGGTGTCGTCGGTGGTGACCGCGAGATGGGACGGTGGCGCCAGGCGTTCGCGCGGGCCGCGGTGAGTGCGGCGCGGGACTGGACATTCAACGTGCCAGCGCAGGCGAGTGACGCCACGTCGCCCTACTGGCTGGTCCGGGTCCCGGTCGCGTTCACTATCGAGTCGCGATCAGCATCGCGGTACGGCATGTGGCATCGCTATCTTCCGGGGCCGCGCGTCACGCCGGCGTGGGCAGGCAAGCTCGATATCGGGGACAGCGCCGACACGGTGGGTGACGGCAGTATTTCCGCGGTGGGCGAAGGTCTGCGGCGAGCCAGGGCGCTTGAAGGCGCCTGATCGGCGCGGTGTTCCGTTCAGCACGGGTTGGCGGGTGGCTCGGTATCCATGCAGGTTGTCGTCTCAGGAAGATTGCTGATGCGCATCTTGTTTTCAGCAGTGATCGCCGCTGCCTTGCTGGCGGCGGTGCCGGTGCAGGCGCAGGACCTTGCCGCGACTTGCCACGCCAGCAGCAGCTATGACGTGACCCTGCAGCTGCAGGACGTGCTGTTCGACCGCCCGGCGCCGGCCCCGGCGCGGGTGGAGCTGCACGACGGCAGCCTGCGCACGGATGGCGTGGCGGTGGCGCTGACGCCGCCGCAGCAGGATCGGCTGAGCGTGTTCGAGCGCGATCTGCGGGCGCTGGCGCCACGGGTGCGCCAGGTGGCGCAGAACGGGGTGGACATGGCGGCGCAGGCGTTACGCGAGGAGATCGCCGGGTTGGGTCTGGCGGCGGCGACGCGGGTCGAGTTCGACCGCCGGCTGGCTACACACGCGAGCGAGTTGAAGCAGCGCATCGCGCGCAGCCAGAGCACGCACGACTGGCAGGGCGACCTGATCCAGCAGTATGCCAACCAGGTCAGCGCCGACCTGATGCCGCTGGTCGCCGGCGACCTCGGCCAGCAGGCGATCAACGCGGCGCTGGCCGGCGACATGCAGACCGCCGCGGATTTGCGCGACCGTGCCGGTTCACTGGTCACTACCCTGCAGCCGCGGTTGCAGCAACGCATGCAGGCGCTGCGCCCGCAGATCGAAGCGCTGTGCCCTTCGATCCAGCGCCTGGCACGATTGCAGCAAGGCTTGCGCGACGCGCACGGGCAGCCGTTGAATCTGCTGCACGTGGATGCGGGCTCCGGTGCATCGGGGGCGGCGCCGTCGGATTGAATCGCCGACCCGGCTTGCCCGTCGCCTGCCGCCACGTGAAGATGGACGTTCTTCATCGCGGGTTTCGATCGAGGTGCGCATGGCCGTGCAGCCGCAGGATGTTCTCGATTTCTGGTTCGATCCGGCGCACGCCGCAAACTGGTTCGCGAAGGATGCCGCGTTCGACGGGCAGATCCGTCGACGCTTTGCCGCCGCAGCCGGCGACGCCGCGCAGGGGCGCCTCGACGCGTGGGCCGACAACCCGGCCGGCTGGCTGGCGCTGCTGATCCTGCTCGACCAGTTTCCGCGCAACCTCCATCGCGGCGAGGCGCAAGCCTGGGCGGCCGACGTCAAGGCGCAGCGCGTCGCGTTGTCGGGCTTGGCCGACGGCTTCGATCAGGCGCTGCCGCCGCTGCAGCGGGTCTTCGCCTACCTGCCGCTCGAACATGCCGAAAACATGCGCTTGCAGCAGCGATCGGTGGCATTGTTCGAGGCGCTGTATGCGCAGGCGCCCGCCGCGGAGCGGCCCCGATTCGCCGAGTTTGCGGATTATGCTCGGCGCCATCGCGATGTGATTGCGCGCTTCGGCCGCTTCCCGCATCGCAACGCCGTGCTGGGCCGCGACAGCACGGCGGCGGAACGGGAGTATCTGGCGCAACCCGGCGCCGGCTTCTGACCGATCCGCGCGAAGGCGTCCAATCAGCACCGACCAGGGAGCAGGTCATGCGCAGAATGCTTGTCGTTGTCCTCTCGATTGTCCTCGGCAACGCCGCGCAGGCGTCCAGCACCTTGCGCGTCGGCAGCCAGGTGCTGGTGGCCGGCGACAGCCAGGAGCGGGTGGTCGAGCTGCTGGGCAAGCCCTCCTCGAAAGTGCATCCGCGTCGCGCGCGACACTCGCGCCGGCGCGTGCAGGTGCTGGAGCGCACCGACGGCGGCGAGCGCTGGCGCTATCGGCGCGAGGGACACATCACCGTGGTCACGATCGTGGATGGCCGCGTGGTCGACATCGACGACCGCAAACTCTGACGTGGGAGATCGCAAGCGTATCCGTGATGGCCGATTTGCTAGGCTGTCGCGGTCTTGCCGCAACGAGTCGATGCCATGCACGATTTTCTGGAGCAATTGCTGGGCAGCACGCTGTCCGAGGGCGTCATCCAGGCCGGGCTGAACCTGCTGGTGGCGTTGCTGATCCTGCTGGTCGGGATCTGGCTGGCGGCGCGGCTGGCCAACTTCAGCCAGCGCGCGCTGCAGCGCGCCGCGGTCGACGTCACCCTGGCCGGGTTCCTGCGCAACCTGATCTACGGCGTGCTGGTGGCGGTGTTGATCGTGATGGCGCTGACCAAGGCCGGCGTGCCCTCGGCACCGCTGGTGGCGGCGCTCGGCGCCGGCGGACTGGCGATCGGCCTGGCCCTGCAGGGCTCGCTGAGCAATTTGGCCTGGGGCGTGCTGCTGGTGGTGTTCCGGCCGTTCCGCGTGGGCGATTACGTCAGCGCCGGCGGCACCGAAGGCACGGTGCAGAGCATCAACCTGATGCACACCCTGCTGGTGCTGCCGGACAACCGCGAAGCCACCTTGCCGAACGCGAAGATCGGCAGCGACGTCATCGTCAACTTCAACCGGCGTGGCACGCGGCGTTTCGAGCTCAAGCTGGGCATCGGCCATCGCGGCGACACCGACCAGGTGATGGCAGGGATCGTGCGCCTGCTCGAAGCGGACGCGCGCGTGCTGAAGGACCCTGCGCCGGGCGTGTGGATCGAGAGCCTGGCCGGCCAGACGGTCAACCTGCTGGTGCGCGGCTGGACTTCAAGCGCCGACGGCTGGACCACGCAAACCGATCTGCTGCGCGCGATCAAGCGGCAGATCGACGCCGGTCAGATCAGCATCCCGACCGCGCCGCTGGACGTCCGGCTGGTAGGCGATGCGGCGGCGTCCGTGCGGGACTGAACTCCGTCGCTAGCGCACCGTCACCGCCCGCCGGTTGTCGTTGGAGACCTTGTCGATCAGTTTGTTGTACGGGTCGATGCCGGCCAGCGCGGGCTTGCCGTCCACGATGACGGTGACGGTGCTGTCGCCGTCACCGACCATCCGCTTCTCCAGGTACAGCGGCTTGCCTTCCGCGCCGGTGCCCGCGGGCGCAGCGAACACGCCGACCTCGATCGGGAAGTCGATCTTGCCGGGGGTTTCCTTGCCCTTGCCGTCGACGTGGATCTTGCCGGCATGCAGCTTCATGGTCACCTCGTACTTGCCGTCGGGCCGTTTCTTCGCGGTGGCGTCGGTCATGCGGTTGTCGAACAGGGTGATCTTCCAGAAGAAGTCATCCAGCATCGGCTGCCACGTCGGGCCGAGGTACTTGCCCAGTGCGTCGACGAAGATCTTCGAGGTCACGTAAGGCGGCTGCTGGAAGCCGTAGTCGACGAGGAACTGCTTGAGGAAGGCATCGAGCTTGTCCTCGCCCACGTAATCCTGCAGCGCATAGAAGATCAGCGAACCCTTGCGGTAGTGGATGTAGGGCTGGTTCTCCACCTTGGCCAGCGGCTCCTCGGCGACCTTCTCCGTGGCGCGACCGGTGAGGTACATGTCCAGCTCGTACTTGAGGAACTTGCGCATGTGATCAGCGCCGTACTTGTGCTTGAGCACCATCAGCGAGCTGTACTGCGACAGCGATTCGCTGAGCATGGTCGAGCCCTGCATGTCGGCGCCGATCACCCGGTGCGCCCACCACTGGTGCGCGATCTCGTGCGCGGTGACGTCATAGACGTAGTCGATGCGGCTCGTGTCGCGCAGGTCGGCGATGAAGCCGATGGATTCGGAGAACGGAATGGTGTTGGCGAAACTCTGCGCGAACGCCATATAGCCCGGGAACTCCAGGATGCGCAGCTGCTTGAACTGGTACGGCGTGTAGTGGCTGTCGTAGTAGGCGAGCGAATCGCGCGCGCTCTCCAGCATGCGGTCCACGTTGAAGGCATGCGCGGGGTCGTGGTAGACCGACACCTTCACCCCGCCGACCTCTTCGCTCTTCACCGCATAGCGCGCCGAGAGGTAGGCGAAGAAGTTCAGCATCGGCTGCTGCATCACGTAGTGGAAGTAGCGGCGGTCGCCCTGCACCCACTCCTTCTGCAGCGTGCCCGGCGCCAGCGCGATCTGGTCGGCGGCGGTCGACACGGTGGTGTCGAAGCTGATCCAGTCGGCGTCGTGGCTGATGTAGGTATTGGCGCGTGCAGCCTGGTCGCCCAGCGGCGGCATGCGCGGCACGTCGAGCTTGAGGCCATACTTCCTGCGGTCGTTGCGGTCGGTGAGCTGGAACCGGGCCTGGTAGCCGAACTGGGGCAGCTTCTGGTTGTTGAAGAAGGTGCCGTTGTGCACCAGGAAGGTTTCGCCCGTGTCGTTGGTGAAGCCCCGGGGTGCGTAGTCGAGGGTGAAATCGAAGGGCATCGACGCACCCGGCGCCAGCGGCGTCTTGAGCCGGTAGATGGTCACGTTCAGGCGCTTGTCCTGCTTCACCGTGTCGTGTGGCGCGAAGTCCAGCGTCGTGGGCGCGAAGCCGTCGGCATGGTTCACGAACAGCTCAGTCACCGGCACGGCGAGCTTGTTGGTGAGGGTGTAGTGCCCGCGGATGAGCAGCTTGCGCTGATAGGGGTAGATGTCGACGTCGGCCTTGACGGCCGTGATGCGCGGCTGCGGCACGCTGGCGTAGTCCGCGTAGCGCTTTTCGTAGTCGGCCTGTTCGCGCTTCTGCTCCGTGCTGCTGGTGTAGGTGTTGAGCACGTGGGTGTTGTAGTAGATGAAGCCGCCCAGCCCGGCAAAGCCGAGCAGCGACAACGTCAGCACCGCGGCCAGCGCCGGGTTCGCCCGCATGCGCGCCTCGCGCAGGCGGCCGCGCCAGTCGGCGCCGGTGCCGCGCACCCACAGCAGCGCGGCGAGCACCAGCAGGGCCAGCGCCAGGCAACCCCAATACGCGTTGAACCACAGCGCGCCGACGATGAAATGGCCGAAGCCGTTCATGTCCGAGTACGGCACCCCGGGCGCGCCGCCGTAGTTGTAGAGGTTATCTTCCCAATGCAGCAGGCTGAACGCCAGTGTGCTGACCAGCCACAGGATGCTGAGCAGGTACGCGGCGAACTTGTGGTTGCACACCACCTGCAGGAACAGCGCCAGCGCCGCCACCAGCACGAACGGAATCGCGTACAACCCCAGCATGCGCAGATACAACCACGGTTCGACATGCGTGTAGCCGTGGGCGAGCTGCCAGCCCATGCCGACCAGGGCACCGGCCAGGAGCATCAGCACGATCACCGCGAGCAGCGCGCCGAGCTTCGCCAGCATCGCCACCCAGTCGGGCGCGGGAAAGGCGTCGCTTACCCCGGCCATGCCGTGCGTGCGTTCGCGCCACACCAGTTCGCCGGCGTAGAAGATCACCACGATCATCAGTGACAGGCTGAAACTGCCGTTGATGGTGGCCAGCACCTGGTGGGTGACCGGCCATACCGGCGTGCCGTAGACCAGGCCGGCCGTCGACAGCGAGACGAACATCACCGCCAGCGCCAGCAGCAGCAACACCAGGAAGGCCGCGCCGCGCAGCACGCCCAGCGTGTCGAACACGAACTGCGCGCGCAGCTGCGCGAGCCGGGCGCGGCGGTCGTTGCCGATGGAGACCTTCGGCAACGCCAGCGCGCCGCTGCCGGCCTGCGGTCGCAGCATCGGCGGCTCGGCGCGCTTCTTGCGCCGGGGCAGCTTCAGGCCTTCGCGATCGGTGCGGAACAGCACGAACGCGATCACCAGCAACAACGCCGACACCGCCAGCCACAGCAGGCGGTTGAACAGCAGCACGCCGTCCAGCGCGGGCAGCAGGTGGTTGGTCTGCTCGGACGTCCAGTAGCGGGTGACCAGGCCCACGGTGCGTCCGCCGAAGGGGTCGAGCATCGCCGCGAGCCAGCGGTTGTCGAGGTCGCGGCTGAGCGCGCCGGCGATGCCTTGCAGCACGAAGTAGGCAATCACGCCGATGTAGCTGGCCAGCAGCGAGCGCGTGACGGTGGCAAGCAGGAACAGCAGCGCGGCGATGAACAGCAGATTGGGCAGCACCAGCACGCCGAAGCCCCAGGCGTAGCCGCGCCAGTCGGTCACGCCCATGCGCGCGGCGTCCACCCAAGGCATCGCGCCGCCCAGTGCAATGGCCAGCGCGCAGGCGACGAGGATCGCCACCAGCACCAGGTAACCGGCCAGGAAGCGACCGCCGAGGAACGCCTTGCGGCTCATCGGCGTGGCGAACAGCAGCTCCGCCGTGTTCTGCTCGAAATCGCGCGTTGCGGCGGCGGCGATGAACACCACCACCAGCAGGATGCTGAATACCGTCATCACGTCCAGCAGGCGCGCGATCACCAGCGGCGCATTGCGCGTCACGTTGCCGGTGGCGCCGGCCACCACGATGCCATCGGTGCTGGCCAGCGCGAAGGCGATGCCCACGGCGGCGGCGAGGATGACCCAGAACAGCGGCGCCCGGAGCTGCTGGCGCCATTCGAAGCGGAGGATTTCGAGCAACATGGTGTCCTTCCCGATGGGCGACGTCAGGCGGCGCGCGCGGTGGCCTGCGCGCGCAGGCGGCCGAAGTAGACGTCTTCCAGGTCCGGCGCCACCGGTTCGAAGCCCGCTTCGGGCCGCTCGTCGGCGAGCACGTGCAGCAGGGTGCGCCCTGCGGCGAGGCGGGTGGAGAGGATGTTCATGCGCGCGCGGTAGCCGTCCAGTTCGGCCTTGTCGATGCTGCGCCGCCAGACCCGGCCCTCCAGCGCACGGATCGCCTCGTACGGCTCGCCGGTCAGCAGCACCTGGCCCTGGCCGATGATCGCCATGCGCGAGCACAGGTCGGTGACGTCCTCCACGATGTGGGTGGACAGGATCACCACCATCCGCTCGCCCAGCTCGGCGAGCAGGTTGAGGAAGCGGTTGCGTTCTTCCGGATCGAGGCCGGCGGTGGGCTCGTCGACGATGATCAGGCGCGGTTCGCCGATCAGCGCCTGGGCAATGCCGAAGCGTTGGCGCATGCCGCCGGAGTAGGTGCCGAGCTTGCGCTTGCGCACGTCCCACAGATTGACCTGGCGCAGCAGCGCCTCGACCAGTTCGCGCCGCTCGGATTTCACGGTGACGCCCTTGAGCACGGCGAAGTGCTCCAGCATGGCCTCGGCCGAGACTTTCGGATACACGCCGAACTCCTGCGGCAGATAGCCAAGCAGGCGGCGGGTGGCCTGCTTGTCGGCGAGCAGGTCCATGCCGTCCAGCGTGATGGTGCCTTCGTCCGGGTCCTGCAGCGTGGCGATGGTGCGCATCAGCGAGGACTTGCCCGCGCCGTTGGGACCGAGCAGGCCGAACATGCCGGCCGGGATGTCCAGCGACACGCCGCGCAGCGCCCGGACGCCATTGGCGTAGGTCTTGGAAAGGTCACGCAGGATCAGCATCGAGAAGGTTCCTGTGCCGCGTGCTGCGGCTTGTCATGGCATCAGGGTAGGGCACGCTCGCGACGACCGCGCCCGCTCAAGGTAATGCATACGCCTGCGAATGGAAGGTGCCGTTGGTATGGCCCGGCATGGCGCCGCCCGGGCGCACCGCGCGCGCCTTGGTTATGATTGACGTCTTGACCGGCGCTGCGCCATCCCCGAGTGCCGCGCCGAAGCCTTGCAGGAGTCATTATGGCCGACCTCAAAGAAGCCCGCGTCCCCGATATCGGCCACGACGGCGTGCCCGTCATCGAAGTGCTGGTCAAGGCCGGCGACAAGGTCACGAAGGACCAGAGCCTGGTCACGCTGGAGTCGGACAAGGCCACGATGGAAGTGCCCGCGCCGTTCGCCGGCACCATCCGCGAGATGAAGCTCAAGGTGGGCGACGAGGTTTCCGAAGGCGCGGTGATCGCCCTTGTGGAAACCGACGGCACAGCCGTCTCCGCGTCCCCCTCTCCCGTTCCGGGAGACGACCGCAAGGATGCGGGAGGTAGAGCAATGCAGGGAGCAATTGCCGAGGGCAGGGGTGAGGGTGCGCCCGAAGCGGTGAAGCCGCCAGCTCCTGTCTCCGCTCCCGCCGCGCCAAAACCCGCCCCCGCCCCGGCTGCCGAGCCGGGCCACACGCCCGAGGGCGACGTTCCGCACCCGCGCCCGCCGCTCGACGCCTCGGTGGTGATGCCGGATGACGCCCCGTACGCCACCCCGGCCGTCCGCGCCTTCGCGCGCGAGCTGGGTGTGGACATCCGCCAGGTCAAGGGCAGTGGCCGCGGCGGCCGCATCCAGCGCGACGATGTCAGCGGCTACGTCAAACACGCGCTCGCTTCTGGCGCGCGTCCGTCGGCCGGCGCCGCCGCCTCGGTCGGCGGCCTGAACCTGCTGCCGTGGCCGAAGGTCGATTTCGCCAAGTTCGGCGAGATCGAGGAGAAGCCGCTCACCCGCATCCAGAAGATTTCCGGCGCGAACCTGGCGCGCAACTGGGCGATGATTCCGCACGTCACCCAGCACGAGGACGCCGACATCACCGAGATGGAGGCGTTCCGCAAGCAGCTCGGCGCCGAGAACAAAGACCTCAAGATCAGCCCGCTGGTGTTCCAGATCAAGGCGGTGGTGGCGGCGCTGAAGGCGTTCCCGCAGTTCAACGCCGCGCTCGACGAATCCGGCGAGAAGCTGATCCTGAAGAAGTATTTCCACATCGGCATCGCGGTGGACACGCCCGACGGGCTGGTGGTGCCGGTGATCCGCGACTGCGACAAGAAGGGCCTGCTCGACCTGGCGCGCGACCTGGCCGAGATCTCCAAGAAGGCGCGCGAGAAGAAGCTCGGCCCGGCCGAGATGTCCGGTGGCTGCTTCTCGATCAGCTCGCTCGGCGGCATCGGCGGCACCTACTTCACGCCGATCGTCAACGCGCCGGAAGTGGCCATCCTCGGTGTTTCCAAGTCGGTGACCAGGCCGGTGTGGAACGGCGAGAAGTTCAAGCCGCGGCTGATCCTTCCGCTTTCCCTGTCCTACGACCACCGCGTCATCGACGGTGCCCTGGCGGCGCGCTTCGCCTCGTTCCTGGCCGGTCAGCTGGGGGACATCCGCCGGCTGCTGCTGTAACGGCTCCCCGGTGGCGCCGGTGCAGGCCCTGATGGATCTCCCGCTGGCATCGCCGGCGTGGCTGGTGCTGCCGATGGCGCAGTGGCTCGACAGCAGCCTGCTGCGCAGCGGCGGCTTCAACCTGACGGTGGGTTCGCTCGCCGTTGCCGTCCTGCTGTTCGTGCTGTGCGTGCTGCTGTCGGTGTTGCTGCGCCGGCTGTTGCGGCGTTACGCGCGGCGCTACGAAAGCGTCAATCCCTCCTCGGTGTACGTAGTGGGGCGGCTGTTGCATTACCTGTTGCTGCTCATCGGCGTGCTGCTGGCATTGAACGCCACCGGCATCCCGATGGCGCGGTTCACCGTGTTCGCCGGGGCGCTGGGTGTCGGCCTGGGTTTCGGCCTGCAGGCGATCTTCAACAACTTCGTCTGCGGCGTGGTGCTGCTGTTCGACCGCAGCCTCAAGGTCGGCGATTTCGTCGACCTCGCCTCCGGCGTGCACGGCCGCGTGCGCGACATCGGCATCCGCGCCACCCGCATCACCACCAACGACGACATCGACATCGTGGTGCCGAACTCCGAGTTCGTGAATGGCCGCGTGGTGAACTGGACCGTGCGCGAAGGCTTTCGTCGCCTGAAAGTGCCGTTCCACGTGGCCTATGCCAGCGACAAGGACGCGGTGAAGCAGGCCGCACTGGAAGCGTCGCGCGCGGTGGATTTCACCCTGACCCAGGAAGGCGACAAGGCGCCGCAGGTGCGCCTGGTGGCCTTCGGCGAATGGGCGATGGAGTTCGAACTGGTGGTGTGGCTCAACGCCGACGCCACCCGCCGCCCCGGCGCCGCCACCGCCGCGTACAACTGGGCCTTGCACAACGCGCTGCTGGCGCATGGCATCCGCATCCCGCTGCCGCAACGTGATGTGCGGCTGTTCCAATCCGTGTCCGATACCGCTGTCCCCTGATCCGCAGCCGGCGCCCGCGCGCCGGCTGCCCGCAACCGCGAGGAAAAACCCATGGCCAACACCATCGAAATCAAGGTTCCCGACATCGGCGGCCACGACAACGTGCCGGTGATCGAGGTGCTGGTGAAGGCCGGCGACACGGTCGCGAAGGACCAGAGCCTGGTCACGCTGGAATCGGACAAGGCGACCATGGAGATTCCTTCCAGCGCTGCCGGCGTGATCCGGGAGCTGAAGCTCAAGGTGGGTGATGAAGTGTCCGAGGGCGCGGTGATTGCCGTGCTGGAGGTGGCTGGCGCTTCGCTCCCCTCTCCCCCCGGCGACCGTCAGGAAGTCCCCTCGCGGGAGAGAGGGGCTGGGGGTGAGGGTGCGGGCGAAGCGAAGTCTTCGGCTCCGGCCGAACCCTCACCCGCCCCTTCGGGGCACCCTCTCCCAGGGGGAGAGGGGAAGGCGCCGCAAGCTGCGGGTGGGACCGGCCGCAAGGCCGACATCGAATGCAAGCTGGTCGTGCTCGGCTCCGGCCCCGGTGGCTACAGCGCCGCGTTCCGCGCTGCCGACCTCGGCGTCGACACCGTGCTGGTCGAGCGCTACGGCACGCTCGGCGGCGTCTGCCTCAACGTGGGCTGCATCCCGTCCAAGGCGCTGCTGCACGCGGCGGCGGTGATCGACGAAGCCGAGGCGATGGCCGCGCATGGCGTCAGTTTCGGCGCGCCGAAGATCGACATCGACAAGCTGCGCGGCTTCAAGAACAAAGTGGTCGGCCAGCTCACCGGCGGTCTTGCCGGCATGGCCAAGGCGCGCAAGGTGCGCACGCTGACCGGCACCGGCATGTTCGTGTCGCCGCACGAAATGGAAGTCCAGACGGCCGAAGGCACGAAGCTGCTGCGCTTCGAGCACGCGATCATCGCCGCCGGTTCGCAGTCGGTGAAGCTGCCGGCCTTCCCGTGGGACGACGAGCGCGTGATGGATTCCACCGGCGCGCTGGAACTGAAGGACGTGCCGAAGAACCTGCTGGTGGTCGGCGGCGGCATCATCGGCCTGGAGATGGCCACGGTGTATGCCGCGCTGGGCAGCGCGGTGACCGTGGTCGAGTTCATGGATCAGCTGATCCCCGGCGCCGACGCCGACCTGATCAAGCCGCTGGCCAAGCGTCTGGGCGGCCAGCTCAAGGGCGTGCACCTGAAGACCCGGGTGGTCACCGCCAAGGCGACGAAGAAGGGCATCGAGGTCGGCTACGAGGGCGACAGCATTCCCGAGACCACGCTGTTCGACCGCGTGCTGGTCGCGGTGGGTCGCGCGCCGAACGGCAACAAGATCGGCGCGGACAAGGCCGGCGTGGCGGTGACCGAGCGCGGCTTCATCAACGTCGACACGCAGATGCGCACCAACGTGCCGCACATCCACGCCATCGGCGACATCGTTGGCCAGCCGATGCTGGCGCACAAGGCCACCCACGAGGCGCACGTCGCCGCCGAGGCGGTGGCCGGGCTGAAGAGCCACTTCGACGCGCGGGTGATCCCTTCGGTGGCGTTCACCAACCCCGAAGTCGCATGGGTCGGCGTGAGCGAGCGCGAGGCAAAGGAGAAGGGCCTCAAGGTCGGCGTCGGCAAGTTCCCGTGGGCGGCCTCGGGCCGCGCCATCGGCATCGACCGCACCGAGGGCTTCACCAAACTGATCTTCGACGAGGAGACCCACCGCATCGTGGGCGGCGGCATCGTCGGCGTGAACGCGGGCGACCTGATCTCCGAGCTGGCGCTGGCGATCGAGATGGGCGCCGAGGCGGCCGACATCGCGCTGACCATCCACCCGCACCCGACCCTGGGCGAGTCGGTCGGCATGGCGGCGGAGGTCTACGAAGGCACCATCACCGACCTGTACGTGCCGAAGAAGAAATAAGCGCGTCATCCCTTGCCGTTTCCGTCATCGCCCCGCAAACCGCCTGACCACTGAATCCTTTCCACGGTAACGAATTTCATGAAGCTCTCGGTTCCGTTCGTGCAGTTGCCCGTCCAGTTCGACCACGGCCGCCTGCTCGAGGAAATACGCGCACTGGATCCGTCGAGCTGGATGGAGCACCCGCAGAAATTTCCCGGCAATTTCGCGTTGCCACTGATCTCCGTGGACGGCGACCCGCTCAGCGACGCGATTGCCGGCCCGATGCGGCCGACCCCCAACCTGCAGCGTTGCCCCTACCTGACCCAGGTGCTGCATCGCATCGGCGCGGTGTGGGGACGCACCCGGCTGATGAAGCTCAGCGGCGGCGCGGAGGTGACCCCGCACGCGGACATCAGCTACTACTGGCGCCAGCGCGCCCGCGTGCATGTGCCGATCGTGACCACGCCGGGGGTGCGATTCCTGTGCGGCGACCGCGAGGTCAACATGGCCGCCGGCGAATGCTGGATCTTCGACACCTGGCGCCCGCACCGGGTGATCAATGCCGCGGATGACGAGCGCATCCACCTGGTGGCCGATACCGTCGGCAGCGAGTCGTTCTGGGACATGGTGGGCCGGGGGCGTGCACCGGGGCAGGGCGCGTTCGACGGCTGGCAGACCGAGTTCGTCCCGCCGGCATCGGACGAGGTCGCCGAGCTGGCCTACGAATCGGTCAACGTGCCGGAGGTGATGACGCCGTGGGAACTGCGTGAACACCTGATGTTCCTGCTCGGCGAGGTGCAGCCGCACCCGCAGCTGGGGGCGGTGCAGCAGACCGTGGCGCGTTTCCTCCCCGTCTGGTTCGCGTTGTGGGCGCAGTACGGCATCGACCAGGCGGGCTGGCCCCGCTACCGGGCGCTGCTCGATGGCTTCGACCAACGGCTGGGGCAGGTCGCCGCGCCGTTGCAGTTGAAGAACGGCGCGCAGTTCGTGGCGTGCGCGCGCGCGATGATCATCGACGTGGCCCTGGCCGACCGCAGCAAGAAACTCGGCGCCTATGAACCGCGGGCACCGGCCAGCGCGGAGCCGGCCAAGGCGCCGGCGTCGCGTTCCGGCAGGGACCCCGATTTCGATCGCCCGGTGTTCGTGGTGTCGTCGCCGCGATCGGGGTCGACGTTGTTGTTCGAGACGCTGGCGCAGGCGCCGGGTCTGACCACCATCGGCAGGGAAGGCCACGCGCTGATTGAAGGCATGCCGGCGCTGAATGCCGGCATGCGCGGTTTCGAGTCCAATCGCCTTGTTGCCGCCGACGCGACGCCGGCGGTCAGCGCGGAATTGCGCCAGAGGATGCTTGCCGAGTTGCGCGACCGCGAGGGCCGGCCGCCGGCGCAGCGCCCCGTGCGCGCCATGGAGAAGACCCCGAAGAACGCGTTGCGCGTGCCGTTCCTGGCGCAGGTGTTCCCCGAGGCCCATTTCGTCTACCTGTACCGCGATCCGCGCCAGACGCTGAGCAGCATGATCGAGGCGTGGCAGTCCGGAAATTTCCGCACCTATCGCGAGCTTCCCGGTTGGCAGGGGCTGCCCTGGTCGCTGCTGCTGGTGCCCGGCTGGCGCGAGTTGAATGGCCGGCCGCTGCCGGAAATCGTGGCAGCGCAGTGGGAGAGGACCACGCGCATGCTGCTGGACGACCTGGAGGCCCTGCCTGCCGAGCGCCGTCACGTGGTGCGCTTCGACGCCTTCCTCGCCGATCCGGGCGGACAGATGCGGAAGCTGTGCGGCGAACTGGGGTTGGCGTGGGACCGCACGCTCGCCAGCACGCTGCCGCTGTCACGCTACACGGTCTCTGCGCCGGATGCGGACAAGTGGCGGCGGCATGCCAGCCTCATCGAGCCGTTGCTGCCGGCCTTGCAGGACACCATCGACCGGGCCAACCGGTTCATCGAGGACCACGACATCGCTCGCGCGTGACGGGGCGGGAACATCCGCGCGGCGGCAGATCCGGCCGCCGCGGCTTTCCTCCGGTTCAGTCCGCCTTCCCCGGGGCGCGCGCCAGCCACTGCCCGAGCAGCCACGATGCGCCGAGGCAGCCGCCCAACGCCAGCAGCCAGCCGGTGGCCGGTGCGTGCGGGCCGGGCAGCAGCAGGGCGAAGGACGGAAGCCACGTGCTGCCGTAGATGACCGCTGCTGCCGCCGCCGCAACGACCAGCGTGATGCCCAGTGTCAGCGTCAGCATGGATTCGAGCGAACCATCGGCCGCCGGCCGCGGCGCCGGCGCCGCGACCCGCGCAGCCATCTGCCGCGCGAAGTCCACCGGCAACGCATCCGGCAACGGCTCGCGCAGCGCGCGGGCGACCAGGCGGTAGCGTCGGCTGCGCGCGTCGTCGCCGGTGGGGTCGAGCTGCAGGCGTTCGCGTCGCATCGCGTTTTCCTGCGCCAGCCATTCGCGCTCGCGCGCGGCGTCGTCGAAGAGCGGGATGGGGTCGTCGATGTGCCGGGTCATGCTGCAACTCCGCTTCGCGTTTCGAGCGCACCGCGCAGGCGAAGGCGCGCGCGGAACAGGTGGCTCTTGATGGTGCCGTTGGCCAGTCCGGTCATCCGGGCGATTTCCGGGATGGTGGTTTCTTCAAGGTAGTACAGGGTCAGCACGGTGCGCTGCAGGGGCGGCAGGTGCTCGATTGCCTCGTGCAGGTGCCGGCGGGTCTCCTCGTCGGCGCAGGCGGCTTCCAGGTCGAAGCCGTCGCCGACGTTTTCCACCAAGGCGTAGTCGTCGTCGCTGCCGTTGTCGACGAGGGGAATCCGCTTGTGCTCCAGGTGGCGCAGCGCGATGGTGTAGGCCACACGGCCGATCCAGGATTTCAGCGCGCTCTCGCCGCGGTACTGGTGCAGGCACTGGTGCACGCGCAGGAAGGTGTCCTGGCACAGCTCGCGCGCGTCCTCCGGGTTGCGCACCATGCGCTGGATGATGTGCCAGCACAGCCCCTGGTACTCGCGCACGAGGCGTTCGAACGCACCCGGCCGGTTGGTCAGCACGGCGTCGACCAGCGCACGGTCGGGGTTGCTGCGGATGTCATCCATGGGGCAATGGATACGCGCGGGCGGGAAACGGTTGCGGTCCAGCTTGCTGCAACCGTTGCGGGAATGCCTGTATCCAAGGTCACGAAGGTCGTTCCATCCCCTCGAACCCTCCTGGAGAGCCCCCATGGATTTTGCCGTCCTGATTCCGATTTCCCTGTTCGCATGCATTGCCTACGCCATCAAGGTCGTGGTGGACGCCAGGGTGCGCCGCCAGATGGTGGAGGCGGGCGGCTCGCAGGAACTGGTCAACTCGGTGCTGCGCGACGAGGAACTGCGCCGGCGCCATTCCTCGCTGCGCTGGGGCATCGTGCTGCTGGCGCTGGCGGTCGGCTTCGGCCTGATCCAGTGGTTCGGCTGGCAGGAGGTCACCCCCGGCCTGGTCGCCGTGCTGGCCGGCGCCACCGGCCTGGGCAACCTGGCGTTCTTCGCGATCTCGCGCAAGCTGGGCTGAAACTGGTTCAATGGCGGGCATCGCCGCATCGGCGGCATGCCCACCCGAAGAGCCGGACGCGTGAACGAGCAAATGTTGTTCAACCTGGTGGACCTGGCCGGCACGTTCGCGTTCGCGATCAGCGGCGCGACTGCGGCCCGGCGCGGCAACCTCGATCTGTTCGGCATCCTGGCGATCGCCTTCATTACCGCCTGCGGCGGCGGCATCGTGCGCGACCTGTGCATCGGCGCGATCCCGCCGGCGGGACTGTCGGACTGGCGCTACCTGCTCACCGCCGTGGTCGCCGCGCTGCTGACCATCGTGGCCTATCCGTGGGTGGAGCGGCTGACTTATCCGGTGCGCCTGTTCGATGCGATGGGGCTGGGTCTGTTCGCGGTGTATGGCGCGCACAAGGCGCTGCTCTATGGCAACAACGCCGAGGTGGCGATCCTGCTCGGCATCGTCACCGCCGTCGGCGGCGGCATGGCGCGCGACGTGCTGCTGGCGCGGGTGTCAATCGTGCTGCAGCGGGAAATCTACGCTTCGGCGGCCTTGCTCGGCGCGGCGCTGACCGTGCTGGGCGAGCACCTCGACTGGCCCGCCGTGTGGGCAACCTGGCTGCCGATCGTGGTGTGTTTCGGGCTGCGCTTCCTGTCCTTGCGCCTGCACTGGAACCTGCCGCGCTTCGGTCGCCACAAGCCGTCCTGACGCAACGCATCCCATCTCGCGCATGGCACGTACTGCCATTGGTCACCTATGCCCCGCTGGCATCGCATGTTAGCTTTCCGGGTTCGGGCGGGGAGCCCGTCATACCAGGGAACTGCTACATGACCGCAGCGAGCGTGCGCATCGAGTCCGTCACCAAGCGTTTTTCCGGCCACACCGCGGTGAACCACCTGTCCATGGAAATCCCGGCCGGCGGCATCTTCGGCCTGCTCGGGCCCAACGGTGCGGGCAAGTCCACCACGATCCGCCTGATCATGGGCATCCTGGAGCCGGACGAGGGCAGGATCGTGCTGTTCGACTCGCCGAAAAACAGCCGCGCGCTGTCGCAGCGCATTGGCTACCTGCCGGAGGAGCGCGGCCTGTACAAGAAGATGAAAGTGCTCGACCACCTGATCTTTTTGGGCGAGACCAAGGGCATCGGTCGCGCCGATGCGCGCAAGCGGGCGCAGGCCTGGCTGGAGCGGCTCGGCGTCAGCGACTGGGCGCAGAAGAAGGTCGAGGACCTGTCCAAGGGCATGCAGCAGAAGGTGCAGTTCGCCGGCGCGCTGCTGCACGAGCCCGAGCTGGTGA
>Ga0209916_1000317_pt1 | contig 85524 bp, 66 predicted proteins | sample ThiBio_1000_plan_FD_183956 | JGI IMG/M metagenome (GOLD analysis project Ga0209916, IMG submission 183956) | Wastewater bioreactor microbial communities from Cape Town, South Africa - Thiocy_solids_2 (SPAdes) | ecosystem: Engineered > Bioreactor > Thiocyanate-remediating > Anaerobic-Aerobic ... | reverse complement strand
ACGCCATACGCGGATTTCCAACCACGCGAGCTCCTGGCCGCCGGATCCGTCACGGAGATGCCGAGAACTCCACGTTTCCTCCCGTGTTGTCCAACACCGACCTACGCGCTGCGTGGATTGACCGTGCTATGGCAAGGTCAAAGTACGCAGCGCGTTCCCGGCCCCCTGATCCTGGCCCGAAATAAGCGTTTGAGGGCCGGAAAGTGTGACGTTCCCGGCATCTTCGTCACGGATCCGGCCGAGGTGTGGAAGCTCCCCGACCCGATCGTCACGGAAGTCCGACTTCCCCACGTCCCTGTGCCGGCTCTCCCACGCACCCCTCACGTCCTGGGCTCCTCATGGGGGTCACAGCCTGCCAGGACCCCCATGAGGAGCCCAGGACCCCCGCACCCGCCATCTCGGACGGCCGCCAGCGCCCCGGACCCCCGCCCCCCTTGACACCGCCGCCCCATCGTGAAAGATTTCTCGCCGTCGCATCCTGGATACAGGATTCAGGATGGCGCGAAATGGGAATCTGGAAGGGATGTTGTTTTGAGCGAAGCAGTGCAGTGGCGCAGCAGGGTGCGCCTGGTCGATGAGGTCGCGCAGGAGCTGCGGGAGCGGATCTATGCCGGGACCTACGAGGCCGGGATGCCACTTCGTCAGGAGCAGTTGGCCGAGGAACTGCAGGTGAGCCGGACCCCGTTGCGCGAGGCGCTGCGGGTGCTGGAACGGGAGGGGCTGCTGAAAAGCGAGCCCGGGCGGGGCGCGCGGGTCGTCTCCGCCGACATCAAGAAGCTGCTCGACGCCTACCAGCTGCGGGAAGTGATCGACGGGCTCGCCGCCCGGCTCGCCGCCCGCTCCGAGGACGTCGAGGCGCGGCAGGCGCTGGCGAAGATGGTCGCCGACCAGCACGCGGCGCTGGAGCCTTGGCACGCCGCCGGCTACGTGCTCAGCAACGTCGAGTTCCACGTCGCCGTGATCGAGCTGGCCGACAACGAGTACCTGGCCGGGCAGATCCCGCTGGTGCGGATGACCTCCCAGGTCTTCATGCCGGTCGGGCCGGTCGAGAAGGAGCGGGCGACGCTTGCCGTCTCCGAGCACCAGCTGGTCGCCGAGGCGATCGCCGCCGGCGAAGCCGAGGAGGCGGAGCGCCTCGCCCGCGCCCACATCACCACCACGATCAAGCGGCTCTCCGAGGGAGCGATGCCGCCGAAGAAGGGACACGCCCAATGAAGGAGCTGTTGGTCGCCAGCGATATCGGCGGCACTTTCACCGACACGGTCACCATCAGCGGCGACGGGGACGTGGGCCGCTACAAGGCTCCGTCGGTCCCCGACAACCCGGCCGCCGGCGTCCTCGCGACGCTGGAGCTGGCCGCCGAGCGCGAGGGCGTCGGGCTCGAAGAGCTGCTCGGCCGCGTCTCGCTCTTCGCCCACGGCACCACGGTGGCGACCAACGCGATGCTGGAGGGCAAGCGGGCCGCGGTCGGCCTGATCCAGACCCGCGGCTTCGGCGACACGCTGCCGATCATGCGCGGCTTCAAGTCGCTCGGGCTCGACGAGGAGGCGGTGAAGAGCTTCCGCTCGCTGGTCAAGCAGGAGCTGGTCGTGCCGAAGCAGCTGATCGGCGAGGTCAGCGAGCGGGTCGACTACCGCGGCCGCGTGGTGATGCCGCTCGACGAGGCCGACGCGATCGCGACGATCGACTCGCTGCGCGAGCAGGGCGCCGAGGTCTTCGCCGTCTCGCTGCTCTGGTCGTTCAAGAACGACGAGCACGAGCGCCGGCTCGCCGAGCTGATCGAGGAGCGCTGCCCGGGCGCCCTCTGCACGCTCTCCAGCGAGCTGCTGCCGCGGCTGGGCGAGTACCGCCGCTCGGTCGGCACGGCGCTGAACGCCAGCCTCCGGCCGACCGTCGCCCGCGCCGTGCGCAGCCTCGAGGACGAGCTGCGCGCCAAGGGCCTGCAGGTCGAGCCGCTCTTGATGCAGTCGAACGGCGGCCTCGCGCTGGCCTCGAACATCGATCGCGAGGCCGCCTCGACGGTGATGTCGGGACCGGTCGGCGGGGTCGTCGCCTGCCAGTACTTCGGCGAGATCGCCGGCCACCGCAACATCGTCGCCACCGACATGGGCGGCACCAGCTTCGAGGTCGGGCTGATCCTCGACGGCCGCGCGCACATCGCCAACACGACCTGGGTGGGGCGCGACGAGATCGCCCTGCCCTCGGTCTCGGTACGGACCGTCGGCGCCGGATCCGGGTCGATCGCCGCCGTCTCCGGCGGTCTCCTCCGAGTCGGCCCGGAGAGCGCCGGCGCCGTGCCGGGACCGGCTTGCTACGGGCGCGGCGGCGAGCGCCCGACCGTCGCCGACGCCGACCTCGTGCTCGGCTACCTGAACCCGGGGAACTTCCTCGACGGCCGGCTCACCCTCGACGTCGAGCGGGCCCGCGCCGCGATCGGCGCCGCGATCGCCGACCCGCTCGGCCTCAGCGTCGAGCAGGCGGCGGAGGGGATCCGCACGATCGTCGACTCGCGGATGGCCGACCTCGTCCGCACCGCGACGATCCAGCAGGGCTACGACCCCTCCGACTTCGTCCTCTACGCCTACGGCGGCGCCGGGCCGACCCACGCCGCCTCCTACGGGGCCGAGCTCGGGGTGCGGGAGATCGTCGTCCCGCTGACCGCCTCGGTGCACTCGGCCTTCGGCGTCGCCGCCTCCGACCACACCGTGGCGGAGGAGATCTCCGACCCGATCATGAGCCCGCCGGGCACCGAGGACTATGCCGCGGCGATCTCCGCCGACGACCTCGAGGAGCGCTTCGAGCGCCTCCGCGAGCGCGCCCTCCAGGCCCTCGCCGGCTCCGGGGTCGACGTCGCCGGGGCGCGGATCGAGCGCTTCGTCGAGATGCGCTTCCGCTTCCAGATCCACGTCCTCTCGGTGCCGGTCCCGGACGGGCCGTTCGACGCCGACAAGGTCCGTGACCTGGTCCGCCGCTTCATCGATGCCTACCAGGCGCGCTTCGGCGAAGGCTCGGCCTTCGAGGCGGCGGGGGTGGAGATGACGACCTTCCGGCTGGTCGCCTCGAGCCCGACGATCCGGCCCGAGCTGAGCCCGATCGGCGGCGGCGCGTCCTCGAACGGCGCGGGCGCCGCGAGCGCCACCCGGCGCGTCTTCCACGGCGGCGAGTGGGGCGAGGCCCTGATCCTCGCCGCCGCCGACGTCGCCCCGGGGCTCGAGGTCGAGGGCCTCGCGATCGTCGAGATGCCGGACACGACGATCGTCGTCGGCAAGGGCCAACAAGCCGTGGTCGACGACTACGGGAACTTCGTCATCAGCCAGGGCTGAGGGAGAGCGGAACGATGAGCATCACTGCGCAGCAGACGGTTGACCCGGTCACCTTCGAGGTGATCCGCCACAAGCTCTGGTCGATCAACGAGGAGGGCTCGGCGACGATGATCCACGTCTCCGGGTCCCCGGTGGTGCACGCCACCGACTACAACTTCGGCATCTACACCGCCACCGGTGAGATGGCGGTGATCGGCGTGTACCTGCTGGTCCCGATCTACACCGGCTACATGGCGATCCAGGAGTTCCTCTCCCGCTTCGAGGACATCGAAGAGGGCGACGTCTTCATCATCAACGACCCCTACGTCGCCGCCGAGCACCAGAACGACGTGCAGTTCTGCGCGCCGTTCTTCCACGACGGCAAGCTGATCTCCTGGATCGGCTGCATGGCCCACCAGGTCGACCTCGGCGGCACCGACGCCGGCAGCTGGTGCCCGACCGCGACCGAGGTCTACGCCGAGGGCCTGCGCATCCCGCCGGGGCGGATCGTGCGCAAGGGCGAGATCAACCAGGAGCTCTGGGACGTCGTCGTCGCCAACTCGCGGATGCCGTTCACGGTCTCCAACGACTTCACCGCCTTCCTGGCCGGGCTGAAGGTCGCCGGCGAGCGGCTCACCGAGCTCTGCGACCGCTATGGCGGCGAGACGGTGGCGGCGGTGATGGGCGGCGCGATCGACGCCTCCGAGCGGGGCCTGCGCGAGCTGCTCTCCGAGCTCCCCGACGGCACCTTCGAGCACACCAGCTTCCTCGACCGCCCGCGCGCCGACGGGGCCGACGGGGTCGAGCTGGTGAAGATCAACTGCAAGATGACGAAGACCGGCGACCGCCTGGTCTTCGACTACGACGGCTCCGACCCGCAGTCGCCCGCCTACGGGATGGCGACGCGGGCGGGGACGGTCGGCGCCGTCGCCACCCTGATGCTCTGCCTGTTCGGCTCCGAGCTGCCCTGGAACCACGGGCTGATGCGCCCGGTCGAGGTGGTGGCCGAGGACGGCCTCTGCGTGACCGCGGTCGAGCCGATGCCGGTCTCCGGCGGCGCCGCGGGCGCCAACTGGGTGGCGATGAACGCCGCCGCGGGGTGCATCGCGAAGATGGTCAGCTTCAGCGACCGCTACGCCGGGCTCGCCTTCGGGCCCGGCGACGGCTCCTGGCAGCTCGCCCAGTTCGGCGGCCTGAACCAGTACGGCGAGCCGTTCGCGGCGATGTACCTCGACTCGCTGCTCTTCGGCGGGCCGGCCTTCGCCGACCGCGACGGGGTCGACTCCGGCGGCGCGATGGTGATCCTCGGCGGCGGCACCCAGGACGTCGAGCAGCAGGAGGTCAACCAGCCGCTGCTCTACCTCTGGCGCCGCGAGGTCGCCGACTCGGGCGGCGCCGGGCGCCACCGCGGCGGCAACGGGATCGAGTTCGCGATGACCCCGATTGACACCGAGGAGGTGGTCGGGGTGATGGCGACGCACGGCATCGCGCTGCCGAACCGGACCGGGATCTTCGGCGGCCTGCCGGGCTCCTGCGCGCGCTTCGAGATGGTCCGCGGCGGCCAGGCGCTGGAGCGGCTCGGCGACGGCGCCGCGATCACCTCGCTGGAGGACTCCGGCGGCGCCTACCAGGTCCTGCCGAGCGTCTCCGCCGGGCTCGTCGTCAAGCACGGCGAGATCGTCAACGTCCGCATGCAGAACGGCGGCGGCTACGGCGACCCCTTGCTGCGCGAGCCGGAGCGGGTGGTGGAGGACCTGCGCGACGGCGCGGTCTCGCCGTCGGTGGCGCGGGAGATCTACGGCGTCGTCGCCGACGACGGGAAGCTCGACCGCGCCGCCACCGAGGCCGCCCGCGAGGATATCCGGGCGAACCGGCGCCGGCGGATGGCGGCGCCGACCGGCCGGCCCGCCGACGAGGAGCCGGCTCAGCTGCCGGAGGGGCGCTGGGGCGAGTCGCTGGTCCTGCGCTCCGGCGACGGCGGCGGGGTGACCGCGCACTGCGCCCACTGCGACGCCGACCTGGGGACGCCGGGCCATGACTGGCACGCCCTGGTCGGGACGATCGAGCTCGGCGCCGCCGACCTCGGGCCGTTGATCGATGTACACGAGGAGCTGGAGGCGCGGCAGTACGTCTGTCCACACTGCGTCGCCGCGCTCTGGGTTGAGGTGGTTCCGGTGTCTGGGAACGGGTGGAACGACTTTGACTTTTCACCGAAGGCCTGAGATGGCCGTACCGACATGCAGCACTAAAGGGATAGGGAGTTGAACTAGGAGATGTCCTGCAGATGGGAGTCGAGAGATGTTGCGTAAGTCACTGTTAGCTATGGCGGTACTGCTCCTCGCCGGCCTGGTCGTCGCGGGCTGCGGTTCCTCGTCGAGCTCGAGCTCGAGCTCGAGCGAACCGGCGGAATCGAGTGAAACCGCGAGCGCCGAATCGGAAGGCACCGGCGGCGAAGAAGCCGGCGCCGAAGAATCCTCCGGCGGCGAAGAATTCTCGGTCTACCTGTCGAACAACTACATGGGTAACGAGTGGCGGCCGCAGATGGAGAACATCGCGAAGTACATCGCGAGCCAGCCTCCCTACAACGGCAAGGTCAACCTGCAGATCAAGAACGTGGAACTGACGCCGACGGCGCAGATCCAGTCGCTGCAGTCGATCATCCGCGAAGACCCTGACGCGATCATGGTCGACGCCGCCTCGCCGACCGCGCTGAACCCGGTGCTGGCCCAGGCCTGCGCGAAAGGCATCCTGGTCTTCAGCTTCGACCAGGTGGTCACCGAGCCCTGCGCCTACAAGCTGCCCGAGGACTACGAAAAGCAGGCCAAGGACATGGCCAACTGGCTCGGCACGGTGCTCAAAGGCAAGGGCAAGATCCTGATGGACACCGGCCTGGCGGGCATCGCGATCTCCACCACCTTCGAAGAAGTGTGGAAGGAAACCCTGGCCGAAAAGTACCCCGGGATCGAAATCGTCGGGACCTTCTCCAGCGAATACGCACCCGGTCCGGAGCTCAAAGGCGTGTCCCAGGACCTCGCCCAGGCCTCCGAAGTCAACGGCATCCTGAGCGGCGGCTACTGCTCCTCGGACGTCAAAGCGCTGAAGCAGGCCGGCCGCGAACTGGTGCCGATGACCTGCCTCGACGTGAACGGCAACGAGCAGGTGTGTGAAGAAGAAGGACTGCCCTGCTTCTTCTTCGGCGCCCCCGCCTACGTGAGCGGCATCGCGATCGAACACATCGTCGACCTGCTCGAAGAAAGCAAAGAATACGAAAAAGAAGAACCGTACTTCGAGAAAAACTTCCTCTCGAAGAAGGGCAACATCAAATTCGAAAACCTTCAGGAAACCGAACCGCTGACGCCTGAAGTCAACTACTACCCGAAAGATTCGCCGTCGCTGATCACCCCGATCACCTACGGCGAATGGAACATGACTCCGCCGATCGTCCTCGGCGAAGAATGACCGCAGGCATCGCAGATGCCGCGGCCTCCAGCGCCGGCCGGGGTGGGTCCCCGGCCGGCGGCGGGGCCGCCGTGAACGGGCTCGAGATCACCGGCCTGCGCAAGCGGTTCGGTGCGGTCCGGGCCCTGCAGGGAGTGACCATGCACGCCCAGAAGGGGCACGTGCACGCCCTGCTCGGCGAGAACGGCGCCGGCAAGTCGACGCTGATCAAGATCCTCGCCGGCGTCACCCGCGCCGACGGCGGCACGGTCACCCTCGACGGCGCCGAGCTGCGCCTCGGCCACCCGCGCGCCGCCGCCGCGGCGGGCGTCCGCAGCGCCTTCCAGGAGCTCAGCACGATCCCCGAGCTGACCGTCGCCGAAAACCTCCTCTTCGGCCGCGAGCCCTCGCTCGCCGGCCGCGTCCGCCGCCGTCGCCTGCGCGCCCGCGCCGCCGAGCTGCTCGCCGGCTTCGGGCTCGAGCGCATCGATCCCGCCGCCCCGGTCGGCTCGCTCGCGCTCGGCGACCGCCAGCTGCTCGAGATCGTCAAGGCCCTGCGCGAGCCGCCCCGCATCCTGATCCTCGACGAGGCCACCTCGGCGCTCTCCAGCGAGGACAGCGCCTGGGTCCTGCGCCAGGCCCGCCTGGCCGCCGAGCGGGGCGCCGTCGTCCTCTTCATCACCCACCGCCTCGCCGAGGTCCGCGAGGTCGCCGACCGGATCACGGTGCTGCGCGGCGGCCACGACGTCGCCGAGGGCGCCACCGCCGAGTTCAGCGACGAGCAGCTGATCACGACGATGCTCGGCCGGCGGATGGAGCGCCTCTACCCGGAGCTCGCCCCGCACGCCGCCGACGCGCTGCTCTCGGTCCGCGGCCTCCAGGTCGGCGCCCGGGTCGGCCCGCTCGACCTCGACGCGGCGCGCGGCGAGATCCTCGGCATCGGCGGCCTCCAGGGCCAGGGGCAGCGCGAGGTGCTGATGGCGCTGGCCGGCGCGACGCCCTGGTCCGGCGGCACCGCCACCCTGGGCGGCGAGCCCTACCGGCCGCGCAGCCCCGAGGCGGCGCTCCGCGAGCGCGTCGCCCTGGTCCCCGAGGACCGCCAGCGCGAGGGCCTCCTGCTCACCCACACGGTGCGCTCCAACGTCACCCTCGGCGCTCTGCGCCAGCTCGTCCGCCACGGCTTCCTCGACGGCCGGCGCGAGGGGCAGACCGCGCGCGAGGGGGCGGCGCGCACCGGCATCCCGGCCGACCGGCTCGGCGCCCTCGCGGGCACGCTCAGCGGCGGCAACCAGCAGAAGGTGGTGCTGGCCAAGGCGCTCGTCGGCGAGCCGACCGTCCTCCTGCTCTACGACTGCACCCGCGGCGTCGACGTCGGCACCAAGGCCGAGATCTTCACCCTGATGGCGCAGCTCGCCGCGGCCGGGACGACGATCCTCTTCTACTCCTCCGACCTCTCCGAGCTCGTCCACATGTGCCACCGCGTGGTGGTCGTGGTCGAGGGCACGGTGCGCGGCGAGCTCGCCCGCGAGGACCTCAGCGAGCAGTCGATCCTGCGCGTCGCGGTCGGCACCGAGGAGGTCGCCCCGGCATGACCTCGACCACCGTCGACACCGCCGCCGCGCGCCCCGCGGTGCCGTCGCTGCGCCGGCTCCTCGCCAACTCCGGCATCTCGCTGACCGCGGTGACGACGGCGACGATCCTGATCGTCCTCGCGGTCACCGACTTCATCCTCCAGCCCGCCCTGCTGGACGTCACCGAACTCGGTTACCTGGCGCAGACGGCGCTGCCGCTGGTCCTCGTCGGCGCCGCCCAGACCCTGGTCGTGCTGGTCCGCGGGATCGACCTCTCGGTCGGCGGGATCATGGTCCTCGCCAACACCACGACCGCGGTCTGGGTCGGCGAACAGGGGGGCAACCACCAGCTGCTGGTCTTCGCGATCCTCGGCCTCGCCGCCTGCGCCGGCCTCCTCAACGGCCTGCTCGTCGCGGTCGGCGGCTTCGAGCCCTTCGTCGCCACCCTCGGCACCTGGACGATCTTCAACGGCCTCGCGCTCAAGGTGCTGCCGACCGACGGCGGCGCCCCGCCGCCGAGCCTGATCAACTTCGTCTTCGGCAAGACGGCGGGCATCCCCAACTCGTTCCTCGTCCTCGCCGGGGTGTTCGTGGTCTGGCGGATCCTGCGCGCCAGCAAGCTGGGGACGCGGATCTACGCGGTCGGCGCCGACGAGGAGCGGGCGCGGCTGAACGGCACCTCGGTGGTCGGCGTGAAGCTCTTCGTCTACGCGCTGGCCGGGCTCTGCGCCGGGATCGCCGGGGTGCTGCTCGCGGGCGTCGCCTCGAGCGGCACGCCGACCGCCGGCGACCCCTACATCCTCACCTCGGTCGCCGCGGTGGTGATCGGCGGCACCAGCCTGGCGGGCGGCAAGGGCGGCATCGGGCTGACGATGATGGCCGCCGGCGCCCTCGTCTTCATCTCCGACATCGTCACCGAGGTCAACCTCGAAACCTGGGTTTCGGTCGCCGCCTCCTCCGGCCTCCTGCTGGCGGTGGTGATCGTGCGCTCGCTGATCGACCGCGTCGCCGAGCGGAGGAGCGCATGAACCCGGTGCTCGACTACCTGCGCGAGCGGCGCACGACGATCGCCGCCTACGCGCTCTGCGCGGTCCTCTTCGCGATCGCGACGATCCACAGCTCCGGCTTCGCCTCGGCGAGCAACATCCGCCAGCTGCTCGTCTTCGCCAGCTTCATCGGCTTCGCCGCGCTCGGCCAGACGCTGGTCATCCTCGCCGGCGGCCTCGACCTCTCGGTGCCCTGGCTGATGGCCTTCGGCGGCCTGCAGCTCTCCAACTGGACGACCCACGGGATGGGCGGCGTCCTCGGCATCGTGCTGGTGGTCGCGGCGGGCGCCGCGATCGGCCTCGCCAACGGTTATGGCGTCGCCTGGCTGCGGGTGCCGCCGATCGTGATGACGCTGGCGGTCGGCGGCCTGGTCCAGGCCTACCTGATGTCGATCGGGCAGCTCAACAGCAGCGGCAACCAGGCGCCGCGGATCGCCGAAAGCATCGCCACCGACCGGCTCGGGCCGATCCCGGTGGTGGCGCTCGTCTGGCTCGGCTTCGCGGTCGCGGCCGGCGTCCTGCTCTCGCGAACGGCGCTCGGCAGGCGGATCTACGCGACCGGCGCCAGCGACACCGTCGCCACCCTCTCCGGCGTCAACGTGAAGCGGGTGCGCCTGGTCACCTACATGCTCTCCGGCGCGGCGGCGACCTTCGGCGGCGTCGTCCTCTCCGGTTACGTCGGCTCGACCTACATCGACATCGGCGCCCCCTACCTCTTCGCCTCGATCGCCGCGGTGATCGTCGGCGGCGCCTCGATCCTCGGCGGGCGCGGGACCTACTGGGGGACGGTCGCCGGGGCGCTGACGCTGACCGTGCTGTCGGCGATGCTGCCGCTCTTCCACCTTGACACCGCCGACCTCGAGATCGTCTACGGGATCGTGATCCTGGTCGGCGTGGCGCTCTCGCGGCTCGGCGCCAATGCCCTGCAGATGTCCCGCCGCGGTGGCGGCGAGGAGAAACCAGCCGACCCGGAGGTGGTTGATGTCGCCTGAGAGTCTCAGCGAGCCAGTGCAAGGAACGGACGGCAAGCTCGCCGGCAAGGTCGCGATCGTGACCGGGGCGGCGTCGGGCATGGGGCTCGCCAGCGCCCGCCGCTTCGCCGCCGAGGGCGCCCGGGTCGTGGTCGCCGACCTCGACGGCGCGCGCGCCGAGGCGGCGGCGGGGGAGATCGGCGAGGCGGCGATCGCGGCGACGGTCGACGTCCGCGACGAGGCGGCGATCGCGGCGATGGTCGCGCGCGCGGTCGACACCTTCGGGACCGTCGACGTGCTCTTCAACAACGCCGGCATCGCCGAGGCGGTGAAGCCGCTGGCCGACGTCGACCGGGCCGAGTGGGACCTGCTGATCGCGGTCAACCTGACCGCCGTCTTCCTCTGCGCGAAGGCGGTGGCGCCGGTGATGAAGGCGGGCGGCGGCGGCTCGATCATCGTCACCGCCTCGATCGCCGCGCGCCGTCCCCGCGCCGGGCTCGCCGCCTACGTGGCGGCGAAGAGCGGCGCCGTCGGCCTCGCCAAGGAGCTGGCCCTGGAGCTGGCCCCGGACATCCGGGTCAACGTGATCAACCCGGGCCCGGCGGAGACGCCGATGCTGGAGGAGTTCGGCTTCGCCGCCGACGGCGAGCAGGCGCTCGCCAACCTCGGCTCGGCGCTGCCGCTCGGCCACGCCATCACGCCGGAGGACATCGCCGCCGCCGCCGTCTACCTGGCCTCCGACGAGGCGCGCTCGGTCACCGGGATCACCCTGAACGTCGACGCCGGGAGGGACCTGTGAGCAGCTTCGAGACGATCGACCCGGCGACCGGGGCGGCGTTCGCCGAGGTCCACGAGGCGAGCGCGGCGGAGGTCGACGCGGTCGTCGCGACCGCCGCCGAGGCGTTCGCCGGCAACCGCGAGTGGCGCGTGCCGCACGTCCGGGCGGGCGCCCTGACGGCGGTCGCGCGGCGGGTCGAGGAGCGGGCCGCGGAGCTCGCCGAGCTGGAGACGCGGGACACCGGCAAGCCGATCTCCCAGGCGCGCGCCGACGTCGTCGCGACCGCGCGGTACTTCGACTACTACGCGGGCGCGGTCGACAAGTTCGAGGGCACCTCGATCCCGCTCGGCCCCGACTTCGTCGACTACACCGTGCGCGAGCCGCACGGGGTGTGCGCCCAGATCATCCCCTGGAACTACCCGCTGCAGGTGGCGGCCCGTTGCGCGGCGCCGGCGCTGGCGACCGGCAACGCGGTCGTCGTCAAGCCCTCGGAGCTGGGCTCGATGACGCCGCGGGTGCTGGCCGAGATCGCGCTCGAAGCGGGCGTCCCCGAGGGCTTCCTCCAGGTCGTGACCGGGCACGGGCCGGTCGGCGCGGCGCTGGTCGACAACCCCGGCGTCGCCCACGTCACCTTCGTCGGCTCGGCCGCCACCGGCCGGGTCGTCGCCCACGCCTGCGCCGAGCGGCTGGTCCCGCTGGAGCTGGAGCTGGGCGGCAAGTCGCCGAGCGTCGTCTTCGCCGACGCCGACCTCGAGCGGGCGGTGCCGGTGATCGTCAAGGCGCTGATCCAGAACGCGGGGCAGAGCTGCTCGGCGGGTACCCGGGTGCTGGTCGCCGCGGCGATCGAGGACGAGCTGCTGGAACGGCTGGCGACGGCGCTGGCGAGCCAGTCGATCGGTCCCGGCAGCGAGGACGCCGACCTCGGGCCGCTGATCTCGGCGGCCCAGCTGGAGCGGGCCGAGGGGATGCTGGAGCGGGCGCTCGCGGGCGGGGCGCGGACGCTGGTCGGCGGCGCCCGGCCGGCCGGGCAGGAGGGCTGGTACCTGGAACCGACGCTGGTCGCGGGCGCCGGCCCGGAGGCGGAGATCTTCAACGAGGAGGTGTTCGGCCCGGTCCTCGTCGCCGAGTCCTTCGCCGGCGAGGCCGCCGCGATCCGCCTCGCCAACGCGACCCCCTACGGCCTCGTCGCCTCGGTCTGGACCGCCGACGTCGGGCGTGCCCACCGGGTCGCCGGCGCGATCGAAGCGGGGCAGGTCTACGTCAACTCCTACGGGGTCGCGGGCGGGGTCGAGCTGCCCTTCGGCGGGGTGCGCAACAGCGGCTACGGCCGCGGCAAGGGCCTCGCCGCGCTGCACGCCTACTCCCGCGTGAAGAACGTCTGCGTCGCGCTGTGAACGCCTCGGGCCACGAACGCACGCTGCGGATCGCGGCGATCGCCGGCGACGGCATCGGGCCGGAGATCGTCGGCGCCTCGCTGCCGGTGATCGCCGCCGCGGCGCGGCTCGACCGCGTCCGGGTCGAGGTGACCGAGCTGGACTGGGGCGGCGAGCGGCTGCTGCGGACCGGCGCCGCGATGCCCGAGGACGCGACCGCGGTGGTGCGCGAGCACGACGCGATCCTGCTCGGCGCCGTCGGCCACCCCCAGCTGACGCCCGACGTCTCGGTCTGGTCGCTGGTGCTGCCGCTGCGCAAGGAGCTCGACCTCTACGTCAACCTGCGCCCGATCCGGGCGCTGGAGAACGTCGACTCCCCGGTCGTCGACCTCGCCGGGACCGACTTCGTCGTCGTCCGCGAGAACACCGAGGGCGAGTACTCGGGCATCGGCGGGCGGGTGCATTCCGGCGGCGCCCACGAGGTGGCGACCGACGTCGCCGTCCACTCGCGGCGGGCGCTGACCAGGATCGGCCGCTATGCCTTCGGGCTCGCCCGCGAGCGCGGCCAGCGGCTGACGCTGGTCACCAAGTCGAACGTCTCCCGCCACGGCTACGCGCTCTGGGACGAGGTGATCGGCGAGCTCGGCGCCGCCGAGTTCCCCGACGTGCCGTTCGAGCTCGCCTTCGTCGACGCGATGGCGACGCGGATGATCGAGCGGCCGCGCTCGCTCGGCGTGCTGCTCTGCAGCAACCTCTTCGGCGACATCCTCTCCGACCTCGGCGCGGTCCTGCAGGGCGGGCTGGGGATGGCGGCGAGCGCCAACCTCTGCCCCGGCGGCGGCGTGCCGGGCGTCTTCGAACCGGTCCACGGCTCCGCCCCCGACATCGCCGGCAAGGGCATCGCCAACCCGCTGGCGACGATCCTCTCCGGGGCGCTCCTGCTGCGCGAGAACGGCTGCCCGCTGGGCGCCGCGGCGCTCGAGGAGGCGATCTCGGCGACCGTCGGGAGGGCCGAGGCGACGACGCCGGACATCGGCGGCACCGCCGACACGGTGACCGCGGCGAACGCGGTGATGGACGAGTTCGAGGCGGCGACACCGTGACGGCGGGGCCCGCGCGGGGGCGCGCCGCGGGCGCGACACGACAGCCGGCGGGCGGCGGCACCCGCAGGCGCGACCGGAGTGGGGTGAGGCGCGATCGAGCAGCCGTTACCTTCGTCGCGTGAGCTGCCTCGGTCACAAGAGCACCGGCGCGCGTCCACCCGTGCGCGCCACCGTGATCGCCGGCACTCTCATCCCCCGCTAGGGGGATCGGTCGTCAGCGCCGCGTGCGCCTCAACCATCCGCGACCCGACCCGGTCGGGTCGCGGGCCTGCCGGACACGACGATCGGAACCGCACCAATGATCCAGGAGAGCCCCGCGAGCGCCGCCCTCGGCGCCGTCCCAGATTCGCCCCCACCGACCCCGACGACGGGGGCCGACGCGATCCTCCGCGTGCTCGAGGAGGAGGGCGCCGAGGTCTGCTTCGGCATCCCCGGCGGCGCCATCCTGCCGCTCTACGACGCGCTGGCGCGGGGGACGTCGCTGCGCCACGTGCTCGCCTGCCACGAGCAGGGCGCGGGCCACATGGCGGAGGCCTACGCGCGGGCGACCGGGCGGCCGGGGGTCGTCTTCGCCACCTCCGGTCCCGGCGCGACCAACCTGGTGACGCCGATCGCCGACGCGCAGATGGACTCGACCCCGCTGGTCTGCGTGACCGGCCAGGTGCGGGCCGAGCTGATCGGCACCCAGGCCTTCCAGGAGTGCGACATCGTCGGCGTCACCCGGCCGCTGGTGAAGGGGTCCTGGCTCGTCCGCGATCCGGCCGAGCTGGCGGCGACCGTGCGTGCGGCCTACCGGCTGGCGGCGTCGGGGCGGCCGGGGCCGGTGCTGGTCGACGTGCCGCGGGACGCGCAGGCGGCGGCGGTCGAGTGGGTGCCCGCGGGTGGGGGAGCGCGCGGTCGGCGCGGTCGTCCCCGGCCCCGCCCCGAGAAGCGGGCGTCCGAGCGGGACGTCCTCGCCGTGGCGCGGGCGATCGAAGCGGCGGAGCGCCCGGTCCTCTACGTCGGCGGCGGCGCGGTGGCGGCCGCGGCGGGGCCGGTGGTGGCGCGGCTCGCCGAGGCCGGCGGGATCCCGGTGGTGACGACGCTGATGGCGAAAGGCGTGGTCCCCGAGTCCCACCCGCTGAACTTCGGCTGCCCCGGCATGCACGGGGGCAAGTGGGCGAACTGGGCGCTCAACATGGCCGACCTGATCGTCGCCGTCGGCGCCCGCTTCGACGATCGCGTCACCGGCCGGGTGGAGGAGTTCGCGCCCGCCGCCAAGGTCGCCCACTTCGACGTCGACCCGGCCGAGATCGGCAAGATCCGCCATGCCGAGCTGCCGGTCCTCGGCGATCTCCGCGATGCCGTGGCGCGCACGCGCGACGCGCTGGCCGCGCCCGCCGACTCGGCAGCCTGGCTGCGCCTGGTGCGCGGCTGGCGTGAGCGCTTCCCGCTGCGTTACGCCACGGGCGGGCCGGGCCTGCGGGGGCCGCAGGTGCTCGAGCACCTCGCCGCGGCGGTCGCCGGCCACGAGGAGGTGATCTGGACCACCGGCGTCGGCCAGCACCAGATGTGGGCGATGCAGTACCTGCCCTGCGAGCGGCCGCGCTCGTTCCTCACCTCGGGCGGGCACGGGACGATGGGCTTCGGGCTGCCGGCGGCGATCGGCGCCCGCGCCGCGCGCCCGGAGGCGACCGTCGTCTGCGTCGACGGCGACGGCTCCTTCCTGATGACCTGCCAGGAGCTCGGGACCGCGGTCGCCGAGCGCCTGCCGGTCGTCGTCGTGGTGCTCGACAACGGCGGCCTCGGCATGGTGCGCCAGTGGCAGGAGATGTTCTACGACGGGCGGCTCTCCCAGGTCCGGCCGGCGCCGCAGGCCGACATCGCCGCGGTCGCCCGCGGGTTCGGCGCCCGCGCCTTCACCGTCCGGATCGAGGGCGAGCTGTGCGCCGCCTTCGGCGCGGCGCTCGCCTGCGGGGAGACCTGCGTGCTCGACGTCAAGGTCGAGCCGGGGGAGCGGCTCTACCCGATGATCGAGCCCGGCGCGGCCGCGGTCGACGTGCGCGAGCACCCGGGGACATGAGCGACCGATGAGCGACGACGTCCAGGCTCTGGTCGACGCGCTGGCCGCCGAGCTCGACCGCCCGACCGGCGTCGACGACCGCCACTTCCGCTCGGTCGCCTACAGCTCCCATCCGGAGGGCGTCGACTCGGTCCGGATCGCCTCGATCCTGCAGCGCGAGGCGCCGCGCCGGGTGACCGAGTGGCTGGAATCGCTCGGCGTCCAGGAGGCGACCGAGGCGCTGCGGGTGCCGGCCAACGCCGAGTTCGAGATGGCCGCCCGCGTCTGCGTCCCGCTGCGCTTCGACGCCGTGCCGCTCGGTTACCTCTGGCTGATCGACGAGCCCGAGCCGCTCACCGACGAGCAGCTGGGGGAGGCGGGGCGCTACGCGGAGGAGTTCGCCGTGGCGCTCTACCGGGCGCGGCTCCTGGAGCGTGATGACCGGCGGCGGGAGCGCGAGCTGGTCGGCCAGCTGCTCGGGCTGCGCGAGGGCGACGCGACGCTTGCCGCCGAGGAGCTGCTGCGCGCCGGGCACCTGGTCAAGGCGCCGACCTACGCGGTGCTGGTCGCGGCGGCGCCGGGCGAGGAGGGCGAGGCGGCGCCGGACGCCGTGCGGGTGCGCCTGGTCGACGCCGCCGAGCAGCTCCGCCGCGCGGTCGCCCCGCACCACCTGCTGGTCCTCGTCCACGGCGGCGAGGTCGTCGTCGTCCTCGCCTGTACCTCGCCGGGCGAGTCGACGCGGCGCGCGGCGGCGCTGGCCGCGGCCGCCGGTGGCGCGGAGGAGGGGGGACGCACCCTGGTCGGGGTGAGCGACGAGTTCGCCACCACGGGCGCGCTGCGCGCCGGCTACCGCCAGGCCCGCGCCGCCGGCCGGGTCGCGGCGGCGATCGGCCGCGAGGGCCCGGTTGCCTCCTGGGGCGACCTCGGCGCCTACCGGGTGGTGGTCACCATGCTCGGCGACCGCGACCCCACCGACCGGATCCCCGACTCCTTCCAGCGCCTCCTCGCCGCCGACGAAGGCCCGGTCCTGATCGAGACCCTGGAGCGTTATCTCGACCTGGCCGGCGACGCCCGCGCCGCCGCCGACCTCCTCTACATCCACCGCTCGAGCCTCTACGGCCGCCTCCACCGCATCGAGGAAATCGCCGCCGTCGACCTCCGCTCCGGCGAGGACCGCCTCGAACTCCACCTGGCCGTCCGGCTGTGGCGGTTGGCGGGGCTGGGGGGTTGATGGGGGGTGCGGGGGACGGGCGGGGGTCCGGGGTGCTGCCGGCCGTCCGAGGGGTGTCCTGGGCTCCTCATGGGGGTCCTGGCAGGCTGTGACCCCCATGAGGAGCCCAGGACGTGAGGCTTCTGTGAGGGAGGCGTCACAGGGACGTGAGGAAGTCGGACTTCCGTGACGATCGTGCCGGGGAGCCTCCACACCTCGCCCGGATCCGTGACGAAGATGCCGGGAACGTCCCACCTCCCACCTCCCGGCCCCCGGAGGCCCTTTTCGGGCCGGAAGCCGGGGGTCGGAATCGCGCGTAGGTCGCCGTCGGACGACACGGGAGGAAGCGTGGAGTTCCCGGCATCTCCGTCACGGCTCCGGCGGCCGGGAGCTCGCGTGGTTCGAAATCCACCTGTGGCGTGGATTTCGAACCACGCTAGGCCGGTCGGGGATCCGCGTGGTTGGAAACCCCCGCCATACGCGGATTTCCAACCGGGGAGATTCCTGACCGTTCGAGCCCCCGGCCTCGGCGCCCATCGGTCACGGCGCCAGCGCACTTCGGACGCACTCCCGTGACGCTCCCGCGCGCCATCCTCCACACCTTCCGCACACCCGCCCCTCTCGCCACGGCCACAGCCTGCCCGGGCCGTGGCGAGAGGGGCGGGTCCCTACCTCGGGCGACAGCTTGCGGGTCCCCATCCCTCCCCGGGCGCCGGCTTGCGGGTCCCCATCCCTTCCCGCCCGCCGCCCCGCTGCACGACACCTTGCGGCCCTCCCGGGTCCCTGAACGACACCGGCCATGCGCTCACCATCGAGCGATGCGTCCGGTTCGCAGAATCGGCGCGGCGGCGCTGGTGGTGGTCGCACTCGTCGCGCCCGCGCACGCTGCCGCGTCGACCGTCGAAGTCGCCGCGCTGCAGTCGGCGCTGCAGGGGCTGGCGCTCTACAGCGGCTACGTGGACGGGATCGAGGGGCCGCTCACGCGGGAGGGGATCCGGGCGCTCCAGAGCCGGCGCGGGCTGACGGTGGACGGGGTCGCGGGTCCGGAAACCCGGCGGGCGCTCGGCTGGCGCGGCAGGCCCGCGCTCGGCAGCAGGGTGATGCGGTCCGGGGACCGGGGCTGGGACGTGGCGGCGCTCCAGTTCCTGCTCCAGCGCGCCGGGCAGGGGGCCGGCCGGGCCGACGGACTCTTCGGTCCGCTGACCCAGGCGGCGGTGATGCGCGCCCAGGAAGCCGCCGGCATCGGGGTCGACGGGCTGGCGGGGCCGGTCACGATCCGCTCGTTGCGCTCCGGGACCGGCGCGGCGACCGAAGCGCCGACCGGCCCGGTGCGGTTCCTGCGGCCGGTCCCGGGGCCGATCGGCGACCCCTTCGGCGCCCCGCGCAACGGCTACACGCACACCGGCGTCGACATCCCCGACCCCGAAGGCACCCCGATCGGCGCCGCCGGCGTCGGCACGGTCATCTACGCCGCCTACAACGGCGGCGGCTACGGCAACCTCGTCGTGATCCAGCACCGCCTCGGCTACACGAGCTGGTACGGCCACATGTCGACGATCACCGCCTACGTCGGCGAGGAAGTGGTCGGCGGCACCCGGATCGGCTACGTCGGCTCGACCGGCGACGCCACCGGCCCCCACCTCCACTTCGAGGTCCGCCACTACGACACGCCGATCGACCCCGCGCCCCTGCTCCTCTCGACCGTCGCCGCCCGCCCGGCGAGGACCACCCCCCGCGGCCCCACCGGCGGCTGCGACGGCCTCAACCGCGGCGGCCACGGCGACTGGATCGCCGGCGAGCGCCTCTGCGCGGAGCGGTAGGAGCGTTACGGCGAGCCGCCGCCTTCCTCCGCTACGGTCGCCTCCGATGCTGATCACGGTCGGCCACGGCACCCTCGACGCCGACGAGTTCCTGCGCCTGCTGCGCGGCGCCGCGGTCGACGAGCTGGTCGACGTCCGCACGTACCCGGGCAGCCGGCGCGTTCCCCACTTCGGCCGCGAGGCGATGGAAGCGTGGCTGCCCGCGGACGGGATCCCCTACCGCTGGGCGCCGGCCCTGGGCGGACGCCGCCGGCCCGCCCGGCATTCGGCCAACGTCGCCCTGCGCAACCCGTCGTTCCGGGCCTACGCCGACCACATGGCGAGCCCCGAGTTCCGCGACGCCCTTGCCGCCCTCGTGCGCGACGCCGAGGCGCGGAACGTGGCGGTGATGTGCGCGGAGTCGGTCTGGTGGCGCTGCCACCGTCGCCTGATCGCCGACGCCGCGGTGCTCCTCCACGGCGCCGACGTCCGCGATCTCTTCCACGACGGCCGCCTGCCGTCCCACCAACCGTCCCCCGAGGCCCGGATCGCCCTCGACGACGACGGCCCGACCCTGGTCTACGACCTCGGCGTCGACCGCCCGCTGTTCGGCGGCGGCTGACCGATCGACCCCAGGGCCGCGATCCTCGCCCGCAAGCTCTTCAACCGACCGCCATGGCAACCTTCACCCGACCGTGAGCGCCGCCTATATATATGGAGCGGTCCGCACCCCCTTCGGCCGCTACGGCGGCGCGCTGGCGAAGGTGCGGCCCGACGACCTCGCCGCGCACGCGCTGAGGGCGCTGCTCGGGCGGGCGCCCGACCTCGACCTGGAGCGGATCGACGACGTGATCCTCGGCGACGCCAACGGCGCCGGCGAGGACAACCGTGATGTCGCCCGCATGGCGGTGCTGCTGGCGGGCCTGCCGACCAGCGTCCCCGGCGCCACCGTCAACCGCCTCTGCGGGTCGAGCCTCGAGGCGGCGATCCAGGCCTCGCGGGCGATCGAGACCGGCGACGCCGAGATCATGGTCGCGGGCGGGGTGGAGTCGATGAGCCGCGCCCCCTGGGTGCTGCTGAAGCCCGAGCGCGCCTTCCCCGCCGGCCACGAGACCCTCCACTCGACGACGCTCGGCTGGCGCATGGTCAACCCGGACATGCCGGGCCAGTGGACGATCAGCCTCGGCGAATCGGCGGAGAAGCTGGCCGACATCCACGCGATCTCGCGCGAGGCGCAGGACGAGTTCGCGCTGCGCAGCCACAAGCTCGCCGACCGCGCCTGGGAGGAGGGCCGCTTCCCCGAGGTCGTCCCCGTCCCCGGCACCGACCTGGAGCGCGACGAGGGCATCCGTCCCGACACCTCGCTGGAGAAGCTGGCCAAGCTCCGGCCCGCCTTCGTCAAGGACGGCACCGTCACCGCCGGCAACTCCTCGCCCCTGAACGACGGCGCCTCGATGCTCCTGATCGGCTCCGAGGCGGCGGCGGAGGCGATCGGCGCGGCGCCGCTGGCGCGGGTCGTCTCCCGCGGCGTCCACGGCGTCGATCCCGACGTCTTCGGCATCGCACCAGTAGAAGCGGCCAACAAGGCGCTCGCCCGCGCGGGCATCACCTGGGACGAGGTCGACGCGGTCGAGCTGAACGAGGCCTTCGCCTCCCAGTCGCTCGCCTGCCTCGCGGGCTGGCCCGACCTCGACCCGGCCAAGGTGAACATGAGCGGCGGCGCGATCGCGATCGGCCACCCCCTCGGCGCCTCCGGCGCCCGCGTGGTCGGCCGCGTCGTGGAGGAGCTGCGGGCGCGCGGTGGCCGCTACGGCCTCGCCACCCTCTGCATCGGCGTCGGCCAGGGCCTGGCGATGGTCCTCGACGCCCAGGGGTAGAAGGAAGGGACCCGCAGGAATCTCGGACGCCGCCCACCGGGCGACTACCTGCGCGCGGATTTGCGGTCCGGGTCACAAGGGGCGAGCATGGGGCCATGGCGATCGACCCGGTCGACTTCCGCGAGGCGCAGCACCGGAATTGGAGCTCCGCCGCGGTCGGGTGGAAGGAGTGGAGCGAGTTCAACGGGCGCGCGGATCGGCACATCAGCGAGCGGTTGGTAGAGCTGGCGGGCGTGCGGTCGGGGAGTCGGGTCCTGGACGTCGCCGCCGGCTGCGGGGAGCCGGCGTTGACCGCCGCGCGCCGGGTCGGCCCGGAGGGGAGCGTCGTCGCCACGGACATCTCCGCCGAGATGCTCGCGTTCGGGCGGGAGCGCGCCGCGGCGGCCGGGTTGGGCAACGTCGAGTTCGTGGAGTCCGACGCCGCCGGCCTCGACTTTCCGCCGGGGAGCTTCGACGCCGCCGTCTCGCGCTGGGGGATCATCTTCGAGCCCGACGCGGAGGCCGCCGCGGGGCGCATCCGGCGCTTCCTCAGGCCGGGCGGGCGGATGGCGATCGCCTCCTGGGGCGAACCCGACCAGGTCCCCTTCCTCTCGATCCCGATGCGGACGACGATGGCGCGGCTGGACGTGCCCGCGCCCCCGCCCGGGACGCCCGGCCCGCTTTCCCGGCCGACCCCCGCCGCCATCGGCGGGCTGCTCGAAGGCGGCGGCTTCTCGACGGTCGCCGTGGAGCAGGCCGAGGTCACCTTCGAGTTCGACTCGCCGGAGCACTTCACCGCCTACGTCAGGGCGATCGCCGCGCCGATCAGGGCGATGATCGAGCAGCGCGCGGGCGACGCCCAGGAGGAGGCCTGGGACGCGATCACGCGGGCCGCGGCCGATGCGGGCGGCGGCTCAGGCCCGCTCCGCTTCTCGAATGCGGTGCTCCTCGCCTCGGGTGCCGCCTAGCGGAACGCGCCCCTCTCGCGGTGCGTTCGTCGCTTGTCCCAAATACGACTACAAGCGACGAACGCCGCCCCTGGGTGCGCCCGGCGCGCCCTCACCCCTTCACGGAGCGCCGGCGCATCGACCGGACCAGCGCCCGCTCGGGCTCGCGTTTCCCCTTCAGCGAGAGCTCGCGGGGCTCGCCGCCGGCGCCCGCGCGCCGTCCCACGGTCGCCGACATCACGATCTCCCCACCGCCGGCGGCGGACTGGAGGCGGGCGGCGGTGTTGACGACGTCCCCGATCGCGGTGAAGTCCTTGACCTCGCCGGCGCCGACGTTGCCGACGAACGCGGTGCCGAAGTCGAGGCCGACGCCGACCTCGACCCATGGCTCGTCCTCGTCGTACCCCGCGGCGGCGAGGAGCGCCTCGGCATCGTCCAGCATGTGCTCGACCGGGTCGCCGTCGAAGAGGCCCGGCAGGTAGAGCGCCATCACCTCGTCGCCGACCAGCTTGTCGACGATCGCGTGCCGGCAGAGGACTTCGACGGCCGCCCCGTAGAAGCGGTTCAGGAGGTCCGCGATCCGGTCCGGCGCCTCGTGCTCGGCGAGCGTGGTGAAGCCGCGGATGTCGGCGAAGAGGACCCCGACCTCCATCTCCTGCCCGCCCATCGGGGCCCGCTCGAAGCAGCGGCTGCAGAGGCGCGGGTTCTTGCGCGAGGGCGCGAACCCGACCGCGCCCATGACGCGGCCGCCGATCCCCTCGTAGGGCGCCCGGCAGAGGGCGCAGCGGGGACCTCTCGGCAGCCACCGCATGGTGCGCACGAAGAGGCGCGTGCGGTGGCTTTCGAGCAGACGGAAGAAGTCGACTTCATCCGATCCACCCATGGTCCGAGTATGACCCCTCGGCGGCCGGTGTCCACCCCCGTCAGCGTCCCAACCTCCAGTAGCGCCCCTTCTCGCCCCAGACGAGTTCGGCGTCCTGCAGCACGGCCAGGTGATGGTTGACCTCGCGTAGCGAGCGGTCGCCGGACAGCTGCTCGTGCAGCTCGCGGATGCTGTACTCCTGCCGGTCGAGCAGCGCCAGCATCTCCCGCCTGACCGGGCTTTCCAGCGCCCGCTCGCGCCGCCGCCTGATCCATTCCTCCACGGCCGGCCCCGGTCAGTAGGCCAATCCGTAGAAGTTCTCGACCACGCCGCGCACCGGCTGCCTGCGGACGAGGCGCAGGAGGCCCGCCTTGTGCAGCTCGGTGACGTGGTAGTTGGCGTTGCCGCGCGCGGTCTGGAGCTCCTGGCTCAGCTCCTTCGGGGAGAGGGTGCGACCGCCGTCGAGTCCGAGGACCTCGAGGATCGAGATCCGCAGCGGATGGGCGCTCGCGCGGGCCAGCGCCTCCCAATCGACCTCGATCTGGACAGGTTTGGTCAGGGACATTTACGCCATGAAGCTAGCACGTTGCGCGATTATATTCGCGCGATTACTTACCGTAGACTGCGGTCAGCAGGGTGGAAACGATGCCCTGAATGCTCACCGTTCCGGACGCCTTCGCCGAGCTGCTCCTTGCAGCACGTCAGCAGGCGAACCTGACGCAAGAAGAGCTCGGCTTCCGCAGCGGCCTCGACCGGACCACGATCAGCGCCCTCGAGCGCGCCGCCGCCTCGCCCAAGCTGGAGTCCGTGATCCGCATCGCCGGAGCCCTCGGCCTCGAGCCGATGGCCCTCATGCCCGACGTCCGCTGGAGCCCGCCCGCGGAGGCTCCGGTGCCGAGCGGCGAGTTCGTCGAAAAGAGGGGTTGAGCTAGACGAGTAGTTCCACGACCGATACGCCCATGCACCCGCGGGGCGCCGAAGGTGCGCCCTGCTGGCGGACGGGCGGGGAGGGTCCAGACCCCGCAAGCTGGCGCCCGGGTAGGGGACCCGCCCCTCTCGCCACGGCCCGGGCAGGCTGTGGCCGTGGCGAGAGGGGCGGGTGTATGGAAGGTGTGGAGGATCGTGCGCGGAGGCCTCACGGGAGTGCGTCGGGAGTGGCACGGATCCGTGACGGAGGACAGACCTCGTCACAGAGAGCGTGAGAACTCCACGCTTTCTCCCGTGTTGTGCAACACCGACCTACGCGCTGCGTGTATTGACCCCCCTATAGGGGCCCTAAAACACGCAGCGCGTTTCCGGGCCTCGATTTCAGGCCGAAAAAGGGCTCCCCCGGGCCGGAAAGTGTGACGTTCCCGGCATCTCTGTGACCGATCGGGCCGAGGTGTGGAAGCTTCCGGACCGGATCCTCACGTAAGTCCGACTTCCTCACGTCCCTGTGCCGGCTTTCCCACGAACGCCTCACGTCCTGGGCTCCTCATGGGGGTCACAGCCTGCCAGGACCCCCATGAGGAGCCCAGGACCACCCTCAACCCACCTCGGACGGCCGCAAGCGCCCCGAACCCCCACCCGCCCCCGGCGCGTCGTGGACCTACTCATCTATGCCGCGTCCCGCAAGCCGCGGTATCCGAAGGTTGGGGCCGGTGGGCGGGGCCGCCGTCAGGGATGGCGACCCCGCCCTGCCCGGGCCTTCGCGCGGCGTCTCCCAGGGATAAGAGCGCCGCCGCCCCTCCACGAACGGCCAGGTGTGGACCGCCAGGGATGGGAGGGGGCCGCCTCGGTAACGCGCCGTTGGGTTTGGCGCCGGCGGACCTATCGATCCTAGAGGATGATGTTTACAAATACTAGGTTCTGTGACTACCACCTGTCATGGGTGGAATGCCCGCCCCCGCTGGATTCCCTGCCGGCGGTCTCGGGGTAGTAGGCGTCCGCCAGAGCGGCGAGTTCGTCGACCAGGCCCTCGCGTCCTCCTCCGTCGCGCAACTTCCTGATCACGGCAGCCTCGAACGCGTCTAGGATGAACGCGGCCGTGGTGGCCGGAGGTGGAGAGTGGCGAGACCGGCGTGTCTCGCGGCGCGTGTGCTGGATCGCGCGGGAGAGGCGCTCGAAGATTTCGTTTCGCTTGGCCAACGCGGCGCCGCCCGCGACGCGCACCTCCGCCAGGAGCCCGGTCGCCAGGGCGGGCTCGGCGACGATGAAGTCGTTCAGCTCGCCGAGCCCCGCGCGCAGCGCTCCCGCCGGATCGGCGCCCGCCGCGCAGGCCGAGAGCAGCCGTCCGCAGAACGTCTCGGCCCGCGTCTCGTAGGCGCGCGCGTAGCAGTCGGGCTTGCCCGCGTAGGTGTCGTAGAACCAGGTCCGGTTCGTGCCGCTTCGCTCGAGCACCGCGGCGACGGTCACCGTGCCGTAGCCGATCTCACCGCACAGCTCGAGCATCGCCCGCTCTGTCGCCTTCGCGCGTTCCTCCCCAGCGGGGCGTCCACCTTCGCGGTCGCGATCGTCCGAGCGCCTCTTCGCCATCGGTCCCTTGCCGCGCAGAGAACCTAAGAGCGTGTCTGCGCATATCCCTACGCTTTCGCAACCAAATTATCAGTGATTTAGAAACATTGTCCTCGAAATGGCTTGTGATGCCGGCCCGATCCACGACACCGACGCGCAATTCGGCGCACCCGCTCTCGCTATCCTGGGCCGATGGCACGATTGCCGGAGCATCTGAAGAGCGCTCCCGCGGGCCGCGAGCGGGTCTCGCAGGAGGTCATGCAGGAACACCAGCGCGAGCGGGTGGTGGGCCGGGCGATCCCGGTCTTCGCCAAGCGCGGCTACAACGCCACCACGATCGACGACCTCCTGGCCGCCGGCAAAGTGGGGGTCGGCAACTTCTACGAGCTGTTCGCGGGCAAGGAGGATTGCTTCCTGGTCGCCTACGAGCGGATCTTCTCGGCGGCGCGCGAGGAGGTCGAGACGGCTGCCGCCCCAGGCGAGGACTGGGCGGAGAAGACCTATCTCGGCCTGCGAGCGCTGATCGACTTCGGCCTCGCCCACCCGCTCGAGGCTCGTCTGGTGCTGCTCGAGGCACAGAGTGCGGGCGACGCCGCGCTGTCCCGCTACAACGGCCTCCTCGACGAGGCGCTCGTCTGGCTGCGTCGCGGCCGGGAGCAGCATCGGGGGGCGCGCGACCTGCCTCCGGGCTTCGAGCGGGCGTCGGTTTCGGGCCTCGCCTTCTACCTCCAGCAGTGCCTGCTCGAGCCCCGCGGACACGACGCGGAGGACCTCTTCGGCGAAGTGGCCGCGATGATCCTCGAGCCGATCATCGGCGCCCGCGCCCTGGCTCGCCTGCGCGACTCCCTCGCCGCCACCGCCTAGGCAGGTTCGTCGCCAGAGGGCGACGGAGGCGATCGTGACGGGTGGACGGGGCGGCCTCGACGGCGCCGCGCTCCTCGCCCACCCGCTCGGCCGGGCGGTGGTCGAGGTGGTGAACGAGCGCGGCTACGAGCTCGCCGACGTCGCTGCCTTCCTCGCCCGCGCGGACGTCCCCGAGGCCGAGTTCCGCGGTCGCTTCGCGGGCAAGCCCGAGGCCGTCCTGGCGGTGCTCGAAGCGATGATCGGCGAATTTCGCCGCCGTGTCGACGAGGCCTACCGATCGGGCGGTGCCTGGCCTGACAGCCTCCGCGCGGCCGGCCACGAGACGGTGCGGTGGCTTCTCGAGCATCCCGGCCGCGCCCGGTTCGCGATGGTCTCGACCGCGCCCGCTGGTGACATGGCACGGGCTCGCCGCGAAGAGCTGTTCCTGTGGGGAGCGTCGCTCGTCGACGAGGGCCGCTCGGTCGCCGCCGACCCCGCGGCGGTGCCCACGCGGGCGGGTGTCATCGCGATCGGCGCGGTGGTCGAAGACCTCCGCCGCCACCAGGAAGGGACCCTGTTCGGCGACATCCTCGGCGCCCTGCCGAGGATGATGTACGCGGCGGTGCGGCCCTACCTGGGCGAGGCGGCCGCCCGGCGCGAGCTCGCGATGCCGCTGCCTGCCGATCTCGAGCGCGGCGCCGCTGAGCGCCGGCGGGTCGCTCGCCACCTGTTTTGAGACGTGTCGTTCTGACGGAAGACCGCTGAAGACGATCAACGCATAAGCTGCGTCGGTGGCGGAGCGCGGATCCCGAAGCGAAGAGGGGGGTGGGCTGCCGCGGCTGCCGCCCGGCAGGCACGGCCTCTCGCGCGAGTTCGTGGTCAAAAACCAGCGCGACCGGATCTCCGCGGGGATGATCGGCGTGGTGGTCGAGCGCGGCTTCCACGACGCCTCGGTGTCCCAGGTCGTCGCCGCCGCCGGTGTCTCGCGACGCACCTTCTACAACTACTACTCGGATAAGGCCGAGGCCTTCTTCGAGGTCTACCGCGAGGTCACCGACTTCCTCTGCACCTCGATGACCGAGGCGGGTGAAGCCCAGCGCGGCTGGCCCGCCCGCGTGCGCGCCGAGATCGAGAGCCTCCTCGACACCTTCGCCGCCAACCCCGACCTGGTCCGCTTCTGCCTCGTCGCCCCGCCCGCCGCGGGCGGCGACGTGGCGGCCGCCTACCGCGACTTCCTCGCCCGCCTCCTCGCCGTCCTCGTCGAGGGCCGCCCCCGACGCACCCGCAACCCCGCCCCCGCCGCCGAGTACGGCCTGGTCGGCGGCCTCGCCGGCCTCCTCGTGGCCGCCGCCGAAGAGGGCGGATCAAAAGCCCTCACCGCTCTCGCGCCCGACGCGGTCGAGTTGGTCCTCACGCCCTACCTGGGGCGCGAGGCAGCGGCACGCGCCGCCCGCTGAGCCCTTCCCCCGGTCGCCGCCGCCCGGCGGCCCCATCCGGTCCCACCTGAGAGCCCACCGCAGCGGCCGCGAGCGACCGATGCGCCAAGCGCAGATACGCCGCCGCAGGCCTTTGTAAACATCTCACCTCCTAGACGTGCTACATTGATTCGTGTCGACCAGGGGGGTCGACGGGATGGGGACAAAGAGGGCAGCCACGGGGTCCGGACGGTCTCTCGTGCGGCGGTCCTCGCGGCAGGAGGAGATCGATGAGCTCGACCACTGTTCATAGGCGAGGTTCGTACCCCGCTTGCGGATCCGGACCCAGCGGAGCCGATGTCAAGCGGGACAGATCCTTCAGGCGTCAAAGCCCAACGGCGACGTCGTCGAACTGGCCAGCCGCATCGTCAGTCGGCTGTCGTGGTCTCTGTGCAGGACTCGTCTGCGCCGTTGCCATGGTCGCGTTTCTCCTGGCACCTTCGCTCGCGGCGGCCGCCGAATGCCCGAACGAAGCGCTCCGCGTCGGCCCTTCCGCCAATCTGCCCGACTGCCGGGCCTATGAGCAGGCGACGCCGATCGACAAGAACGGCTTCAACGCAAATGGAGCCGCCAACCTCGTGCAGGCAGCAAACAACGGGAATAGGACCACCTTCTTCGATGAGGGTGGCCTGCCGGGTGCCGAAGGGTCTCAAGACTTCCAGATCTACCTTGCCCAGCGTGGGGCGGTGAATTGGTCTGCACGCGGCCTCCTGCCGCCCGCACCTCTCGGTTACGGCGGCAGGGTCCTCGGCTGGAGCGAAGACGAGGCCTACTCCTTTGTAGCTGCCACGCCCTCTGGGATCGGCTCCGAAAATCCCACCACGTTGTACATGCGTGACAACGAAACCGGAGAACTGACCGAGATCAGCGGTGAAGTAACTCGGACGGCCGGCCTGGCGCTCGACGGTGCCTCAGAAGGCACCCGCCTCGTGGCCTTTGAATCGAAAACCAAATTACCCGGGACCAACGCGATTGACAACAAATCCAACGTCTACCTGTGGAACCGCGAAAGCGGCGAAGTGATCTTGGGCAGCGTCCTGAACAACGGTTTGCCGCCGACGAGCGAAGGATCTTTTGCGGGTCCATACCGTTGGTGGCCGACGACGGAAACCAAAAGTGGAGGCGCCGCGGAAGAATTTTACGCTCAAGCCGAGCACGTCCTCTCAGCTGACGGCTCCCGTCTCTTCTTCACGGCAGGGCAGAAAGCTCCGGGGACTGGGGTGCAGATCTACATGCGGGAAAACCCAAGCAAACCCCAAAGCGCCCTCGCCGGGGGGGAATGCAGTGATGCAGACCTTGCGTGCACCCACGAAGTCTCTCAGTCGGAGAGATCCACGCCTGATCCAAATGGACCAAAGCCGGCCGCCCTCATAGGCGCGACCCCCGACGGATCAGTCGCCTTCTTCATGAGCTCGAGTGCCTTGACTGACAGTGCCACTACCGGGCCGACCGACGAAGGCAACGATCTCTATCGATATGAGGCAGACGCTCCTCTCTCAGGCAGGCTGACCGATCTGACTCCCGACCCCTTCGATGCCAATGGGATCGAAGTGAAGGGAGTCCTCGGCTACAGCGATGACGGCACCTACGTCTACTACGCAGCAGCCAATGCCCTGCCCGGTACTGGTGCACCCCCCTCGACGTGCTCCGGAACCGGCCAGAACGTGACGGGTGCATGCAACATCTACCTGTGGCACGACGACCCCATCAGCCACCATGAAGAGACGATCTTCGTCACGCAGTTGAATGCTGAAGGAGACAACTTCGACTGGTCCCCTCGCGCCAAGGGTAACGGTAATAATCTAACCGTGCCGACGGCCCGCGTCGCCGACGACGGTACGCTGCTCTTTGCATCGATCAGGTCGCTGACCGGCTACGACAGCGTCGGTCCGACTTGCGGTGTGGGAGCCGAATTCGGGGATCCAGGGCCATGTTCTGAGCTTTTCCGATACGTACCGGGATCAGCCCCCACTCTTGATTGCATTTCCTGCAGCCCCGCAGGAGGGCCGGCGATTGATCACGCCACGCTGGCGAGCATAAGCGCACTGTCCGTGCCGGTGACGAAGCCGAGCTTCGTTACCCGCAACCTATCGGGGGACGGCAGTCGCATCTTCTTTGAGTCACCGAGCAAGCTCGTCCCCGCCGACATCAATGGTGAAGGCGAATGCCCTGATGTGCCAGTCCCGGGTGGAGGATCCGACCGAGTGCCGCGCTGCCAAGACGTATACGAGTGGGAGGCCAAGGGGAGCGGCAGCTGCGAAAGCGACGCCGCTAATGGCGGTTGCCTCTACCTGCTTTCGACGGGCACCAGTCCCGCACCGTCCTATTTTGCAGATAGCGACACCGCCGGTGACAACGCCTTCTTCTTTACGTTCGACCAACTGGTAGGCCAAGACAGGGATCAGCTACTGGATGTCTACGACGCCAGGGTGGGAGGAGGGCTTGTGGCGCAGAACCCGCCCCTACCCATGCATTGCGAAGGAGAAGCCTGTAGGGGCTCTGCGACGCCTCCGCCCGGCGGTGGAACGCCGGGCAGCGCGACCTTTGTCGGTCCAGGCAACGAGAAACCGAAAGTCCACAAGAAGCGTCACCACAAAAGGCATCACCACAAGAAGCACCATCGTCATCACAAGAAGATGCAAAAGAAGCACAAGCGCCCGCACGCCCGTAAGGCGGTGAGCAACTGATGAGCCGCGCAGCGACCAAGGAGAATGCCGAGAAGATGAGCACCAGAGTCAGCAACGCATTGCCCATGGCCATGTTCCGGCGCGGGGCGATAGTCCTTGCACTCGCGCTCCTGTCGGCTCTTGCCGCCCTGCTCCCCGCCGGCGCTTCAGCTGCTCCCACCGGCGCGGCTTGGCAGATCACCGCGGTTCCATACCCAAACAACTTTTCGCCGGGCGCGCTTGGAGAAGTCTTCCCGCGCGGTCCGGGTTATGCAGTCGTCGTCCGAGATATGGGGGGATCCTCAACCACCGGAAGCTTTGCTATTACGACGGAACTACCTGAAGGCACCACCTACGCGGGCGGCGCCGAAGGCAGGTTCAACACCAAGCCTGAAGTGTTCGGGGAACCACCATTCTTCGAATGCAGCGGCAGTGGCCGGACCGTGGTCTGCTCGACCTCAACAGCACTTCAGGCCGGCGGCTCGGCGACCGTACTGGTTCCGGTCGATGTCGAACTGACCGAAACCTCGCCACCGACCGAGCTCGAGGCGGTCGCGACCGTCGAGGGAGGCGGCGCGCCGGCCGCTTCCGCTTCGACTCCGGTCAAGGTCACCACCGTTTCTGCCCCGTTCGATTTCATAGACGGTCCTGCAGGCTTCTACGGGTCCGCCAGCGACGCCGACGGCGCGCCGGCTGCCGAGGCGGGGTCGCATCCATACCAGCTCACCCTGGGCTTCAGCTTCCCCTACTTCATAAACGCCAAAACTGCGCCTGTCGCCGCTGGTGGTGGGCTCAAGGATCTCGAAGGCGTGTTGCCGCGAGGATTCGTGGTGAATCCCAACGTAACGTCGGTACGGTGCACGTCCATTGAGTTCGAAGCCGCAAAATGTCCGCCTGCGTCTGAAATCGGAACGGCCCAGCCGATCATCCTCACCTCTCGATATACCCAAGTGGCCACCAACCTCTACAACCTCGTCCCGATGCCAGGAGCAGTGTCCGAATTCGGGTTTGAAGTTCCGGGCGGCGTGTTCATTCGCATTCGCGGGCATGTGAATTCGGAGGGCGAATACGAGCTCTCGGCTGCCTCGAGCGACATCCTCGCCAAGGTCGTAGTTGCCGGGGTGGCGCTGACCTTCTGGGGTGTGCCTTCCGACCCGAGCCACGATGAAATGCGAGGCGAGTGCCTTTCGGTTGTTGGCGGGAGAAATTGTCCCTCGGGTGGCATTCCGACCGAACGTACGGGCAGGACGTTGCTCACTTTGCCTGGCGACTGCTCGGGCCGACTGCTCAACATCAAAGCGGTAGCCGACTCTTGGGTCGAACCCGCGGTCAAGCACGAACGCGAATACTCTCTCGGAGAGGAGTCGGGCACCCCGATCTCGCTGGTTGGCTGCGAACGGCTCGCCTTCGCGCCGACTTTGGAAGCGCGGCCGACCACCAACCTCGCCGACAGCCCGAGCGGCCTTGACGTCAACCTTCAGCAGCCGTCCACCCAAGTCGCCGGAGCGCTTCCGAGCGCTCCGCTTCGCGACGCCACCGTCACCCTGCCCCAGGGACTCACTGTGAACCCGGCCGGGGCCGATGGCCTCGGCGCCTGTAGTGAGGCTCAGATCGGCTATGTAGACCGCGAAGGCAAGATCCGGTTCGCCGAAGAAGCGCAGAGCTGCCCGGATGCGGCCAAGCTGGGCACGGTCTCCGTCACGACGCCGCTGCTCCCAGACCCCCTGCCCGGGACGATCTACCTGGCAAGGCCATACGCCAATCCGTTTGGCTCTCTCCTTGCGATCTACCTCGCGGTCGAAGACGAAAAGACCGGTGTCATCTCGAAGCTGGCAGGGAGGGTCACTCCCGATCCCCAGACCGGCCAACTGACTGCGACCTTCACCGAAAACCCTGAGCTGCCGCTCGAAGACATCAATCTGCACTTCTTCGGTGGAGCTCGGGCGACGTTGCAGACCCCTGTGGCCTGCGGCGCCCACACCACGACCTCGACGCTGGTGCCCTGGTCGACGCCCGAAGGTGCCGACGCGCACCCGACGTCCACCTTCACGATCGCCTCGAGCCCGGCGGGCGGCTGTCCGACGCAGGTGTCAAACGCTCCGAACAGCCCGGGCTTCACCGCCGGGACGCTCACCCCGCAGGCGGGGACCTACAGCCCGTTCGTGCTCAAGGTGAGCCGCGGTGACGGCACGCAGCGAATCGGACAGATCGACGCGACGCTTCCGCCGGGCCTGACCGGCAAGCTCGCCGGGATTCCGTACTGCTCGGAGGCGGACATCGCCGCGGCCCGGGCGCGGGAAGCGCCGAACCAGGGCGCGGCCGAGATCGCCTCGCCATCGTGCCCACTGGCCTCCGAAGTCGGGACGGTCACGGTCGGGGCGGGAGCGGGGCCGAGCCCGTACTACGTGAAAGGCCACGCCTATCTGGCCGGTCCGTACAAGGGGGCACCGCTGTCGCTCGTGATCATCACCCCCGCGGTCGCCGGCCCGTTCGATCTCGGCACCGTGGTGGTGCGCTCGGCGCTCCAGGTCGATCCGGAAACGGCGCAGATCACGGCGAAGTCGGACGCGATCCCCTCGATCATCGACGGGATCCCGCTCGACGTGCGCTCGATCGCGATCGACATGGGCCGGCCCGGGTTCACCCTGAACCCGACCAGTTGTAACCCGATGGCGGTGCTCGGCACGGTCGCCTCGACGCTCGGTGGGCAGGCTTCGCTCTCGCAGCGTTTTCAGGTCGGCAACTGTTCCGCGCTGGCGTTCAAGCCCAAGCTGAAGATCCAGTTGAAGGGGGCGACTAAGCGGATCGGCCACCCTGCCCTGAAGGCCGTCCTGATCCCGAACCCGGGAGAAGCCAACATCGGCCGCGCCCAGGTGAACCTGCCCCATGGCGAGTTTCTCGATCAAGGCAACCTGAACAAGACCTGCACCAAACCGGTGCTGCTGGCGGGCAACTGTCCGGCGTCGACGATCTACGGCAAAGCCAAGGCCTGGACGCCGCTGCTCGAAAAGCCGTTGGAAGGCAACGTCTACCTGGTCGGCGGCTACGGCTACAAGCTGCCCGCCCTGGTCGCCGACCTGAACGGCCAGATCCGGGTCCTGCTCGTCGGCAAAGTCGACTCGGGGAAGAACAAGGGCATCCGCAACACCTTCGAAGTCGTGCCCGACGCCCCGGTCAGTCGCTTCGTGCTGGAAATGAAGGGCGGAAAGAAGTACGGCCTGCTCGAAAACTCGGAAAACCTCTGCAAGGCGAAAAAGGTCGATCGCCGCGCGATCGTCCGCTTCACCGGCCAGAACGGCAAGGTCGATGCGTTCAAGCCGGTCGTGCGAAACAAGTGCGGTCACAAGGCAAAAAGGCAAAGCCACAAGAAGGGCTCGAGCCGTTAGCGGCAGGCGGCCTGACGATCGCGGCCAGCCGATTCCTTTACCAGTCACCCGATCAAGACGGCGTATGCCGACGAAGTCACGACCCGGTCACCAGGCCAGATGCACCTGTCCTGGTGGACCGGATCGTGCAACCCACGAATCACCAACGCCCAGGTGGACCTGGGAGAAGGAGTTCGCAACGCGATGATAAGCAGAGCACGCAGAAATACCAGTCGGTTGACGGCGATTCTCGGAGCCACCGTCGGGGTGCTGATGGTATTTGGCGCCTCGACGGCGGTCTCCGCCTTCGCGGCGCCGACCTGGCACGTGAACGGTCAGCCCTTCAGCGGACAAGAAACGTTCAGCGGAGTGGCGGATGGACCCATCAAATTAGATGTGTACGCCTGGATACAGATTACCTGCAGTGAAAGCGCTGTCAGCGGGCGGATTTACAACAGCCGTCAGGGTGAAGCGAGCGTTGTCTTCGACGGCTGCGAAGTCCGTGGTGCTCCGGCTTGCGCAGTGTCGCCACTGCCCGTCGAATCGTATATTGAACTGATAGAAGCCGATGGACGACCTTATGTTGAGTTCACGCCGAAGGCCGGTGCTTTCGGGGGTTGGGAAATTCAGGAATGCATGCTCAGCGGCTGGTGGCCAGTCCGAGGCAGCGTTGCGGCGGAGGTCGGCGGCGAAGCGTCCCTCTTGGCGCTCGGGTTGTCTGCGGAAGCCATTGGCACCACTGGTTCTGAAGGGTTCGTGGATTTCATGGGTGGCAATCGCGTCACCTACGCCGACGGCACCCTCGACCTCTCGTTGACGAACGGTCAGGAATGGGGAGTGGGCGCATAGCGGAGTACCGCTAGGGCTCCGTCCAGAAGCAGCATCATGGGCTGGATTGATGTCGGGATGGGTTTTCTGTGTACGACCCATCCCGACATCACCGGAAGGTCGGAGATTTCCGCCACGAGGATCTCTACGTACTGCTTCGTCGCGCACGAAGCGGAAAAAGGCGACTACCAGCGGTATGAACTCAGCCAGACTGGCGGCGGAGTGAAGATGTGAGAGAGAGAATCCTCTTCACCCTTGCGCCGTTCGCGCTGGCCCTTTTCGCCGGCGCGCCCGCGTTGGCTGCCGGGTCACCGGTGATCACCGAAGCGTGGGTCACCGATGTCACGTCGACTTCGGCCAACCTGCGGGCGAAGATCGACCCCGACGGGGCGGCGACGACCTACCGCTTTGAATATCTGACCCTGTCTGCCTATGAAGCCAACGTTGCGGCCTCGCGCGAAGGCTTCGCCGGCGCCGGCTTCGCTCCGCCGTCCGGGACCGCCTTCCTCGGCGGCGGCAGCGGCCCGATCGCCGTCGTCCGGCAGGTCGCTTCGCTCGTTCCGGAAACGCTCTATCGCTACCGCATCCGCGCGACCAGCTCCGCCGGCACGGAATACGGCGAAGAACGCGTCTTGACCACGACCGCGCCGACCAACGTCTTCCCGCCGCTCGACGGCCGCCGCTACGAGCTCGTCTCCCCGGCCGAGAAAGACGGTGGGTCCGTCGGGGCACCGGAATCGATCTTCGGCGGCGGCGACTTCCAGGCCGCGGCGGGCGGGGAATCGTTCACCTTTTCCTCGACCTCATCGTTCGGATCGGCGCCGGGGGCGCCTCCCGCGAGCCAGTACCTCTCTCTTCGCGGTGCCGCGGGGTGGACGACGCACAACGTCTCCACGCCGCTCGAAGCGGGCGGTTACGGCGACAGGCCGGACGGGGTTCCGTTCCGCGTCTTCTCCGCTGACCTCTCTCGAGCGCTGCTGCTGGATCCCCGCCGCTGCGCGGGCGAACCCTGCCCGCGGGGCTATTCGCTGCGCGACAGCGCGAGCGGCGCGTCCACGCCGCTGCCCTCCGGAGCGGCCGGGATGCGGGTGTTCAGCGTGTCCCCCGACCTCGGCCGCATCCTGTTCGAAGGCGCGGGCGAAGAAATCTTCGAATGGAGCGGGGGAGGGCTGGAACCGGGTGAAGCACCGGCCGAACCGGAACCGGTGAGCGGCATCGTCGGTGTGCTCGGCGCGTCCAGTTCGGGCGACATCGTCTATTACCAGGACTCCGAAGCGCTGAAGCAGTGGCGCAACGGGGTCGTCACGACGATCGTGGCGGGGGCGGACGCGGCGGCGCCGAGCGATTGGCCGGCGACGACCGGGACCGCCCGGGTCAGCCCGGACGGGGAACACCTCGCCTTCCTCTCGGCTGCCCGGATCCCGCCCTTCGACAACACCGACGCGAACACCGGCGAACCCGACACCGAGCTCTATATATACGGACCGCCGCCCGGCGGCGGCGCCCCGCGGCTGATCTGCGCCTCATGCAATCCGACCGGCGAACGCCCCTCTGGCTCCGCCTCGATTCCGGGGACGATCCGCAACGGCTCTAGCCTCCTTTACCGCCCCCGTGTCCTCTCCGCCGGCGGCAACCGCGTCTTCTTCGACACCGCCGACAAGCTCGTCGTCCCCGACACCGACTCCCGTCCCGACGTCTACGAGTGGGAGGCGGCCGGCGTCGGCGACTGCACCCGTTCGCCCGGCTGCGTCGGCCTGGTCTCGGGAGGGCGAGGCGAAGGCGGGCGCTTCCTCGACGCCTCCGAATCGGGCGACGACGCCTTCTTCCTCACCGGCGAATCGCTCCTCGGCATCGATCCTGGCTCGATCGACGTCTACGACTATCGCGTCGGCGGCGGCTTCGCCGAACCCGAAGCGCCGTTCGCCTGTCGGGGCGACGCCTGCCAGGCGTTGCCCTCGGCTCCCGAAGACCCGACCCCCGCCACCCTCGTCCCGACCTCCGGCAACCCACCGCTGAAGGTCGAAAAGCTCGGTCGGCACCGCCGCGCGTGCCCGAAGGGGAAGCGCCGGATCCGTCGCCACGGCAAGGCCCGCTGCGTGAAGAAGAACGCTCATGGCCGGCACCGTGCCCATCGCCACCACAAGCGAGCCCGCCGATGAGCGTGCCTTCCCTTTGCCGGGCGCGGTGGCGCGGCGCTCTAACGCGCAGGTTGTCCCGCGTCGCGCAGGTCCACCAGGTCCTCGACGATCGAAAAGTCCTTGAAATTGTGGGTGAGCAGCGCGGCCCCGTGGACGTTCGCCGTGGCGGCGATCGCCAGGTCGGCCTCCCGGCGTCGCGGTCGGCCGCCCCGCTGCGCGACGGCAGCTTTCAGCCGGCCCCACTCCCGCGACACAGCGTCGTCCACCGGCAGGGGATCGGGGAATCTTGCCTCGATCGTCCCCAGGCGTCCCACTCGACCCGCCCTCACCTCGTCGGCCGCGACCAGCAGCCCGAAGTGCAGCTCGGCGAGGGAGACGACGCTGACCGCGACCTCCGGTTCGGCGGGGATCTCTCCTGCGATCAGGACCGACGTGTCGAGCAGAAGCCGCAACTAGGTGCTCGTCTGGCGATCCGTCCACGGATCGTGGAAGGCCTCGGCGCCGAAGCCTTCGATGTCTTCCATGTAAGTCGGATCGGGGGGCAGCGCCGCCAGGTCGGCCAATACGGACCCCTTCACCCACTGCCTACCGCGCACCGGCCCCAGCTGGGCGACCGGCCGGCCCGAGACCGTGATCGTCATCTCCTCGCCCGCTTCCGCCCGGCGCAGCACCTCGCCGACGTGGTTTCGAAGCTCTTTCTGAGGAATCGTGGCCATACCCGGTCTCAAAGTAGCAGTTCTGCTCCCGGAGGCGGCAAGGCCATTTTCCCCTTCTCCGTCACTGTCATCGCCCTGGGGGCCGCGCTCGTCCTGCCCGGAGGTGCCCAGGCTTTCGCCATCACCTCCTTCCAGACCACCGTCCACGGCGAAGGGCAGACGCTCGACACACAAGCTGGCTCGCATCCCGTCGCGCTGGAGATGAGCGTCGACCTCGCGCCGCAAGGGAGCGGCCCGTTCCCCGAAGGCGATCTCCGCGACCTCTCGTTCGAGATGCCGCCGGGGCTGGTCGAAAACCCGACCGTGCTGCCGACCTGCACGCAGGTCGATTTCCAGACGCCGCGCGAATCGCCCTGGGAAGAAAGCCTCTCCGGCGAGAGCTGCCCCGACCGCGCCCAGGTGGGCACGCTCACCCTGCGCTCCTCCCATGGTGGCGGCGAAGAACGGACCTTCGGAATCTTCAACCTGGCTCCGCCGCCAGGTGCGCCCTCGGAGCTCGGCGCCAACCCCTACGGCGCGCCGATCGTCTTCGTGCCGCGGATCCGCCAGGCCGAAGGCGAATACGGGGTGACGCTGCAGGCCCAGGGCGTGTCCCAACTGGTCGGCATCACCGGCTTGACGCTGACGATCTGGGGTGTCCCCTGGAACCTCGCCCACAACGCCCAGCGGGGCGATTGTCTGAACGAGGCCGAGCCGGGCTTCGGCTGGGCGAAATGCTCGGTCGGGCGGCCGAGCAAGGTCGAAAACGCGCCTGAGGCGTACCTGACCCTGCCCACCTCCTGTGAAGGCCCGCTCACCTTCACCGCCGCGGCGACGTCCTGGGAGGGCGGCTCCTCCGTCGGCTCGACCCAGGCGGCGGCGCTCGGCGAATGCGAATCGCTCGCCTTCGAACCGCATCCGTTCGGGCAGCTCTCGAATCCCCGCACGACCTCGCCCTCGGGCTACGCCTTCGAAATCGCCGTCGATGATTCCGGCGTGGTCGAACCGTCGCGACGCTCGCCGAGCGCGGTGCGAAAGGCGGTCGTCGCGCTGCCGGAAGGGGTGACGATCAACCCGTCGGTGGGGGCGGGGCTCGGAGTCTGCACGGCCGCCCAATATGAAGCGGAGACGGCGACGAGTCCGCCCGGCGCGGGCTGCCCGGACGAAGCGAAGATCGGCGACTTCGAGGTCCGCAGCCCGATCGTCGCCGGCCCGGTCGAAGGCTCGATGTTCCTTGCCCAGCCCTACCGCAACCCGTTCGGCTCGCTGGTCGCGATCTACCTGGTCGCCAAGTCGATCCCGCGGGGCATTCTGGTCAAGGTGGCCGGGAGGGTGGACGCCGACCCGAGCTCCGGCTCCCTCACCGCGACCTTCGACCGCCTGCCGCAGCTGCCCTACTCGAGCCTCGTCATGCACTTCCGCGAAGGCCAGCGCAGCCCGCTGGCGACGCCGGGCAACTGTGGCCCGCACTCGACCGCGACCGAACTTAGCGCCTGGCGCGACCCGGGCCTCGTCCGTCGCACCACCTCGACGGTGGCGATCGAAGCGGGCGTCGGCGGCGGTCCCTGCCCGCAGGGCACGCCGCCCTTCGCGCCGCAGGCGACCGGCGGCACGCTCAACTCCCGCGCCGGTGCCTACTCGCCCTTCTACCTGCACCTGACGCGGACCGACCCCGAACAGGAGATCACCCGCTACTCGGCGACCCTGCCGCCCGGGCTGCTCGGCAAGATCGCCGGCATCCCCTTCTGCTCCGACGCGGCGATCACGGCGGCGGCCGGCCGCAGCGGGGTGGAAGAGCTCGAACATCCCGACTGCCCGGCGGCCACGAGGATCGGACACACGATCGCGGGCTACGGGGTCGGCCCGGTGCTGACCTACGCGCCGGGCAACCTCTACCTCGCCGGGCCCTACCACGGCTCGACCTTCTCGGTGGTGGCGATCGACTCCGCCCTGGTCGGCCCCTTCGACCTCGGCGTCGTCGTCGTCCGCTCGGCGATCCACGTCGATCCCGAAGACGCTCAGGTCTCGATCGATTCCGCGGGGTCGGACCCGATCCCGCACATCCTTGACGGCATCCCGATCCACCTGCGCGATGTCCGCGTCTACATCGACCGCCCCGAAACGATGGTCAACCCGACGAGCTGCGAACGCTCCTCGCTGGCCTCGACGCTGGGGGGGTCGGGCGCTGCCTTCGGCGATCCCGGCGACGACACGACCGCGAGCGCGAGCGTCCCCTTCCAGGCGTTCGACTGCGGCTCGCTCGGCTTCCGCCCCCGCATCTCGCTGCGGCTGCGGGGCGGGACGCGCCGCGGCCGCTATCCCGCGCTGCGGGTCGAAGTCAGGCCTCGCCCCGGCGATGCCAACATCGCCTCCGCGCAGGTCGCGCTGCCTCCCTCCGTCTTCCTCGCCCAGGAACACATCGGCACGGTCTGCACCCGTGCGCAGGAGGCGCGCGAAGCGTGTCCGGCACGTTCGGTCTACGGCTGGGCGCGCGCCTTCACGCCGCTGCTTGCCGCGCCGCTCGAAGGCCCGGTCTTCCTGCGCAGCTCCGCCAACCTGCTTCCCGACCTGGTCGCCTCGCTGAGCGGTGGCGGCCTCGGGATCCACGTCGACCTCGCGGGGCGGATCGACTCGAGTAAAGGCGGCCTCCGGGGGACCTTCGAAGGCATCCCCGACGCGCCGGTCTCGCGCTTCGTGATGACCCTGCGCGGGGGCCGGCGCGGCCTGCTCGTCAACGCCGCGAACCTCTGCGCCCGCGCGGGCCGCGGGAGCGCGCGCTTCGTCGGCCACGCCAACCGGGGCGTCGCCTGGCATCCGGCGGTCAAAGCGCGGTGCGGGAAGAAGCGGCGCCACAAGCATCGCAAGCGCGGCAGGCACCACAAGCGCCGCAACGGAAAGGGGACACGTAGATGAAGCGGGCCGTGAGCGCCATGACCATCGCCGTCCTCCTCGCCTGGGCGGGGACCGCGGCGGCCACCGCCCACGCGTACCGGCCGCTCCTCTCGGAGGCCTACCTGCAGACGACCACAGCCCCTCCGCATCCCGTACCGCCGCCTGAAGGGCAGCTTGAAGACCCCTGTGGCCTGGCGATCGCGCCGACCGGCGGCACCATCTACGTCGCCGACTACTACCACCGCGCGGTCGACCTCTTCTCCGCGGGCGGCACCTACGCCTCCCAGGTCATCCTGCCCGGCGGGCCGATCACCGGCCTCGGGATCAACAAGTTGGGCGGCGTCTGCGGGCTCGCGATCGACCCGGCGGGCAACCTCTACGGGAACGAATGGCATGAGGGGGTGGTGCGCCTGCTACCGACCGAATTCAGGCTGGACTCCGGCGAATCGACCGGGGTCGCGGTCGACGCGGCGGGCGACGTCTTCGTCGACGACCGCACCTACGTCGCCGAGTACGCCGCCCCGGTCACCGCAGGCGAGGCACCGGCCGCACGGATCGGCGAGGGGGCCTTGGGAGACGCATACGGAGTCGCGGTCTCGCCTGGCGGCGAGCGGGTCTACGTCGCCGATGCCGCGAGCCGCGAGGTCAAGCTGTTCGAACCGGCCGTCGACACCGCGAACCCGGTCGCGACGATCGCCCCGCCCCTGGGCTTCACCTCGCTCGTCGACTCGGCCCTCGCGATCGATCCCACCGACGAACACCTGCTGGTGCTCGACAACCTCCAGCCTGGCTACGAACATCCCGAGGCCGCGGTCGACGAGTTCGAAGCGGACGGCACCTTTCTCGCCCAGATCAGGGGTCCGGCCGGCCGGCCGATCGTCGACGGCGAACCGTCGGGCTTGGCCGTCGACGCCGCGGGCGACCTCTTCGTCACCACCGGCAACAGCGAGCTCGGCAACGCGCTCGAGTTCGGGCCCGACCCGCCGGGCGAAGGACCGTCCGCGGCACCGGCCCCCTCGGTGGCGCCGGCGATCGCGGCGGGCGCGCCGGAGCCGCGGGTGGGGCGCGCGGCCGGGGAGACCGCGGGCGCGCCCTCCACGGCGCCGAGCTCGCGACGTCGCGCGCATCCTGCCCGGGCCTCCAACGTCATCCAGCGTGGCAGCGTGCGGGTCGCGGTCGACGCCGACATCGCGCCGCGGAGGCTCCCTCGCGAAGGGGCCGCCCCGATCCACTTCTCGCTCAGCGCCCGGATCGCCTCGACCGACGGCTCGGTGCCACCGCAGCTGCGGCGGATCTCGGTGGAGATCAACCGCAACGGCCATCTCGACCCCGGCGGCCTGCCCGCCTGCGCGTATGCCGACATCCAGCCCTCGACCACCGTTGGAGCCCTCGCCGCCTGCCGGCGCTCGCTGGTCGGCGAAGGCAGCTTCGCCGCCAAGGTGCTGATCGCCCAGCAGGCGCCTTTCCCGTCGGCAGGCAGGATCCTCGCCTTCAACGGTCGCTGGCATGGCCGGCCCGCGATCCTCGCCCATGTCTACGGCACCGAACCGGTGCCGACCTCCTACACGCTGCCGTTCGTGATCGGGACGGTGCGCCACGGCACCTACGGGACGACGCTCTCCGCGAGCCTGCCCGACTTCACCAGCAGGTGGGGATACGTGACCGCCGTCTCACTCGACATCGGCCGCAGCTTCCGCTCGCACGGTTCCGCCCACAGTTACCTCACCGCGGGGTGTCCGGCACCGGCCGGCTTCCCGGGCGCGGTCTTCTCGCTCTCGCGCACGACGCTCGGCTTCTCCGGCCGAGCGCCGATCACCGAAACTCTGTCGCGGAGCTGTCGCGCGCGGGGCCGTATAGCTCCTCCAGCATCGCGGCGAGATCGGGGATCGCCTCCGTGAGGACGGTCGCATCGCCTTCGACCGCGGCGCGCTGGGCGACGGTCTCGATCACCTCGACCATGAACGCCGCCGAGCCGGCGGGGGGAGGGGGGAGGATCCCGTCGTCCCGGTAGGCATCGTCGATCAGGCGGGCGAGGTCCGCCAGGAGGCGCGCTCGCTCGCGCATGGCGGGTCCGCCCACGACGTGAACCTCGGCGAAGAGGCTTTTGGCGACGGCGGGGCGCTCGTCGATAAGGGCGGAGAGGCCGAGGAGCGCGGCTTCGAGGATCTCTCTTTTGGCGCCGCCTTCGCGACGGGCACGGGCGAGGAGGCGGCGCAGGCGCGCGCCTTCGCTGGCGTAGCCGCCGGCGAAGCAGTCCGCCTCGTCGCGAAACCAGCTGGTGGGAGTTGGGGCGCCCGAGGTCGCGGCGAGCTCGTCGAGGTCGACGCCGCGGTAGCCTCGCTCGCCGCAGGCTTGGAGCATGAGGGCCATCAGACCCTCGCGTGAGACCTCACCGGTTGCCACGCCCCGCAGCATTTTCCCTACTCCTTGCTTCGTTCCCTGGGAGCGGAACCTACGCGCGCGGTGCGGCCGTGGTCAACGGCTTGCCTCAGTAGATCAGTTCTGATTGAACGATCCGTCTCCCTTAATCATCAGGAAGGTCGCCGTTGGTCAGGGGAACTTCGAATGCGAGCACTCCGATTTCCGCCACTGTCCCGTCCTCGGTGCCCTCCAGCCGCTCGCCGGACTCTCGCTTCACCCGCAGGATCCGCTCCAACGTGGAACTGAGGATCTCCGTCAACTCCGTCCAGCCTTGCTCGTCGGTGGCGAGGCGAACCCTGACGGTGAAGGGGAAATGTGTGTCGTAGGTGGTTCCGGAGGCGGCGAAGCGGTTGACGCCACGCGAGAGCACGCGCAGGTAATGGTTGGTGACCGCCCGGCGTTCGGCCGAGCTGAGGGTCGCATAGAGATCGTCGTCGACGTACCCGAAGGTGGTGCCTTCGAAGGAGTACTCGTGGACATTGCGTCGACGCCGAGATCGGCGCACCGAGATGAACCCTCGCTCGCGCAGGAAGCGCAAGTGGTGTCGAACCGTCCTGGCCGGCGTGCCGAGCTCCTCGGCGATCTCGGCAGCGGTTGCCCATTCGTGCTCGAGGATGCCGAGGATCCGCGAGCGCAGCGGGTGGGTCAGTGCCTCCACAAAGGCCAGACCCGACGTCTCCTGGCGCCCAGCGTGCCGGCTCACGCTTACTACGTCCCTCGTCCTCGTCGCTCGCGCGCCGTCACGCGGTAGAGACTATGGCTACTCCCACGGGCTGACGATCACGATCTCCCATCGACTCGCGGTCCTCGCCAGCACGAGGCGCGCCGAGGTGGAGATCTCGAAACCGCCGCTCTCCCCGACGGAATGACGTCGCCACCATTGTCTGCAGAGGGCGACCGACCCGTTGACGACTGTCCGTCCGACCCTGATCTCGAGCTCCTGCCCTGAGTCGGTGACCTGGTCGAGCACTTCGGCCGCCCGCTCTCGCCCGGCGAGCTCGGTGCCATCGGGCGTCACGATCCGGACGTCGGCCGCGAGATGGGCGGCGGCCGCACGGGAATCGCGAGCCATCAAGGATCGCGCGAATGAGCGCGCCATCGCCTCCGCACCCAACGGCTGTACTCCCACCGGATCTCCTCCTTCCACCGCGCTCCCCAGGAGCTCGCTGCAAGCCACCCGCCGGAGTTTGCCAGATACGTCAAAGCTTGTATTTGTAGACGCACACTTTATATCGCTGGACGGGGTGAACAGGCGCGTGGTAGTTAACGGACACATGAGCCAACTCGCCGTCTTGGCCGACGAAGTGGGCGTGGCCGAGCGCACGCTCCGCCGTGCGGCAGCGCAGGGGACCCTCCACGCCGAGCGCCGCTCGCCACGCAACCTCAGGCTGGCGCCGGGAGAGGCGGCCTTTGTGCGGCGAAACTGGCCGCTGATCGCGACCCTCCGGGTGACGCTGCGCACGGAGCCGAACGTCGCGTTCGCGATGCTCTTCGGCTCCATGGCTCGCGGTGACCACCGTGCCGACAGCGACGTCGACCTTCTGGTCGTTCTACGTGACGATTCGCTGGACAGGCTGGTCGAGATTCAAGATCGTCTCGAGCGAGCATCGGGGAAGGACGTCGACCTTCTCACCATCGAGGGAGCCGCGGAGAACGACGTCCTGCTGGCGACCGCGGTCGAAGAGGGGCGCGTCCTGGTCGACCGGGCCGGACTGTGGCCATCGCTCAAGGGCGAAGTTGACGATCTGCGCGAGCGGGGCGAACGTTCCCTGCGCCGCGACCGTCGTCGCGCCCTGAGTGCGATCGACGCGTTCCTCTCGTGACCGGAATGGACCCGAAGTCGACGCGGCGGGTCGATGCGCGGCGCTGGAAGAAGAAAGTCGTCGACGAGCTGGCGAGCCTGCCGCGCGAGCACGAAGCGCTCGAATACGCGATGTCGGAGTTCGGCGTCAACTTCGAGCTCGAAGCCTTGAAGAATGCCCTCAAGTCAGACGCCGACATCGCGCTGTACAACCGTGTGGGGAAGTCGACCGAAGTTTCGAGGCTCTGAAAGAAGCCGGGGTGATCAGCGCCTCACTGTGCCGGCGCCTGCGCAGGGTGCAACGGATCCGGAACCTGATCGAGCGCGACTACGAAAAGGTCACCGCCGGTCACCTGCACAAGGTCGCCGAGGACGTGCGCGACCTGGTCCCGGACTTCCTGCGGCCGTTTCGCGACTGGATCGAGCCTCAGCTCTAGGGCCAGGCGAGCGCGGCGGCGGGCCGCACGCCTCAGAGCTCGACCAGGCGCAGGGTCGCGACTGGGTCGGCGGGCTTTGCGGGTGGGGCGACGCCCTCGGTCGGCAGGCGCTGGCCGGCGACGAGCTCGGGATCGTTCGAGGCGATCACGCGGCCCGCGGCGGTGGTGAGGGCGACCGGGCGGTCGAGGTCGGCGAGGCGGGGGACGATGTGGCGCTCGAGGCTGGCGACGAGGACGTCGGCGGCGGCGACGCCGAGGAACTCGCGGTCGCGGAGGATCGGGGTCGAGAGGGTGAGCGCGTAGGTGTTGGTGCAGTCGTAGTCGACGAAGGGGCCGGCGAGGTGGGGGGCGAGGGTGGTGCGCGGGGTGGCGAACCAGTCGGCGGTCGTGTAGTCGTAGAAGTCGGGCGCGTCGGGATCGAGGTTGACGCGCAGCGGTTCCGGCCGGGTGCGGGCGGCGGCGAGCGACCACCACTCAAGCCAGCGATCGCGGTCGCTGAGCAGGCCCGGGGCGACGACCACGCCCGCGCCGCTCACCAGGCCCTTCCCGGCATCGAGGATCGAGAAGATCGTCGGCCGCAGCTCCGCCAGGTCGTCGACCGCGAGCGCCCCTCCCTCGCCGCCCCCAAGCCTGTCGAACGCCGCCGCGAGTCCCGCCAGCTCCGCGAAGATCCCCTCGACCTCCGCCGCCACCTCCGCCAGCACCTCAGGTCGATGGGCCGAAAACTCCACTCCTGCTTGAGTTTTCGGCCCATCAACATCGGGCCTCTCCAGCTGGAAGCGGAGGGCGACGAGGCGGGCGGTCTCGGCGGCGACCTGGGCTTCGGCCAGGTTGCGCGCCCGGTCGGGGCGGCGGCGCTTGATCGCCTCGACCAGCCGTCGGCGCTCGCGGACGATCTTGGCGTACTCGGCTTCGCTCAGCTCGAGCCCGAGCAGGTCACCGACCTCGGCCCGCAGCCGCGCCTCCTCGCGGGTGAGGCGGGAGGACTGGGCGGCGCCCGCGATCGCGATCGTCAGCTGGGTGTCGGCGCGCCGGCGCTCGCTCGCGGTGCTCGCCGCCTCCAGGCGCTCCAGCTGCTCCTCCAGCCGCTCGATCTCCTCGTCGAGCGCGCGCTGGGCGGCGAGCCGGGCGGCGGCGCCGCGGATCGCGGCGCGCTGGTCGCCCAGCTCCTGCAGCTCGTGGACGCCGAACTGGCGCAGTGGCTCGCGCGCGTCGGCCGGCGCGCGGACGAAGGTGCCGCCGCCGCGCCCGCGGCGGGTCACCACCAGGCCCTGCTCGCGCAGCGTGCTCAGCGCCTCGCGCAGGGTGACGGTGGAGACGCCCACCTGCGCGGCGAGCTGGGCCTCGGCGGGCAGCCGGTCCCCGTCGATCAGCAGGCCGAGGCGGATCGCGCGCCCGAGCCGACGGGCGACCTGGTCGGCCAGCGCCCCGCCCGCGTCGGTCGGCGCCAGCAGCATCCGCGCGGTCGCCGTGGTCAGGCCGACGGAGCTCCCCGCGGCCGGGTCCTCCGCCGCGTCGCCGCTCCGCATCTCTCCCTTGACTTTCAAAACTATGAACTCATAGGATAAAGAATCGGCCCAACCGGACGGGCCACGGGAGCAAGGAGGGTCGATGGGATCACCGGACGTGCGCACGCTGCCGAGCGATGACGACTCGCGCCTCGCGAGCCTCGGCTACCAGCCGCAGCTGAACCGCGTACTGGGACTGTTCGCGAACTTCTCGGTCGCGTTCACCTACCTCTCCCCGATGGTGGGGATCTACTCACTGTTCCTGCTCGGGGTAGGGACGGGTGGCCCCGCGTACCTGTGGCTGCTCGCGATCCCGGTGTTCGGGATGTTGTTGGTGGCACTCGTCTTCGGCGAGCTCGCGAGTCACTATCCGGTCGCCGGCGCGCTGTACCAGTACAGCAAGTTCTCGGTGGGACCGAGGTACGGTTGGTTCGTCGGCTGGTTCTACGGGATCGCCCTGCTGGTGACGGTCGCCGCGGTCGACACCGGTGTGGTCAGTTACTTCACCGCCCTCACCCACAACTGGTTCGGTTGGAACCTCGACCCGACGTCCCACGGCACGATCCTGCTGGTCACGCTGATCCTGCTGGCGATCCAGACGACCCTGAACATCACCGGCACCAAGGTGATGGCGCGGGTGGCGCAGTTCGGTGTGTACGTCGAGATCATCGGCACCTTCGGCATCGCGATCATCCTCGCGATCCACGGCTTCCACCACGACCTCGGCTTCCTCTTCAGCAGCCAGGGTGTGCAGCACGCCTCGTCGAACCCGCTCGAACTGGACTTCGGCGGCCACTGGTGGACCGGCGCCGCGCTGATCGCGGTGCTCGCCCCCGTCTACATCATCTACGGCTTCGAGTCGGCCGGGGACATCTCCGAGGAGACCAAGGAAGCGGGGCGCCTGGTGCCGCGGGCGATGCGGCTGGCGGTGATCTGGGGCGGCATCGCCTCGCTGGTCCTGACCGGGGCGCTGCTGCTCTCGATGCCGAGCCACGACGGCGTCGCGGCGACGGTCGAAGGTGGCGGCGTGCCGTTCATCCTCGAATCGCTCTCCAGCGGCGTGCAGGACTTCCTCCTGCTGATCATCATCTTCGCCTTCTTCTCCTGCGGCACCTCGATCCAGGGCGCCGGCAGCCGCCTCGCCTTCTCCTACGCGCGCGACGGCGCGCTGCCCGCCTCGAAGTGGGTGTCACGGGTCAGCGACCGCTTCCGCACGCCGGTGAACGCCCTGATCGCCGGGGCCGTGATCACCGCCCTCTTCGTCCTGCTCGTCTTCCCGTCGCCGAGCCACGACATCCACATCTGGTTCATCACCTACCCGGCCGAAGTGAACGGGCTGGTCGCGCTGGTCTCCTTCGGGGTGAGCGGGATCTACCTCAGCTTCCTCCTCACCGTGATCGCGGCGATCGTCGCGCGGCTGCGGGGCTGGGTGCCGGAGGGGAGCTTCCGCCTCGGCCGCTGGGCCTGGCCGGTCACCATCGGGGCGGTCGCCTATCTCGGGCTGATGTTCATCAACGTCGTCTACCCCTCGGGGGTGACGAGCCCGCGCGCCTACTTCAACATCGACTGGATCACGATCGCGGTCATCTTCGTGATCGCCGCCGTCGGCGCCCTCTACCTCTTCTTCGGCCACCCGGAGCGAGGCGTCGCCCGCCACACCCACGACGAGCTCGAGGCGGCCGGGGCAGAGCGCCACCGCGAAGTGGCTGGGGCGGGGGAGGACGGGCCGGAGGGTTGAGGGTTCGGGGGCGGGGGCCCGGGCGCCGCCGGCCGTCCGAGGGAGGTCCTGGGCTCCTCATGGGGGTCCTGGCAGGCTGTGACCCCCATGAGGAGCCCAGGACGTGAGGGGTGCGTGGGAGAGGCGTCACAGGGACGTGAGGAAGTCGGACTTACGTGACGATCGTGTCCGGAAGCTTCCACACCTCGGCCCGATCGGTCACAGAGATGCCGGGAACGTCACACTTTCCGGCCCTCAGAGGCCCTTTTTCGGGCTGATTCAGGGGGCCGAGAACGCGCTGCGTGTTTTAGGGCCCCTATAGGGGGGTCAATACACGCAGCGCGTAGGTCGGTGTTGCACAACACGGGAGAAAGTGAGGAGTTCTCGACCTCTCTGTGACGAGGTCCGACTCCCGTCACGGATCCGTGCCACTCCCGACGCACTCCCGTGAGGCTCCCGCGCACGACCCGCCACACCTTCCGCACACCCGCCCCTCTCGCCACGGCCACAGCCTGCCCGGGCCGTGGCGAGAGGGGCGCGTCCGTAATCCGGGCGACAGCTTGCGGGCCACCGTCCCTTCCGGGCGCCAGCTTGCGGGGCTTGAGCCCTCCCGGGCGCCAGCTTGCGGGGCCTGGACCCCCCCGGGCGCCAGCTCGCGGGCCCCGGAGGCCTCCGCGGGAGCCCCGGGGCTCCTTACTCGTGCACCACTCACCTACGCCGGGCTCGACCCCACCTCCGGTACCCCGAGCGCTGGGCCGACCCGTTCGTGGAGGCGGCGCAGGGGCTTCGGGGACCACCAGTTGGCGCCGCCTAGGAGCTTCATCAGGGACGGGACCAGGAGGGCTCGGACGACGAAGGCGTCGAGGAGGACGGCCATGCCGGCGCCGAGGCCGAGCTCCTTGAGGAACACCATGCCGGAGGTGACGAAGGCGCCGAGGGCGATGGCGAGGAGGACGGCGGCGGCGGAGACGACCCCGCCGGTGTGCTCGAGGCCGGTGGCGATCGCCTCGTCGTCGGACGCGCCGCGGTCGCGGGCTTCCTTGATCCGGGTCAGCAGGAAGACGCCATAGTCGGTGGAGAGGCCGAAGACGATCGCCGCCATCACGAGGTAGTCGGTCTGCTCGATGCCGCCCTGGGCTTCGGTGCCGAAGAGGCCCGCCAGGTTCCCTTCCTGGAAGACGAAGACGACGATGCCGGTCGCCGCCGCCAGGGTGAGGAAGTTCATCAGCAGGGCCTTGATCGGGAGGATCACCGAGCCGGTCATCAACCAGAGGGCGGTGCAGGTGAGGAGGACCAGGAGGACGATCGCGAAGCCGACCGAGTCGGTCACCGCGGCCTGGGAGTCCTTCAGTTCGGCCGCCGTCCCGCCTACCAGCGCCGGGAACGGGGCGGCCACCGTGCGCAGGTCGGTGACCACGGTCTGCGAGGCATCCGAGCTCGGCGCGCCCGGCACGTTCACTTCGACCCGCCACACGCCGTCGCCGAGGTAGGCCGGCCGGCCCGCCCGCTCGACGCCGTCGACTTCACCGAGCGCGCGGCCGTAGCCCGCCACCGCCGCGCCGTCGCCGGGGGGCGCGTCGACCGCGACGAAGACCGGGCTCGAGTCCGCGTCGGGGAACTCGCGCTGCTGCGTTTCGAAGGTGGTCCGGGCGCTCTGGTCCTTCGGCAGCGAGGTCGCGTCGACGCCGGTCCAGTTGAGCCCCAGCGTCGGCGCGGCCAGCACGCACATCAACGCCGCCGCGCCGATCGCGACCACGGCCGGCCGCCGCATCACCCACTGCGCCAGCCGGTACCAGCGGCCCTCGCCCGCGGGCTTCGGCGTCACCTTGCCGAGGCGCGGCGCCATCAGGATCAGGAGCGGCGGCAGGACGAGGAAGGTCGCCGCCGCCGCGACCAGCGCGACGACGATGCCGCCGATCCCCATCGAGACGAGGAAGCGCTGCGGGAAGACGGTGAGGCAGGCGAGCGCCGCCGCCACCGTGATCGCGCTGAAGAGGACGGTGTGGCCGGCGTTGCGGAGCGTCGCCACCAGCGCCCGCGGCGGGTCGACGCCGCGGCCCATCTCCTCGCGGAACCGCGACACCGTGAGCAGGCTGTAGTCGACCGCCAGCCCGAGCCCCATGCCGATCACGAGGTTGAGCGCGAAGGGGGAGATCGCCAGCGCCTCGTTCACCGCGCGCAGGGCGGCGAAGGCGCCGAGGACGGTGGTCGCCCCGACCGCCAGCGGCAGGAGCGCGGCGACGCCGCGGAAGAAGAGGAAGGTGAGCAGCGCCAGCAGCGGGAAGGCGATGAGCTCCGCCGTCGCCAGGTCGGTGGTCGCCTGTTCGGAGACCTGGGCCTGGGCGACCGCGTTGCCACCGAGTTCGACCCCCGGCGCGCCGTCGAAGTCGTGCATGAGGCGTTCGGCGACGTCGGTTTCCGAGGCCGCGGTGCGGATCGTCGCCGCGACCATGCTGCTCTGCCCGTCGCGGGAGACGAGCGGCGAGCCCGCGGTGGGGAGGGTGACCTGGCCGACCCCGGGCTCGGCTTCCAGCGTCTTCGCCACCGCGGCGACCCTGGCGCTGCCGGGCGCGCCGTCGACCACCGCGACCACGGCCGGTTCGGCGGTCTGCCCGCTCGCCGCTTCGATCTGGTCGCGGGCGTGGGTCGAGTCCGAGCCCGGATCGACGAAGGCGCGCGAGACGTCGAAGCTCCCCGGCGCGGCGCTGCCGATCACGGCGACGACCAGGAAGGTCGCCAGCGCGACGAGGCCGAAGCGCCGGGGGTGGGCGGTTGCGATGCTTGCGAGGCGCTGGGACATTGGGGCTCCTCTCCAGCTGTTCCTTTTGCCGACCAGTCCGGCATAAGGAACAGCGCTTGCGGACGACCGTTCGGGAAGGTAGGTTTACACTGTAAATGAACGATGTCAACCAAGATGTGAAGATCCGGGGACGAAACGCGCGCGGGGAGGGCGATCGGCTGCGGGCGACGCTGCTCGAGGCCGCGACCGCGCTGCTCGCCGAGAGCGAGGACCCCGACGGCGTCTCGATGCGCGCGATCACCCGCCGCGCCGGGGTCAGCCCGACCGCCCTCTACCTCCACTTCGAGAACCGCGAGGAGCTATTCCGCACGGTGAGCGAAGAATGCTTCGCCGAGCTCGGCGCCGCGATGTGCGGGGCGGGGGAAGCGGCCGGCGCCGAGCCGCGCGACCAGCTCGTCGCGATGGGGCATGCCTACCTGCGCTTCGCCCGCGAGCGCCCCGGCCACTACGCCGTCCTCTTCCAGCGCCACATCACGCCGAAGGCCGATGACGACGAGTCGAAGCTCGGCCTGGACGTCTTCGAGAGCCTGGTCGAGGTGGTCCGCCGCTGCGGCGTCCCCGACGCCGACGCCTTCGACTACGGGGTCCTGCTCTGGATGGCCCTCCACGGCCGCGCCGCCGTCGCCTCGGCGATGCCGGGCTTCCCTTTCCCGGACGAGGACCGCTACGTCGAGCTCCTGACCGAGCGCGTGCTCGGCGGCTGACGCCGAGGGGCCTCAGGACCCCTGCGAGGTGCGCCCAGGTCCCCTGGCGCGCGGGGTGTCCGCGTGGGATGCTGAGCGGCCCACCTCACCACCATCCACCGACAAAGGAGTCCCATGTCTAAACCGCGCTGGTTCGGCGCCGCCTTGCTCGCGGCGCTGGTAGCGGTCGCGTCCCTTGCCCTCGTCGCCGCGAGCGGTGCCGCCGGCCCGCCCCTGCCGAAAGCCGCCAACGGCAACGCCGTTGAAGTGGTCGGCACCGGCGTCCCGACGCCCACCGCCTTCGCCTTCACCGGCTCGACCGTCTTCGCCGGCTCCGGCCCCAACGAGCAGTCGGGCGGTCCCGGCGGGCTCTTCACCGTCGCCGACGGCAAGGCGACCAAAGTGCCGAACACGCCGCCGATCGTCTTCGGCCTCGCGTGGAAGTCGAACAAGCTGTACGTCTCGACCGGGCCGACGATCGTCGCCCTGAGCGGCTGGAACGGCACCACGTTCAGTGCCGAAAAGACGGTCTACGCCAACAAGAAGAAGGGCTTCCCCGGCTTCAACGGCCTCGCCTTCGGCCCCGAAGGCCGCCTCTACGCCGGCCTCGCCCTGAATCCGAAGTACGACCACAGCGCCGACCCGTTCAAGCCCTCGCAGGCAGTCGTCTCGATGACCGCCGCCGGCAAGGGCTTCAAGGTCGTCGCCGAAGGGCTGCGTCAGCCGTTCCAGCTGAACTTCCCGAAGGGCTCGAAGTACCCCTACGTGACCGTGCTCGGCCAGGACAAGGGCGGCGCGGCGCCGAACGACGAGGTCGTCGTCGCCAAGCCGGGTCAGAACTACGGCTTCCCGACCTGCACCTGGACCCTGCCGAAGCAGAACAAGCAGTGCAAGGGGTTTGACGAGCCGGCGATCTTCCTGCCGCCGCACTCCTCGCCGATGGGCATCGGGTCGATCGGCAAGACCCTGTACGTCGCCCTGTTCGGCGGCACCGGCAAAGGCCCCGAAGTGGTGGAAATGTCGGAGCGCGGGCAGCCGCAGCCGCTGCTCACCGGCTTCGCCGCTCCCGTGATCGCGCTCGGCGTGAACAACGGCAGCATCTACGTCGGCGACCTGACCGGCAGCATCTACAAGGTCGCCGCCAAGTAGCGACCTCCGGCGGGCGGGCGGTCGAGGGCGAAAGCCCCGGCCGCCCCGCTCGGCGGCACCGAAACAGCCGTCCGTAGACATGTACTTAGCTTGACAAAGCTGGTCGTCTCGCCTTACTCTGCCGCCCCGACGTGGCGGGCCGCCCCCCTCAAGCACACCCACCCAACGGATCGCAGAGGCCCGACGGCCAGCGCGAGCGGCTGGTCGCTGCCGTCTCCAGGGCGGCGGCCGAGCACGGTTACGCCGGGCTGACGATCGAGCGGGTCGTCGACTACGCGGGGGTCGACCGCGATGTCTTCGACGCCCACTTCGACAGCCGCGAGCAGGGTCTTCTCGCCGCCCAGGAGGCCTTCCTCGATCGCCTCCTGTGGGAGGCGACGGGCGCCTGCGAAGGGCCTGCGCCCTGGCCCCACCGCCTGCGCGCCGGCCTTCGCGCGGTCCTCTCCTCCCTACTCGAAAGCGCTGCCCTGGCCCGCGCCCTCACCGTCGAGGCCGACGCCGCCGGCCTCCCCCTGATGGAGCGCCGACTCGCCGTGCTCGACGAGTTCGCCGACCTGATGCGCCGGGGACGGGAGCACCACCCCGCGGCCCGTCCCCTGCCCGACGTCACCGAGCGCCTCCTGGTCGGCGGCGTCGCCTCCCTGCTGCGCCAACGCCTGCTGCGCGAGGAGCCGACCACGACCGACCCCCTCGAAGCCGAGCTGGTCGAGCTCCTCCTGATCCCCTACCTGGGCCGCCAGGAGGCCCGCCGGATCGCCCAGGAACCACCCGGCCCCTGAGGGCGCGCGGTCCGCTGCGGGGATCGGACGCCGAGGGGGCAAGGGACGGGCGCCTGCGGGGGAGGGCCGACAGGCGAGTTCGCACTTCTCCGCGCTATCCGCGGGTTTCTGCGAACTCGACCCGGACGGTCGGCCGCCGCCCGCCGAGGGCCAACGCGCCCCCGGACGCCGCTCGTGCAGTTGAGGGCGCCAGGGCGCCCATAACTCAGCGAGCGACGGATCTGGCGTCACCGAAGGCGCGCGGAACCGTGGCGAGAGCCGGAACCCTCACGGACCGGCGTCCTCACCCCGAGCGTTGACCGCGCCTCAGGCAGGGCCGAAGGAGGCGACGACGATCCGGGCCGCTTCGGGCGCGAGGTCCGGCAGTGTCTCCAGGCGGCCCTCGGTGATCTCGTGCTGGATGACCGCCCAGATCGCGCTCGGGATCGCCTCCATGATGGCCTCGGGCAGCGGTGGGCCCAGTTCCGGCGAGTTCCGCAGGTAGGTGGTGAAGAGGTCGAGGGTCGCGTCGGCCCGGTCGAGGGCCGGCGGGCCGGCGGTCGGCAGCTCGAAGAAGGCCAGGCGGGCGAAGAGCTCGTTGCCGGCGATGTATTCGAGCATCGCGCGGAGGCCGGCGCCGATCGCCTCGGGGGCCTGCTCCTGGCGCGCGTAGGCGGCGGTGCTGAACCGCAGCGCATCGCCGCTCAGGATCTCGAAGGCGGCGATGAAGGCGTCGCGTTTGCTGGGGAAGTGTTCGTAGAAGGTCTGGTTCGAGGTGCCCGCCGCGCCCGAGATCGCCGGGATGCTGAGTGCTTCGTAGCCGCGCTCGACCACCACCCGCGCGGCCGCCCGCACGATCCGGTCGCGCTGGCCGAGCTCGGCGCGGCTGCGCCGGCTGTCCGGCGGCTCCTCCCAGCCGACCGTCGCGTCGGTCGCCTCTTCCAGATCGGTCTGCGGGACTTCCGCCGCGGCGATGGCGCGGAGCGTGACCTCGCTCTCCGGCAGCTGGTAGGCGAGCGCCCAGTCGCCCAGCACCTCCACCGTCCCGGGCAGCTCCGCGGCCTTGCCGTCGCGGAGGCGCCGGTAGGTGACGCCGCGGATCCCGGCGACGATCGCCCGCACCGTGGTCGGTGACACCTCGCGTTTCGACGGCGAGTGGTCGAAGCTCTGCTGGACCAGGGCCTCGAAGGCCTCGGCGGCCCGCTCGCGGTGCGCGACGCCGGCGGCGCCGAGGGTCAACGACTCGACCGCCGCCAGCGAAGCCGCGGCGGGTTCCTCGACCGCGATCTGCATGAAGGCGCCGAGCCCGGCCAGGAGGCGATCGCGGAAGTCGCCGCCGGAGCGGTAGGCCTCGCCCACCCGGACCTCGAGCTCGGCGACGATCGCGTCGAAGGTGGCGAGGAAGCAGTCCTGCTTGTTCTCGAAGTGCGCGTAGAAGGTCGTACGGGAGACGCCCGCGAGCGCGACCAGCTCCCGCAGCGTCGTGCCGACGAAGCCGTGCCGCGCCACCGCCTCGACCATCGCCCCCTGGAGGCGGCCGCGCTGGTGGTTCGCGATTTCCTCCGCCGACATCCGCTGCGGGCCGCCGCTGAGGCGCGGAAAGATCGGCCGGGTCGGTTGCGGTGAGTTGGTCGGCGCCATCCCGGTGAAGATACTGACGCAGCCGTACCTAACCTAGCTCTAGAGCGGAAAAATCCCCCCAACCGCCTGGTACCAGCATTTACATACTTTTGCGTAAATCATGTATCTCCCTTGACAAGTACTTCCCTTTTCTGATTGTCTCCTCGGCGTCGGGACGGGGGGTCCGGACCGACGAGAGACAAGGGATACCCGCCACTGCGCGGCGGGGAGCCGGGGATGAGAGAGAACTTGCCACCGAACTTGATGACGCTTGCGCGCGCCGCGGGAGGCGCCGCGCGGCGCCAGACGCCTGAGCCCGTCCAGCGCGAGGCCCTGACATGCGAACGGCCCGCCGAGGCGGACCGTTCACGAAAAACTGGGAAGACCGTTGAACACCAATCTCCAAGCCTCGCGCCTCCCAGTGTAGCGCCCCCGGAGGGAATCGAACCCTCTCTTCCCAGGTTGCGAGGCCTGGAGCCGGCGTCCACCGGCGGGGGCTACCGCCGCATGCGCGGCGACCCCGACGCTAGGTGTGAAAAGCGCACACGTGGCGCGCACCGTGTCAATTCTCGGTGCCGAAACACACACAACTTCACCCCGTGCCCGACCGCGGCACGGACCGACCGATTTGTCACCAAGGACGGCGCATCCGCGTCGCACCTCTCCAGGAAGGGAAGCGAATGAGCAAGCGCAGACGCGCGAAGTCGTCAATCGTCCGATCGCGGCCGGGCCCGGCCCGGGCCGGCAAGGCCCTGTCCGGCCTCGTCTGCGCCTGCGTGCTCGCGCTCGGCGCGTTCCTCGGGAGCAGTGCGTCCGCGGCCGCCGCGGAAGCCTGCCCGAACGAAACGCTGCGGGCGGAAAACAACTCGCTGAAGCTGCCCGACTGCCGCGCCTACGAGCAGGTCTCGCCGGTGAACAAGGAGGGCGTGCGCGCCATGGGCGGCACCGTCACCGCCGACGGAAACCACGCGATCTTCCTCAGCGACGGCGCCTTCGCCGGCGCGCCTCGCGGTGGCGCGAACCCGTACCTCGGGACGCGCACCTCGAGCGGTTGGCAGACGAACTGGCTGCAGCCCGCGCTGCCGTCCATCCTCACCTCGTCCTTGCTCGGCTTCACGGTGGGCGCCGTCAACGCCGACGGATCGCGCATGCTCATGCAGGGCGACCCGCTGACCACGGCTGCACCGGGCGGGGACGGAACGGGGGGAAACGGGAACCTCTACATCCGTGACGCCGACGGCAGCATGACCTCGGTCACGCCGCTGGAACCCGGGATCCCGCGCGTCTACGGCGGTGGCGCGATCATCGAACCGCGCGCGACGGCGGACCTCAGCCACATCGTCTTCGCCGACTCCCAGCGCCTGCTGAACGGGCCCGCCGCCGGACTCGACGCAAATGCCTCGGGCCTCTACGAGTGGACCAACGGCGCGCTGCGGTTCATCGACGTCGATTCGTCCGGCGCGCTGCTGAACCCGTACGGAGCGCTGCTCGGCACCAACGGGAACCAGACCCACGCAATCTCGAGCAACGGCGAACGGATCTACTTCTCGACGCCCTACAGCACCTTCCCGGCGCCCGCGCCGTACGGCACCAAACGCGTCTACCTGCGCCAGTCGGGCCAGACGACGACGGAGATCTCGGCGACCCAGTGCACCGAACCGTCCTGCGAAGGGCCCGAACAGGATGCCGTCTACCAGGGCGCCTCGACCAACGGATCGGTCGCCTTCTTCACCAGCAAAGCCCAGCTCACCAACACCGCGACGCCGGGTGGCGGCCTCTACCGCTACGAAGTCGGGTCCGAAAATCTGACCCTGCTCACCCCCGACTCGACCGACCCGGGCGGGGCGGAAGTCCAGGGTGAGATCGCGAACTCCGACGACGGCTCGATCGTCTACTTCGTCGCCAAAGGTGTGCTCGCCGAAGGCGCCACGGCCGGTGCGTCCAACCTGTACGTGTACGACGCGAACACGTCGTCGACGTCGTACATCGCGGACTTCCCGCCCGACGGAACCGGCCGCCGTGTCGCCGAGGCGACGCCCTCCGGCCGCTACCTGGCCATCCAGACGCCAGGCCAGATCCTGCCGGGCTATGACAACGCCGGCCACATCGAGCTCTATCGCTACGACCTGGCCACGAAGGCCCCGCCGATCTGTCTGACCTGCCTGCCCGCGGGCCGGCCGGCCGCCGGCGATTCGACCTTCGCGTCGGGTGGCACCAGCGTCAACGGCAACATCACTGACGATGGCAGCAGGGTCTTCTTCCAGTCGAACGTCTCGCTGGTGCCGGGCGACAGCAACGGCAAGATCGACATCTACCAGTGGCATGAAGGCACGCTCTCGTTGATCTCGTCGGGCACCGGCTCGACCGACGCCTGGTACGGGTCGGCGACGTCGTCGGGCAGCGACGTCTTCTTCAACAGCTACGACCGTCTCGTCCCGACGGACACCGACGAACAGATGGACGTCTACGACGCCCGCGTCGACGGCGGCTTCCCGGCCCCGCCGGCCCCGCCCGCGGGCTGCGTCGGCGCCGGCTGCCGCACCGGGGCGGGCGGCGCTCCGGCGCTCGCCGGCGTCGGCTCGGCGACCTTCTCCGGCAAGGGCAACCCGGCCCGCGCGGGGAAGCAGAACCGCTGCCAGAAGCAGACCCGCAAGGCCAAGAAGCTGAAGCAGCAGGCCAAGCGGGCGCGGAACCAGGCGCGTAAGGCCGCCGGCCCGAAGCAGGCGAAGCACCTGCGCCAGAAGGCCAAGCGCCTCGACCACAAGGCCGCCCAGAGCACGAAGGGCTGCACCAAGAAGAGCGCGCCCGCCAAGGGCAACGCGCGAGTGACCAACCACGACCGGAGGGGCAACCGATGAGCGAGATTTCGAAAACGACGAGCCTTCGCGTGCCTCGCCGAAGCCGTCGCGCCCGTCCGGCGCGACGGGTCGCGACCCTGGCCTCGGCGATCGTCCTCGCCTGCACGGCCCTGCTGTTCTGGGCCGGCCCGGCGCTGGCGGCCTTCGGGATCCAGCCCGGCTCGTTCGTCGCCCAAACCGAAGACGCGTCCGGCAACCTCTACACGCAGGCCGGCGGCCATCCCTACCAGGCGACGACCAGCTTCGCCTTCAACGAAAAGACGGAAGGCGGGCTGGTGGTGCCCGACGACTTCGCCAAGGATATGGTCGTCGAACTCCCGCCGGGCTTCGTCGGCAATCCGCAGGCGATCCCCGCCTGCTCGGAGGCCGACCTCGTCGGCGCGTTCGAAAAGCACTGCTCGCCCGCCTCACAGGTCGGCACGACGACCCTCGACGTGGCAGCCGGCACCGGGCCGTTCGCCTACCGCTACCCGGGCGGCATGACGGTCTCCGTCTACAACATCACCCCGGGGCCGAACAGCCCGGGTCTGTTCGCCTTCACGATCCTCGGCAACGTCATCCACCTCAAGGCCACCGCGCGCACCGACGGTGACTACGGGCTGACCGTGACGGTGCCCAACGTGTCCCAGCAGATGACGCTCTACGGCAGCTCCCTGACCTTCTGGGGGACGCCGGCCGACCCGTCGCACGACGCCATGCGCGGCGTCACCTGTTACGGCGAATTCTTCTGTATGGGCGGCGGCCAGAGCGCCGGGATCGAACCCAAACCGTTCCTGACCAACCCGACCGACTGCTCCGTCGCCCCGTCGACGACGCTGCACGCCGACTCGTGGCAGAACCCGGGCGTCTTCGACTCCGCGGTGGCGACCTCGCCCGCGCCGACCGACTGCTCGAAGCTGGCGTTCGAACCGACGATCTCGGTGAAGACCGACTCGCCGCGAGCAGGTGCTCCGGCCGGCTACACGGTGGACCTGAAAGTGCCCCAGCAGGAAACGCCGGAAGGGCTGGCGACGCCGGAGCTGCGCAAAGCGGTCGTGACGATGCCGAAGGGCGTCACCGTCTCGCCGTCGGCGGCCAGCGGGCTGGCCGGCTGCTCGGACGAACAGATCGCGATCGGCTCCAACAAGGAACCGACCTGCCCTGACGCGTCGAACATCGGCACCGTGTCGATCACCTCGCCGCTCCTGGCGAAGCCGCTGAACGGCCAGGTCTACCTGGGGACGCAGACCCCGTCGCAGCTCCTGCGGCTCTTCCTGGTCGTCAAGGGCCAGGGCCTGCTGATCAAGCTGCCGGGGACGGTCGACTCCGACCCGAACACCGGCCAGCTCACGGCCACGTTCGACAACAATCCGCAGCTGCCGTTCGAAGACCTGCTGCTCAGCTTCGACTCCGGTCCGAGCGCGCCGCTCGTCAACCCGGCCACCTGCGGGACCTACACCACGACGACCCAGCTGACCCCGTGGTCGGCGCCCGAATCGGGCCCGCCGGCGACGCCCTCGAGCTCGTTCGTGATCGACCAGGGCTGCGGCAACGCCGCGAGCTTCAACCCCGGCCTGCAGGCCGGCACCGACAACCCGCTGGCCGGCGGCTACTCGCCCTTCCAGCTGAACGTGAGCCGCGAAGACGGCAGCCAGCAGCTGTCGACGATCACGGCGAAGCTCCCCGCGGGGCTGCTGGCCAGGCTGGCCGGGATCCCCTACTGCTCCGACCAGGCGCTCGCCGCGCTCCCGAGCGCCGAAGGCACCGGTGCCGCCCAGCTCGCCAACCCCTCCTGCCCGGCGGCCAGCCAGGTGGGGACGGTAGGCGTGACGGCGGGCGCGGGCCCGAACCCGTTCTACCTCGACACCGGCAAGGCCTACCTGGCCGGCCCCTACAAGGGCGCGCCGCTGTCGATCGCGTTCATCACCCCGGCCCTGGCCGGCCCCTTCGACCTGGGCAACGTCCTGGTCCGGGCGGCACTGCGGGTCGATCCGACGAGCACCCAGATCACCGCGGTGAGCGATCCGCTGCCGACGATGCTCCACGGGATCCCACTGGACCTCCGGTCCGTGCGGGTGAACATGGACCGGGAAGGCTTCACGCTGAACCCGACCTCCTGTGAAGCCTCGGCGGTCGGCTCGACCCTCACCTCCACCGGCGGGGCGACGGCGACCCCGAGCTCCCGCTTCCAGGTGGCCGACTGCGGGGCGCTGCCGTTCGCGCCGAAGCTGAGCCTGCGGGTCCTCGGCAAGACCAACCGCGGGGCGAAACCGCGGCTCAGGGCGGTGGTGAGCGCGAAGCCCGGCGAAGCGAACATCGGCCGCGCCCAGGTCAACCTGCCGCACTCCGAGTTCCTCGAACAGAACCACATCAAGACGGTCTGCACGAGGGTCCAGTGGAACGAAGGCGACGGCAACGGCTCGGCGTGTCCCGCAGGCTCGATCTACGGCAAGGCCAAGGCCTGGACGCCGCTGCTCGACAAGCCGCTGGAAGGCCCGGTCTACCTGCGCTCCAACGGCGGGGAACGCAAGCTCCCCGACCTCGTCGCGGCCCTCAACGGCCAGGTCTCGATCGCCCTCTGGGGCAAAGTCGACTCCGGCCCCAACCACGGCATCCGCAACACCTTCGAAGTGGTGCCCGACGCACCGGTGAGCCGCTTCGTCCTCGAGATGAACGGCGGCAAGAAGGGCCTCCTGGTCAACAGCGAAGACCTCTGCTCGGCCCAGGCCCAGCGCCGCGCGGTCGTCCGCTTCACCGGCCAGAACGGCAAGGTCCACGCGTTCAAGCCGCTGGTGCAGAACGAATGCGGCAAGGGCAAGAAGAGCACGAAGAAGAACGCGGGCCACGGGCGGACCCGCTGACCGAGGTCCCCGCCGCCCAGCTGTTCCTTATGGCCCTGTGGGGTCCATAAGGAACAGCCAGGGGGCGGGGTTCGTGCGTTTCGAGTTCGTAGGACCTACGAGGACCGCGTCGGGTCCTTCGGCGTATCTGTGTGGCGACGGGGTAATCGAGTGGCGACGCTGCGTGCCACCCGATCATGGAAGAGCAACGATGAACGTCGGTCCGTCCGCTGGCGTCGCCCAGGCCCGGGAGCGCAGGCATCTCGTCGGCGGCCTTTTCGTCGCGGTGGAGCGGCGCGGGCCGGCGGCGCTGACCGAGGAGGACGTGATCGCGGCCGCGGGGCCGGCGGGAGGGGCGTTCCACGAGCACTTCCGCGATCTCGACGAGTGCTTCGACTTCGCCTGCGAAGCGGCGCTCGACATCCTGCTGGGGCCGATGGTCGCGGCCTGGTCGGTGCCGCGCCGGCGCCCCGAGCGGCTCGGCGCGGCGCTGGCGGCGCTGCTCGGCGCCCTCGCCGCACAGCGGCGCCTGGCCGAGCTCTGCCTGCTCCACTCGCCGGTGCGCCAGGGGGACCGGCGGACGTATGAGCGCGTGGTCGACTCCCTCGCCGAGCTGCTGGTCGACGTCCGTCGTCCCCTCGCCGCGCCGGAGGCGCCCTCGGCGGCCGGTGAGCAGCTGCTCGCCCGCGGCGCGGTCGGGCTGATCGCGGCCCGCCTGCGGGAGGGGGGAGCGGACCTCGAGGAGCTCCGGCCGCGGCTGCTGGCGCTGCTGCTGCCCGCCCTGGAACTGGACGCGACGGACTGAACCCCCCGACCGGCGGGACCTGGGCGCCGGCCCGTCGGCCCCTGCATATGATCCGCGCCGACCAGGAGGTAGAGCATGCGAGTTGGGGAACTCGCGGGGCACGCGTCGGTGCGCGTGTGGGAGGCGCCTCGGCGGTCCAAGAAAACTCGGGGCTGTCAGGAAGGGCGTCCATGGCCTCGGTGATGAGTCCGGTGGAGCGCTTCCGGAGCGAGGCCGCGTCGGCCGAGTTCGAACGGCTGATCGGCCTCTTGGAGGAGCGGCTCGACCATCTCGCCGCCGAGGGCCTCGAGGCGATGCGGGGCCGGGTCCCACGCTGGGTCTCGGAGACCGACGAGGTGTGGCGGCAGCTCGGCGACTGCATTCGTGGCACCTTGCGCACCGAGTGGGCGGCCTTCCGTGACGGTTACCTGCCGGGCCGCCTGCCGGACATCGACGCCACGCTGATCGTGATCGCGGCCAGGGTCGGGGACCTCTCCTCGTTGCTGGCCGGCTACCGCTTCGCGCAGATGGCGCTCTGGGGCTCCTGGTTCGAGCTGATCGAGGCGTCGGACCTCGACGACGAGGAGGAGGTCAAGCGCGAGCTGCTTCGTCACGGCTCCCAGTACTTCTTCCAGTACGCCGACCTGGTCAACCGTTATATGGCGGAGGGGTACCAGCGGAGCGTCGAGCGCGCGGCGGCGCGGGGCGAGCACCATCGCTTCCAGGCGCTGAAGACCCTGCTCGAGGCCGACCCGCTCTCCGGCGTGCACCTCGAGGTCGACCTCAGCTCCTACCACCTCGGCTGCGTCGCCTGGGGGGAGGGGGCGGAGGAGGCCGTGCGGGCGCTCGGTGCCCGGCTCGACCGCAGCGTGCAACTGACCCTCCGGCTCCACAACAACTGGTGGGGCTGGCTCAGCGGCTCGCGGCCGCTCGACGCCGACCAGCACGCCGAGCTGAGCCGCTTCGACCCGGGCCCGGGGATCAGGATCGCCTTCGGCCTCGAGGGCTTCGGTGAGGACGGCTTCCGCGCCACCAACCACCAGGCCCTGCGCGCCCAGTGGGTGGCGCCGCCCGGCCCGTCGACGATCCACTACGAGGACGTCGCGGTGGAGACACTGGCGACCGAGGCCGAGGGCGACGCCCGCGCCTTCGTCGCCCACGAGCTGCGCGGCATCGACGATCCGTCGGCCGCCTCGGCGCGCCTGCGCGAGACCCTCGCCGCCTACTTCGCGGCGGAGCTGAACGCGGCCTCGGCGGGCGCCGCGCTCGGCGTCCATCACCAGACCGTCACCAACCGCCTGCGGGTGATCGAGGAGCGGATCGGCCACCCGCTCGGCAGCCGTCACCTGGAGCTGGCCGTCGCCCTCCGCCTCCGCGCCGCCCTCTCCGGCGAAGAGCGCTGAGCGAGGCGGTCGACTCCGCCGCGCCCCAGGCCCCGGGAGTACGCACAGTCGAGTTCGCACTTCTCCGCGCTATCCGCGGATTACTGCGAACTCGACCCGGGCGGGCCTCGATTCGCAGACGATACGAATTCCGGCGCCGACCCTTCGACATAAATGCGTGGCCGCGGCGATCCTCGGCGAGCATATTTGCCGGGCTGTGCAGAACAAGCCACGGTACTTGGATCCCATCCAGCCAGCCTTGAGTGACGATTTCGTCCGCCTCGCGATGGCGCTCGAAGGTCAACTCGACAAGCTGAGCGGGGCGACGCTCGAGGGCCTGCGGGTCGAAGCGCCGATCTGGGCATCGGCGGAAGCGATCGGCGAAGAGGAAGTCGCCGCCTTCGTCCGCGCCAGCCTCGGCGCCCAGGTGCAGAGCTTCCGCCGGCGCGCCCTCCCCGAGCGCTGCCCCGACGTCGACGCGCACGGGGCGCGGGCGATCGCGCGGCTCGGCGACCTGAAGGCGATGCTGAGCGGCTATCGCATCGCCCACATGGTGCTGTGGGAGGCCTGGCTCGACCTGATCGAGGCCTCCGGCGCCGAGCCGGCGGTCCGCCGCGGGCTGCTGCGCTACGGGTCCCGCTTCTTCTTCCGCTACGCGGGGGTGCTCGGCGATTATGTGGCCGACAACTACCAGCTCGAACTCGAACAGTCGCTGCGCAGCGGCGAGCAGCGCCGCTTCCAGGTCGTCAAGGGGCTGCTGGAAGGGCGCTCGTCCCTGGGCGCCGAGCTCGATCTGAACCTCGAGCAGCACCACCTCGGGGTGCTCGCCTGGGGCGCCGGCGGGCAGGACGCGGCGCGCGAGCTGGCCGCGAGCATGGGGCGCCTGCTGCTCCTGGTCAGCCCGTTCGAGCGCGTCTGGTGGGGGTGGCTGAGCGGTGCCCAGCCGCTCGATCCCGCCGCCGAGGGGGCGGTCCGGGACCTGGCGCCGCCGCCCGGGACGGGACTGGCCGCCGGGCTCGACGGCTTCGGCGAAAGCGGCTTCCGCGCCACCCACCGGCAGGCGCAGCGGGCGCGCCGCATCGCCCTGCGGCTGGGGATCTCGGTCGTCCTCTACGCCGACGTCGCGGTCGAGGCGCTGCTCGGCGACAACACCGCCGACGCCCGCGCCTTCGTCGAGCACGAGTTGCACGGGATCGAGGACGATTCGGTCGCCTCCCGTCGCATTCGCGAGACGATCTCGGCCTACTTCGCCGCCGAGCACAACGCCGCCTCGGCGGCGGCGGTGCTGGGGGTCCACCAGCAGACGATCGCCAACCGCCTGCGCGCCGCCGAGGAGCGCATCGGGCATCCGGTCGCCTCGCGCCGGGTCGAGCTCGAAACGGCCCTGCGCCTGCGCGCGAGCCTCGACCTCTGAGCACCCGAACCCGACGAATTCGTAGAACCTACGAAGTCGCGAGCTATGTACTCGCATTTGTTCTGTAGCGGTGGAGACCCCCTCGGCGGCAAGCTTTCCCTGCTCCGGTGGGTTGCCCGGAGCGGGGATCAGGAAAAGGCAGGACCCGGCGAGCAGAGGGCCCGTGAACGGGGCTTAGGGGCCGGGAAAGACCAAGGAGAGATTTTGGCTGCGAATACGCGGGGCTTCCCCCGGGCGTCGGCAGGGCCGGCCCGGGAAAGTGGCGACTCGTCCCCCTCTCAGGGACGCGCCGTCAAGCGGGCTGCCACTCGGCCATCCCTGGCCCGAGATGCCCGCATGGCCCGCCCCCGGCGGACCACAAGGAGCGTTTGCGCGGGCGGCCTCGCCGAAGCTCGGGAGCTACCCACTCCCGGCCGAGAGGTCGCCCGCCTGCACTCCGCATCGAGCCGAACAAGCAAACGGCCCGCCGAGGCGGGCCGTTTGCGAAAAGTCGGGAAGACCGATGAAAGCCTCACCCTGGATCGCGCTATGCACTATAGCGCCCCCGGAGGGAATCGAACCCTCTCTTCCCGTGGTGCGATCCAAGGTGCCGGCGTCCACCGGCGGGGGCTACCGCCGCTCGCGCGGCATACCCACGCTAGGTGTGAAAAGCGCACACGTGGCGCGCACAGTGTCAATTCTTCGTGCCGTACTTCACACAACTTCACCCCGTGCCTCACCGCGGCACGGACCGCACTGACTGTCACCGAGGCCCGCGTTCCCACGCCGGCCTCCTCGAGGAAGGGAAGCGAATGAGCAAGCGCGGACGCGCGATGTCATCAACCGTCGGATCGCGGGACGGTACCGGCCGCACCGGTAAGGCCCTGTTCGGCCTCGTCTGCGCCTGTGTGCTCGCGCTCGGCGCGTTCCTCGGGAGCAGTGCGTCCGCGGTGGCGGCGGAAGCCTGCCCGAACGAAGGGCTGCGCCAGGAAAACAACTCCCTGGCCCTGCCGGACTGCCGTGCCTACGAGCAGGTCTCGGCGACGGACAAGGCCGGCAATGACGCCGGGCCGGTCAACGTCCCGAACGCCGGGAATTACCCGCCGATGCAGTTGGCGATCCAGTCCGAAGACGGGGATGGCTACGCGTACGGATCGATGGGCGCGTTCGTGGGCGCCGAATCCGGCTGGCCGGTCAGCTACGTCGCCCGACGCACGGGGACCGGCTGGGTCTCCACGACGGTCAGCCCTCCCACGAACGGCAAAGAAAACGCCTCCAATCCGCAGTCGTACTCCGGCGATCTGAACGTCGCCGCGTTCACCTTCACCCGCGGACCGGGACCGTACGGTCAGGGACCAGGGCTCTACATGCGCGAACCTGACGGCTCCTTCACCTGGGCGTCCCCGGGCGTCACGAACTTCATCACCTACCGCGGCGCCTCCGCCGACGCGAGCCACCAGGTCTTCGAGAGTGAAGCACCACTGCTGCCCGGCGTGTCTGCGCCACCGGTCGGCGCGGCGCATATCTACGAATGGTTCGACGGCTCGATGCACTTGGTCGACCTCCTCCCGCCAGGCGACACCATCGCCCCCAAGGGCGCGGTCGTCGGCGCCGGGGGAACCAGCGTCGGCATCGGCACGGGAAACACGCGACACGCGGTCTCGCAGGACGGCTCGCAGATCGTCTTCTCGAGTCCCGCCAGCACGAAATCGACCAGCGCGGAACCCACGCAGGTCTACGTGCGGATCGACGGCACGCACACGGTCCAGGCCTCTGCGTCGCAGTGCACTCGTACCGCACCAGAACCCGTGTGCAGCGCACCGGCGGTCGCGAGTTACGAGGACGCCGCGACCAACGGATCAAGGGTGTTGTTCATCACCACCCAGCAACTGGTCAACGAAGATGAAGATGCCGTCGCGGACCTCTACAGCTACGACGTCGCCGAAGGCACGCTCACGCGCCTGTCGGCCGGGCTCGGAGGCGCCACGCACGTGCTGGCCAGCTCCGCCGACGCGGAAGTCGTGTACTTCACGACGGGGTCGGACCACAAACTCTATGAGTACGACCACGGCACGGTGCGGCTCGTCGCGGAAGGAACCATCGGCTCGAGCCAGTGCCCGTCAGCCGTATCCGTCACGCCGAGGGGCAGCGTCCTTGCGTTCGTAACGAACTTCCCCCTTACTCCCGCGGGGGGAGTGAGTGGCCCGTCGGGCCTCTATCGCTATGACGCCTCCGGCTCGGGCACGCTCACGCTTATCGCCGCCCGCGGCCCGGCCGGCGTCCCATCGCTCGGCAACCAAGGCTGCGCCGGAAATCGCGCCCTCTCCGACGACGGGTCCTACCTCGCGTTCGGGACCGCCGAACCGTTGGTGGAAGGCGACCAGAACACCCTGAGCGACGTGTACCTCTGGCACGAAGGCGAACTTTCCCTGATCTCGAGCGGGACCGGTGAAGGCACGGTCGGCGGAGCGAACTTCATCAGCATGTCGCCGAGTGGCCGTGACTTGGACTTCACGAGCTTTGATCGGCTCGTGCCGACCGATCGCGACAACTCACAGGATGTCTACGATGCGCGGATCGACGGTGGCTTCGCGCAGCCCGGCGAATCGCCGCCCTGTGCGGGAGATGCGTGCCGGGGCTCGACGAGCGGGTCCCCGGGCAGTCCGGCCGCCGGCACCGTCGGCTTCGCCGGTGCGGGCAACGGCGCCGGAACGTCCACGGTGGCGATCGCGGTCAGGGCGTCCGTGAAGGGCAAGGTCGCGACGCTGCGGGTGCGGGTGCCATCGGCCGGTGCCATCACCGCCTCGGGCCCGTCCGTGCGGCGCGCCAAGGCGAAGGCGCGCAAGGCCGGCACGACGGTGCTGCGGGTGAAGCTGACGCCCAAGGCGCGCAGCAAGCTGGCGCGCAGGGCGACCTTGCGGACGTCGGTGCGGGTCACGTTCGCACCCAAGGGCGGACCGCGAAGTGTCAAGCGCGTCACCGTGACGTTCAAGAGCTCGGCCCGGAAGGGCGGTCACTAGATGTCGTCGCGAATCGGAACCGGCTGCTCCCGAGACGAGGAGAACATGATGAATCAAGGCACGAGCTCGAACACCACGGCCAGTGTCGGATCGCTGCGGGCCCACTTCGGCGCGCTGCGGACCCGGCTGGCACTCGCCTCGGTGGCGATGGCGGCCATGTTCGCGCTGGTCGCGGCGCTCCCGTCGCCGGCCCACGCGGAATTCGGCGTCGCCCCGGGGACGTTCAAGGCCGACGCGATCGCGGATGCGGCCGGCACGCCCTACACGCAGGCCGCCGGGCACCCCTACGGGGGGGCCGCGGGCTTCGCGTTCAACACGCACCTCGAAGCCGACCCCTGGTTCGGTGACAAGCCCGTGCCGGACGCGGACATCAGGGACATCGTGGTGGAATTGCCTGCGGGGTTCGTCGGCGATCCGACCTCGGCGCCCACGTGCGACAGCAACGCCAAGATCATCACCTCCGCCCAGCAGCTCACGCAGGCATGCCCGCCCGAGGCACAGGTAGGAGTGACCGAAGCGACGTTCCCGGAACTTTTCGGGGCCGGGGTGGAAACGTTCACCGAGCCCGTGTACAACGTCGGCCCGCTGCCGGGTGACGCCGCGACGTTCGCGTTCAGCGTGCTCGGGGTGATCATCAACATCCATGCGACGGTGCGTACCGGCGACGACTACGGGATAACCACCACGATCCCGAAGATCTCCGAGGAGATCCGGCTGCTGGGAGCGTCGTTGACGCTTTGGGGGACTCCCGCCAGCCCCATTCACACCCCAGAACGCGGCAGGGACTGCGTTGAAAATACGTGGGGTGGGAAACACTGCAACGGCGGCAACGTCCCGAGCAGCGCGCCGGTGGTGCCCTTCCTGACGAACCCGGCAAATTGCGCGGCACCGCCCGCGGTCACCACGATGCACGTCGACTCCTGGCAGGACTCCGGTGACTGGAAGACGTACTCGGTCACCGCCCCGCCGCTGGTCGGCTGTGATGCGGTCGACTTCTCGCCGAGCCTGGAAGCTCGCCCGACCACCAACGTCGCCGATTCGCCCTCGGGCCTGAACGTCGACCTCCACGTCCCCCAGAACGAAGAGCCGGAAGGGCTCGCCGAGGCGAACCTTCGCGACACCACCGTCGTCCTGCCTCCGGGCCTGGTCGTCAACCCGTCGGCGGCCAACGGGCTGAGTGCCTGCACCGAGGCCCAGTTCGGGTTCACCGAAATGGAGGGCGACATCGTCCACACCACGCCGGACCCCGGTGAATGCCCGAACGAGGCCAAGCTCGGCTCGGTCCTGATCGAAACCCCGGTCGTCGATCACCCGCTCAAGGGGTCCGTCTACATCGCTGAGCCTCACGCCAATCCGTTCGGCTCGCTGCTGGCGCTCTACGTCACGGTCGACGACGCGCCTACCGGCGTGGTGTTGAAGCTCGCCGGCAAGGTCGAAGCCGACCCGACGACGGGCCAGTTGACCGCGACGTTCAAGCAGAACCCGCAACTGCCCTTCGAAGACTTCCACCTGAACTTCTTCGAAGGCGCGGGCGGTGCCTTGAGGACGCCGGCGACCTGTGGGCAGTACTCGACCACTTCATCGATGACCCCGTGGTCGGCGCCGTACTCCGGTCCCCCGGCCACGCCGGCGGACAGCTGGGCGATCGAACGTGCCCCGCGAGGCGCCTGCGCCTCCTCGGGGTCCGCGCTGCCGAACTCGCCCTCGTTCGAGGCCGGCACCGTGACCCCGCTCTCGGGTGCCTACAGCCCGTTCGTGATGAAGCTGACCCGGGAAGACGGCTCGCAGGAACTGAAGGGCCTCAACCTGACCCTGCCGCCGGGCCTCACCGGCAAGCTGGCGGGCATCCCCTACTGCTCCGACGCCCAGATCGGGCAGGCGCAGTCACGGAACAAGCCGGACGAAGGCGCGGTCGAGAAGGCCCATCCGTCCTGCCCGCAGGCCTCCGAAGTCGGCACCGTCACCATCGGTGCCGGGTCCGGCCCGAACCCCTACTACGTGCAGGGCCATGCCTACCTGGCCGGTCCCTACAAGGGTGCGCCGCTCAGCCTGGCGATCATCACGCCCGCGGTCGCGGGGCCGTTCGACCTCGGCACGGTCGTCGTCCGCGCCGCTCTCGTCGTCAATCCCGAAACGGCGCAGATCACTGTCAAGAGCGACGAAATCCCGCACATCCTCGAAGGCATCCCGCTGGATGTCCGGTCGATCGCGGTCAACGTCGATCGACGCGATTTCACCCTCAACCCGACCAACTGCGAAGCGCAGAGCATCACCGGCTCCGCGGTCGCCCTCGGCGGCTCGGAAGCTCAGCTCTCCAACCGCTTCCAGGTCGGCGAATGCGGGGCGCTTCCCTTCCAGCCGAAGCTGAAGTTGCAGCTGAAGGGTGCCACCGGGCGGATCGGCCACCCGGCGCTGAGGGCCGTCCTCACCGCCAATCCCGGCGAAGCCGGCATCGGCCGCGCCCAGGTCAACCTGCCCCACAGTGAGTTCCTCGACCAGGGCAACCTGAACAAGACGTGCACCAAACCGGTGTTGCTCGAAGGCAAGTGCCCGGCGAGCTCCGTCTACGGCCACGCCAGGGCGTGGACGCCGCTGCTCGAGCAGCCGCTCGAAGGCAACGTGTACCTGGTCGGCGGCTACGGCTACAAGCTGCCCGCCCTGGTGGCCGAACTGAACGGCCAGATCAGGATCCTCCTGGTCGGCAAAGTCGACTCGGGCAAGAACAAAGGCATCCGCAACACGTTCGAAGTCGTGCCGGACGCACCGGTGTCGCGCTTCGAACTCGCGATGAAGGGCGGCAAGAAGTACGGGCTGCTCGAAAACTCGGAAAACCTCTGTACGGCGGAGAAGGCGAAGCGCCGCGCGATCGTCCGCTTCACCGGCCAGAACGGCAAGGTGACCCAGTCCAAGCCGGTGGTGGCAAACCAGTGCGGCAAGGGCACGAAGCACGCCCGCCACGGGCACAAGCGGTCGCATAAGTGAGTCCGGCTCGCGCCGCCATGGCTGCGGTCATGGCGGCGCTCGTCCTGGCGGCGCCGGCGCGGGCGGCGGTGACCGAGCCGCTCTTCGCCTTCGTCCCCAAGCCCGCCACCGGGGAAAACCCGCCCAAGCCGCCGCCTGCCGGTTCCCTGAATGCTCCCTGCGGGCTCGCGGTCGGCTCCACCGGTGCCTTCTACGTCTCCGATTACCACCACGACGTCGTCGACTCTTACAGCGCCGCCGCTCCGTACTCTTCATCGTCGGCGACCGGCGCCACCGGCTATCTGGGACAGCTCGCCGGCGTCGATCCCGCCAATGGCCCCTGCGGCCTCGCCATGGACTCCTCCGGGCGCTTCTATATCAACGCCCTGCACGGCGCGGTGCTGCGCTTCGCCTCCTTCCCCTCCGGGGCGAGGTCGACGCTCGACCCGGGCCCGGCGACCGGCGTCGCGGTCGATCCCGCGACCGGCGTCGTCTACGTGGACGACCGCACCCACATCGCCGCCTACGAACCGTCCGGAGCGCCGCTGGAAGTCGGCGGCGAGCCGCTCGCGATCGGCCTCGGCTCGCTCGGGGACGGTTACGGCGTCGCCGTCTCCACCTATCCGGCGACCGCAGGCTTCCTCTACGTGCCCGACGCGGCCGCGAACACCGTCAAGGTCTACGACCCGGCCACGAGCACGACCGAGCCGGTGGGATCGATCGCCGGCCCGCCCGGCGGGTTCACCTCCTTGCGCGACTCCGCGGTCGCGGTCGACGCCGCGAGCGGCGACGTCTACGTCCTCGACGACCTGAGCCCGGCCGGCGCCACCCAGCCGCTCGGGGTCGTCGACGTTTTCGACTCCTCCGGCGCATACCTCGGGCATCTCGCGCATGAGGTGGTGGACGGCCTGCCCTCCGGCCTCGCGGTCGACAACTCCGGCGGCTCCACCCAGGGACGCGTCTACGTCAGTTCCGGCAACACGATGAACGCTGGCGTCTACGCCTACCCGCCGGACGCGGCAAGCACCGCGGCCCCGCTGCCGCCGAGCATCCCCGCACCGCCGCCGGGCGGCGAATCCATCTTTCCGACGACGCCGATCGGCGGCCCGGTGCCGGGCGGCGGCGGCACGCGGATCGAATGCCAGGGCGACGGCTGCCAGATCCTGCCGCCGGAACCGACGGACCCGACCCTCGACACCCTGCTCGCCGGCCACGGCGATCCCAAGCCCCACTACCGGCGCCAGGCCCGCCGCAGCGCCGGGCGGCGCAGCCACCTGCGGCACCGCCACCACCATCGTCGCAAGGGAACACGTCACGCCGGCCAGGGCGGGAAGGGACAGCGCCGCGACCGGCCCGCCCGCGCGTCGCGGATCGCCACGCGGGGCGGCCGGACCGGCTCCGCCTCCGTCGTTGAGGCGAGCGGATCGACCACTGCCGCGAGCACCGCCATCTCGTCCGGCGCGTCGGCCAGCAGATCGGCTGCCGCCGTGCCCGCCGCCCTCGCGCCCGGCGAAGCCGGCTTCCGCGCCGAGGTCCCCGCCGCCGACGGCGGAGCGTCCGCCGCGGCCGGCTCGCACCCCTTCCGGCTCTCCCTGCACGTCGGCCTGGACCAGGGCTCGGGCGCGGCCGACCTGCGCGGCCTGCGCCTCGACCTTCCTCCCGGCTTCCTCGCCGACCCCGCCGCCGTCGGCACGTGCGGCGCGGCGCAGTTCGCCACCCCGCGCTCCTCCCCCTTTGAAGCGAGCGCGGCGGGGGAGAGCTGCCCCGGCCACTCCCAGGTCGGCGTCGTCCGGGTCGAGACCGGGCTCGGCCCGGAGCGGAGCTTCGGCCTCTTCCAGCTGCCGACGGCGACCGGGGCCGCGCTCACGCTCGGCGCCTCCCCCTACGGCGACCCGCTCGTCTTCGACGGCCTGATCGACGAAGGGGAAGGGGGCCTCCACCTCGACCTCCGCGCCGAAGCCCCTGCGGGCCTGCGACTGCACGGGCTCACGGTGGACCTTTGGGGCGCCCCCTGGGACGCCGCCCACGACAGCCGGCGCGGCAACTGCCTGAACGAGGCGGAACCCTCGTTCGGCTGGTGTCGGGAAGCCGCCTGGGAACCGGCGCCGCACGCGCCCTTCGCCTTCCTGACGTTACCCACCGCGTGCGCGCCCGCGCTTGCGTTCACCGCCACGACCACCTCCTGGCAGGACCCGACGCCGGCGGCCAGGCAGGCCCTCTACCGTGACCCCGTGGGCAACCCGGTGCCGCTCGGCGACTGCGCGTCGCTGCGCTTCCCGCCGCGCCCCGAAGGGCTGCTCACCGTGCGCAAGGCCTCCTCCTCGTCGGGCTTCGTCTTCCGCCTCGACGCGGGCGCGAACGCGGGCCTCGCGAACCCGCGGGGACGAGCCGACGCGCAGCCTCGCGACCTGACGGTCCGGCTTCCCCGCGGCGTGACCCTCAACCCCTCGATGGGCGCCGGCCTCGGCGTCTGCACCGCCGCCCAGTACGGGAGCGAGAGCCCGGCGGGCTCGCCGGGAAGCGGATGTCCCGACGAAGCGAAGATCGGCGACTTCGCCGTCCGCATCCCCTTCTACGAAGGGCGGCTGCGGGGCTCGATCTACCTCGCCGCCCCACACGACAACCTGGTCGGCTCGCTGGTCGCGGTCTACCTCGTGGCCAAGGCCGCCGACCGCGGCGTGCTCGTCAAGGTGGCGGGGAAGATCACGCCGGACCCCGTCGACGGCACGCTCAGCGCGACCTTCGAAGAGCTTCCCCAGCTTCCCTACACCGGCCTCGAAGTCAACTTCCGCTCGGGCCAGCGGGCGCCGCTGATCAGCCCGGGCTCCTGCGGGCCGGCACTCACGCGCATCGAAGCCTCGCCCTGGAGCGGGACCGCGCCGACCGTCGCCGAAAGCGCCTCCCCGATCGACAGCGGGATCGAAGGGGGCCCCTGCCCGGGCGGCGGCGCGCCGCCGTTCTCGCCGGGGGTCAAGGCGGGCGGCGTCAACTCCGCCGGGGGGACCTACACGCCCTACTTCGTCCACCTCTCGCGCTCCGACACCGAAGCGGAGATCACCTCCTACTCACTGGTCCTCCCGCGCGGGATCACCGCGAAGCTGGCGGGCATCCCCTTCTGCCCCGACGCGGCGATCGAAGCGGCGCGCCGCAGCTCGGGCGTCGCCGAGGCCGCCGCCCCGTCCTGTCCGGCGGCGAGCCAGGTCGGCCGCACCGTCTCCGGGTACGGGGTCGGCCCGGCGCTCAGCTATGCCGAAGGCCGGGTCTATCTCGCGGGCCCCTACCACGGCACGCCGCTGTCCCTGGTGACGGTCAACCCGGTCACGATCGGCCCCTTCGACCTCGGCACGATCGTCGTGCGCTCGGCCTTCGACCTCGACCCGCGCACCGCCCAGCTGCGGATCGACTCGGCCGCCTCGGACCCGATCCCCCACATCGTCGGCGGCGTCGTCCTCCACCTGCGCGACATCCGCATCTACATGGACCGCCACGAATTCACCCACAACCCGACCAGCTGCGAACCGTCGCGGCTCGAGTCCACCCTCACCGGATCGAGGCCGCCCTTCACCGACCCTCACGCGACAACCGCCTCCGCGACCTCCTACTTCCAGCTGCTCGACTGCCGCGAACTGCCCTTCCGCCCACGGCTCGGCCTGCGGCTGCGGGGCGGCGTCGGCCGCGGTGCGTTCCCGTCGCTGCGCGCCACCTTCGCCGCCCGGCCTGGGGACGCCGACCTGAAGCGGATCGCCGTCGCCATGCCGCACGCCGAGTTCCTCGCCCAGGGTCACATCCGGGCGATCTGCACGCAGCCCCGGTTCGCCGCCGGTGCCTGCCCGGCGGGCTCGGTCTACGGTCGCGCGGTCGCCGTCACTCCATTGCTCTCCGCACCTCTGCGCGGCAACGTTTACCTGCGCTCCTCCACCCACAAGCTGCCCGACCTGGTGGCCGACCTGCGCTCGGGCTCGATCCGGATCGACCTCGAGGGGCGCATCGGGACCTCGAAGCAGGGCGGCATCCTGGCCTACTTCGACGACCTGCCGGACGCACCGATCGAACGCTTCACGATGATCCTGCGCGGTGGCAAGCACGGTCTGTTGACCAACTCGGTGAACATCTGCCGGCATCCGCCGACCGCGGCGGTCCAGGCACTGGGACAGAACAACAGCGGCGCGATCTTCAGCTCGTTGCTGCGCGGCCAGTGCCACAAGGGGAAACCCGGCGCGCGGCCCAAAGGCAAGCACGGAGGAGGACGATGAAGGCTTTCGGAAGGATCACGGCGGTGCTCGCCGTCACGGCGCTCCTCGTCGCCGGCACCGCCCAGGCCGAGGTGGTGCAGCGGGGCAACCTGCGGGTCAAGGTCGGCGCCGAGCTCTCTCCCCAGCGCCTGCCCCGCGTGGGCACCGCGCCGATCGCGGTGACGGTCGGGGGCCGGATCGCCACCACCGACGGCGGCCTGCCGCCGCAGCTCGAGACCTTGCGGATCGAGCTCAACCGCCACGGCCACCTGGAAACCGCGGGCCTGCCGCGCTGCCGGGAGTCCCAGATCCAGCCCGCCTCGACCGCGCGGGCGCTTGCCGCCTGCCGCGCCGCGCTGGTCGGGCAAGGGGAGTTCTCCGTGGAGGTGGTGCTCGGCACCCAGGAGCCTTACCCGACCAAGGGCCGCCTGCTGGTCTTCAACGGCACCTACAAGGGCAGGCCGGCGCTGCTCGGCCAGATCTACTCGTCCCATCCCTTCGCCAACTCCTTCGTGATCCCGTTCACGATCGGCAACCTGCCGCGCGGTCGCTTCGGCACGGTCCTGGCCGCGAAGCTCCCCCGCGCCTTCACCAACTGGGGCTATCTCACCGGCCTCACGATGCGGCTCGGTCGTAGCTACCTCCACGACGGCCGCCGCCGCAGCGTCCTCAGCTCCGGGTGTCCGGCGCCGGAGGGCTTCCCCGGCGCCACGTTCCCGCTCGCCCGCGCCAGCTTCGGCTTCTCCACCCAGAGCATCGGCGTGACCTTGACGCGCAGCTGCAAGGCGCGTGGGTGATGTGCCGAGGGGCTCGGCGAAGGGGACCGCGCGCGAGTTCGCCGCGGCGCTGAACGCGGGCGATCCGGGCACCGCCGCCGCCCTCTTCGCCGCGAGCGGCCGCATGCTCACCGGCGATCGCACCGAGGTATCTGGGAGGGCAGCGGTCCGCAACCTGCTGGCGCAGATCGTCGAATCCCAGATCAAGCTCGAGATCAGGCTCGGCCGGACACTGATCGCCGGCGACATCGCGCTCTCGACCCAGTACTGGCGCCGCCGCCTGCCCGCCCGGGCGAAGGGCCATGCCTACGACGAGGCCAGCGTCGCGAACGTCGTCCTCGGCCTGCGGGACGAGCGGTGGGAGATCGTGATCGTCTCCCCCTGGGGGTGAGCGCGGACCCAACCCGTGACCGACAAGGTGCCGATTCAGGCAGCGATCACCGTGAGGCCCGGGACCCGCTTGAACTCGGCGACGTTGGACGTCGCCACGTCCATCCCGTGGCCGATCGCCGTCGCGGCGATCCAGATGTCGTGGGCGCCGATCATCCGGCCCGTCTGCTCCAGGTCCGCCCAGATTCGGGCGTGGGCCCGGGCGACGGCAACCGTGACCGGCAGTGGTTCCACCGCGGCGAGCAGGCCCTCGACGAACGCGGCTCGCCGGGCGCGCACATCCTCCTCGCGGGCGCGGTGCACCCCGTGGAGCAGCTCGCTCGCCGTGATCACGCTGATCGCCGCCGCCTCGCCCTCGAACCGGCGATCGATGGCCAGGCCCTGCCGCTCGGCATCGACCAGCACGGAGGTGTCGATCAGGATGGCCACGCGCTGCGTGGCTCCCCCAATGATGCCCGGGCGGCTTCGACGTCGCCGGCGAAGTCTTCGTCGACCGCCGGTAGGTCGGCCAGCAGCTCGCGCCAGTCCGCGATGGAGAGCGCGGGAGGGGAGCTCGGCGGAAGAAGACGCATCAGCGGTGCTCCATTGCGGACCACCTCGATCTCCTCGCCCGCGCTGACCCGGTTGGCGATGCTGGAGAACGTTCGGGCGACCTCGGTCGCAGTCAGACGAGTCATGGCTTCGACATTATCAGATAAATCAGATACCGCTTGATGACCCCCTTTCCAGGCCCTCCGCCAGCTCGCTGGATTCCCGTCCAGTTTAGATACGTCAGTTGACAAACGCTGGGTTTCTGGCCTACGCTCCCGCGCCCGAGATGCCGGACCGCGGATCGCGACACGACCAACCCGACATTCCGGACCCGGGCGAACGGGACCGGATCGTCGCCGCTTTCGGCCGCGCGGCCGCGGCGGACGGGGTCCGGCGCCTGACGTTCGAGGCGGTCGCGACCTACGCGGGGCTCCCTCGCGAGCGGGTCGAAGCGCACTTCCCGAACCTCGAGGCGGGGCTGGTCGCCACCCAACAGGAGTTCCTCGAGCGGCTTCGGCTCGAAGCCGCCGACGCGTGCACCGCGGAGACCGAGTGGCCGGTGAAGGTCAGGATCGCGCTCCGCTCGGTCCTCGCCTCGTTGGCCGAGTCCGAGCGCCTCGCCCGCGTCTTCTCGCTCGAGGTGGCCGGCATGGGCGCCCGCGCGGCGCAGACCCGCTTCAAGATCCTCGACGAGTTCGCCGTCGTGCTCGCTGAAGGCAGGCTCTACCGTCCGACGGCCGCCGCGCTGCCGAAGCTGACCGAGCAGCTGCTGGTCGACGGGGTCGCCTCCCTCCTCGCCCGGCGGCTCCTCGCCGAGGATCCGGACGAGCTGCTCGCCCTGGAGCCGGAACTGGTCGAGCTGGTCCTCTGTCCCTACCTCGGCCCCGGGCGGGCGCGGCGGATCGCTCAGGGTGGTGACTGAGCGGCGGCCTGCAGCGGGGCCAGCGCGATGCGGGTGAGCTCCGGCGCCAGTTGGGGCAGCGCCGCGCCGCGATCGTTGGCGATCTCCCTCTGGATCACCGCCCAGACCCCGGTCGAGATCACCTCGCGGATCGCCCGCGGGACCGGGCCTCCGATCCCGGCCGGCGCCAGGGGTGGCTCGAGGAAGGCGGTGACGCTGTCGAGGGTCGCGTCGGCCCGGTCGAGCGCCTGGGGGCCCGCGGCAGGCAACTCGAAGAAGGCCAGCCGCGCGAACATCTCGTGCGCCGCGATCTGCTCGGTCAGGTCACGCAGCCCGGCGCCGATTGCCTCGGGCCCGTCGCCCGCCGACTTGAACGCGATCAGGGCGTGGCCGAGCACCTTCATGGCGATCTCCTCGAAGGCCGCGAGGAAGGCGTCGTGCTTGGAGTGGAAGTGTTCGTAGAAGGTCTGGTTCGAGGTTCCCGCCGCCGCCGAGATCGCCGGGATGCTGAGCGCGTTGTAGCCGCGTGCCACGACAACTTGTGCCGCGCCGCGCACGATCCGCTCCCGCTGGCTCAGGGTCGTCTTGCTGAGGCGGCTGGAGGGAGGCTCCTTCCAGCCCGGCTTGTCCCCTTCTTCGTCCTCCTCGACGTCGACCGGCCGCGCCTGTTCGGCGGCGGCGATCGCGGTGGCGACCGCCTCGCCGTCCGTGCGCCGGTATGAGAACCCCCAGTCGACGAGTTGATCGACGAGGCCGGGGAGCTCGGTCTGGTCGCCGCTGCGCAGGCGCCGGTAGACGATGCCGGCGATCCCGTTGACGATCGCCCGGATCTCGGGGTCGGAGACCTCCCGTTCGCCGGGCCACCGGCGGAAGCTCTCGGCGACGATCCGCTCGAAGACCTCCGAGGCGCGTTCGCGGTGGGCGACGCCCGCGGCCCCGAGCGTCAGCGACTCCACCGCGGCCAGCGAGGCCGCCGCCGGCTCCTCGACCACGAGGTCCATGAACGCCTTCAGCGCGCTCGTCATCTTTTCGCGGAAATCGCCCGGCTCCGAATAGGCGAGGCCGACCCGGTGCGACGCCGCGGCGAGGATCGTGTCAAGGGTGGCGAGGAAGCAGTCCTGCTTGTTCTCGAAGTATTCGTAGAACGCTCCCTTGGAGACCCCGGCGAGCGCCACCAGATCCCGGACCGACGTCCCGCTGTAGCCGCGCCGGGCCACGGCCTCCACCATCGCGCCCTGCAGGCGTGCCTTCTGGTGGGCCGCAACCCGCTCGGCGGGGATTCGTCGGGGGCCGCTTCGAAGTCGCGGGAAGAGGGGTCCCTCGGGATTGTCTCCGGCAGGGGTCATTGCGGCGCCTCAAGATAGCCGGCGGAGGCCGTTCGGAACGCGGAGATCCGATCGCCGGAATACGTACGAAGTCTTTCATTTCCCGTACGGACTTTTACGAAAATTGCGAACGCCTCTTGACAGAACTGAACGCACCGTGTTCTAATGCAGCCGTTCGAAGGGAACGGACACCCGGGTTCGCCGATCCTGCGCGGCCCGGAGCCACCACAGCAGGGGGAAGAGGGAGTGAGCAACTTCAAGGGTGACGGCGACGCGACGGCGCGCAGCGGCCGGACGCGCCAAGCGCCGAAATCAGCTTCACCGGGTCCGGGATCCACCGTCCCGCTCCGGAAATCGGCTGTCGACCTGTCCACTCGAACAGGCGACGCCATGCGTCCCCTCGGTCTCCCTGGCCGACGGCGCGACCGTAGGACGGCGCGGGCGAACTCCCTGATCGCCCGCGCCAAGGGGCGGCGACGCGGAGCGTCGTCGCCCCGACTTCTTCAATCGACCAAGGAGCAACGGGTGAACCTCTCGCACGACCTCGAAGCCCACGCAGCGAACGTCCTCGCGATCGTCGCGGCGATCATCACCCTCGCCTTCGTCCCGGCCGCGGAGGCCGGTGCGGCGGAACCGTGCCCGAACGCGGCCTTCCGCACGGGCGCATCGGCATCGCTGCCCGACTGCCGGGCGTTCGAGCTGGTCGGGCCTCCGGGCAACGCGGACTACACCGTGCAGGGCCTCGCCGCCCAGCCCGGCGGCGATGCGCTCTACTGGCGGGTCCCCGGCGGGGAACAGGTCGCTGATCCCGCCGACCCCGACGGTGGGCTGGGCGACGTGTTCCTGGCACGGCGAGGTGGCGCCGGCTGGAATTCGACCTGGCTGACCCCCGATCCCGCCGGACGGCCCTTCGGTGAAGCCAGCCTGGGCATCCCGGGCATGAAGGCCGACGGATTCCTGTTCTTCAGCCAAGCGGGGTGGACCACGGCCGGCTGGGCAAACACTGAACCGGCGCTGTACGTCGAGGACGGCAGCTCCGCGCAGGAACCGGTCTCGGTGGCGCCGGGAACGGCGGCGGAACCCGGGCTGGACCCGTTCCAGTGGACCGTCTCGCAGGATCTGTCCTCGACGGTGTTCGCGACCACGGCGGCGCTCGACCCCGCCGACACCGACGGCAACACCGATATCTACCTGCGGCGCGGCGACAGCTTGGAACTGATCTCGAAGAACACCGACGGCACCGCCGACAACTCGGCGGCCACCCCGTTCCTGCCTGCCGCCGCAAGCGGCAACGTGGACGGCACCTTCGGCGACGGCTCGCTCAACTTCTCGGAGCAGTCGCTCACCGGCTTCCCCACGTCCCAGGGCGGCTCGCCGGTCAGCGCGGACGGCCGCTCGGTCGTCTTCTCCACCACCGCGCAGCTCGACCCTGCCGACACCGACAACGCCGCCGATCTCTACCTCTGGCGCGAGGGGCAGGGCCTGAGGCTGATCAGCGACGACGAGCGCTCCACCCCGGGGTGCCCGACGGTGCCGGCCTCGACCGAAGACTGCGCGCTCGACGCATCGTTCGTCGGCATGTCCGAAGACGCCTCGGTGATCTACTTCCGCACCGCGGAGGGGTTGGTCGACGGCGACACCGATGGCGGCAACGACATCTACGAATACCGCGTTGACGCCCCCGCCGGCCACCGGCTGACCCTGGCGACCGGGCCCGGCACCAGCAACGCCGTGTACCCGGTGAGCGTCACGGCGGACGGGCAGCTGTTCTTCGCGACGGCCGACCGCGTGGGCGTCGACCCGCCGTCGGGCACCGGCGTGGTGCTCTACCGCTGGGACGGCACCGCGATCCAGACGGTGGCGGAGCTGAACGACGCGGACATCTTCCAGGGCCCCAACCTGGCCGCGTTCGGCATCGCCTCGCCGGCGCCGGCGCAGCGGGCAGTCCGGGCGACCGCGGACGGATCGGTGTTGCTCTTCCGCACCGCCGCCGCGCTCGAACCCGCCGACACCGACGGGGCCGCGGACCTGTACCTCTGGCGCGCCGGGTCAGGCGTGACGCGGGTCTCCGGCAACGGCTCGGCCCCGGTGGCGGTCGGCACCGACGGGAGCGGGCCGCTCGGAGCGTCCTACCCGGGCTACGGCGGCGGGCGGGTGATCACCGCCGACGCCTCGCGCGTCTTCTTCACCAGCACCGACGCGCTGACCCCCGATGCGGGCCCCAACGGCCGCGCGAAGCTCTACGAGTGGCAGGAAGGCGACGGGATCCACCTCGTCTCACCGCCCGGTGCCGACGCCGGGGCGATCTCCTACATCGACAACGGTGTCGACGGGGCCAACGTCTTCTTCATGACGGCCGATTCGCTGGTGGCGGGAGACACCGACGGCGGGGCGATCGACACCTACGACGCGCGCGTCGGCGGCGGTGTCGCCGAACCTCCGCCGCCGCCTGCGCCTTGCACGGGCGAAGGCTGCCAGGGCCCGCCCGCCTCGTCGCCCGGTCTCCCTATGACCGGCTCGATCTCCTTCGTCGGCGAGGGCAACGTCCCGCTGGTCCCCGGCAAGGCGTCGGTCGGCGTCGCCAAGGCGATGGCGGTGACCGGCACGGCCGCGAAGTTGAGGGTGCGGGTGCCCGGTCCCGGGCGCATCACGGTCGCCGGCTCCCGCGTCCGGCGCACCGGCACGTCGGTCCCGAAGGCAGGGACCTACCCGGTGAAGATCGTGCTGAACGCCGCGGCGAAGAAGGCGCTGGGCAAGAGGAAGAAGGTGAAGGTCAAGGTCCGGGTCTCATACCGGACGGACGACGGCCGCAACGCCTCGAAGGCGGTCACGATCGCCTTCAAGCAGCCGGGCGCCAAGGCGACCATGACCAAGAGCACCACCACCAGGAAGGGTCACTGACATGCGCCATACCTCACGATCCCACCGCACGATGATCCTCCGCGCGCTCGGCCTCCTTGCGGTCCTGGTTGTAGCCACCGCCCTCGCCCCGGCCGCCGCGAGCGCGGCCGACTTCGGCGTGACCGAATTCGAGGCGAGCGCGGCGAACACGCAGGCCGGCGCGCACTCCGACGTCACGACGACGATCGAGTTCAAGAGCGAACGCTACGTCGAGCTCTTCCCAGGGTTTGGCGACGTGCTGCCGAACGAGGCGGTCCAGACCATCGCCCTGAACCTGCCGCCAGGGCTGCTCGCCAACGCCGCGAAAGCCCCCACCTGCCTGCGCGCCGACTTCGCCGTGGGCCACTGCGCGGTCGAGGATCAGGTCGGCAACGCCGTCGTCACGACGAGCTGGCTGGCGAATCCTCCCACCGGGCTGATGCCGTGGAATCCGATCTACAACCTCGCCCCGGCCGGCGACACGCCCGCGTCGCTGGGCCTGATGGTGGGGCCGTCCCGGCTCCCCGCGTTCATCGACATCGGGGTGGACAGCGCGAGCGACTATCACGTGACCGCGACCTCCTCCAACATCGAGACCGTGTTCCCGATCAAGAAGCTCGAAATCACGCTCTGGGGCGTCCCGGCGGATCCGAGCCACGATCCGGAACGCCTGTCGGAATTCGGCAGCGGTGGCGTTCCGAGCACCGCGCCCCGCACCCCGTTCATGGTCAACTCGACCGACTGCGCCACCACGCCGGTCACCGGGTTGCGGGCCACCAGCTACTACGACAGTGCCGTCACCGGTGAAGCCGCGTCCCCGAACCCGACCGGGTGCGACCAACTGGCGTTCGATCCGACGATCAAGGTGACGCCGGACGTCACCGCGCCGGACGCGCCGACGGGAGTGGCGTTCGATTTCGCCTTCCCGCAGGACGAAGACCCCGACGGGCTGGGGACCCCCGCGCTGCGGACGGCGACGGTCGATCTTCCCGCGGGCATGACGATCAATCCCGGTGCCGCGGGCGGCCTCGCAGCGTGCACCGACGCCGAGTCGGCGATCGGGACCGAAGCTGCCGCGTCCTGCCCGGAAGCGGCGAAGGTCGGCACCGCGACGATCGACGTCCCGGCGCTGCGGCAGCCGCTTGAAGGCGCCCTCTACATCGGCACCCAGGAGTCCGACGACCCGGCCTCGGGGAAGATGTACCGGCTGTTCCTGGTCGCCGACGGCCAGGGGGTGCACCTGAAGCTCGAGGGGCAGGTGCGGGTCGATCCGGCGTCCGGGGCCCTGAAGGCGACGTTCGCCGAAAACCCGCAGGTGCCCGTGTCGGAGATCGAACTGCATCTGAAGGACGGGCCGCGGGCGCCGCTGGCGACCCCGTCGACCTGCGGCCCGAAGACGACGACGGCGGAGCTGGCCCCGTGGGGCGGTCAGGCGGTGGAACGCCAATCGACCTTCGACGTCGACTGCGCCGCTGGCCTGGGGCGCTTCTCACCGTCCTTCCAGGCGGGCGCGGTCACCCCGACGGCGGGCGCCTCGAGCCCGCTGGTGATCAAGGTCGGTCGCGAAGACGGGGAAGGGGCGCTGCGGAGCATCGACTTCACCCTCCCTCCGGGTGAGACCGGCCGCCTCGCCGGGGTCCCCTACTGCCCCGAGGCCGCGATCGCCGCGGCCGCCGGGCGGAGCGGCAGGGCAGAGCAGGCCGACCCGAGCTGCCCGGCGGCGAGCCGGATCGGCAGCGTCGACACCGCCGCGGGAGCGGGCAGCGCGCCCTTCCACGTCCCCGGCACGGTCTACCTCGCCGGTCCATATAAGGGGGCCCCGATCTCCGCCGTGGTCGTCACCCCGGCGGTGGCCGGTGCCTTCGACCTCGGCACGGTCGTGGTCCGGGCGCCGCTCTACGTGGATCCCGAAACCACCCAGATCACCGCCAAGTCGGACCCGATCCCGACCGTCCTCGGCGGCGTGCCGCTGCGGCTGCGCTCGGTGGCGATCACGATCGACCGCCCCGGCTTCTCGCAGAACCCGACCAACTGCGAAGCGATGGCGGTCGGGGCGACGCTCGGGAGCGCGGGGGGCGCCACTGCGACCCCCTCCAACCGCTTCCAGGTCGGCGGGTGCAAGGACCTGGCCTTCGGCCCGAGGCTGAAGCTCCGGGTCATGGGCAAGACCAACCGGGGGGCGAAACCGCGCCTGCGGGCGGTCGTCACCACGAGCCCCGGCGAAGCCAACATCCGCCGTGCCCAGGTCAACCTGCCGCACTCCGAGTTCCTCGAACAGGACCACATCAAGACGGTCTGCACGAGGGTCCAGTGGAACGAAGGCGACGGCAACGGCTCGGCCTGTCCGGCGGGCTCGATCTACGGCCGCGCGGTGGCCTGGACGCCCCTGCTGGACCACCCGCTCGAAGGCTACGTGTACCTGCGCTCCAACGGCGGGGAACGCAAGCTCCCCGACCTCGTCGCCGGCCTCAACGGCCAGGTGAGCATCGCCCTGTGGGGCAAAGTCGACTCGGGGCCCAACCACGGCATCCGCAACACGTTCGAAGTGGTCCCCGATGCTCCGGTCAGCCGCTTCGTCCTGGAAATGAACGGTGGCAAGAAGGGGCTCCTGGTGAACTCCGAAGACCTCTGCGGGGCCCCCAAGGCCCAGCGCCGCGCGGTCGTCCGCTTCACCGGGCAGAACGGCAAGGTCAGCGCGTTCAAGCCGCTGGTGGGCAACGAATGCGGGAAGGCCAAGAAGGGTACGAAGAAGAGCGCGGGCCACGCCCCGACCCGCTGACCGAAGCCTCCGCCGCCCAGCTGTTCCTTATGGTCCTGTGGGGACCATAAGGAACAGCTGGGGCGGGGGCTGCCGTCCGGCTCAGGCGTCGAACGGATCCTCGGCGGCAATCCCGTCGAAGCGCCTGAAGTCACGGTCGCGGGTGTAGATCGTGCCGACGCCGTGTTGGCGCATCAGCGCCGCGAGGTGGCCGTCGGGCACGGCGTTGCCGCGCTCGGTGTCGCTTCGGGTCGCGAGGTAGATGTCCCAGAATCCCTCGTCCTCGCCGGGGGTCCGCACATGGGGTGCCGCGCGCAGCGCGTCGATGTTCGCGATCGCGTCCCGCGGGCTCAGGGGCCGGGGCAGGACCGAGGGGTGGGTGACGATCCGCAGGTACCCCATGATCGTCGGCCAGAAGAGGTAGACGATGTCCGGCCCCGTCGCCAGGCGTTCCACCAGGACTCGTGCCTGGGCGTGGACCGGCTCTGCCTCGTTCGAGGCATAGATCAGGACGTTGGCATCGACCGTGACGCTCACCGGTCGAGCAGGGCGTTCAGCGCGTCCTTGTCCTCGAGGTCCACGGCCGGCTTACCGAGATCGCCGCTCACCCAGGAGAACGGAGTGGGCTCGGACTCGGTCTCCTGGCGAAGACCGCGGGCAAGCAACTGGGAGGCAAGCTCACCGATCGACTTGTGCTCGCGTTCGCTGCGGCGGCGCAGTTCGCGCATGACCGAGGGATCGAGGTTGAGGGTAGTCCTCATGATGCTTGATGCTAGCACCGAGTGCATCACGCATCTCGCGCTTCGTTTGACGCGGAGCGAAGCGAGCCCGGACGCCGAAGCAGGGTGGCCTTCGGCGCCCGGGGCTCGCTTGCTCATGGCATGGCCGCAGGGAATCGGCGCGCCGAAGAGGGATCTTCGGATGACCATGAGCATCTCCCGCCGTGTCTAAGCGGCAGGGCCAATGTAAAGGGCAGTACATGGGATGTCAAGTCAGGGGGAGGAGAGGATCTCGACCTGGGTCGAGAGCTCGCCGTCGCGCAATGCGTGGAGGGTGAAGCCGGGCGCGCCTGCGTAGAGCTCGACCGTTTCTCGGGCGAAATCGGGGCGGGCCTGGAGGTACGTGCTGGGGGCGGCGAGGACGGGGCGGCCGGCGAGGGTGGAGGTGGTGACCCGGTGGAGGTGGCCGCCGACCAGCGCGCGCACGTGGGGGTGGCGGGCGATGACCTGGGCGAGGGCGCGGCGTTCCGGCGCCGGCAGGTTCACGCCGTCCCAATCGGGCATCGCGGTGGCGAGCGGGGGGTGGTGCATGGCGACGATCGCGGGCTGCTCGGGGGCGGCGGCCAGCTCGGCGTCGAGGCGCTCCAGCTGCTCAGGCTCGAAGCCGCCGCGGTCCTCGCCGGGGATCGTCGAGTCGACGACGACGAGGCGCAGCGGGCCGAGGTCGACGGCGTAGTCGAGCGGCGCGTCGCCGCTGCCGTCGAGGGCGAGCGCCGCCCGCATCGCGGCGCGATCGTCGTGGTTGCCGGGCAGGACGTGGAAGGGGACGCCGAGGCGCCCGATCGTCTCCGCCGCGAACCGATACTCCGCGGGCGCCGCGTGCTCGGCGAGGTCGCCGGAGACGAGGATCGCGTCGGGCCGGTTCGCCAGCCCGTCGAGCGCCGCGACGACCCGCCGCAGGCACCCCTCCGGCTCGACCCCGTCGACAGCCGGCTCGCCGAGATGCAGGTCGCTGATCTGGGCGAGAAGGAAGGGCCGGCTCAAGATGTCGAGCCTAGATGAGCGGTCTGGCTGGCGCGGCGGGGGGAGGGACGGGAGCTCGCAAGCTGTCGCCCGGGGAAGGGACGGGGACCCGCAGGCCGAAGCCCGGGGCGCCCGCCCCTCTCGCCACGGCCCGGGCAGGCTGTGGCCGTGGCGAGAGGGGCGGGG
>Ga0209916_1000315_pt1 | contig 85646 bp, 97 predicted proteins | sample ThiBio_1000_plan_FD_183956 | JGI IMG/M metagenome (GOLD analysis project Ga0209916, IMG submission 183956) | Wastewater bioreactor microbial communities from Cape Town, South Africa - Thiocy_solids_2 (SPAdes) | ecosystem: Engineered > Bioreactor > Thiocyanate-remediating > Anaerobic-Aerobic ... | reverse complement strand
GGGAGTCAGGCCTCGTCACGGAGATGTCGGGAACTCCGGTCTTCCTCCCGTGTTGTGCAACACCGACCTACGCGCTGCGTGTATTGACCCCCCTATAGGGGCCCTAAAACACGCAGCGCGTTATCGGCCCCCTGATTCAGGCCCGAAAAGGGCCTCTGGGGGCCGGAAAGTGTGACGTTCCCGGCATCTTCGTGACCGATCGGGCCGAGGTGTGGAGGCTCTCCGACACGATCGTCACGTAAGTCCGACTTCGCGACGTCCCTGTGACGCCTCTCCCACGAACGCCTCACGTCCTGGGCTCCTCATGGGGGTCACAGCCTGCCAGGACCCCCATGAGGAGCCCAGGACACCCCCGCGCCACCTCGGACGGCCGGCAGCGCCACGGACCCCCGCCCGGACGGCCGCCCGCGCCCGCAAGCCCCCCAATCAACCGGTCACGCCGCGCGAATCCGATTACTCGCCCACGGCGCTCCCGACTACTGATTAGCGATCCATCGGCAAGGGCTCACCCAGGGCAAAAGCTCTGGCCCGCATGGCCGAATATAGGCAAATGCGTCTGCGCTATTGGATCGGAATCTGTGCGGTACTGGTCGTCGGGACCGGGGCCGTGGTCGGTTCGATCCTCGCCTACAAGCACGACGAACGGGAATTCCACGCCCGCCAGCAGGAAGAGGCCGGGCGGGCCGCGCGCGCGGCGGAGTCGGTGGGCGCGCTCTCGGTGGGCGAGCTTGCCGCGGCCGGCGCCTTCATCAAGGCCGACGGCAACGTGTCCAAGCACGAGTTCGCGGTCATCGGCCAGTCGCTGGTCAACGAAAACGTGCTCCACGCCGCCGCCTTCATCGACGTGGTCCCGCTCGCCGAGCGCGCCGCCTACGAACGGGAGCAGGGCATCCCGATCGTCGAACGCGGTCCCGACGGCAACCTGGTCAAAGCGAAGCGGCGGCCGATCTACTACCCGCTCACCTACGTGGCCTCGAACGCCGAAGGCGCCGCCGGGTCGGCGCTCGGCTTCGACGTCGGCACCGACCCCGCCCGCGCGCCCTACCTGATGAAGGCCGTCGATGACGGGCGCGCCACCGCGACCGGGGTCATCCCGCTGCTGCTCGGCGGCTCCGGCATCAACGTCTACAGGGCGGTCTACCGCGACGGGGCACCGAACGAGACGGTGGCGCAGCGCCGCCGCGCCCTGATCGGCTTCGCCGCCGGCAGCTTCCTGCTGAAGGACCTCGCCCAGACGGCGATCACCACGCTTCCCAACGACGTCACCGCCCAGCTCGACGTCGCCAATCGCACCGTGGTCGGGCCGAAGGGCGAGCTCGAAGACCCGGCCCAGGCGCGGATCCAGATCGCCGACCGCACCTGGGTCCTGGTCGTCCACGACCCCGACCGCCCGGACGTCAGCATCCCGATCCTCTTCGGCGCCGCCGGGCTCGCGATGGCCGCCGTGCTCGGCTCGCTGATCTGGGTCCTGAGCCGCGAGGAGCGGATGCGAAAGCTGCAGCGCGAGGCCGACGAAGACTCGCTCAGTGGCCTGCGGACGCGGCGCCGCTTCGAGCAGGAGGTGCGCGCCGCGATGGCCCGCTCGCGCCGCGACGGCACCACCGGAGCCCTTTTGATGCTCGACCTCGACAACTTCAAGTCGGTCAACGACTCCTACGGGCACCCGGCGGGCGACAAGCTGATCGAGGAGGTCGCCGAGGTACTGCGCCGGCGGACGCGCGAAGGCGACGTGCTGGGACGGCTGGGCGGCGACGAGTTCGCGATCGGCCTGCCGAGCTGCCGGCCCGACGAGGCGAGCGTGGTCGCCGAAGCGATCGTCACCGCGATCCGCGAGCACGCGCCCGCCGACCCGGAGATCGACTCGGTCACCGTCAGCGTCGGCGTAGCCGTCTTCGGCATCGACCCGCTGATGAGCTACGCGACGCTGGTGTCGGAGGCCGACACCGCGATGTACGCGGCCAAGGACGCGGGCGGCGACGACTTCCGCGTCTTCCACCCGGACGCGATCCAGGTCACCGCGCCGGGCCGGAGCTGACGGGCCCGGCGCCCCCCCGGCGAGTTCGCACTTCTCCGCGCATACCGCGGAGAAGTGCGAACTCGTCAGGGGGCGAAGCGCTCAGGGGAGCGAGGCGCGGAGGCGCAGGACGCGCCCGACCGCGGCCGTGAACGGCGCCCGCTCGAGCCCGCCCTTGGCGAGCTGCTTGACCAGCGCCTCGTGGCCGGCGAGGGCGCTCGGCAGGTCGTCGAAGAGCAGCAGGTCGTCGCCGGCGGCGGCGCCGTCCACCGCCGCTTCGCGCTGCCCGCCGAATTCGGCGACCGCGGCGCTGCCGAGGCTGTCGGTGATCGTCACCCCGTGGAAGCCGAGCCGGCCGCGCAGCTCCCCCGTCGCGATCCGCCGCTCGAAGGCGGCCGGGCGGCCCCCGAAGGCCGGGTAGATCGCGGTCGAGAGCATCACCACCTTGCCGCCGGCGTTGATGAAGGCGCGGTAGGGCGCCTCGTCGACGGCGCGCAGCTCCTCCTTCGAGAGGCCGATGCGCTGCGCTTCGAAGTCGGTGTTTTCGCTCGCGGCGCCGAGGCCGGGGAAGTGCTTGGCGCTCGCCGCGACGCCGCCGTCCTGGAGCCCCGTCGCGAACGGCACCGCGGTGGCGGCGACCTGCGCCCGGGTCGCGCCGAAGCCGCGTTCGGTGGCCGCGATCACACCGCCGGGACGGGCGACGTCGAGGACCGGGGCGAGGTCGACGTTGACGCCGAGGCTCCGCAGGTTCGCCGCCGTGGCCCGCCCTTCGCGGCGCGCGAAGCCCGCCCCTTCGGCCCCCATCGTCGCCGCCGAGGCCTCCGGTGCCCCGTCGACCCGCTTCACCTGGCCACCCTCCTGGTCGGTCATCACCAGCAGCGGGAAGCGGCGCAGCTGCCGCGGCCGCGGGACCGCCTGCAGCGCCGCGATCAGCTTCCGTCCCGCGGCGCGGCTCGGGAAGTCGGCTTCGAAGAGGACGACGCCCGCCACCTTCCCCGCGTGGATCGCGCCCCGCAGCGCCGGCGTCAGCCCGGTGCCGCCGAGCCCGACCACGATCCGCTCCCCCGCCAGTTGGGTGGGGGCCAGCCGTTCGGCGAGCGTGGGACGACGGGCCGACCCCGCGCCGCCGCCCCCAGTCGCCTCCTCGCCGCACCCGGCCGCGGTCGTCTTTTGGTCCGGGCACCGGACGGTAGGTCGACCGCCCGGGTCGCGGGAGTCGCCTCCGGAGCCGCCCCCGATCACCGCTCCCGCCGCGAAGCCGAGCGCCGCGAGCGCGCCCAGGGTCGCCAGCGCAAGCCGCCGGCGCCGCGCCTTCGCTCTCTCCATGGGGCCGATGCTAGCCACCGCCGACCTGTGGCTTCCCACAGCCCCGCCCCTCCCCGGACCGCACATATCCGCGTTCCGTCATAGCCTTTCCGATCGCACCCCGGAAAGGACCGCCATGCCCCCTCTGATCACGCAAGCAGAAGCACTCGAGCTCGGCCACCTCACCGAGCCCGCCGACATCGAAGCACTGGTCGAGCGCGCCTGGGAGGTTCGGACCGAGAACTTCGGCGACTCGACCGACATGTGCTCGCTCGTCAACGCCAAGTCCGGCGGCTGCGCCGAGGACTGCGGCTTCTGCGCCCAATCCCGCTTCGCCGACGCCGACACGGTGATGCACGCGATGATGGAGCCGGAGCAGATCCTCGAACACGCGAAGGCCGCCGAGGCCGCCGGCGCGCACCGCTTCTGCATGGTCACCCAGGGGCAGGGACTCTCCAAAAAAGACTTCCAGAAAATCCTCGAAGGCGCCGAACTCGTCGCCGAGAAGACGAACCTGAAGCGCTGCGCCTCGATCGGCCACATGTCGACCGAGCGGGCCAAGGCGCTGAAAGACGCGGGGATCCAGCGGGTCCACCACAACGTCGAGTCGGCGCGCTCCTACTACCCGGAGGTCTCGACCACGGTCCGTTACGAGGGCCGGCTGCGGACGATCCAGGCGGTCAAGGAGGCGGGCCTCGAGACCTGCGTCGGCGGCATCCTCAACCTCGGCGAGACCGAGGAGCAGCGGGTCGAGATGGCCTTCGAGCTCTCCGAGATCAACCCGACCTCGGTGCCGATCAACCTGCTGATCCCAAAGAAGGGGACCAAATTCGGCGAGCGCGAAGTGATGGAGCCGATGGAGGTCGTGAAGTGGATCGCGATCTTCCGGCTGATCATCCCGGGGGCGCTCTTCCGCCTCTGCGGCGGCCGGGTGGAGAACCTCGGCGAGCTGCACGGCCTCGCGGTCAAGGCGGGCCTCAACGGGGTGATGATGGGCAACTTCCTGACCACGCTGGGCGCCGAGCCCGCCGACGACCGGGCGATGTTCGAGGAGCTCGGCCTGAACGTGGCGCGCCAGCCCGACAACGGCTCCAACCCGCGCCCCGACAATCGCTCCGGCTGGCTCGAGGGCGACTCCCCGGCGACGCCGATGGAGGCGCTCATCGACCACCAGGACGAGGCGCCGATGTGGGACCCCTCGACCCAGCTGCGGGTCGTCAAGAAGGACAAGCGGACGCCGAAATACCCGACCGCCGCGGCCTAGGGACGATGGCGTGACCGAGGTCGCGGCCCAACTGGAGGAGCTGCGTGAGCGCGGCCTCCACCGGCGGCTGCGGCTGATCGAAGGGCCGCAGGGCCCGCGCGTCCTGCTCGACGGGCGCGAGGTGCTGCTGCTCTGCTCCAACGATTACCTGGGCCTGGCGGCCGACCCGCGGGTGCGCGAGGCGGCGGCGGAGGCGGCGCTGCGCTGGGGCGCCGGGGCGGGCGCCTCGCGGCTGATCAGCGGCAACATGGCGCCGCACCGTGAGCTGGAGGAGGCGCTGGCCGACTTCAAGGGCTATGAGCGGGCGCTCCTCTTCGGCTCCGGCTACCTGGCGAACACGGGGACGATCGCGGCGCTGGCCGGGCCAGGCGAGGTCGTCTTCTCCGACTCGCTGAACCACGCCTCGATCATCGACGGCTGCCGGCTGGCGCGCGCCGAGACGGCGATCTACCGCCACAACGACGTCCGGCACCTGGAGTCGCTGCTGCGCGGCGCGGCCGGGCGCCCGGCGCTGATCGTCACCGACGGGGTCTTCTCGATGGACGGCGACGTCGCGCCGCTGGCCGAGCTGCTGGAGCTGGCGCGGCGCCACGGGGCGCGGCTGATGGTCGACGAGGCGCACGCGACCGGCGCCGTCGGCCCGGGCGGCCGCGGGACCGTCGCCGCGGCGGGCCTCTCCGGCGAGGTCGACGTGGTGATGGGGACGCTGGGCAAGGCGCTCGGCGCCTATGGGGCCTACGTGTGCGCGAGCGCCGAGACCGTCGATTACCTGGTGAACCGGGCGCGCTCCTTCGTCTTCTCGACCGCGCCGCCGCCGCCGGTCGTCGGCGCCGCGCGGGCGGCGCTCGGCGTGCTCGAGGCCGAGCCCGAGCGGGTCGACCGGCTGATGACGAACGCGCAGGCGCTGCGCGAGGCGCTTGCCGCCGAGGGGCTCTCCGCGGGCGCCTCGACCACCCAGATCGTGCCGATCGAGATCGGCGACGCCGAGCCGACGATGGCGCTCTGCGAGCGGGCGCTGGAGCGCGGCGTCTTCGCCCAGGGCATCCGGCCGCCGACCGTGCCGGAGGGTTCCTCGCGCCTGCGCTTCACGGTGATGGCGACGCACGAGCCGGCCGAGCTCCGCCGCGCCGCCCATGAGGTCGCTGAGGCGGCGCGCGCGATCGGCCTGCTCAAGGCCCCGACGATCGCCGCCTGATGCCGGGCCTCTCGCGCGAGCAGTGGCAGGCGTCGATCACCCTCGACGAGGTCGGCCAGACGAAGCGCGCGAGCGGCGTCTTCGTCACCGGCACCGGCACCGAAATCGGCAAGACGGTGGTCGCCGCCGTGCTGGCGCGCACGCTGGCGAACGACGGCCACAACGTCGCCGTGTTCAAGCCCGCACTGACGGGCATGGACGAGTTCCCGAGCTACGACGAGGCGACGGCGATCGCGGCGGCGGGCGGCGGCGAAGCCGCGATCGACAACCTCCCCGACCACGCGATCCTCCGCGCCGCCGCGCGCTCCACCCAGACCGACGACGAGATCGCTCCCTACCGCTTCGACCCGCCGATGTCGCCCCACCTGGCGGCGGGCCTGGCCGGCGTCGAGATCGACCCGGACCGGGTGATGGCCGCGGCCCGCGCCGCCGCCGACGGCGTCGACGCGATCGTCTGCGAGGGCGCCGGCGGCCTCCTCGTCCCCCTCTCCCCCTCCTGGACCATGCGCTCCTGCGCGGTCGAGCTCGGCTACCCCCTCGTCATCGTCGCCCCACCCGGCCTCGGCACGATCAACCACACCCTCCTCACGGTCGAATCCGCCCGCTCGGTCGGCCTCAAAGTCGCCGCCATCGTCCTCAACCCCTGGCCCGAGTCCCCGACCCCGATCGAATCCGACAACCGCGAGACGATCGCCACCATGAGCGGCTTCCCGGTCCTCACCCTGCCGAAGCTGGACCTCAGCCGCCCCGATACCTGGCCAGAGCTGCGGATCCCTGGCTGAGCGTCGGTTGCCCAGGAGGCATGCGGCCTCTGCAGGCCGGCGCCCGGGAAGGGACGGGGACTTTCGAAGCTGCCGTCTGGGAAGGCTCAGGCCCCGCAAGCTGGCGCCCGGGTAAGGGACGCGCCACTCTCGCCACGGCCCGGGCAGGCTGTGGCCGTGGCGAGAGTGGCGGGTATGAAATGCGTGGAGGGAGGCGCGCGGAAGCGTCACGGGAGTGCGCCGGGAACGTCACCGAAAGGCACCAGGGACCGGTCCCTGAACGGTCAGGAATCTCCCCGGTTCGAAATCCACCTATGGCGTGGATTTCGAACCACGCGAGATCCCCACCGGCCTTCCCGTGGTTCCAAATGGTCGCCATACGCCCATTTCGAACCACGGAGATCCCTGACCGCTCGGATCCCCTCCCACTTGCGACGGGTCTGTGACGGGTGTGCTCCGGATCCGTGACGGAGGTCGGACCTCGTCACAGAGATGCCGAGAACTCCGGTCCTTCTCCCGTGTTGTCCAACAGTGACTTACGCGCTGCGTGTATTTCCCACCCCATAGGGACCCTAAATCACGCAGCGCGTTATCGGGCCCTCGATTCAGGCCCGAAAAGGGCCTTCCCGGGCCGGAAAGTGTGACGTTCCCGACATCTTCGTCAACGATCCGGGCGAGGTGTGGAAGCTCTCCGGCATCCCCGTCATGTAAGTCCGACCTCCTCACGTCCCTGTGACGCCTCTCCCACGCACCCCTCACGTCCTGGGCTCCTCATGGGGGTCACAGCCTGCCAGGACCCCCATGAGGAGCCCAGGACACCCACGATCCATCCTCGGACGGCCGGCCGGGTCCCGGGGCCCCCGCCCGTCCCCCGCCCCATCACCCCGAAACGATCACATCCATGTACCCCGGCGCCAGCTCAACACGAAACCCCGCCGCCTCCGCGATCGCCGCAGCACCCTCCGGATCCCCGGGAGCCTTCTTGGCCTCCAGCAGCGCCCGCGCCACTTCGCCGCGCACCGCCTTCGCCATGTGGCTCACCGGCTTGCGCTTGCCCTTCGTCTCGCTGAAGGCGCGGACGGCCAGGAGCGTCGCGCGCTTCGGCTTCCAGGCCGCCGCGTAGGCGCCGGAGCGCATGTCGACTACCAAGGTGCCGTCCTTGTCGGGGAGCGCCTCGGTCAGCGCCGGGCGCCAGAAGGCGGCGAGGCCGCCGATCCCGTCCAGCTTCGCTTTCGCCGAGAGCCGGTAGTAGGGGATACGGTCGGTCGGTCGCAGGACGCCCCACAGGGCCGAGGCGATCAGCACTCGGCCCTGGGCGCGTTTGGGGAGCTCCGGCAGCCTCAGGCGGTCGTAGAGGACGCCGGTGTAGATCTCGGCGGCAGGGCCCGCCGGGGCGGAGCCGAGCTCCGCGTCAACGGCGACCTCGGCCGCTTGGCCTTTCGACACCGCGAGCATCGAGACCGCCCGCTCGATCGGCAGCTCCGCGAGCGCGGCGAGCGAGTCGAGCAACTTCCGCCTCGACTCCGTCAGCTCGCCGGCGTAGGCGAGCGCTCTTAAGTCGACGGGCGTACCCGTCTCCGGCGCGGTCTTCCCCTCGGACGGGGGCAGCAAGATCAACATCGCTGCAGGACATCAAACCTCCTTCAAGTGGTGATACGTCGTGGCGATGTCCTCGCGGTCCATGAGGGACTCCACGGCGGCGTCGAGCTTGCGGCGCTGCGTCGCGGTGAGGGTGGCGGCGAAGGCCTCGAGGCCGTTCCGCTTCACCGTCGTGAGCTGGTCGACCAGATCGTTCCCGGCCGCGGTGATCCGCACCAGGCGGACGCGCCGGTCGGTCGGGTCCTCGACCCGCGTCGCCAGCTCCTTCTTCACCAGGCCGTCGACGGCCCGGCTCATCGCGGGCAGGGACGCGTCGAACACCTGGGCGAGCTCGGAGACCTGCCAGGTCGACGGACAGTCGCCGAGACCGCCCAGCTCGAGCAGCACTTTGCACTGCGTCGTCGTCAGGCCGGTTTTCTGCAGCACGCGCAGCTGGTTGCCGCGGTCGTAGAGGAAGACATGGCGCATCAGCGCGCAGATCCGTGCGGCCGTGTCACGGGACTCCGCATCGATCTCCACGCTCGTATTCGCTTTGACATCGCTTCCTTGCACGGGAGAAATAGTTGCATATGCGCAACCTTTCCGCAAGTGCAATTGTTCCCGGAGATGAGCGACGCCGCCCGCCTCAACCGCCTCGACCAGGAGTTCGTCTGGCACCCCTTCACCCAGCAACAGGGATGGAGCGAGGAAGAGCCGCTGCAGATCGAGCGCGGCGAGGGCGTCTACCTCTTCGACGTCGACGGCAACCGTTATATCGACGGCACCGCGTCGCTGTGGTGCAACGTCCACGGCCATCGCCATCCGGACCTCGACCGGGCGGCGCACGAGCAGCTCGACAAGGTCGCCCACTCGACGATGCTCGGCCTCTCCCACCCCGGCGCGACCGAGCTGGCGGCGCGGCTCGTCGAGATCGCCCCGGACGGCCTGCGCCGCGTCTTCTACTCGGACTCCGGCTCGACCGCCGCCGAGATCGCCGTGAAGATGGCCTTCCAGTACCACCAGCAGCGCGGCGACACCGGCCGCACCCGGTTCATCCGCATGCGCGACGCCTACCACGGCGACACTCTGGGCTCGGTCTCGGTCGGCGGCATCGACCTCTTCCACGCCACCTACAAGCCGCTCCTCTTCGACACCCTGGCGGCCGAGCCCGGGGACGTCGACCAGATGGAGGGCCTGCTGAGCGCCCACGAGGGCGAGATCGCGGCGGTGATGATGGAGCCGCTGATCCAGGGCGCGGCCGGCATGCTCGTCCACCCCGACGGCTACCTGAGCGCGGTGCGCGAGCTCTGCGATCGCCACGGCGCGCTCCTGATCTGCGACGAGGTGGCGACCGGCTTCGGCCGCACCGGGACGATGTTCGCGGTCGAACAGGAGGGTGTCGTCCCCGACTTCCTCTGCCTCGCCAAGGGCATCACCGGCGGTTATCTGCCGCTGGCGGCGACGCTGACCACCGAGGCGGTCTACAAGGCCTTCCTCGGCGCCCCGGCGGAGGCGAAAACCTTCTTCCACGGCCACACCTACACCGGCAACCCGGTCGCCTGCGCGGTGGCGCTGGCGAACCTCGACGTCTTCGAGCGCGAGCGCACGGTGGAGCGCCTGCAGCCGAAAATCGCGCTGATCCGGCGGTGGCTGGACGAAGTCGCCGCGCTGCCGGGCGTCGCCGAGGTGCGCTCGCGGGGCGTGATGGTCGGCATCGACCTCGGGGAGCACGACCCCGAACTGCGGGTCGGCCACCGGGTGACGCTGGAGGCGCGCAAGCGCGGCGCCCTGGTCCGCCCCCTCGGCGACGTCGTCGTCCTGATGCCGCCGCTGGCGATCGGCGAGACGGAGCTCGAAACCCTCCTCGACATCACCGCGCGGTCGATCACCGCCACCCTCGCCTCGCTCCCGGCGACAGAGCACGCCTAGCGCGTTCGCACTTTCCCGCGGATAGCGCGGATTACTGCGAACTCACCGGTGGGAATATGGCTTTGTGATGGATCGGTGGCGGCGCCGTAGTACCGGCGTGAGTCAGACCGCGGTCGCAGAGGCGAGGGAAGCTCCGGGCGATGCCGACCTGGCGTTCGACCGGCTCTACCGGACGAGCCGCGACGACGTCTACGCCTACGTGGCGGGGCTGCTCCGCGACGGGCCCGCGGCCGAGGAAGTGACGGCGGCCGCCTTCGAGCGCGCCTACCGCAAGCGCCACCGCTTCGACTCCCGCCGCGGCGAGCCGCGCGCCTGGCTCTTCGGCATCGCCCGCAACGCGGCGCTCGACGAGCTGCGGCGCCGCGGCCGCCAGGCGGAGCTGGCCGCCGAGCCCGCCGACCTCGACGGGGCCGCGGTCGAGGCAGGCGCCGAGCGCTCCGAGCGGCGACTCGCCCTGCGCGCCGCCCTCGCCCGCCTCGAGCCGCGCGAGCGCGAGCTGATCGCGCTCAAGTTCTTCGCCGGCCTCGGCAACGCCGAGATCGCCGCGGTCCTCGACATCAGCGAGTCGAACGCCGGCACCCGCCTTCACCGCGCCGTGACCAAGTTGAGGGAGGCCCTCGATGGATCGATTTGACGACGACACCCTCTTCGCCGAGCTGCGGGCGCTGCGCCCGACGCCGCCGCCGGAGTTCGCGGCCGAGCTGGACGAGCGCGCCGCGGCGGGCTTCCCCCGTCGCGACCGCGCGTCCGCGGCCGCGCAGCCCTTCGCCCTGCTGGCCGACCGCTGGCGGGCCCTGGGCCCGCGGCGGCGCCTCGTGCCGGCCCTCGCCGTCGCGCTCGCCGCGCTGGTCGTGGCGACGGCGGTCGTCTCGATCTCGCAGTCGGGCACGAAGTCGAATCCGGCGGACGAAGCCGTCGTCGGGATGGTCCCCGGCGCGGGCGAATCGGGCCGGGCGGCCAAAGAATCCGCCGGGACCTCGGTCGCACCGGCACCGAGCCGCCATCCCGGCGGAGGCCACAACGACGGCGCCGGCGGGAACGGCGCGGCGCAGCCTTCGAAGGGCGCCGGCGAAACCGTCTACGAAGTCGAAGTCCCGACGATCGAAAGCGCGGCCTCGGCCGGCGCCGCCGCGGAGGCGGAACCGACCTTCCACGCGGCCGGCCGCGACATCGAACGCTCCGCCTACGTCGTCCTCGGCACCAAGCCGGGCGAGGTCTCGGGCGCGGCGGCGAAGGTCTACGAAGCGGTGCACGCGGCGGACGGGATCGTCCTCCACTCCAAGGTGCGGAGCGGCAGCGCCGGGGCGACCGGGGCCTACTTCGAACTGCTGATCCCGAGCGACAAGCTCGACGACGCGCTCTCCGCCTTCTCGCAGATCGCCGAAGTGCGGCAGCGCCACGACGCGACCAACGACATCACCGCGCCGACCGTCAACACCGGCGAAGAACTGCGCGACTCCAACGCGGCGATCGAAGGCCTGTTGAAGGAGCTGGGCGACGTCGAAACGGAAGCGGAACGGGAATCGGTCGAAGCGCGGCTGCGCGAAGAGCGTCGCCACCACGCGGCGATCCGCGCCTCGCTCGACCACCTGCACAAGCGCGCCTCGATGTCGGAAGTCACCGTGCGGATCGTCACCGACCACGGCGCCGGGGTGACGCCGCCGAGCGAAGGCGGCGGGAGCTGGGGCGTCGGCGACGCGCTGCACGACGCCGGCGACATCCTCACGATCGCCGCCGGCGTCACCCTGATCGGCCTGGCGGTGCTCGGCCCGATCGCCATCGTCGCCTTCGCCTTCTGGCTGGCGAACCGCTTCCGCGTCCGCCGCCTCCGCGAGCGCGCCCTCGGCTGACCCCCTCCGGCGCGTTCGCAGTTTCGGTCGCATAGCGACCATTTCTGCGAACTCAACCGCGTAGGGTGTTGCGATGGTCGAGGAGAGGAAACCGGTGACGCCGCGGCCGGCCGCCTCGGTCGTCCTGATGCGACGCGGGGGGAAGCACGGGGAGCGGGCGCTCGAGGTGCTGCTGCTGCAGCGCAGCCCGGCGGCCGCGTTCTTCCCCGGCGCCTGGGTCTTCCCCGGCGGCGCCTGCGAGCCCGAGGACGGCGAGGGGCCCGACGGCTACCGCGCCTGCGCGATCCGCGAGCTCCGCGAGGAGGCGGGGATCGACCTCCACGCCGACGAGGAGATGATCCCGTTCTGCCGCTTCATCACCCCGGAGGCGATCCTGCGGCGCTTCGACGCCTGGTTCTTCCTCGCCCTCGCCCCCGCCCACGCACCGCCGCAGATCGACGGCGGCGAGATCGTCGACGCGCGCTGGCTGCGGCCCGCCGCGGCGCTGGCGGGCGCCGACGACGGCGAGATCGGCCTCGCCTTCCCGACCCGCATCCAGCTCGGCTGGCTCGCCGAACACGCCACCTCGGCCGCTGCCCTGACCGCCTACCGCGGCCGCTCGGTCGAGCCGCTGATCCCGGAAGTGATCGGCGAGGGCGAGGCGACCCGCGTCGTCCTCCCCGGCGTCGCCGACTCGGGCAACCTCAAGAACCTGGTCGAGGAGTTCCGCCGGGACTGACCGCGTCCGGGAACGGCGCCAGCCCCGCGTGCCACGGGCCGGGCGGGTAGGTGTGGATGCCGCTCTCGTCCATCTCGGACTGGATCCGGCGGAACAGCTGCCCGGCGTTCTTCAGCGCAAGTTTCAGTTCGTCCTCGGAGCGCTCGCGCAGCCGCCACATGAACCAGAGCTGGCGGTCGTTGACGCCGAAGTCGATCTCCCCGGTCATCGTCGTCACCCAGGCGAGGAAGCCGGGACCGAAGAGCTCGCGCAGGGCGATCGGGTCGAAGTCCTTCGGCACCGTCGTCCAGAAGCGCTTGTTGAAGTCGAGCGACTCGAATTCGACCTTGCGCGAGAAGCGCTGCTGGACATGCTCGGTCCCCTCGATCGACTCGACGTTGAAGGCGGGCACCACCTGCGCGAGGTCGGGCATGTGGGCCTTGGCGAGGATCGCCGTCGGCAGCACCGCCTTGTCGAAGAAGCCGCCCATCTCCCGTTCGTCGGCGTCACAGGAGGCGCCCCAGAAGCCTTCGACGAGCTGCCCGGTCAGCCGGTTCGAGCCGCCGACGCAGAGCGCCACCGGCCCGTCTTTGGGGTTGATCCCGCCGACCGGCTCGTAGGTGACCTGGTGGCGCTCGCCGTAGCGGCGCACCAGCTCGGCCCAGTCCTGCGCTTCCTGCTTGGCGCCCATCCCGCTTGATCCTAGATGAGCATTTCCATGCGGGATCCGGGTGGGGGGTTCGGGGGGCGGGCGGCCGGGCGAGGTGGATTCAGGGTGTCCTGGGCTCCTCATGGGGGTCCTGGCAGGCTGTGACCCCCATGAGGAGCCCAGGACGTGAGGGGTGCGTGGGAGAGGCGTCACAGGGACGTTGCGAAGTCGGACTTCCGTGACGGAGATGCCGGAGAGCTTCCACACCTCGCCCGGATCCGTGACGAAGATGCCGGGAACGTCACACTTTCCGGCCCTCAGGGGCCCTTTTCGGGCCTGATTCGAGGGGTCGATAACGCGCTGCGTGTTTTAGGGCCCCTATAGGGGGGTCAATACACGCAGCGCGTAGGTCGGTGTTGCACAACACGGGAGGAAGACCGGAGTTCTCGACCTCTCTGTGACGACGTCTGACTCTCGTCACGGATCCGTGCCACTCCCGACGCACTCCCGTGAGGCCCCCGCGCGCGTCCCTCCACACCTTCCGCACACCCGCCCCTCTCGCCACGGCCACAGCCTGCCCGGGCCGTGGCGAGAGGGGCGGGTCCGTTATCCGGGCGCCAGCTTGCGGGGCATGAGCCCTTCCCAGGCGGCAGCCAGCGGGCCCCCGTCCCTCCCAGAGCCCCGCCGCCAAGCCCCCCATCCCTCTCGACCCTCGCGGCGCGGACCGTCCCCGGAGACCCGTCCGTCGCGGCCCCGACGGGCGCTAAGGTTTCCCCCAAGTCAGTCGAACCCTCGAGGGAGACTCAATGGTCATCGTCATCATCGTCGTCGTAGTTCTGATCCTGCTCGCGGCCTTCTATTACGTCGCGAAGCGCAACGGCATCATCTCCGCCCGCAACCGCGTCGACGAGTCCTGGAGCGGCATCGACGTCCAGCTGAAGCGCCGCCACGACCTCGTGCCGAACCTGGTCGAGACGGTCAAGGGATACGCGACCCACGAGCAGGCCGTGTTCGAGAAAGTGACCCAGGCGCGGGCCGAGTCGATGTCGGCGCAGAGCGTCCAGGACACCGCCACCGCGGAGACCAAGCTGACCGGGGCGCTGACCGACCTGCGCGCCGTCGCCGAGCAGTACCCGAACCTGAAGGCGACGGAAAACTTCCAGCAGCTGAGCCGCAACCTCTCGGAGCTGGAGGACGAAATCCAGGCCGCGCGACGCATCTACAACTCCAACGTGCAGGCCTACAACACCGACATCCAGCAGTTCCCGGGGTCGATCATCGCCAACCAGGGCGGCTTCACCGCGCGCCAGTACTTCGAAATCGAAGACAAATCCGAGCGCGAGCCGGTCGCGGTCAGCTTCGACAAATAGCTAAAATCGGTGGCCCAGATGCCTACTGAGACCAAAGACGCGACGATGTGGATCTGCGAGAGCTGCGGATTCATCTACGACCCCGCGATCGGCGATCCAGACGGCGGCATCCCACCGGGAACGGCTTTCGAGGACATCCCCGACACCTGGTTCTGCCCCGTCTGCGGCGCGCGGACGAGCGACTTCCGCCCCCTCGAGCCCGACGAGGTCTGAGCCCGCGCCCCCGGGCAGCACCGCCGAATCCCCCTGGACTCCGGCCGAACGTCTAGGGTTTGGCTGGTGAGCCAGTTTGACGTCGACTGGGTGGTGGTGGGGAGCGGGTTCGGGGGCTCGGTCTCCGCGCTGCGGCTTGCCGAGAAGGGCTATTCGGTCCAGGTGCTCGAGTGCGGGCGGCGGTTTCGGGACGAGGACTTCCCGAAGTCGACCTGGGACCTGAGGCGTTATTTCTGGGCGCCGCGGATCGGGCTCAAGGGGATCTTCCGGCTGACCCAGTTCCGCGATGTCGCCGTGGTCAGCGGCTGCGGGGTCGGCGGCGGGAGCCTCGGCTATGCCAACACGCTCTACGTCCCCCCGAGCGAGTTCTTCAAGGACCCGCAGTGGTCCGATCTAGAGGACTGGGAGCAGACGCTGGCGCCGCACTACGCCGAAGCGCAGCGGATGCTCGGCGTCAACCAGGTCCGCCAGGACGACCCGGCCGACCAGCTGCTGCGCGAGCTGGGCGAGCACCTCGGCGTCGGCGACACCTACCAGAAGACCCCGGTGGGGGTCTACCAGGACAACCCCGGGGTGACCGTCCCGGACCCGTTCTTCGGCGGCGAGGGCCCCGACCGCACCGGCTGCCTGCAGTGCGGGCGCTGCATGGTCGGCTGCCCCCACGGCGCCAAGAACACGTTGGTCAAGAACTACCTCTGGCTGGCGGAGCGGCGCGGCGCGCGAGTCGAGGCCGAACGGACGGTGACCGACGTGCGCCCGCTCGGCGCCGCCGACGGCTCCGAGGGCTACGCGGTCACCAGCGAGCGCTCCGGCCTCCTTCCCGGTCGCGGCAAGCGCACGATCCGCGCCCGCGGGGTCGTCTTCGCCGCCGGCCCACTCGGCACCAACAAGCTGATGCAGCGCTGCCGGCTCGGCGGCGCCCTGCCGAAGATCTCCGCCCGCCTCGGCGAGCTGGTCCGCACCAACAGCGAGATGATCCTCGCCGTCACCGTCCCCGAGGACTACCCCGACGACCTCACCAAGCGCGTCGCGATCACCTCCTCGATCTACCCCGACGCCCACACCCACATCGAGACCGTCACCTACGGCCACGACGGCGACTCGATGAACACGCTCTACACGCTGCTGGTCGGCGACGGGACCAAACTGACGCGGCCGCTCAAGCTGCTCGGGCAGATCGTCCGCCACCCCGGCAAGTTCGCCAAGGTGATGTGGCCGAAGGGGTGGTCAAGCCGCACGATCATCGTCCTCGTGATGCAGACGCTCGACAACGCGATCGCCCTGCGGCCGAAGGTGAAGCGCAACGGCGACGTGCGGCTGTCCACCGAACAGGACCCGGAGCGTCCCAACCCGACCTTCATCCCGGTCGCCAACGAGGCGGCCGAATGGCTCGCCGAGCGCACCGGCGGGATCGCCCAGTCGAGCATGTCGGAGGCGCTCTTCAACGTGCCGAACACCGCCCACATCCTCGGCGGCGCGGTGATCGGCCACTCGCCCGAGGACGGGGTCGTCGACTCGCGCCAGCGCGTCTTCGGCTACCAGAACCTGCTGGTCTGCGACGGCTCCGCGGTGCCGGCGAACGTCGGCGTCAACCCGTCACTGACGATCACCGCCCTGGCCGAGCACGCGATGAGTCACGTGCCCGCCCAAGGCGAAGGCGACGCTCAGGCCGCCGCGTACAGCTCGTTGACGTAGTCCCAGTTGACGACGTTCCAGAAGGCGTCGAGGTATTCCGGGCGTTTGTTCTGGTACTTCAGGTAGTAGGCGTGCTCCCAGACGTCGACGCCGAGCAGCGGCGCGGAGCCGTCGGAGAGCGGCGAGTCCTGGTTCGGGGTCGAGACGACCGCGAGGCCGGAGGAGTCCTTGACCAGCCAGGCCCAGCCGGAGCCGAAGCGGTTGGCGCCGGCAGCTTTGAACTGCGCCTTGAAGTCGTCGCAGGAGCCGAAGGTGTCGGAGATCGCGGCGGCGATGTCGCCGGTCGGGTCGCCGCCCGCGTTCGGGGCCATCATCTTCCAGAACAGCGAGTGGTTGTAGTGGCCGCCGGCGTTGTTGCGGACCGCGGTCTGCTTGTCGCCGGGCAGGCTCGAGAGGTTGGTGAGGACGTCCTCGACCGAGCGATCGGCCCACTCGGTGCCCTCCAGCGCCGCGTTCGCCTTGTCGACGTAGGCCTGGTGGTGTTTGTCGTGATGCAGGTGCATCGTCGTCTCGTCGATGTACGGCTCGAGCGCGTCGTAGGCGTACGGCAGATCAGGTACCTCGAAAGCCATCTGGGTTCTCCCTTCGTGCGATATCTGGGTTCCTGAGAGCCTATCCACCGGCGGCTCTCGCACACCTCCGGGGGGCGCGATCTACGTCATTCGGAGTAGATCGCGGAGGGCACGGCTTCCGGGTTGCCGCCCGTCCATTCGACGAAGCGGTACCAGGAGGGCTTGGCTTCGTAGTGCGTCGTGAGCAGGCCCGCGGAGCCGCAGAAGATGCAGGTGCCGCCTTCGTCGGTCCAGGTGAACCACCAGACGCCGTCGACCTTCCAGCGGACCCGGTTGGCCGAGAGCATTTCGAACGCCCGCGAGAGCTGGTTCGCCTGCCCCTGTGGGCCGCGCTGCCAGCGGGTGGGACCACTGTGGGAGCCCCAGCCGAGCTCGGTGATGTAGATCGGCGTCCGCGAGTCGCCGAAGTTCCGCATGATGCGGCGGAAGTTGTTCAGCTCCGGGCCCATCGCCTTGGCCTCGGCGACGTACGGGTGCAGCGCAACGCCGTCGAAGTAGGGCTTCACGCGGCCGGCCTGGTAAACCCGCTTCAGGTAGTCGCCGGAGGCCACGTTGGGCGGGATCTGCAGCGGCCGCCCGAACAGCCCGCCCATCAGCACCTTCGACTGCGGCTGCACGGCGTGCAGGGTGCGGCCGGAGATGCGGATCAGCTTCGCGTATTCGGCCGGGTCCAGGGGCGCGGCGGCCTGGGTGACGATGTTCTCCTCGTTCCAGATCTCCCAGTGGGTGATCGGCAGGTAGTCGAGCTTCGTGTGGTCGTCCCAGAATTCGCCGTCGACGCCGTAGCGGAGCGCCGCTTCGCGCAGGAACCGCTGCCACGCCCAGCGCTGCCAGGAGGTCTTCACCGGCAGCTCCAGCGCGTCGGCGGCAACCCATTCGGGCGAGCCCCAGACGAACGGCATCACCCGCACCCCGTCTTCGGCCGCCAGTTCGACCTCGCGGTCGAAGCCCGACCAGTCGGGCCGCACCACCAGCGGGCTCTTCGTCTCGATCCCGATCCAGAACATCGGCAGCCGCACGCTGTCGATCCCGGCTTCCCGCATCAGTTCGAAGTCCTTGTGCCCGAGCGAGTTCTGCGGCGACAGCCCGACGAACCCCGGCGGCAGATACGCGCCCGCGCTCGCGGGCAGCGCAAGCAGCGCCGCCACCACGACCACCATCAAGAGCCGAACCTGTCGCATCGTCATCGCCTTCAAACCCGCAGTCGGCCAAAGTAGCGGCACCGTCGGGCACCCTCGCCGCACCCCGCCCCCACCCTCTGCGACAATCCGCTCCTCTCGGGGCGTGGCGCAGCCTGGTAGCGCGCACCGTTCGGGTCGGTGAGGTCCCCGGTTCAAATCCGGGCGCCCCGATTAAGTTCAAATTCACCGAACCACCTCGAACAGGCACGAACGGGCCCGAAGCCAAGGAGCTTTGCGAAGATCTCGTTCGTGCCGGTTCGGTGATGTCGGGATGCAGACGGCAGGCAGAAGAGCGATGAGAGGCCGGCTCGCATCCATCACTCGGTCGCCGTCACCTTGATGTCTTCAGTTTCGTTTACTCGAAGGCAGCAGCGACGGCACCTGCGTCAGGCCAGCCGAGCGTCTGTCCGGAGATGAAGAGAGTGAAGGCGAGTAGGATCACGCCCAGCCCGAACGGCCCATGCATGTCGAGGTCACGACGGCCGCGTTGGACTCTCCGCCGACCCTCGGGGAGTTCGATGATGACCGAGTTCAGACCCCAGGAGACTGGCGTGAGCGATGGCACTCTGGCAGGCGACGGCGTAGAGGCAGCGATAGGAGCGCGTGGTCGAGGTGTCCTCGAGGGAGGGAACTCGACCGACCCAATAGGCGTCGGCCGCCTCGGCGCGTTGCAGGAGAGTCGGCATCGATCTAGGCAGCTCGGCGGCCTGGGCCTCGAGCCGTGCTCTGGCGGTCGCCTCCAGGATCTCGACCTCCACCTTGCGGGGGTCCTCGTCCATGGCGAGCCGTGAGAGGGCGTCGGCCCTGACGAAGGGCGCGAGCCGCTCATCTGTGGCCCCGCTCCTCGGCGAGCTCGTCGCGCACCGGATCACCGGTCATCACGGAGACGGTATCCGAGAGCTACGAAGGCGCCGCCGTCTTGCGCCTTCTGGCATCAGGCCCGTGCAATCGAGGAACGGCGTTTCCTTCATCGGCTATTTTGCTTCAAGCGCAAAATAGCGTAGATCGGCAAATCAACCTGATATTGTCCTTTTTGTGGAGAGCGTAAACATCCCCAAACCGGAAAATAGATACGCAGAGCAGGCAGTTTCCTGGCTGGAAGGTCACCTGCCACGAGGTTGGAGTGTCGAAGGAACCCCTGAGGGGGCGCTGGATCCGCTCGGCGTCTCCCTGGATTCGCGCATCTTCCTCAAGGCACCTAACCAGACGACCGGCGCCGTGGCGGTGGAGGAACGGGACGCGGTCACGCCGAGGACGGTTCTCGACCTCATATCGCCGCGCGTCCAGACCGCGCGCAGTATGGGCGCACACCTGCCGTTGGTGGTGATCGCTCCTTGGCTCAGCAAACGGACGCGGGAGCTTCTGACCGAACGGGATCTCGGCTACATCGACCTGACCGGAAACGCCCTCCTACGACTCGACAATCCGCCGTTCTACCTGCAGACGACGGGGGCCGAACGGAATCCGGCCCCCAAGGAGAGAGGCAAGGCACAGCTGCGCGGGGCGAAAGCCGCCCGGCTGATCAGGCTCCTGATCGACGTCCGCCCTCCCTATGACCTCGGCGACCTCGCCGTCGCCACCGGCCTGGCGCCCGGCTACCTCTCAAGGCTCCTCGACACGCTCGACCGCGAGGCGCTGATCGAGCGCGTTCCTCGCGGAGCGGTCGAGTCGGTCGACATCCGCGGCCTCCTCCGCCGTTGGGCGAACTCCTACGACGTCTTTCGCTCGAACCAGGCTCTCAATTTGATCGCTCCGTCGGGCATCGAAGCCCTGCTGGAGGGAGTCCTGAGGGCAGACCCAGCCGACCCCGAGATCGTGATCACCGGCTCCTTCGCGGCGGCGGCGATGACGGCGCCGATCGCCGCACCGGCGCTACTCGTCGCCTACTGCGAACGGCCGCAGGAGGTGGCAGCCGAGGGTGGGCTGCTACCCAGCGACGAGGGCGCGAACGTCGTCCTCCTCTCGCCGTTCGATCGGGTGGCCGTCGAGCGCTCATCCTTCCGCGACCATCTCACCTATGCCGCCCCCTCCCAGGTCGTCGTCGACTGCCTGACCGGCAATGGGCGGATGCCCGCGGAGGGCGAGGCGCTCCTTGCGTGGATGGTAGACAACGAATCGGCCTGGCGGGAGCCCGGCCTGGATCGGCATGGGCGCTGACCTACCGTTGGATCCCGAGTACGTCGCAGCTCGAGGCGTCCTGCTGGACGCCCTTGAGGCATTAGGTGAGCACAGCGGGGCGGTCGTCGTCGCGGGCGCCCAGGCGATCTACATGCGGGCCGGGGCCAGCGTTCTGCCGATCGCAGATCTGACGACCGACGCGGACCTGGCCCTCGACCCGACTCTCCTCTCCCCCACCCCCGATCTCGAAGCGATGCTCGAAGCAGGAGGTTTTGAGCACGTCGAACACGGCGGAGGGCCGGAACCCGGTTCCTGGCAGATCGACGCCGTCCTGAGAGGCGTGGAGGTGAAGATCCCACTCGATCTGATCGTCCCCGCGGGGGCTTCGGCTGGCGGACGACGCGGCGCGAGGCTAGGAACCCATGGCAACCGGGCGGCACGCCGGAGCGCCGGCCTCGAGGCGGCGCTTGTCGAAAACAAGCCGATGCGGATCACCGCACTAAATCCCGAAGACGGTCGGAGCGCCGAGGCCCGGGTCGCGGGGCTTCCGGCCCTGCTGATTGCGAAGTCCCACAAGATCCACGACCGGATCGAGGCGGGGATCGAGGACCGGACTTACGACAAGGACGCCTCCGACATAGTGCGGATCATGCAGTCGCAGACTGCCGGGCAGATGGCGGCCGCGCTCGACGCGCTGCGGGCCGACCGGAGCGCGGCCGACTCGACCGAGCTCGGCCTGACCTACTTCGAGGAGCTCTTCGGCCGCAGGAACGGTGAGGGGATCGCGATGGCGATCCGCGCGCTGCGGGTGGCGCTGCCCGAGGATCGGGTGCGAGCGATCTGTCTGGCCTATTCCGAGCAGCTACGCGCCGCGACATAGTACGGGCGGCTCACGTCTCGGAACGGGGGTCCGCGGCATCTGCGCACGGAACCATCTGCTGAGCAGCAAGATCACCGCCTCATCGTCGTCGGCGCCACGATGGGCATCATCGTCATGAGGATTGGCGTCATCAGCATTACGGTCATCGTCGCTGATCGCGCCGGAGAGAGGAAAGCTCCATCTTCTTCATCGGGCCAACCTGCCGAGGCTGGATGTCTTGCGACCCAGGCTGTGATCACTTCCCGCGAGCTTCGTCTATCGCCTGCTGCACCGAACGTTCCCAGGAATCGGAGGCCCACTCGACAGTCGTCTCAAGAACCTCCACCAGCTCGTCGAGCTGGCAGTAGGAATCCAGCATGTTCGCGATACCTGACTTCTCGGTCAGTCGGCCGAATCGGTTGCGCAACGATCCAACGGTGGAAAGATCGACACGGATGTCGGTGTCGCGCCTCAGCTCTTTCATACGTGCGAATTTCGCCAACTAGTTCTCGGCCTTGCGACGCGTCAGCTCGTCATCGCGCTCGTCTTCCTCCAAGGCATTGACTTCGTTTTCGATGATCTGCTCCTCGCGGGCGAGGCGATGGAGCTCCTCGTCGCCGCGATGCTGAGCCCAGTGCTGGGCGCCTTCGATCAGTTCGGCGATCCGGTCATCATTAAGGTCCCGTCGTAGGCCGCCGATCAACCTGTCCACCTCGTCGAGGCGTCTTCCGCCGTCGGCACGCGGCCTCTTGGCGAGGTCGGCCTCGTCAACCCTCAACGGATCGGTTCGAGCTTCAGCGGTCGCCCGGGATCGACCACCTCCAGCGAAAGTGCGACCTCGCCAGAAGCAGCCGGGGTTCTTTCGGACTCGAAGTAGAGCGGGTGGAGGATCCCTTTCGGATCGCCGAAGAACGGCTCGAACCAGTTCTGCAGACGCATGTCGACCTTGCCCATCATCTGATTGACGGGATCTCCGAGGGCGAGGGCGGCGTCGGCGGGCTCCTCCATCTCGAAGACGGCGAGGATGTCGTCGTCTTCGCAGACCTCATAGACCCCTCGGGTCGCCGAGGCGCTTCCCCTGTCCGCATCGACCAGATCGAGGGCGAAGATCGCCTCACGTCGGATCAACTCCAGGACGAACTCTTCCGCCACACACATAGGCCGTATCGCCTCTCCAGGCTGGAACAGCTTCCAGCCCATCACCGTCGCGGCCACCGTCAGCTTGTGGATCAGTAGGGGCGTCATCGCCGATCGGACGCCCGGCGGGAAGACGCCCAACGGACCGAGGTCGCCAAGATCCGGCCGTGGGGATGCGGCCTCGTCGCCGGCGTCGCGAAGGTGCTCGAGGATCGTCACCGAGGCGAACCTGAGGGCACCCTGTGCCAGAGGTTCGTCGATGTGCCATCCGGTGGCGAACTCGGGATCGGGCTCGAACAGGGGCTCCTCGGCTTCAGCGGTCACGTCACGGTCTATACAAGGACGAGGCCCGAACACTCGAATCAGATCCCGCATCGCGTCCGACGCCTACGGCGAACCTTCCGACCAACCAGAGTTCGATGAAGCGCGCCAACCTCAGCGCAGGCCCGCGACCCTCGCCTCGACCACACGCTGGATCCCATCCCGGACCCGGCCGCGATCCGCGGGCGAAACGTCGTGTTGGTCGAAGAGACCAAGCGATTCCGTGAGTACCCTCTCCCACAGCGACCGGCCGAGCAGCTCGTGCGGCTCGAGCGCGAACGGCTCGCACGTCTCGCCCCACCGCTGGTAGAGCGACGGCGTCCGGCCCTGGCGATCCCCGAAGAGCCTCCGCAGCGGTCCCGGGCCCCTGGCCTTGAGCTCCGTCGCGGTGATCGCGATCTCGGCGTCGAGCCACGCCTCCATGACGATGCGCCGCGCGCTCTCGAGGCTATCGATCCGGGCTCCGTCACCGAGGCGGTCGAGCGCCCGGGAAAGGGTCCGCTCCCTGATCTCGGCGAAACGCCACGGTGGCCACCTTCGGGTCTCGTCTCCCGGATCGAGGCACTCGATGGACTGGCCGTGATAGGCGGCGCACTTCAGACATATGCGGCGAGCCTCCTGGTAGTCAGGATCAAAGGCGCGGTACGGCAATCGTTCACCGGCAGCCTCATGTGCCTCAACCTTTTCCCGGTATCCGACCAGAGCGTGGTAGTGCTCGAGCCACTCGCCCGGGGTAGCTCGCGTCCAGGAACGATCGACCCTCCACGAGAGGTGGATCTGCAGGCCACAGGCCGTGAAGCTGTTCTCCATGGCCCGGGTGATGGGTCCTTCCTCGAGAAAGAGGTGTCCGTCGGGGAAAAGGTGAAGGGTGCGGGGGTGCTGGGCGGAGTAGTCCGACCAGACGATGTGGTCGCACCACGGGCTCCGGATACCGACCTCTTCGAGGAGCCAGTGCATGAGTGGCTCCGCCGCCTTCGCCGACAGATCGCAGAGTGGTCCGGCGAGCTCCCGCGCCCGCCTGCTGATGTCCAGTCGATCCGAGAAGGAAAGCTCTGACTGATCCGCCTTGTCCCGGGCACTTCGGTAGGCGCCGAAGAGTTCCGCGAGCGCGTCCGTCGACGGACCCGCTGCTGCCGCGAGCGACCCGGCTGCCGCCTTCGGCTCCCCACCCAGAGCATCCAACTCGAGCGGAGCGGCGATCGGAGGAAGCCCCGCCCAGAGCCGGACCCGCGCGACCGCAGCGCACCTCTCCGCGTCGCTGATCCACGACCATCGCTCCGCCACCTCGGCGGCACGCTCCTCGACCACACCCTGCACCGACCGGGCGAACTCCTCGAAGAGCCGGCGCCAGGCCTCCGCCGGCGCTGCGACCGGCGACCAAGGTCGGCCATCCGCATAGGCCAACTCATGCAACTCACCGAGATCGGTGGGCCGACCGAGTTGGGTCAGAACCGTCTCCACGGTCGCCCGGCTCTCGACGTCCGAGTCGCCGGTCGCAAAGGAGCAGAGGATCTCGATGCCAGGCTCGAGATGTGGTCTTCCGGATTCTCACGATCGATCTCGGCGATCCGGAGGTCCCTCCCACGCCGATCCCTCGCATGGTCGATCTGATCCTCGGACCAGAGCGTGGAGGCGACGACATTGATGGTCTCCCCCGTTTCCGGCCCGTCCAGAACCTCGACGCTCACGTACGGTCCCCGTCGACCACGGACAACGACTCTCTGGAGATCGACCGTCGGATCCACCCATCGTCGGCAATGGAAGTACCGCTCGTCCGTCGAGCAGTCACCGGCCGTTCGGCCGCTGCTCGCGGCCGTCCTCATTGACATGGCCGGTCGTCCGGGAGCCACGATATCCGACCGCCCCCGGTCCGGTACGACTCTGGCGCTCCCTGCATCGGACGAATGCCTAGGGAATGAATTCCGATCCGGATGCAGACTCCGGAGGGACGTATTTGTCGTTTGACCGAAGCTTGATTCTCGCCGCACCTTCGTCGCCGTCGAGCTTTTCGTCCATCGCCAGCCTCGTGCCCGCCGCAAAGATTGAACCGATCTCGAGAAGCGTGTCGCCGACGACTCTTCCGCCCAAGTACTCCTCATAGGCCGCCTCCGCGGCGGCATCCGGCCGGTCCGGCCTGAGATCGGCCCTCCAACAGAGCGACAACAGATCGATGCGCTGCAGGAAGATGACTTTGGTCGGATCGACATCGAGTGCGTAGGACCAATCGTGGTGGACGGAGTTCCGGGCACATCGGAACCCTCGGATCAGTCCCCCGCCTGCGAACTCGTCGCACCAGTACCTCCTGAAGGTGATCTCCTCGAAAGGCCAATCTCTCGTCAGTCGGTCATCGAGGCTGACGCCCCAGTTCAAGGCCTCGAACAGAGCCAGATAGCGCTCGTAGGCCAGCAACTCTTCGTCCAAATCATTCTCAGATCGATCGTTCGCCGCGAGTTCGTCCTGCACCAGCTCCAGCAGATCGGGGCGGAAGGGTTCCGCGAATGCCAGATGCATCGCCTGCCTGGCGTCGGCAGGCTCGTAGCCGAGGAAGCGACCCACCGCGCGATTGAACCCGAGGAGCATCAGCGGAAGATCCACCGACGTCTACGGCCCGCCTGATGAGGTCTGCTGAACCTCGCGGACTGCCGCGCCCGCCTCACTCTCGATCCGTTCGCGAATCTCCTTCGTAACGCCCGTGCGAGGCTTGCGCTGTTTCATGTTCACGCCGAGTGCAACCAGGATGGCACCTTCGGCGTAGTGATATTCCTCGTAGCTCGGCGGCTCCTGATGCTTCTCCCGCCACCGCTCGAGTGCCACCTCTCGCAGGGACCACTTGCGATCGAATTCGGCGCTCTCGCGTTTGGTCGCCCTCTGGATCAGCTCCAGCGCCAGACGATCGACTGGGCCCGGTCCGTCGCCTCCGCCACCCATCAGGGTGTTGCTCGCGGACAGGCAGGAGGCCAGCCAGAGGACCTCTCCCTCGTTGAGGATGGTGTTCCCGCTCACCCAGGGCGACAAGGTGGGGCTTAGAGTCGAGATCTGTGGCCACTCGGCCTTCAGCGGCACCCATCCGCAGTCGCCGTGGTAGAGCATCGACTCCTTGTCCCTCTCGCGGACGAAAACCAGCTGCTCGCCGTACTGGTTCTCATAGAAACCGACGTAACGATCTCTGGACGGCTTGATGTCCACGTCGGCCGGGAATGGGTCACTGCCGTGCGGTACCAGCGGAAACGACAACGAGCGTTTTTCGGCCTCCCCTTCGGCCATCTTGCCCCTCCCTCTCTGAAGGTTTTATCGGCAGGACGATAACGCCCTCATCCACCTTTCCAGGTGTGGGAGACGTTACGTCGAGGCCAAGAATGGGTCTTGTGTCGATGCTCTGGAAGATGTCTGATGTAGAGCGGACCCTCCGCCGGAACAAGCGCGATCATCAAGCGGTGCTCTGCGCGATGACCGGTCAGCCACACCGCCTCTTCTGGATGCGCTCGGCGTGGTGGTGCCAGGATTGGAGGAGGCCGAGGGGTTCGAGGGCTTCGAGCTGCTGCGACCCAACGACGACCGGAACGGCTCCCTGGGGATTACCCGCTGGCACTCGGGGGAGGACTTTCGGGCCTGGGTGGAGAACGCCGACTTCGCCGCCGGACACGCACAGCACCGCGAGCGCGGGCCGGTCGGCACCGGCTCCGAGATCTGGTCGTTCGACCTTGCTCGAGTCGAAAAATCCGGCCTGACCCAGGAAGTGGGCTCTGGGCGATGTTCTCCCTGGATGATCTGTTCTTCGTCGGCATCGCCCTGGACCTCGCGGGCGCCGCAATCCTCGCGATGGGCCTCCTCGCCTCGGCGACGACGATCAGTGAACTGGGCCGACCGACGGTCGGCCGACTCTCCGAAGGAACCGTGGTGGAGCGCATCGAAAGTCGGGCCGACGCCGAGATCGGCATCACCGTGCTCGGTTTCGGATTCTTGTTCCAGGGACTCGGCTATCTACTGGAACTTGCAGGCGAACCGGTCAAGAGCGGTCACGATCGGCTGATCGCCGCACTCGTGATGGGCGGGGTCGCGATTGGCGCGGTGCTGATCCTTAGACGCTTCATCCGACCCCGACGGATCGCCCGCCTTCGCGACCGCGTTGACCATTCCTGATTTCGGCCCCAGCCCGAAGTCGGATACTTCGCGAAGCCGCCAAATGGAAGCCGACGAAATCGACATCCCCGAAGAGTGGTCCTCTGTCTCCGGCATCGTCCCGCTCCTCGAAGCCGAACAGCGCCTCGCCGTGTCGCGTCGGGCGCTCGGCGGCGTCGAGGTCCTGATCGCCACCTTGACGGAAGCTGCGACCACGGAGGCGGCCGAACAGCTCGACCTCACCCGGGCCGACCCCGTGGCCGCCGAATACGCCCGGGAGACGGAGATGGCGCTGAATGAGGAGGTCCTCGCCGTCCGGGACGAGCTCCCCCTGATGCTCTTCGGCATCTTGATCGTCTACCAATTCAGCCTGCTCTAGAGCTGCCTCGCGGGGTGCCTCGAGAACGTCGCGGCGGTCCGGGGCAAACCACCGCCCAGAAGGGTGCCCAACCCCAAGATCGAGGGCTACCTCGAGGCGCTGAGGACCCACGGCGTCATCGTCGAGTGGGACGAGGCCCTGTGGCGCGAGCTCGGTCGTTGGCGATCGACGAGAAACGAGATCGTGCATCGGCTCGACACGCCGCTGGGCGCCAGGACGATCGACGCAGCCCTCCCCGTGGCGATGGAAGGCGAGAGGTCGACGGCGGCAGCGCTGGAATTCCTCGTCGAGGTGATCGAGGGGGCGATCGCGGAGGTCGACACCGCGATGAGCCGGATCGGTGGCTAGCCGCGTTCCCGGTCGAGCTCCGCCTGCATCAGCTCGAGCACTCGCCAGCCTCCCTCGGTGAGTCTGAACCGCCCCGGTCGGAGGCGCTCCGGGCGCTTCGTCTCCCGGTTCTCCGACTCCCATGCCAGGTCCCGGTCGACCAGGCTCTCGAGGGTCCGGTCCTTGCCGAGTTCGGACGGGAACTCGAGACCCCACTCCCCGGCCTCGCGAATCCGGACGAGCATCTTGATCTGCGGTCTGCTGAGGGAGAGCGCGAAGCTGGTCATATCCCTGGTGTCGAGGATTTCGGCATCCCGGGGCAGATCCAGGGCCAGTCGGAACCTGCCCTCCCCGAGCTCCCGGACGGAGATCCTTCCCATGTATCGGGTCACCGGGCCGAGAAGCGGGCCCAACTCTCGCAATTGGGACTCCTCGACCACCCAGGCGCGCTCCTCCGAGCCGACGCAACGGGTCCCCTGTCCGCGCAGGAGGTCGAACAGTCGACGGTATCCCTCGCTGGGTGCGATCTCCTCGGGCTGGAGCTCGAGTGGATCTTTCCCTGCCCACTCCAAGGCAAGGTCCCAGTCGGGCTTGTAGTGCTCGATCAAAGCACGTGAGTGGTCTCCTTCCTGAAAATGAGCGATGAGCCGATCCACCTCGGTGACGACGGCGTCCGGGGCCCGCTCGGCGATCCGCTTGACGAGCATTTCCACCACCGGCATGGGCAACCAGATGAAATCCTCGTCGCGATGCACGCCGGGACTGAGGTCGGCCAGATCGTGGGCGATGTTGGCCGCCGCCCCTACCGCCTTGATCTGATCCGGCCGAAGGCTGGCCCGATCGTGTTCGACGTAGCCCCAGTCCTCGCCCAGAAGACCGTCCAGGACCACGTTCGCGGCACCCGCCACGGTCCGATCGCTGAAGGTCGTCGCGCGGAAGCCTCGCTCCTGCTCCTCGTCACGGAGGAGCGAGGCGACGGCCTCCTCGCCCCACTCGAGGATCAGCTGCGCGGAGCGGGCCCGTACCTCCGTCCCGTCGGGCAGCCGGATCAGGTTCTGCCCCTTCGGGAGGACCTCCACCAGGCCGACCCGGACCGGCCGGTCCTCGGCACGTTCCCACGCCCGGATGTTCTCCCGGAAGCCGTAGTCACGGCCCTCGTGAAGGTTCGCTTTGTCCATACTGACCTCAGCGCCCGACCTAAAGGCTCCGATCACGAACCGTGATCGGCGAGCTCCGCCACACTCCGCACCTGCGCCTCGATCTCATCGCGCTGGGCTTTCGGGAGATCGGTGCGACGCTGGCGACGATTCACCCCGGTGAAGTGGAGCGCCACCCCTTCGGCGTAGTGGTCCTCCGTGCCCAACCTCTCGTATCGCGGTCCGAATCTCTCCCGCCACCGATCCAGCAAATCGTAGGCGGTGTCTCGCTGTTTGCGATTCATCTCGCCGAGCGCCTCGAAGCTGTCCTGGATCACGAGCGCGACGCAATGCTCGAGCTGCAGTTCGTCATCGAAGAGGATCCGCTCTCCGTCGATCGTCCCGCCGGCGGCCAGGACGGCCTCCCGCAGTTTCCCCGCTGCCATAGGAACAGCCTACCCCTGGATCCTCACCCTTCGTCGCGAACTCTCGGCTCAGGGCGTTCCTTCCACCCAGTCGACCAGCCCGGGAGGATGTCGTAACGCCCACCGGGCGGTGCTTACAGAACTCTCGCAAGTCGTCCCTCAGGCCCTTCTCACCGATCCGCAGGACCAGCACCGTTACCGGACCGTTCTTCCTCGGCTTGAGCACATACCAGTACTCCGCACCACCGTACGCGAGGAACGACACGCCATCCTCGACCGGCCGTGACCATCCGACCGCATGCGTCGACTCGACGAATTGATCCGGGTCGGGTCTCCGCTTTCGGAGAGCCCACTGGTTGCCGAGGTCATTCGGACCAACCCGGACCACCGACGCGGCGACGCCGCGGTGCCCCATCTCGGTGAGGGCGAGAGCCGCGGCCCGTCCAAGAGGGCTCCCCTCAGCGTAGAGGCGATGCAACGCGACCTCGGCTTCCTGGGTCAGAGCCTCACCTTCGAGGGTCAGTCGCTCGATCTCCAGCCAGTCGGCGGACGACAAGGCGCTGAGTTCCGCACGCTCAGAGCGGGTCAGCTCCTTGTCGAGGCCCTCCAGTTCCGGGACGACCGGGTCACGCTCCGCAGGTGCGGCACCCGGGTCGATCGGGATCGCATGGAGCCGATCCATCGCCTGCTGCAGATCGTCGCCCCTTCGATAGAGGAGGGCCTTCTCCGGGAAGTCAATTTCGCTGGAGGGCTGATTCCGATCTCGAACCCCCGCCGCCTTCCCCGGAGCTCGCGCAGAAAGTCGATGCCAGGGTGCCGGTGACCGAAAAAGGCCTGAACCTCGTCACGCTGGTATTTCTCGTCGGGGGTGATGATGATCTCGAGGTCAAGGTCGCCCGGAGCCTGGGCACCGCGCGCGTAAGGGCCGAACAGCCAGATCTCATCCACCATCCTGGCGTGCCGCCCCTTGGCGGCGACGTTGGTCAAGAGCTCTTCGAGACGTTGCGTCCCGGCCTCGCGTTTTCACGATGGCGATCGTAGGCGAAGCCGGTCCGTCTTGGTACCGATTCGCGTCGATCGGCGGACATGAACGGGGCCAGACAGTCAAGTGCCGGGCGCCATATTCGCCTCGCCGGATGCCCGTGCGGACGAAGGCGAGGCGCCTCTGGCGTGCGGCCATGTGAGGACCAAAGTGATCGACTGCAGCCGAAACAGGCTGGCCCCCAACACCCCGTCCGCGACGCCCGAGACCGTCGTGCGGACCCGGGGCGTTCGCCGCGAGGACGGCAAGAAGCATGTGCCCGATGCGCTCTGACGAGATGACGGCGGGCAGAGGTTGGGTGACCAAGCGCGAACTGGCGGGCCATCTGAAGATGACGACGCGCTGGATCGAGACGCAGCAACGCCTCGGCATGCCCTTCCTCCCCTGCGGCATGGCCAACCGCTACAAGATCGCCGAGGTCGAGGACTGGATACGAGAGCACTACCGCGACCGTCGACGGGGTACGGCGGCCATCGATGGACGGCGTGACCCGGTGAAGACCTGCGGGAGAGCCTGAGGGGGCGGAGACGGCCTGGATTGAAGCCTGGAATACCCCGGATCAACCCCGGATCCCGGGATGCAAATGGGGTGCAGTACCTCGCAAACCCATTTCTCATGCCGACTTGAACCGTTCGCCCCGATGAGGCTCAAGAGCACCGAACCTGGCCGAACCGGACGCGAACAGTGCCGAAGCCCAGGGGGGCACGCTCGTCTCGGGGCCGGGACTTGAACCCGCGACATCACGATTTTCAGTCCTGTGATCCGAGGTTCGAGCGGCCGTCGACGATCGCCACGATTCGCGGCTTGAGGATCCGTTCGAAGCGCGCCTGCGTCTCCGGACCGCCGGCCAACGCTCCCTCGCCTGCCGGATCGAAGTCACGATGGCGGAGCAGATCCGCGAATTTGGTTGCGACGAATTCCCGTAGCCCCATCGGAGCCGCATCGACCTCCTCGACCAGCTCCTCACGACGATCGATCAGCGTGACAAGGCGGAGGGACAGCTCGGATGGTCCTGCCGGAAGGGAGCTCGACCGGAACCGCGTGCGGGAACGACTCCTTCTGCCAGCGATTCTCGAAGCCGAGGATCGTCGCCTCCGTCGGCATCACGTCAAGGGTCAGATCCTCGACCGGATGGCGGAAGCGGCAGATGACGCCGCCTTGGTCGTTCACGAAGCCAAGTTCGCGAAGGCGATCTTCGAATTGGTAGTACTCGGACCGAGAAGCGACCTCGACGATCACGTCGACGTCATCAGTCGGTCGAAAGTCGGAGGCCGCCTGGTCGGTGGTCCACAGGGCGATGGTCGCGCCACCGACGAAGACGACATCCCCGTCGACAAGAGGTCCCAGCGCCGCTGCCGCGGACTCCAGCATCTCGATCGTCGCCGCACTCATGCAGCTTGGTCCTTGAGACGCGCGACGAGCTCCTTCGCGGCCAGATTTCTTTCCCGAGCGGCGCCGATACGGATCGCGTCGACCAGAGCCAGCAGTTCGTGCAACGGCCGATCGTGGAGGACGGCATCCGGCACTCGCGGGTCCAAGGGTTTCAGCGCTATTCCTCGGACCTTCCCGCCGGGAAGCGGCCAGACGGGTGGATTTCCGTCGGACTGGGCGAGCCGCTCCGACAACGGCGGAGCAGCCCACGCGGTCGGAAGTCCCCGCGCCTCTCCTCCCCACACGGGCGGGAAGAAATAGCGCACCCCATGGACCAAGAGCTCCTGGAGAGAAGCACGTTCGACCTCACGGCGGTTGCGGTTGAAGAGCTTGCTCTCCGTCGCGCGTTCGACGCTGCGGTGAACCGCCGAGTTGCTCAAGCCGAGTTCGTGAGCCACGGAGTCGTACGTCCAGGGCAAGTCGCCGATTCGCGCGAGCTTCAGCAGCACGAAAATGTCTGATGGACCCAACACGTCGCCAAGTCTAGGGCTTGCTCATTCCATATTCCAGAATTTGGAATATGGAATGGACCCTTGCAACTGGGCCGCGCGCAGGGCGATCATGCGCGCCTCCGGCTCTCCGAGGCCCGCCAGATGCTCCAGATGCTGGCCGAGCCTGCGATGTGCCAGAGCGGCCTGGGCCTTGAGGCGGTCGCGCACCTCGTTCGAAACCTTGATGGTGGTGGTCATACTTCTGCCGCGCCTCCGGCGTCGCCCCGAGCGCCTTCCAGGACCTGGAGGAGCTTCATCAGGTTGCGCTTGCGCCTGTGCCTCTCCCGAACCGTCTCCAGGTAGGCCGGGAACTCATCGCCGTGCCCGGTGCGGTCCATCAGGTCGCGGACCTTGGCGAGCATGTCGGTGGCTTCGCGGTAGTCGGCCTTGCGCCTGCGTTCGATCGTCGACTCGACCTGCTCGCGGTAGATGATCATCGCCTCCCAGGGCTCGGCCTCCTCGAGGGCCTCGGCAAGCGCCCGCCAGACCTCCTGTCGGCAGCCCCCCTCCCGCGCATCGGCGAGCGCGGCTTCCACGTCGCCCTCCCACAGATTGATGCGGACGAGTTCGGTCGCGTCGCGGTGGGACCAGCCATATCCGCGCGCACGCCGCTCGTCCTGGGCGACGGCGATCCGCTCGCGCAGCAGGTCGAGGGCACGGCCACGGACCTCGTCCCACGTCCCGGCCGCTTCCGCATAGGGCTTGAGCTCTTCGAGGTGGCCGAGTCCAGGATGGGCCTCAAACAGGCTCCACATCAGCTCCGCCGCCCGCGCGTGCTCGCCGCGCCTGCGCCCGGCCGCGGCGAGAAACGTGACGAGGCGGGGATCGCCCCTGTCGGGGAACGCCTCGATTCCCGCTCCGCCCACTCGATGGCGTCCTCGTCGCGGCCGGCCTCGGCGTAGACCTCGGCGATGCCGAGGAAGGAATAGGGGGAAGAGAGGTCATGGGAGAGCACGGCGACCAGCGCGTCCGGGTCATCGGATTGCTTCGCCAGGAGCTTCATCACGTAGGTGATCCGGAAGCGGGAGTCGCGCTCCGCGCCCCCTTCGTCTTCGAAGGCAGCTGAGAACGCACTCCCCTTGTAGCGATCGTCCTCCGGCCGCAACGCCGGCAGCCGTTCCCACTCGGCTCGCACCAGCTCCGCGTAGCGCCGCCGGCCCGGCTCCCCCAGCAACGGCGCGTAGACGTCGGCGGCGTCGTAGAAGAGCTCGTAGTCGGTCGCCATCATCTGGTCGAAGAGCCGCTCGGCGAGCTGCGCGGGCGCGAGGTCGGCCTGCTCGCAGGCTTCACGATGGAGACGCTCGAGGCCCTCGAAGGCGATGCCGAGATGGCCGTCGGAGTCGTCCATCCGATCACCGGCGCGTTCGACTGCCGCACAGCAGTACTCGATCAGATCCACCGCCTCGGCAGCATGACCCGCGGTGAGAACGGCGCGCAGCGAGGCGATCGTCTCGTCGACGGTGCGCGAATAGTCGTAGGCCTCGGCGTAGCCGATGAAGCCACCCGGGTCGACGGCCCGGTCGATCGCGTCACGGAACGAGGCCATGTCGACGCCGTCCTTGCTCGTGGCGACGCGCAGGCACAGGCGGTCGAGCAGGCGCTCGTCCTCGCGTGCCTCCGCGACCAGCAGCTCGATCAGCTCCCCCTTCTTCAGCGAGCCGAGATGCGCCCGCACGTCATCGATCGAGATCGGCGTCGGAGCGTCCTCGCCCGCCTCGAGCGCGGCAAGACCGGTCGCGGGTCAGCCGGGCGACCGCGCCGGCCTCCGCGTAGTGGACGCCGCGGTCGAAGGAGCGATCCCCGGCCAGGCGACGCAGGTTCGCCTCGTCGAGCAAGGTGGCGAGCGAGGTCACGAGTGGCGATTCTGCCCCATGGCGCGGCCGACATCAGCGACCTCCGGGTTGCGCGCGGCGGTGGCGATCGCTACACATGATCGCCATGACCGGGAAGGCCGGGGAAGCCACGAAGCGAGGTGACAAGGCGCCGGAGCTGGTGGTGGTTTCCGCGCTGAAAAGCTGGACCTGTGCCGAGTGCTCCGGCACCGGCAGCCTCCTGACGATGGATGACACGGGACCGCTCTGCCTGAGCTGCGCCGACCTCGGCCACCTCGTCTACCTGCCGGCCGGTGACGCGGCGCTGACGCGGCGGGCGAAAAAGGCCAGCGGCCTCTCCGCCGTAGTAGTGCGCTTCAGCCGCGCCCGACGCCGATACGAGCGGCAGGGCATCCTGGTGGAAGAGGACGCCCTCGATCAAGCCGAGCGCGCATGCCTGGCCGACGAGGACTCGCGAGCGCGACGCAAGCTGCGCGACCAACAGCGCCGGGCGGATTGGGACGCGAACCTCCAGGTGCGCGCGGCAGCCGAGATCCGGCGCCACTACCCAGGCTGCCCGCAGGATCGAGCCGAGGAGATCGCCGGACACGCTTTCACCCGCGGCAGTGGACGCATCGGGCGAAGCGCTGCCGGACGGGATCTCGACCCGGAGGCGCTGCACCTCGCCGTGGCCGCCGCGGTCCGCCACGTCGACACGCCCTACGACGAGCTGATGATGAACGGTGTGGACCGGGCGGAAGCGCGAGCCCGGGTCCGACCCGAAGTCGAGCGGGTCATCGCCGGGTGGCGTGAACCGCCTGCCGCGCGGAAATCGGCCGCATCCAGCGGACTCTGAGCCCGTCAAAGGGGGTGAATCGGAGGCCGCGCAGGCCTTGACCGGGAAACGACCGAGAGGGAGAGCGATGGCCTGGACGAGCGGTGACTTCGATGGACGACTGACCGCGAAGGCAGCGGTTGCCTTTGTATTCGGAGCAGAGTACGCAGAGCAGCATCTACTCGCTGCGACCAGGGACGGAGAGGTTGTATACGCCGCCCTGAGAGGCGAAGACCCACCGGAGGTCTGGGGACTCGTCCTCATCATCAAGCGCGAAGGAAAGCGCCTTCACGTCAAGCGGATCAGCGAGGACATGGGTCCAGACGACGACCGCTGCCCCCAGAAGATCCTTGACCTGCTCGGCGAGCCGAGCAACGAGTGGGCACGCGACTGGCGGCGCCGCTGCCGGGCTCGAGCGTCCGGATCGAGAGCGCAGCCATGAAGCCCGATCCGCGAACCGTTTACGGCCGATCGGGAAAGTGCGGACCGTGGAGGATCCGATCCCCGACAGCGCGGCGCTTGCCGCCTCGCTCACGAGCCCCGCCGAGTTCGCGCCGGTCTTCGACCGCCACTACGACGCCGTCCACACGTATCTGCAGCGTCGGGTCGGTCCCGACGCGGCCGACGAGCTGGCGGCGCAGACCTTCCTCGTCGCCTTCGAGGGCCGGGCGCGCTACGACCGCTCGAGACCGGATGCCAGGCCGTGGCTCTTCGGGATCGCGACCAACCTCCTGCTCCATCACCGCCGCCAGGTGGTCCGGCAGTTGCGGGCCTACGCGAGGACGGGGGTCGACCCGGTGCTCGACGCCTTCGAGGGAGTCGAGGACCGCCTCGACGCCGCCGGCCTCGGGCGCGATCTCGCGGCGGCGCTGGCCGGGCTGCCGGCCGCGGAGGTGGAGGTCCTCCTCCTCTACGCCTGGGCCGACCTCTCCTACCCGGAGATCGCCACCGCCCTCGGGGTCCCGGTGGGGACGGTCCGCTCACGGCTCTGGCGGGCCCGCGGGCGGATCCGCGAACTGCTGCCGGGCCGACGGGCAAGTGCAGATGCACCGCCAATCCGAGAGGGGGAAGATCGATGATGGACGAGATCGAGCTGCTGCGAGAGTTTCGCGCCGGGCTTCCGGGGCCCCGCCCCGAGAGCCGCGAGGCGGCACGTGCCGCCCTGATGGGGCGGTTCGAGGGGGAGGTGGCGCCCGCTCGCCCGCCGGGGCGGCGGCCGCGGCGCAGGCTCCTCCCGGCCGCGGCGGTCCTCACCGGCCTGGCGCTGGTCGTCGGCCTGCCGATCCTCCTCCTCGGCGGCAAGGCGGCGGTCGAGCCGGCGGCCGCCCAGGTGCTGCGGAAGACGGCCCTGGTCGCGAGATCGCAGCCGGCGGAGCCTCAACCCGGGCCCGGCCAGTACGCCTACACCCGCTCGCGGACCGGGTACATCACGACCGTCGTCGGCCTCACCGCGGCACAGAACGGGCCCGGTGGCACCGGCCACGAACCGGCCCCCGCCTGGAGCGTCCTGGTGCCCCGCGAACGCGAGATCTGGATCGCGCCGGACGGCTCGGGGCGTATCCGCGAAGTCGCCGGGCGGCCGCGCTTCCTCTCCAAGGCCCAGCGGGCCGCCTGGGTCGCCGCCGGCTCGCCCGGGCTACCCCGGGTCGGCCGGGCCTCCGACGAAACGTTCACGGCCCACCAGCTCCGCTACTTCCGCTCGGAGTCGTTGCCGACCGACCCGAAGGAGCTCCGGAAGCTGATCGAAGCGCGGCAGATCCCGGGGATCGGCGGGCCCCCGGGCGAGGCGGAGACCTTCGAACTGATCGGCGAAATGCTGCGCGAAACCGACCTGCGACCGGCGCTCCGGGCCGCGATCTACGAGGTCGCCGCCGAACTGCCGGGGATCGAACTGCTCGGCCCGGTCCGCGACCCGGCCGGACGTGAGGGGACCGGCGTGGCCTTCACCGACCGCCGCCGCGGCACCCGACACGAGTTGATCTTCGACCCCGCGGATTCCGCCCTGCTCGGCGAGCGCGAGGTCGTCGTCGGCCACTGGGACAAGGCGCTGCAGGTGCCGGCGGGGACCGTGGTGGGATTCGCCTCCTACCTCGAATCGCGGGTCCTCGACTCAACCGCGACCCCGTCTCGTCACAAACCGCCGGCGACCGAGGGGCAGGGGTGAAGGAGTCGTGGCCCTGGCCGCCGGATGTGCCGCATCGACCTCCTCGACCAGCTCCTCACGACGATCGATCAGCGTGACGAGGCGGAGGGACAGCCCGGATGGTCCTGCCGGAAGGGAGCTCGACCGGAACCGCGTGCGAGAACGACTCCTTCTGCCAGGGATGGACCTTTGCAACCACCAGATCGATCAGTCCAGTTCGGCGACCAGCTCGCGGACGCGGCGGCCGATCTCCTCGCGCGTCGCCCGGACCTCCTCGATCGGCCGGCCCGACGGATCGGGGAGGTCCCAGTCGACGTAGCGGCGGCCGGGAATGTAGGGGCACTTGTCGCCGCAGCCCATCGTCACCACGACGTCGGCCCAGCGGGCGTCCTCCTCGGTGAGGCCGCGGGGCACGCGGCCGGCGACGTCGATGCCGAGCTCGCGCATCACCTCGACCACCTCCGGGTGGACGTGGTCGGCGGGCGTCGTACCGGCCGAGCGGGCCTGGTGGCGGCCTCCGGCGGCCGCTTCGAAGAGGGCCTGGCTCATCTGCGAACGACCGGCGTTCTGCAGGCAGACGAAGAGCGCGTTAGCCATCCGCGACCCCCTGGGGCACGAGGATCTCGGAGGCCTCCCCCGGCGTGATGCCCGGATAGAGGATGCGGATCGCGGCAAGCGCCACGGCGCCGCCGACCAGCTGGAAGAGGACGAAGGCGGGGACCGAGGCCGGGGCGATCCCGGCGAAGGTGTCGGAGAACATGCGCCCGACGTCGATCGCCGGGTTGGCGAAGCTGGTCGAGCTGGTGAAGAAGTAGGCGGCGCCGATGTAGGCGCCGACCGCCGCCGGGGCGATGTCACCTCGCCTGCTCCGGGCCAGGGAGAAGATCACCAGCAGGAGGCCGAACGTCGCCACGATCTCGGCGAAGAGGTGCCCCTCACTCGCCCGGTGGTGCGTCGAGATCGAGATCGCGGTCAGCGAGAACATCAGATTCGCCACCACCGCGCCGACGATGCAGCCCGCGACCTGGGCCGGGATGTAGCCGAGGAGGTCTCGACGCCTCAGGCCGCCGAGCGCCGAGTCGACCAGCGAAACCACGGGGTTGAAGTGGGCCCCGGAGATCTGGCCGAACATGAGGATGAAGGTGAAGAGCCCCGTCGCCGTCGCCGCCGCGTTCTCGAGCAGCTGGAGCCCGGTATCGCCGGGTGAGAGTTCGGCGGCGGCGATGCCCGAGCCGATCACCGTGGCGGCGAGGAAGGTCGAGCCCATGAACTCGGCCAGAAGCCTGCGGGGGAGGGGCGCGCCTGCCACGGCAGCATCCTAAGCATTGACAGATATAGATTCAATAGATAGAAGTAGATAGATGAGCGTCGATCTGGAGTTGGCCCCCAAGCAGAAGCGACCGCCCGGAGAACCATGCTGCGAGCCGGTCGTCTATCCCGATGTCGAGCGCGAGCAGGCCGAGCGGATGGCGACGATCGCAAAGGCGCTCGGCGACCCGGTGCGGCTGCAACTGGTCGACGTGCTGCGAAAGCACGCCGGCAAGGTCTGCGTCTGCGAGCTGGTCCCGCTGTTCGACCTCTCACAACCGACCGTCTCCCACCACCTGAAGAAACTGCGCGAGGCCGGCATCGTCGGCTCCGAGCGCGAGGGCCTCTGGGCCTACTACTACGTGATCCCCGACGCACTGAAGGAGCTGTCCGCATGGCTGAGCTGAAGCAAGACGAGATCCGCGAGGCGGTCCGCGCCCGCTACGCCGCCGCCGCGACCTCGGTAGCCGAGGGTGGCTCCTGCTGTGACCCGGGCACGGTCCTCTCTGACGAGGAAGCCGCCGTCTTCGGCGCCGGCCGCTACGGCGCCGAGCGCGAGGAGCTGCCCGACACCGCGGCGATGGCCTCCCTCGGCTGCGGCAACCCCACGGCGGTCGCCGAGCTGCGTGAGGGCGAGACGGTCCTCGACCTCGGCTCCGGCGGCGGCATCGACGTGCTGCTCTCGGCCCGCCGCGTCGGCCCGACCGGCAAGGCCTACGGCCTCGACATGACCGACGAGATGCTGGTGCTCGCGCGGGAGAACCAGCGCAAGGCCGGGGTCGAGAACGTCGAGTGGCTGCGCGGCGAGATCGAGGCGATCCCGCTTCCCGCCGAGACGGTCGACGTGGTGATCTCGAACTGCGTGATCAACCTCTCCGGCGACAAGCCGAGGGTGCTCGCCGAGGCGGCCCGCGTGCTGAAACCCGGCGGCCGCTTCGCCGTCTCCGACGTGATCGCCGACGAGGACATGGACGAGGCCACCAAAGCCGACATGCGCCAGTTCACCGGCTGCATCGCCGGCGCCCTCACCCGGCGCGAGTTCGAGAATGCCCTCGCCGCCGCCGGTCTCGAGGACATCGAGATCACCGAGACCCACCGCGTCCACGAGAAGGCCGGCTCGGCGATCGTTCGCGCCCGCAAGCCGGCGGTCGCCGCATGACCGACATCCACCTGTTCGGCCCGCAGGAGCTCTACCGGCACTGGGAGGAAGGCCAGTGGAGCCCGTTCGAGGTCGACCTCTCGGTCGACCTCGGCCAGTGGGGCGCCCTGGCAGGCGAGGACCGCGACCTGATCTTCTGGGTGCTCTCCTCGCTGATGGTTGCCGAGGAGCGGATCACCACCAAGTTCTCCGGCCTGGTCGGCGCGCACGGCTCCGAGGAGGAGGCCACCTTCCTCGCCACCCAGCAGGTCGACGAGGCCCGGCACATGCAGTTCTACGCGCGCTTCCAGGACGAGGTCGTCGCCGACCCCGCCGCGATCGCCGCCCACGTCGAGCGCGCCCGCGAGCAGATCTCCCCGGCCTTCCGAGCGATCTTCGACGTCGCCCTGGTCGAGGCCCACGAGAAGCTCGTCGCGAACCCCGCCGACACCGAGGCGAAGGTCCGCTTCGTCACCCTCTACCACCAGGTGCTCGAGGGGACGCTCGGCCTCACCTCGTTCGAGTTCGTCACCCGCTACCTGGACAGGGAAAGCCTCCTCCCCGGGTTCGTCGCCGGCTACTCGAAGATCCACCACGACGAGCATCGGCACATCGGTTATGGCACCTGGTACCTGCGCGAGGCGGTCGCGACCGACCCCGCCGCCGCCGAGGCGGTGCGGGCCACCCTGCGCGAGCTGCTCCCGCTGGTGGCGGAGTCGCTAACCCCACCCGAGCGTGAGGGCACCGACTGGGATGCGCTCGGGGCCGGCGGCGAGGAGATCCGCGGGTTCGCGCTCGGCGGCCTGACCCGGCGCCTCGACATGATCGGCGTGCCGTTGTCCTCGGTCTTCTAGCTCGCCGCGTCGGGAGCGCATAGGCCTGACCGACCGCCCGAGGACCGGATCAGGATCGGCGTCCGAGCAGCAGATAGGTCGTCATCGGTCCCTTTCCCTTCACCTCGATCGTCCCCCGCCGGCAGAGCTCGTAGCCGCCGCGCAGCCGCTCGTAGGTGCGCTCGCTCACCTGGATCGCACCGGGCACGCCGTGGGACTCCATCCGGCTCGCCGTGTTCACCGTGTCGCCCCAGAGGTCGTAGCTGAACTTCGCCCGGCCGATCACGCCGGCCACCACCGGACCGGTGTCGATGCCGATCCGCACCGCGATCGGCAACCCGCTCTCCCCTGCGCACCTCTCCGCCTCGGCGCCCATCTCGAGCGCCAGGTCGGCGATCGCCTCGGCGTGATCTTCACGGACGGCGGGAATCCCCCCGGCGACCATGTAGGCGTCGCCGATCGTCTTGATCTTCTCGACCCCGTGGCGGTCGGCGAGCCCGTCCCAACCCGCGAAGACCCGGTCGAGCAGGACGACCACCCGCGCCGGTGGGAGGGTTTGCGCAAGGGTGGTGAAGCCGACGATGTCGGCGAACAGCACGGTCGCGGTGTCGAACCCGTCGGCGATCACATGGTGGTCGGATTCCTTGAGACGGTTCGCGACCGACGCCGGCAGGACGTTCAGTAGCAGGCGCTCGGATTTGGCCCGCTCGACCTCCAGTTCGGCCAGGGCGCGCTCGCGGGCGCGAACGAAGTACTGCAGCAACACGTACGTGGTGGTGCTGACGCCGAGCAGGTTCAACACGAAGAACGACACCACCACACCGTTCGGAATCTCGGGTGAGCCCGACGACAAGACGGGATCGATCGCTCCCGAAACCACCATCAATCCGCCGAACGCGAGGAACCAGGGGACGGCTTGGCGCGCGCCGACGAACAGCAGGGCCCCGACGGGGCAGGTGAACGCCCAGAGCGAGACGGCCGAGGAGTTGGCGAAGCCACCGAGGCTCCACTGCAGGGCGAAGGGCAGCAGCAGGCTCATCAGCAACTGGCTCGTCCGGAACAGGCGAAAGCGGCGCGTGGTCGCGAAGACGTAGAGGCTCGCGGCGCTCGCGAGCTGGTAGGCGAACGGGATCGCCGCCGAGAGCCAGAGCCCGAGAACGGCATAGGTCCCCACCCACGCGAACGCGAGGGTTGCCATCAGGCTCGACGAGAGGACCAGCACCGACTTGCGGAGCCGATCCTCCTCGTCGTCCCAGGGCAGGCGTCCGAGTTCGGTGAGCCGGCGCAGCCAGTCCGGCAACCGGCTCACTGCCGAGCTATGCCTTCGCGTAGTCGCCGATCTCGCCGAAGTCGACCATCACGCAAGGCTCGGAGCCGGTGACCTCGGCATCGTGGCCGGGCGGGATCGCCGCCACGTCGCCGGCGTTGATCTCGAGCTCGGTGCCGTCGTCCATGTAGACCCGCATCGAGCCGGAGAGGACGTAGCCGAAGTGGGCCGCCTGGCACGAGTCGGTACCCGCGATCGGCTTCACGTTCTCAGACCACTTCCAGCCCGGCTCGAAGGTGCCCTCGAGCACGGTGTGACCGGCGAGCTCGACGGCCTTGGCCTGTCCGTTGCCTTTGAACGGCCGAGTCTCGTCGGGCGAGGAGAAATTCTTGGCTTCGGCTGACATTTGCTGCCTCCTGGTTGGCTCAGCCCTGCCTCGATCCGAACCTACACCCGGCCCATATCTGAGGCAACGTACCCCCGATCCTCGATGTCGGGGCCCGCGTCAACTCCGACCGCCACCCGGCCCGCGCCAGAAGCTGGGCGTGAGCAGGATCATCACCGGGATGATCTCCACCCGTCCCATCCACATCTGGAGGGTGAGGATCAGCTTGGAGAGGTCGCTGAAGGGGGCGTAGGACCCGAAGGGGCCGGCGAAGCCGAACCCGGCGCCGACGTTGCCCAGGCACGATGCCGACGCCCCGATCGCCTCGAAGACGTCAAGGCCGCTGCGGGCCTGGCGCGCGACGATGACGAGTCCGAGCGAGCCCAGCGCGAAGGTGAGCAGGTAGAGGGCGACGAAGCCGATCGCCGATCGCAGCGATCGCTCGTCCACCGCCACGCCGTTCACACGGACCGGCACCACCATGTCGGTGTGGGCCGCGGTGAGGAGCTCGCGACGGACGATCCGGAACAGGAGCAGGTGGCGCACCACCTTGATCGAGCCGCCGGTCGACCCGGCGGAGGCGCCGATGAACATCAGCAGCAGCAGCGTCATTGCCGCCAACGCGCCCCAGTGCGTGTAGTTGCCGACCGCCAGGCCGGTGGTCGTCATGGTCGAGATTGCCTGGAAGGTCGTCGTCCGGACCGCGGTCCCGATTCCTATCCCGCCGTCCGCCAGCACCTCGACCAGCAGCAGCACCGCCGCGGCGGCGAACAGGGCCAGGTAGAGCCGTAGCTCCTCGTCGCGGGAGACGGCGCGAACCTGGCGCTGCACAAGAAGTCGGAACAGCCGCAGGAAGTTGATCCCGGAGATGAGCATCGTCACGCAGAGCACCCACTGGGTCACCGGCGCGAGCGTGGAGGCGGAGCCGTCGCGCGGCGAGAATCCACCCAGGGCGACCGCCGAGGTGGAGTAGGAGAACGCGTCGAAGAAGTTCATCGTGCGGTCGAGGCCCAGCCAGCCGAGGGCCGCGAGCACCAGCGTGGCGACCACACTCAGCCCCACGTACAGTCCCCACAGCCGGCGCGCGGTCTGGCGGATCGTGGCGCTCAGCGGCTCGATCTCGGCCGGGCCCGCGAGCTCGGCCTGGAGCAGGCGCCGGCCGCCGACGCGAAGCCTGGGCAGGACCGCGACCGCCAGCACGATGATCCCCATCCCGCCCAGCCAGTGGCTGAGCTGGCGCCAGAAGAGCATCGCCTGCCCGACACCGTCGATCTGCCCGAGCACGGTGGCGCCGGTCGCGGTGAATCCCGACATCGCCTCGAAGTACGCGTCGACCGGACTGGACAGCTGCGGGACGTCGCCGAGCAGGAACGGCAGGGCGCCGAACGCCGGCACCAGCAGCCAGACCAAGGCGACCACGAGAAAGCCCTCGCGCGGGCCGATGCGGTCGGCGTGGCGGTCGTCGGTGAGTCGGTCGAGGGCGATTCCCACCGCCGAGGTGATCGCTCCCGCCAGCACGAACGGCCAGGGCGGTTCGCCGGCTCCGACCGCCACCGCGGCCGGCGCGAGAAAGGCGGGGCCGAGCCACTTGAGAACCCCGCCGACGAGGTCGAGCGCCGCATCGACATCGACGCCCGAGGCGCCGCGCCGCGGCCGGCGGGAGCGCCGATGCCGCATCGGTCAGAGCGCCCGCTCGACGACCGATGCGCGCCCCGCCTCGACCAGGACGATCGCCCGGTCGCCCGCCTGCAGCACGTCCTCGCCGCGCGGGAACACCGCGACGCCGTCGCGGATCAACGCGCCGATCATCGAGCTGGTCCGGGGCAGGTCGCGGAACCGCATGCCCGCCAACCCGCTGTCGGCCCGCACGAGGATGTCCAGCACCTCGAATCGGTCCTCGTCGAGCATGGCCAGCTGGTGCGTGCGCGGGTCGTGGGCAAAGCGGATCATCTCCTCCGCCGTCTCGATGCGAGGGTTGACCGTCACGTCGACGCCACCATGGACGAAGACCGCGACCGAGGTGGGGTCGTCGACGACCCCCAGCGTGAACGGCACGCCGATCGAACCGGCGAGGATCGCCAGATAGAGGTTCTTCGCGTCATCGCCCGTGGCGGTCACCACCGCGCCCGCCTGGCCGATGCGCTCGCGCCGCAGGAAGCGGCTGTCGAGGCCGGTGGCGTGGAAGACGCTCGCCCGCGGTCGCTCGGTCGCCATGCGCTGGGCACGCTCGGCGTCGGGCTCGACGATCCGCACCGAGAAGCCGCGGTCGAGCAGCTCGCCCGCCACGGCATCCCCGATGCGGCCCGCCCCGAAGATGACCACGTCCTCGATCGGCCGCTCGCCGGGAGCCAGGCGGCGGCTCCACTCCCCCGCCGCCGCTGGAGAGCCGATCACGATCAGGCGATCGCCGGGCTGGATCCGCTCCTGGCCGTGCGCGGGGACGATGGCGTCGTCGCGGACGATGCAGGAGACGGTCGAGTCCCGAGGCAGGTCCGCGTCGCACAAGCGGCTCCCCACGAGCGGGAGAGCCGCCCCGCGCGGCACGTCGAACTCGACGATCTGCACCTGCCCCTCGGCGAAGAGCTCGGTCGCGCGGGCGCCCGGCACCGCGATCGTGCCGGCGATCTGCCGCGCCGTCTTCACCTCGGCGGAAACCATGTGGTCGATGTCGAGGTAGCCTTCCCTCCAGGATTCGAGGTAATCGACGCCGCTGGTGCGGACGATGGTCTTGGCGCCCGACAGTTGCCGGACCAACATCGCCGCCACCAGGTTCGCCTCCACGCGCGCCGTCGAGGCGAGGACCAGCTCGGCCCCTTGGACCCCCGCCTCCTCCAACGCCCCGCGGCTGGCTCCATTGCCGATCACCGTGCGAACGTCGTAGGCGTAGGAGATTTCGCGCAGTCGACCCGGGTCAAGATCCACGACCACGAGCTCGTGCTCAGCATGCAGCGCTCCCACGATCGTCATGCCGACGTGCCCGGCGCCCATGACGATGATCCGCACCCCAAAGAGGGTAACGGGGGCACTCCTACCCGCCAACTTCCTGCGTCGGACCGTTACCGGCTCACCCTCGTGAGCAAAGTCGCGATCGCGGCGCGTTTACCTCAGCGAACCGGCAGCGAGGAACGGTATTCGTCGTAGGGGACCTGGCCGGTGGGGCTCGCGGCGATCGCCAGGGCCACGTTTGCCGGGATCGGCGTCCAGTTGGCGGGCATCTTCGCGGCCAGCTTCGGGTTCAGGGTGTAGATCAAGGCGAAGTTGACGAGCCACAGCGGCGGCGCCATCGACATCCCCACCACCTGGAAGCGGTTCGGCGCCAGCTGGGCTTCGCCAGATTGCTGCTGGGCCTTGTTCCCCCAGACGGCCTCGACGGTGTAGGCCGAGCGATACAGCCGGCGGAGCGACGCTTCGGCGCCGTTGTTCCGGCACCAGGTGGCCAGGTATCCACCGGGCTCGATCACCGAATTGACCTGTCGGGTCGGGGCGTCCTTGTTCGCGGGGCTCTCCAGCATCCCATCGGTGCTGACCATCAACCCGTAGCTACCCAGCACCACCGGCGTCACCTTGCCGTCGACCTTCGCGTAGAGCGGCGTGCCGACCGTGTTCGTGAGGATGCGGACGCTCTTGTCGACCAGTTCGGCGGGCGCGCGTTCGCCGCCCACCCCTTTGCCGCTCACGAACAGGACATACTGCTTCGCGGTGAAGACGTCGGCCTTGTCCAGGCCGATCGCGCGGGCGATCCGGTCAGCGCTCCTGATACCCAGCGGCCGGTTGACCTGCCGCCGCTCGGTGGCCATGGTGGGCGCGAATCGCTCGTACTTCGGTGACCCGGCGTACGGCTCTTCGAAGCCGCCCCCCGGGCGGGCCCCCAGCGCGTCGCCACGAGACGCTCCGAGCAAGGACACGACGAGGACCATCGCGGCCAGGGACAGCACCAGCACCGGCCGCCCGACGGCCCTCACTCGTCCCGCCTCTGAGCCATCACCAGCCATCAAGCCAAGCCTCCGTTCGTCGCGCCATCCAGTGGCGGGCGATCCTACGACCTTCAGCAGGCGGCGAGCGCGTCGGCGTAGAAGCGCAGGTACCGGGGCCAGTGGGCGTCCCAGTAGGCGCTGTCGTGGCCGCCGGGCCAGACGTGCGCGGTGAGGTCCGCCCCGCCCGCGCGGAGGGCCGCGACGAAGGCCGCGTTGCCGGCCACGAACCAGTCTTCGTCGCCGTAGTCGTTCCAGACCGGGGTGTCGCCGAAGGCGTGCGGGTCTCGCCGAACCGCGGCGAGGACGTCGTTGCGCTCGTAGTCGGCGCGGTTGTCGAAGGCGCCTTCGAATTCTTCGCTTTCGTCGAGCCAGAGGCCGGCCGAGTGGCCGCCGACGGCGCAGAAGCGGCCCGGATGGAGCAAGCCGAGGTGGTAGGCCCCGTAACCGCCCATCGAGATGCCCCCGACCGCGACCCGGCCCGGATCGGTGTGGAAGCGGCGGCGGACCGTGGGGATGACTTCACGCATCACATAACGTTCCCAGTCGCCGCTCGCGCGGTTGTGCCACCAGCTGCGCTCCCCGTCCGGGAAGGCGACGACGGGCGCCTCCGCGCCGAGCCGGGAGAGGCCGGAGAGGACCGCCCGATTGGCGATGAAGCTCTCGTTGGAGCCGCCGGCGCCGTGCAGGAAGACCAGCAGGGGACGCTTCGCGGCGGACCATCCGGTGGGCTCGATCACGCTCGTGTCGAGCTCCCTGCCGACGGCCCGACTGTCGATCCGCAGCTCCGCGACCCGCAGCTTCCCGCCGGGGAGCGCGTGTGGATGCGGCGCGGTCTCGGTCGAGGATCCCGAGCCGCAGGCGGCAAGCGCCAAGAGGACGACGAGCAGGCAGCCCGCGGCGAGGAGCACCGACACCGCGCGCGGTGCCTTCGGCGGGAGCGCCCCTCGCGCGCCCCTATGCGACCTTTTCGATCGCCGCTTCGACTTCCTCGAGGGTCGGGTTTTCCTGCAGGGTTTCATTGCCGTTCGGGCCCTCGATCACCATCGCCACGCCATAACGGATGCCCAGTTTGGAGCCGAGTTCCTGCTGGGCTTCGAGGCTTTTGGTCATCGGGCTTTCCGGTTCGCGCCCCTGTTCGAAGGCTTCTTCCCATTCGTCGCCGTTGAGTTCCTCGACGCCGCCGGCCACCGAGTCGAGGAAGTTCTGGCGCAGGCCGGAGCGGCGGTTTTCGGCTTCGGTGACGCCGAAGCGGTCCGCTTCTTCCTGGTTGACGTAGAAGAGGAACGCGTACTGCCAGCCGTAGCCCTGCTCGGCCGCCGCTTCGGTGCCGTAGAAGCCGTACTCGATTTCGTTTTCGCTGTTCGAGTAGTGGCGGTAGAGGAACTTGACCGAGCCGGGGCGGGCGAACTTTTCGGTCAGGCCCGGGATCGTCGCGAGGAAGCCTTCGCGGCAGAGGGAGCTCTGCTCGTCGCTGAAGACCTGGACCGTGACCGGCGCGTCTTCGGACCCGAGGCGCGCGCCTTCCTGCGGCACCCCGCCGAAGAGCTCCTGCGCTTCGGCCACGCCCGCGATGTGGACCGTGTTCTTGTTCGGCTTCTGGGTGGCGATGTTGACGATCGCGTAACCGAGCGCCAGCAGCACCAGCGCCCCGATCAGGAGAACCCACCCGCGCCCGCGCCGCGGCAGCGGCCGTTGCGGGGCCTCGGGCTGCTCCGGCTCTTTGGTCACGGGGGTCACCAGACCATTATCCCGACCCGCGATCGTCGGCATCTCCCAACCTGCGCCGATCGCCGTTGACAGGCCCGCGCGACCGGGGTAGGAAGGTATACCCACTTTTCCTCAAACATCGGGAGGGTCTTGATGGCCAACCACCTGACGCCGAGCGAGCTCGCCGACCAGCTGCGAATGGATCAGCAGGAGGTGATCGGGCGCTGCGTCCAGATGGGCATCCCGATCTTCCACGGGCGAATCGACCGGACCCTCTTCGAAACATCGCTGCGGACGGTGGCCGCGGCAGGGAAAACGAGGAAGCTGCGCACCGATTCGCCACACTGAATAGACTGCCTCGCGATGCAGGGTAGGGGGACCCATTCGAAGACGCTGGCGGACCTGTTGGTCCGGTCGGCAGAGCTGTACGGCTCGCACCCGGCGGTGCGCTACAAGGACGGCGACGCCTGGGTCGACCGCAGCTTCCAGCAGGTGCTGGACATCGTGAAGCCGTTGGCGCTGGGCCTCGTCGCGCTCGGGGTCGAGAAGGGCGACCGCGTCTCGATCCTCGGCAACACGCGCCCCGAGTGGACCTACTTCGACTACGCCGCGCTCTCGGTCGGCGCCACCGTCGTGCCGATCTACCAGACCAACTCGCCCGAGGAGTGCGCCTACGTCCTCGAGAACTCCGACGCCAAGGTCGTCGTGGTCGAGGACGACGAGCAGCTGGCGAAGGTCCGCGAGGTCCGCGCCGGCCTGCCGCAGCTCGAGCAGATCGTGATGATGGTCGGCGACGCCGACGACGCCCTCTCGATGGCGGCGCTCACGGCGCGCGGCGCCGAGGTCGACGACGCGGTCTTCGAACAGCGGATCGCCGCCGTCACCCCGGCCGACATCTGCACCTTCATCTACACCTCGGGCACGACCGGCCCGCCGAAGGGCTGCATCATCAGCCACGGCAACTACCGGGCGATGCTCGACATGGTCAACGAGACGAGCGTCATCGAGGAGAACGACGTCACCTACCTCTACCTGCCGCTCGCCCACAGCTTCGCGCTGCTGATCCAGCTCGGCAGCTTCGACCTCGGCGCCACGCTCGCCTACTGGCAGGGCGACCCGAACAAGATCATGCCCGACCTGGCCGAGGTGAAGCCGACCTACTTCCCCTCGGTGCCGCGGATCTTCGAGAAGATCTACACCGCCGCCAACAGCGGCATGGAGAAAGCGGGCGGCCTCAAAAAAGCGATCTTCGACTGGTCGATCAAGGTCGGCGAACGGACGCGGGAGACCGAACGGGCCGGGCGCAAGCCGGGCTGGCTCCTGCAGCGCCAGTACGCCATCGCCGACAAGAAAGTGCTCTCCAAAATCCGCGGCCTGTTCGGCGGCAAGGTACGGCTCGCGGTCTCCGGCGCGGCGCCGATCAACCCCGACATCCTGCGCTTCTTCGATGCCGCCGGGGTCTTCGTGGTCGAGGGCTGGGGGATGACCGAGACCTCGACCGCGGCGACGATCGCCACCGCCGAGAGCTTCAAGTTCGGCACCATCGGCAAGCCCTTCCCGGGCTGCGAGGTGAAGATCGCCGACGACGGCGAGATCCTCGTCAAGGGCCCCAACGTCTTCCAGGGCTACCACAAGAACCCCGAGGCGACGGCCGAGACGATCGTCGACGGCTGGCTCCACACCGGCGACATCGGCGAGATCGACGGGGAAGGCTTCATCAAGATCACCGGCCGCAAAAAGGACATCATCATCACCGCGGGCGGCAAGAACATCACCCCGGCGAACCTCGAGGCCGAGATCCGCCAGCACCAGCTGGTCTCCCAGTGCGTCGTGGTCGGCGACCGCCGTCCCTACCTGGTCGCGCTGGTCACCCTCGACCCCGAAGAAGCGGTCGCCTACGCCAAGGACCACGGCCTCCCCGAGGATCCCGCCCAACTGGCGACCAACCCGGAGATCCGCCAGGCGATCGAAGCCCACGTCGAGGAGATCAACCAGAAATTCGCCCGCGTCGAGCAGGTGAAGAAGGTCGCCATCCTCCCCCGCGACCTGACCCAGGAAGACGGCGAGCTGACGCCGACCCTGAAGGTCAAACGGGCCGTGGTGACCCAGAAGCACGAGAAAGAGATCGAAGAGCTCTACGCGGCCTAGCGCCTACGGCGTAGCGCTCTCCGGCGCGGCACCCCCCTCCCCAGCTGTTCCTTATGGTCCTGTGAGGACCAAAAAGAACAGCTAACTGGCCTGGCCGGACTGGCGGAGCAGCACCGAGGTCGTCTGCTCGAGGACGCGGCGCCAGGCGGAGGTCTCTTCGGGCTCGGTTTCCTCGGCCGCCTCGACGACGCGGCGGAGGCGGCGCTCGGAGATCTCGAGGCCGTGTTTGGCGGCGATCTCGGCGTAGCGCTCGTAGTCCTGGGCGAGGGTCGCGGTGACCGATTCGAAGCCGTGGCGGGCGATCTGGAGGCGGTGGCCGTAGTCCATGATCGGCGTGCCGAACATCAGCTCGTCGTTCTCCTCCGGCTCCAGCAGGAGGATGTCGACGCCGGGGTAGCGCTCCTGCCACTGCTCGACCGCCTGGTGGAGGCGGGCGTGGGCGATGAGGCGGAAGACCTGGTTGCCGATCGCCGGCATCCCCATGTCGGAGACGCGCCGCACGCGGCTGCCGAACATCGTCGGGATCGTCTTCTCGAAGTCGTTGACGTAGGGGACGAGCGGGTTGACGACGACGATGAACTTCGCCCCCGCCTCGACCGCGATGTCGACGTTGGTGGTCGAGCGGATGCCGCCGTCGACCAGCTGGCGCCCCTTCAGCTCGATCGGCTTGTAGACGATCGGCAGCGCGGTCGAGCATTCGACCGCCTTGGAGATCGGCACGTCGCGCCACTCCTCGGTGCCGAAGACGATCCGCTCGCAGGTGTCGAGGTCGGTCGCGGTCAGGTAGAGCTCCGGGTCGATGACGCGGAAATCGTTGGTGCGGCCGCCGTCGGTCAGCACCTCGGCCACGTAGTCGCCGATGCCGCTGCCGTTGTAGAGGCCGGTCGGCAGGTTCTCGGCCAGCGCGATGCCGAGGTCGATCGCCGAGAGGTCCTTGATCCGCAGCAGTGCCCCCAGCGCTTCGGCACCGCGGAAGGGCAGCGCCAGGCCTTTCTTGATGAAGCCCATGTAGTTGGGACTGAGCATCCGGCCGAGCTGCAGATCGTCGAGGTCGGAGTCGACCTGGGTGTTGATCACCTGCATCATCTCGTCGGGCGTGATCCCGTTGGACAGCATCGCGGCGACGAACGACCCGGCGCTGGTGCCGACGTAGACGTCGAAGTTGTTGACCGTGCTGTTGACCGCCAGCAGGTCGAGCGCCCGCAGCGCGCCGATCTCGTAGACGCCGCCGGTGAAGCCGCCGCCGCCGAGTACTAGCGCCGTCTTCGACGGCTTTTTGCGGCGTCGCGATTTGCGCCGCGGTTTCGACTCGATATCTACGACTTTCCCCATGCCTGCTTCCGAAGTATCCCGGATCGACCCGGACGCCCCGGTGAATCGCCCGATCAGGCCGCTACCTTCCCTCCCCGCGGTGTTGATAGGGACGATGAGAAAGGCGCTGATAGCGGCCCTCGCGGTCTGCCTGGGGCTGCTTCTGGCGCTGGCGGGCCCCGCCGCGGCGGCCAATTCCTGCGGCCAGATGAAGTCCTGGCTGAAGGCCGGAGGCGGCTCCCAGAGCGGCCTGGAGGTGACCGACACGGAAACCGGAGAAGTCGTCTGCGCGGAGGGCGCCGAAAAGATGCTGCCGCTGGCCTCGAACACGAAGCTCTTCACCACCGCGGCCGCGCTCAGCAAGCTCGGCCCGTCCTCGACGATCCCGACCAAGGTGATGACCGACGGCACCGTCGACGCGCGCGGCGTCCTCCACGGCAGCCTCTACCTGCAGGGCGGCGGCGACCCGACCCTCGGCACCCCCGCCTTCTACAACAGCTACCTGGCGGGCCTCGGGACCAACATCTTCGCCCTCGTGCCGCAGCTGAAGCGGGCCGGGATCACGCGGGTGACGGGCCGCCTCTACGGCGACGACACGATCTTCGACCGCAAACGCGGCGTCGCCGACTCGGGCTACGCGACCTCGATCTACATCGGGCCGCTCTCCGGCCTCGACTTCAACTCGGGCTTCGCGGGCAACTCCAGCGCGAGCCACTTCTCCTCCGATCCGGCGAAGCTGGCGACCAGCGTCCTCGCCCGGAGCATGCGCCGTTCCGGGATCAAGGTCAGCTCGACCGTCGCCCTCGGCAAGACCCCCGCCGACGCCAAACCGGTCGCCGTGGTCCGCTCGCCGTCGATCACGGAAATCGTCGACACCACCGACGTCTACTCCGACAACTTCTTCGCCGAGATGCTGGAGAAGCTGCTCGGGGCGCGCTTCGGCGGCGCCGGGACGACCGCCGCCGGAACCCGCGTGGTCGAGGAATACGCCCGCACCATGGGCTCCGACATCCAGCAGATGGACGGCTCCGGACTCACGCGCTCGAACCTCGCCTCCGCCCAGGACGTCGTGAACCTGCTGATGGGCGTGCAGAAAAGCCCGATCGGCGAAGAATTCATCCAGGACCTGGCCCTCTCCGGCAAGGAGGGGACGACCGCCGGGCGGATGAAGGGCACCGCCGCCTACGGCCGCTGCCGGCTCAAGACCGGCACCCTGACCGGAGTTTCCAACCTCTCCGGCTACTGCTTCAACACGAGCGGCAAGGTGATGGCCTTCTCGACCCTGATGGCAAGCGTCGGCAGCACCGAAACGGCGCACTACTACCAAGACAAGATCGCCGGGGCGGTTGCTGGGTACTGAGGGTGGGGGGACGGGTGGGGGTCCCGGCGCTGGCGGCCGTCCGAGGATGGTCCTGGGCTCCTCATGGGGGTCCTGGCAGGCTGTGACCCCCATGAGGAGCCCAGGACGTGAGGGGTTCGTGGGAGAGGCGTCACAGGGACGTTGCGAAGTCGGACTTCCGTGAGGGTCGGGTCGGGGAGCCTCCACACCTCGGCCGGATCCGTGACGAAGATGCCGGGAACGTCATACCTCCCGGCCCTCCGGAGCCCTTTCCGGGTCAGGACCAGGGGGGCCCGGGACGCGCGGTCGACCTGAGGTCCGGTAGCCGGACGTCAGGTCGACCGCGCCTCGTCGGCGTTGGGCAACACGGGAGGAAGTGAGGAGTTCTCGACATCTCCGTCACGGATCCGGCGGCCAGTAGCTCGCGTGGTTCGAAATCCACCCATGGCGTGGATTTCGAACCACGGTAGGCCGGTCGGGAGTCTGCGGTGTTCGAAACTTCGGACATGTCGAAGTAAGGAACAGGGGAAATTCCTGACCGTTCAAGGACCCGGCCCCTGGGTGCGCGTCGTGCGCGTCCCGTCACGGATCCGTGAACCTCCCGTGCGCCTCCCGCCGGTGTCCCTCCACACCTTCCGCACACCCGCCCCTCTCGCACGGCCACAGCCTGCCCGGGCCGTGGCGAGAGGGGCGCGTCCGTAATCCGGGCGCCAGCTTGCGGGGCTTGGACCCGACCCTCCCGTCTATACCTCCGCCGCTTCCCCGTCGGCCGCCTCGTCAACACCGTCCTCGTCGCCCTCCACCGAGATCTCGCCGGACAGGATCCCGCGCAGGCCCTCTTCGTCGAGCACGGTGGTGCCCAGGTCCTGGGCCTTCGCCAGCTTGGAGCCGGGGCTCTCCCCTGCCACCACGAAGTCGGTTTTCTTTGACACGGAGTTGACGACCTTGCCGCCCGCGCCCTTGACCAGCGAGGCGGCCTCCTCGCGGGTCAGCTCCGGCAGGGTGCCGGTGAGGACGACGGTCTTGCCTTCCAGCGGCCCGCCCGCGGCGCGCCGTTCCGAGGGGTCCGATTCGAGCCGCACGCCCTTTTCGCGCAGCTTCTCGACCAGCGCCCAGGTGGCGTCGTCGCCGAGGCTCTCGGCGATCTGCTCGGCCATGATCGGCCCGACGCCCTCGACCTCCTCGATCTGCTCGGGATCGGCCTCGTGCAGGGCGTCGATCGAGCCGAAGTGGTCGGCCAGCGCCTCCGCGGTGACGAAGCCGACACCGGGCAGCCCGAGCGCGTAGAGCACCCGTTTGAACGGGCGCGCGCGCGAGGCCGCGATAGAGGCGACGAGGTTGCGGGCCGAGGTCTCGCCGAAGCGCTCGACCTCGACCAGCCGCTCCTCGGTCAGGTCGTAGATGTCGGCCACGTCGACGATCAGGCCCTGGTCGAGGAAGACCGAGGCCTGCTTTTCGCCCAGGCCATCGATGTCCATTGCGCCCTTGGAGACGAAGTGTTTGACGTGCTGCCACGCCTGACCCGGGCAGCCGGTGCGGTTCGGGCAGATCGTGAAGACCGCGTCCTCGGGCTTCACCGTCGGCGTCCCGCAGCTCGGGCATTTCTTCGGCGGCTTCGGCTTGCGGGCGCTGCGGTTCTTCCGCGGCAGCTTCGGCGAGACGACCTGCGGGATCACGTCCCCCGCGCGCATCACCACGACTTCGTCGCCGTTGCGCACGTCCTTGCGCGCGAGATCCTCCTCGTTGTGGAGGGTCGCGGTGGAGACCGTGACGCCGCCGACGTGGACCGGCTCCAGCATCGCGAACGGCACCAGGTGCCCGGTCCTCCCCACGTTCCACACAACTTTGTGCATCGTCGTCACCGCCGTGGTCGGCGGGAACTTCCAGGCGATCGCCCAGCGCGGCTCGCGCCCGACCACGCCGAGCTCGCGCCAGAGCGCCCGCTCGTCGACCTTGACGACGACCCCGTCGATCTCGTAGTCGAGCTCCTCGCGCCGGTCCTCCCACCAGTGGCAGCGCTTCACGACGCCCTCGACGCCCTGGTGGCGCGCGGTGTCCGGGTTGACCTTGAAGCCCTGCGCCTGCAGCCATTCGACCTCGTCCATGTGGGTCGCCAGGTCGAGCCCTTTGACCGCGCCGATCCCGTAGACCCAGGTGGAGAGCGGCCGTTCGGCGGCCAGCTTCGGGTCGAGCTGGCGGATCGAGCCCGCCGCCGAGTTGCGCGGGTTGGCGAAGGTCGGTTCCTCGCGTTCGGCGCGCCGCTCGTTCAGTGCTTTGAAGGCGGCGATCGGCAGGTAGGCCTCGCCGCGCACTTCGACCAGCTCCGGCCCGTCGGCGATCCGCAGCGGCACCGACCCGATCGTGCGCAGGTTCTGCGTCACGTCCTCGCCGATCCGCCCGTCGCCGCGGGTCGCGCCGCGGACCAGCACGCCGTTCTCGTAGGTGAGCGTGATCGCGAGGCCGTCGATCTTCGGCTCGGTCGTGTAGCTGAACTGTGACGCGGTGATGTCAAGGCGCTTCAGGTAGTTGGCGAGGCGCGTCTCCCAGGCGCGCAGCTCCTCCTCGTTGCGGGCGTTGGCGAGCGACAGCATCTGCTCGTGGTGGGTGACCGGCTCGAAGCGCTCGAGCGGCGGCGCGCCGATCCGCTGCGTCGGCGAGTCGGGCGTCTGCAGCGCCGGGAACTCGCGCTCCAGGTCGCGCAGCTCGTTCAGCAGCTCGTCGTAGACGTCGTCGCCGACCTCCGGTTCGTCGAGGACGTAGTAGAGGCGGTTGTGGCGATCGAGCTCACCGCGCAGCTCGGCGGCGCGAGCGGCGACCTCGGCCGGGATCTCCTCGCCTCGCGGCGCGTCGGCGGCGCTCATGCGGTCGGCGCCGAGGTGCCGAGCATCTCCTCGAGGCCCCAGCCCCGCAGCCGCTCCAGCTCACCGTGCCCGGTGAGGTCGAAGTGGATCGGCGTCACCGCGACCCGGCCCGCCGCGACTGCGCTCAGGTCGGTCCCCTCGGCCTCCTCGTAGCCGGGTTTCCAGCCGTAGATCTCGTAGCGCTTGCGGCCGTTCTCGTCGGCCTCGTCGAGCAGCCTCAGCTCGTCGTTGTAGATCCGTTTGCCGAGCGTCGTCACCTCCACCCCGGTCACCTCCATGCCGGGGAAGTTGACGTTGATCAGCGTCGCCTCGGGCATCTCCTGTGTCCGCACCCGCTCGACCAGGCGGGCGGCGAAATCGGCGGAGTAGTCGAAATCGAACCGGGCACCCCCGTAGGCCATGCCGTTGCCGGTCGCCTGCTGGGAGAACGCGAAGGCGGGGATGCCGAGCACGATCCCCTCGAGCGCCGCCGCGACCGTGCCGGAGTAGGTGATGTCGTCGCCGAGGTTGGCGCCGTGGTTGATCCCGGAGACGATCAGGTCGGGGCGCGGGCCGGCGAGGCCGAGCTCGGCGAAGCGCACGCAGTCGACCGGCGTGCCGTTGGTCGCGTAGCCGACGTTGCCGTCTTCGAAGGTGATCTCGTCGACCGAGAGCGGCGAGCGCGTGGTGATGCTGCGCGCCGTCGCGCTGCGGTTCGAGTCGGGGGCGATCGTGACGACCTCGAGCCCGCCCAGCGCGACCAGCGCCCGGCGCAGGTTCTGCAGCCCGGGGGCGGCGATCCCGTCGTCGTTGGTGAGCAGCACGCGCATATCGTCGATTCTAGGTGCCGCGCCGACGGCGCCCGGCGCGGGAGCGGTGTCAGCGATACTGCCGCCGGTGACGACCGTCCGCCTCGACATCGAATACGACGGCGCGGGCTTCCGCGGCTGGGCCCGCCAGCCGGGGCTGCGGACCGTGCAGGGCGTGCTGGAGGCGGGCCTGGCGCAGGTGCTGCGCGAGGAGATCGGGCTGACCGTGGCCGGCCGCACCGACACCGGCGTCCACGCTCTGGGACAGGTGGCCAGCTTCGCGACCGAGGCGGCCCTCCCGCCCGACCTGGCCCGCAACCTGAACAGCGTGACGCCCGAGGACGTCGCCGTCCGCCGCGCCGAGGCGGTCGCCGACGGCTTCGACGCCCGCCGCGATGCCCGCTCGCGCTCCTACCTCTACCGGGTGGCGACCACCCGGCCGATGAGCCCCTTCGAGCGCGGCCGCGCCCTCTGGTGGCCCCACCGCGTCGACCGCGAGGACCTCGACGCCTGCGCCGCCGCCCTCCTCGGCACCCACGACTTCACCGCCTTCACCCCGACCCAGACCGACCACGTCCGCTTCGACCGCGACGTCTTCGCCGCGAGCTGGCGTGAGGAACCGAGCCCCTGGGGCGCCGAGCCGCTGCTGGCCTTCCGCATCACCGCCGACGCCTTCATGCGCAGCATGGTTCGCGCGCTGATCGGCACGATGCTTGAGGTCGCGAGCTCCCGTCGCACGGTCGAGAACTTCAAGGCCCTCCTGGAGGGCGCGTCACGCAGCGAGGCCGGCGACACGGCCGCGGCCCACGGGCTTTACCTGGAGAGCGTCAGCTACACCTGACGAGTTCGCACTTATCCGCGCTCTGCGCGGGAAAGTGCGAACGCACTCAGGTTCAGACCAGCTCGAGGTACACCATCTCGGTCGAGTCACTGCGACGCGGACCGAGCTTGACGATGCGGGTGTAGCCGCCGGGGCGCTCCGAGTACCGGGGCGCCACCTCGTCGAACAGCTTGTGGACGATGAACTTGTCGTTGTGAAGGGCGGCGAGGGCCTGGCGGCGGGCGTGGAGGTCGCCGCGTTTGGCGAGCGTGATCAGCTTCTCGACGTCGGGCTTGACCGCCTTGGCCTTGGCCTGGCTGGTTTCGATCCGCTCGTGCTCGATCAGCTGCTTGGACAGGTTCGAGAGCAGCGCTTTCCGTTCGGCGGAGTCACGACTCAGCTTGTTGCGCTTCTTGTTGTGCCGCACCGTTTCTCCTCCGCCGCTCTCGTACCGGGTCCTAGGTTAGTTCGCTTCAGTCCTGCTGGAGGTCGAGGCCGCGGGCGTGCAGCGTCTCGATCACTTCCTCGATCGACTTCGAGCCGAAGTTCGGGATCGCGTTCAGTTCGGCGCGTGACTTGCGCACCAGGTCGCCGACCGTCTGCACCCCCGCCCGCTTCAGGCAGTTGTAGGAGCGGACGCCCAGTTCGAGCTCCTCGATCAGGATCTCGTCGAGGCCGTTGTTGGCGGCACCGTCGCCCCCCGCGCCGTTGGCGGCGAGGCCGTCGGCCGGCAGGGCCACGACCGGCTCACGCGCGGTCAGTTCCTCGACCCGGTCGGCGTCGGTGAAGATCGCCAGACTCTTGATCAGGATCTCGGACGCCTCGCGGAGCGCGGCACCCGGCTCGATCGAGCCGTCGGTTTCGAGGTCGAGCTCGAGTTTGTCGAAGTCGGTCCGCTGCCCGACGCGGGCGCCGGACACGGCGTAGGACGCGCGGCGGATCGGCGAGAAGATCGAGTCGATCGGGATCACGCCGATCGGCTGCTCGTCCGTCTTGTTCTCTTCGGCGGGCGAGTAGCCGCGGCCGCGGCCGATCGTCAGGTAGACCTCGAGCTTGGTTTTTTTCTCGAGCGTCGCGATCGGCGCCTCGGGGTTGAGGATCTCGACGCCGGAGGGCAGGTCGATGTCCTTCGCCTTGACCTCGCCCGGCCCGGTCGCCACCAGCGGCGCCTCGACCTCGTCGGCATCGGTGTGCATGCGGACGACGAGATCCTTCAGGTTCAGGACGATGTCGGTGACGTCCTCTTTGACGCCGGGGACGGTCGAGAACTCGTGCGCGACCCCCTCGATGCGGACGCTCGTGATCGCGGCGCCGCCCAGCGACGAGAGCAGCACGCGCCGGAGGCTGTTTCCGAAGGTGTAGCCAAAGCCCTTGTCGAGCGGCTCGATCGTGAAGTTGCCGCGACGGTCGTCGACTTTCTCGGCGGTGATTCTGGGGACCTGGAAATCAGTGGTCATGAGTTCCTTACGTTGCTTCTTTTCTGAATTGCGTCTGGTCCGGACTACTTGGAGTACAGCTCGACGATCAGCTGCTCCTGGACCGGCGCCGAGATCTCAGCGCGCTCGGGGTAGCGCAGGACCTTGGCGGTCAGGGCGTCATGGTCGGCCTGGAGCCAGGCCGGCACGGTCGAGACCAGTTCCGTCGCGCGGCGGACCGTGTCCGTCGCGCCGGAGTCGGCTTTGATCGAGATGATGTCCTCGGGACGCACCTGGTAGGAAGGAATGTCGACGCGCCGGCCGTTGATCAGCCAGTGCCCGTGGTTGATCAGCTGGCGGGCCTGGCGGCGCGAGGCGGCGAAGCCGAGGCGCACGAGCACGTTGTCGAAACGGGACTCGAGCAGCCGCAGCAGGTTCTCGCCGGTGACGCCGTCCTGGCGCGAGGCATGTTCGTAGTAGGAGCGGAACTGCTTCTCCAGCACCTGGTAGTAGCGGCGCGCCTTCTGCTTCTCGCGCAGCTGCAGGCGGTACTCGCTCTGCCGCAGGCGGCCGCGGCCGTGCTCGCCGGGCGGGTAGGAACGACGCTCGACGCCGCACTTGTCGGTGAAGCAGCGCTCACCCTTGAGGAAGAGCTTCTGGCCCTCGCGCCGGCACTGCTTGCACTGCGGGGACGTGTCGCGAGCCACTAGACGCGCCTCCGCTTCTTCGGCCGGCAGCCGTTGTGGGCCTGCGGGCTCACGTCCTTCACGGTGGTGACGTCGAGGCCGGCGGCCTGCAGCGAGCGGATCGCGGTCTCACGGCCGGAGCCGGCGCCCTTGGCGAACACTTCGACCCGTTCGAGCCCGTGTTCCATGCCTTTTTTGGCGGCCGCGTCGGCGGTCACCTGCGCCGCGAACGGGGTCGACTTGCGCGACCCTTTGAACCCGGCGGAACCCGCCGACTCCCACGCGATCACGTTGCCGTCGGTGTCGGTCAGCGTGACGATCGTGTTGTTGAACGAAGTCTTGATGTGCGCCTGCCCGTAGGCGACGTTCTTTTTGACGCGGCGACGACCGCCACGCCCTTTGGCGGATTTTTTCTCGGCCATCTCTCCTACCTGGGTTTCTTCTTGCCGGCGATGCTGAGGCGCCGCGGGCCCTTGCGGCCGCGCGCGTTGGTCTTGGTGCGCTGGCCGCGGACCGGCAGGCCGCGGCGATGACGCAGACCGCGGTAGGAGCCGATCTCCATCAGCCGTTTGACGTTCTGCGAGCGCTCGCGCCGGAGGTCACCCTCGACCTCGCGGTTCTCGACCGCGTCGCGCAGCTTGATGGTCTCGTCCTCGGTCAGGTCTTTGCCCTGGATCCCGGGGTCGATCCCGGTCTCCTCGAGGATTTTGAGAGCGGTCGAGTGACCGATCCCGAAGATGTAGGTGAGGCCGATCTCGATCCGCTTGTTATCTGGAATGTTGACGCCGGCGATACGTGCCATTGCTCAGCCCTGGCGCTGCTTATGTCGCGGGTTCTGGCAGATGACGAGGACCGCGCCATTGCGGCGGATCACCTTGCACTTCTCGCACATCGGCTTGACGGACGCTCGAACCTTCATCGCTCCGGTTTCTCTTCGAATACAGGATCCCCACGCGCCCCATGAGTCGGACGGCAGGGTACAACCACGGCCCAATGGGCCGACCGAGAAAGATAGCAGGGACGGTTACTCGACCGCGACCGCCCCGCCGGGGCCGCCGTGTCAGGATTGGCCGCGTGCCGAAGCGGCCTGCCCAGGATACCTACAGCGCCGTCGACGCCTTCGTCGAGGCGACGCTGTTCGCCGCTCCCGACGAGGCGCTCGCGGCCACCGTCGCCGCCACCGCCGCCGCGCGCATGCCGGAGATCCAGGTCTCGGCGCCCCAGGCGCGCCTCTTGGAGATCCTCTGCCGCGCGGTGAACGCGCGCCGCATCCTCGAGTTCGGCACGCTCGGCGGCTACTCGACGATCGCGATGGCCCGCACCCTGCCTCCGGACGGCCTCCTCACCACCCTCGAGTTCGACCCCGACCACGCCGAGGTCGCCTGGGAGAACATCGAAGCGGCCGGCCTCGCCGACATGGTCGACCTCCGCGTCGGCGCCGCCCTCGAGACCCTCCCCCTCCTCGCCTCCGAGGGCGCCGGCAACTTCGACTTCGTCTTCATCGACGCCGACAAGCTCAACACCCCCGCCTACTTCGCCTGGGCGCTCGACCACACCCGCCCCGGCGGCCTGATCTTCGCCGACAACGTCATCCGCGACGGTGCCATCGTCGACCCGGAAGCCGACGAGGCGGCAGCCGCGCAACGGACGTTTCACGAATACCTGGCGGAAGAGCCGCGGGTGACGGCGACGACGATCCAGACCGTCGGCTCCAAGGGCTACGACGGATTCACCCTGGCGGCAGTCCTGGCTGGCTGAGGCGGGGAGGGGTCCTCCAAATCGTTATCGGCTGGACGGGCGGGGGTGCGCGGCGCTTGCGGCTGGCCGAGGTGGTCCTGGGCTCCTCATGGGGGTCCTGGCAGGCTGTGACCCCCATGAGGAGCCCAGGACGTGAGGCGTTCGTGGGAGAGGCGTCACAGGGACGTCGCGAAGTCGGACTTCCGTGACGATCGTGTCGGAGAGTCTCCACACCTCGGCCGGATCGGTCACAGAGATGCCGGGAACGTCACACTCTCCGGCCCTCAGAGGGCCATTTCGGGCCTGATTTCGAGGGTCGATAACGCGCTGCGTGTTTTAGGGCCCCTATAGGGGGGTCAATCCACGCAGCGCGTAGGTCGGTGTTGCACAACACGGGAGGAAGACCGGAGTTCCCGGCATCTCCGTGACGACGTCAGACTCCCGTCACGGATCCGTGCCACTCCCGACGCACTCCCGTGAGGCCCCCGCGCACGACCCTCCACACCTTCCGCACACCCGCCCCTCTCGCCACGGCCACAGCCTGCCCGGGCCGTGGCGAGAGGGGCGCGTCCCCTACCCGGGCGCCAGCTTGCGGGTCCCCATCCCTCCCGGGCGACAGCTTGCGGGTCCCCGTCCCTCCCGCGCGCCGGCCCAGCAGGACCGTGAAATCAGTCCTCTATCCCCCGAGCTTCCGCGTCACCGTCACGACCTGCTGGAAGGTCGGGCGGTTTTGGAACGGGAAGCTGCCCAGTTCGATGCCCGCGGTTTCGGTCGGGCGGTTGGCGTCGAAGCAGGATGGCTGCGGGTTGGCGGCGCAGGCGCCGTCGCCGCCGCCGTACATCGTCGAGGGCTTGATCCGCAGCGCTTCGGCGAGGCTCTTTTCCAGGATCGCGACGCACTTCTGCTTGTCCCCGCCGCCGCAGTACTTGCGGCTCCAGGGCGCCTTCGGCTTCGGGCCGAAGACGTCGCGCAGGTCCTTGGAGACGTAGCCCCACCAGCCGTCGTCGAAGCTCGGTTCGGTCGGTGAGCCGCCGGTGTAGCTCCCCGTTTCCAGCATCTCGGTGAGTTTTTCGTAGGCGTTCGCGCCCAGCACCGGTTTGAACTCCCGCTGCAGGAGGATCGGCCACCAGGCGTCCATCAGCTCGATCGCCGGCGTTTCCTCGTCTTCCCCGTTGCGGTCTAGATCACGCCGGTGCGCGCCGTGCGCCCGCCACGTCTTCAGCTCCGCCAAGGCGTTCTTCAGCTTCGCCGACTTCGGCGTGCCGATCGCCTTGAACAGCAGCGGCAGCACCTTGTCGGCGCGCAGGTCCTCGGTCGCCGGTTCCTCCATCGCCTGCACCAGCTGGGCGATCGTCATCTTCTTGCCGCCCTTGAGGTCGGCGCGGATGTGGTCGGCGATCATCTGCTGGCGCTGGATCGGCCCGTAGTCGTACTTGTCGTCGGCCGCCGCCCACTTCGGCGCCTGCTTGTTGTTCCAGGACACCATGAAGTCGGGGTCGACCGCCTGCGGGTGGGCCGAGAACGGCAGCCATTCGGCGGTGTGCGTCTTCGGGTCGTAGCCCTTCCAGTCGTACTGGCCGGTGCCGAGGATCGGGAAGTCCGGCGAGGTCCCCTTCGCCCGCTGCGGCATCGCCCCCGACAGCGCGTAGGCGATGTGTTCGGAGTCGACGTAGCCCCAGTTGAAGAGGAAGTTGATGTTCGAGACGGCCTGCTTGAAGCCCTTGACCCCGGTGACCTTCCCCGGTTCGTTCAGTTCGGCGAAGCCGATCACCGATTCGGCCTCGTGGAAATAGGTGCTGCGGCTGCGCACGAACGCGACCTTCTTCCCCGCCGCCTTACCGCGCGCGTAGACGATCCCGTGCACGGTCCGGTAGGCGGTCATCGTCTGCGAGCCGGCCGGCGTCTGGTCGATCGTGTTCGGCGTCCAGCTCTCCTTCTTGACCAGCTTTTCCATCGGCCGGCACTTGCCTTTGTAGAGGTAGTGGAACTTGTCCTTGCAGAGGACCTCGGCGAAGGTGTCGACGTTGTCGGAGGTCGCCGTGGTCGCGCTCCAGGCGTAGTCGGTCCCATGCCCGAGCTCGACGTAGAGGTTGATCCCCGGGAAGGAGGCGCCGCGGGCGTCGATCCCCGGCCCGTGCAGGTCCTCCTCCATCAGGACCTGCGGGACGTAGTAACCGACCTGCGGGCCCATCACCGCGATCGGGTGGCCGGTCGCGGAGTTCTGCTTCGAGACGAGCTCCCAGTTCGAGGCGTGCCCCGCTTCCTCGAGCCCGCGGGTGAGGCGGCCGCCGACCGTGTTCAGGCCCGAGCCCGTGCCCCCGGACGCCTTGCTGCCGTAGGCGATCGGCGGTTCGTAGACGCTGCCCGGCTTCGGCAGCGCCAGGCCCCGCTTGGCGAAGGCGCTTTCGGTCTCGTACGGGAAGGGCTTTTCGATCGTCGTCGGCGCTTCCGGGTCGTTCTTCGAGCGGAAGCCGAGCCAGGCCTTGCGGCCGGCCTTCTTGCCCATCCGTTCGACCATCGCCTCCATCGTCAGCGCCGAGTTCAGCTCGTTGCCGCCGCCGCGGCCGAAGATGCCGCCGATCAGCGAAGCGATCGCGATCACGTCGGTCGGCTTCCACGGTTCCATCGGTTTGTTGACGAAGTCGTACTCGGCCGGCTTCAGTTTCGGGTTGAGGTTGGCGGCGGCGATGTAGGCGTTGATGCCTTCGACGTAGGCGTCGAGGTCTTCGACCGCCTGCTTGCCCGCCGCGCCCCGTTCGGTTTCCATCGCCTTGATCTGCTCTTCGAGGTCGGCTTCGGTGTAGGGCGCGAAGCCCCACTGGCCGGCGTCGGCTTCCGCGTTGGAGCCACCGAGGAAGGAGGCCAGTTCGGCGCGGCCGGTGTGGCGCAGCACGTCCATCAGGAAGAGTCGGTCGTTCGCCCCCGCGTAGCCCGCGCCGTACATCGTGTCGGCGCGCGTTTCGCCGTAGATGTGGGGCACTCCGTAGGCCTTGTCGCGGACGATCGTCACCCCCGGTTTCGGTTCGATCGTCGATTCGACTTCGCTCGGCAGCACGCCGAAGGTCGCGTCCTTGAAGTAGTTGGCGACCGTTTCGTCGGTCAGGGTCGGCGCGCCGTAGAGCAGGTTTTCGTAGAGCCCCTGCTGGTCGGCGAAGTGCGGCGGGATCGCTTTGGACGATTTGAAGCCGAGCACCTGTTCGAGGTTGTCGAGGCCGTTCTCCCCCGGCGGCAGCACGTTGCGGAAGCCGCCCGCGTCATTCGTCCCGTAGGGCTGGACCGCGTTGGCGCCGGCGGCACCGGCGAAGACGGCGGCGCCGAGCAGCAGGCAGGCCAGCGAGGCAAGGAGAACGCGCAGCGAACGGCGACCGACCAAAACAGACCTCCTCCGACAGTTCCCTGGCAGCCCCCCGAGCCGCCCCGGCAGCATACGCTCGCGGCCGGACCGTCGCAAACGTCGGGTTACTCGGCCTCGTGCCAGGGGGTGAGGATGCGCGGGCCGTCGGGGGTGACCGCGACGGTGAACTCGAAGTGGGCGGCGAGGCTGCCGTCCTCGGAGAAGACCGACCAGCCGTCGTCCCCCATCCGCACCAGCGGGCCGCCCGCGTTGACCATCGGCTCGATCGCCAGCACCGTGCCGATCTCCAGTTCCGGACCGCGACCGGCCTCGCCGAAGTTCGGCACCTGCGGCTCCTCGTGCATCTCGCGGCCGATCCCGTGGCCGACCAGGGTGCGGATCACCGAGAGCCCGTTCGACTCGACCGAGCGCTGGATCGCGTTGGAGACGTCACCGAGGTGGTTGCCGGCGACCATCTGCCGGGCGCCGTCGAAGAGCGCGTTGCGGGTCACCCCGAGGAGCTGTTTGGCCTCGGTCGAGATCGGGCCGATCGGCACCGTCACCGCGGCGTCGGCGACCCAGCCGTCCTTGGTGACCCCGATGTCGATCGAGAGCACGTCGCCGCGCTTGCATTCGTAGGAGCCGGGGATGCCGTGGACGACCATCGAGTTGGGCGACGCGCAGATCGATCCGGGGAAGCCCCGGTACCCCTTGAACGAGGGGGTCGCGCCCTGGGAGCGGATGAACTTCTCCGCCGCTTCGTCGAGCTCGAGCGTGGTGATCCCCGGCCGCGCCTTCGATTTGAGCATCGTCATCGTGCGGACCAGGATGTCACCGGCCGCCGCCATCTGGTCGACCTGCTCGGGCGTCTTGCGGATGATCATTCCGTACACGTTAAATCAGCGTCGAGGACGGCCAGGCTCAGACCGCGCCGTCGCTCTCCAGCCGCATCGTCGCCAGCGTGCGGCGCAGCTCCTCGGTCACCGCGTCGGGATCGCGCTCGCCGTCGACCCGGCGCAGCACGCCTTTGTCGTCGTAGTAGGTGACCAGCGGCTCGGTCTTCTCGTGGTAGGTGGCGAGCCGCTTGCGGATGACCTCGGGCTTGTCGTCGTCACGGACGATCAGCGGCGAGCCGTCGATGTCGCAGATGCCCTCTTCCTTGGGCGGGTTGAAGTCGACGTGGAAGACGTGCCCGTTGGCCTCGCAGGTGCGTCGGCCGCCGAGCCGCTTCACCACCTCCTCGTCGGAGACGTCGATCAGGAGCACCGCGCTCACCGCCCGGCCCAGCTCGGCCAGCTTCGCGTCGAGAGCCTCCGCCTGCGGCGTCGTCCGCGGGAAGCCGTCGAGGATGAAGCCGTCGCGCGCCTCGTCGGAGTCGATCCGCTCGGCGATCACGCCGACGATCACCTCGTCGGGCACGAGGTCGCCGCGGTCCATGTACTCCTTGGCGCTCTTGCCGAGCTCCGTCTCGTCGCGGACCGCCCCGCGCAGGATGTCGCCGGTCGCGTAGTACGGCAGGCGCAGGTCTTCGTTGAGGCGCTCGCCCTGCGTCCCCTTACCGGAGCCAGGAGGGCCGAGCAGGACAAGGTTCAGCTCAGGCATCCGCGAAGCCTATGTGAAAGCTGCCGGCAGCCGACTGCCGGAGGGACGGGTGTGCTGAGAGGGAATCGCGTTCCGCTGTTCTTTATGGCCTTCTGGCGACCATAAGGAACAGCGGAACGCGCGGGCCCATGGTTTGTGGCGGCGCGGGCGTCGGTTCGGGGCGGTCGGGCGACCCTCGGATGAGCCTCCACAACTCGTTGCGTATTCATCGCGCCGAAGGCGCGATCCAGGTTCCACCGAGCGAAACGAGGTGGTGCGCTCCTGCGAGCGTCACCCGGCCGCCCCGCTCGGGAGCGGCCGAACCCTTCCCTATTTGAGGAAGCCCTCGTAGTTACGCATCATCAGCTGGGCCTCGAGCTGCTTCACGGTGTCCAAAGCCACGCCGATCACGATCAGGATCGAGGTGCCGCCGAAGTAGAAGTTCGCCGAGGTCTGGCTGATGAGGATGGTTGGCAAGGCTGCCACCGCGCCCAGGTAGAGGGCGCCGGGGAAGGTCAGGCGGGACAAGATTCTGTCTAGGTACTCCGCCGTCGGACGACCCGGACGGACTCCGGGGATGAAGCCGCCGTAGCGTTTGAGGTTGTCGGCCTGGTCCACCGGGTTGAAGGTGACCGCGGTGTAGAAGTAGGTGAAGACGATGATGAAGAGGATCTCGCCGATCACGTAGGGCACCGAGTTCGGGCTGAAGAATTCGGCGAAGTCAAGGGCGGCCGGCGTGTTCAGCAGCTGACCGACCGTCGGCGGGAAGGCCATGATCGAGGCCGCGAAGATGACCGGGATGACGCCCGCCATGTTGACCCGCAGCGGCAGGTAGGTCGACCCGCCCGAGGTCATTTTGCGCCCGACCACGCGTTTCGCGTACTGGACCGGGATGCGGCGCTGGCCCTCCTGGACGAAGACGATCGCGACGATCACCGCCAGGGCGATGAACGGCATCATCACGACGAAGACCTGATCGGGGTTGTTCCACCACTTGGTGATCCCGCTCGGGATTGACGAGGCGATCGAGGCGAAGATCATCAGCGAGATGCCGTTGCCGATGCCGCGCTGGGTGATGAGCTCGCCCAGCCACATCAGCAGGGTGGCGCCGGCGGTCAGACAGATCACGATCAGCATGACCTTCGGGAAGGTCAGCTGGCCGACGACGCTGCTGCCGGTTTCGTTGCCGAAGGAGCGGAAGAGGAAGACGTAGCCGATGCTCTCGAAGAAGGCGAGCACGACGGTCAGGTAGCGCGTGTACTGGGTGATTTTCTGCTGCCCGACCTCACCCTCTTTCTGCAGGCGCTCCAGCGAGGGCACGACGACGGTCAGCAGCTGCAGGATGATCGACGCCGTGATGTAGGGCATGATCCCCAACGCGAAAAGCGACAGCCGTTCGAGGCTGCCGCCGGAGAAGAGGTTCAGGAAGCCGAGGACGTTGGAGCCGCCGAAGTTGCTCGAGACCCCCTGGATGGCGTCGATGTTGACGCCCGGCGACGGGATGTAGGCACCGAGCCGGTAGAGCGCCAGCATCGCCGCGGTGAAGGCGAGTTTCTTCCTGATGTCCGCAACGCTGAAGGCGTTGAGAATTGACCTGAGCATTACGGCTCCAGAGTGTGACAGGTCCCGCCGGCAGCCTCGATCTTCTCTTGGGCCGCCTTGCTGAAGGCGTGCGCACGGACCGTCAGTTTGGTCGAGATCTCGCCGCGGGCGAGGATCTTCACCGGGTCCGTCCGGGTCGCGAGGCCCTTGGCCTTCAGCGTCTCAGGGGTCACCTCGTCGCCCGCCTCGAAGCGCTGCTCGAGGTCGGCCAGGTTGACCGGCTGAGTCTTGGTGCGGAAGTTCTCGAAGGGCATCGACTTCTTCATGTGCGGACCGCGCAGCTTTCGCATCCGCATGTGGATCGGGTTCTGGCCGCCCTCGTAGCCGGGCTTTTCCTTGGCGCCCGAGCGCGAGCCCGCGCCCTTGTGGCCGCGACCGGAGGTCTTGCCGTTGCCGCTGCCCTCGCCGCGGCCGACGCGCTTGCGGCGGTGCGTGGAGCCCTTCTTCGGCTTCAGGTTGTGGAGGCCGATCTCTTCGGCGCGCGAGTTCTCTTTGTCGGCCATCAGTCACTCACCTCGACGAGGTGCGAGACGACGCGAAGCTGGCCCTGGAGCTGCGGAGAGTCTTTGCGCTCTACCGATTTGCCGATCCGCCCCAGGCCCAGCGCCTTGAGAGTCGCTTTCTGCTTCGGGTTCGTCCCGTTGGGCGACTTGGTCTGGGAAATCTTCACGATGCGCTCTCCTCAGCGACCGCGGCCGGCTCCTCTTTCGGCTCGACCTCAGCCTCGAGGTGCTCGCCGTCGCCGGTGCCCTTCTCGCTGGTCAGGCCGAGAACCTGGGTGATCGTCAGGCCGCGCAGCTCGGCGACCTCCTCCGGGCGGCGCAGGCGGATCAGGCCGTCCATCGTCGCCTTCACCAGGTTGATCGGGTTCTGCGTGCCGATGCTCTTGGTGAGCACGTCACGGACCCCGCCGAGCTCCAGCACGGCGCGGACGCCACCGCCGGCGATGACGCCGGTACCGGGGCTGGCCGGGCGCAGGACGACGTGCCCCGCTCCGTACCGGCCGATGATCCGGTGGGTGATCGTCTGGCCGTATTTGGGCACGCGGATCAAGTTCTTGCGAGCGTCCTCGACGCCCTTCTGGATCGCCAGCGGCACCTCGCGCGCCTTGCCGTAGCCGATCCCGACCACGCCCTCTTCGTCGCCGACGGCGACCAGCGCGGTGAAGGAGAAGCGGCGACCGCCCTTGACCACCTTGGCGACGCGATTGATCTCGATCACGCGCTCCTGGAGGTCGAGGCCGCGCGGGCTGACCGTCTCGACGTTGTTCATGTCCATGCCCTTCATGAGCAGCGGACCACCGTAGCGGAAGTTGACTCGAAGCGGGTCATCAGAACTTCAGCCCCCCCTCGCGCGCGCCTTCGGCAAGTGCCTTGACGCGGCCGTGGTACTGGTAGCCGCCGCGGTCGAAGACACAGGCCTCGATCCCGGCCGCCTTCGCCCGCTCGGCCAAAAGTTCGCCCGCCTTCTGGGCCTGGGCCGAGGCGGTGAGGCCCTTCAGATCCGGCTCGATCCAGTTGACCGCGGCCAGCGTGTGGCCTTTGCGGTCGTCGATGAGCTGGGCGAAGACACCCTTGTTCGAGCGGTACACGGAGAGGCGCGGACGCTCGGCCGTGCCGGTGACCCGGGCGCGGACGCGACGCCGGCGACGCAACCGCCGCTGCTGCGGAGTCTGGACCGTCATGCGCGCTTACCAACCTTTCGCAGTACCTGCTCGCCGCGGTAACGGATGCCCTTGCCCTTGTAGGGCTCCGGCGGGCGCCGCTTGCGGATGTCCGCCGCGACCTGGCCGACGAGCTGCTTGTCGATGCCGCGGATGATGATCTCGGTCGGCTGCGGCACCTCGAATTCGATCCCCGCCGGGGCCTCGATCGAGACCGGGTGGGAGAACCCGAGCGCCAGCTCCAGGTTCTTGCCTTTCAGCGCCGCGCGGTAACCGACGCCCTGGATCTCGAGGCGCTTCTCGAACCCGTCGGTGACGCCCTCGACCATGTTGGCGATCAAGCTCCGGGTGAGCCCGTGCAGGGCGCGGTGCTCGCCGCGGTCGGTCGGCCGGGCGACGAGGATCGTGCCGTCCTCCTGGGAGACCTTCATCTCCTGGGAGTAGGTCTGGGTCAGCTCCCCCTTCGGCCCCTTCACGGCGATGTTGCCGGGGGCGATCGTCACCGTGACGGCGTCGGGGACTGCGACAGGCTTTCTTCCGATTCGACTCATCTCAAACTCTCTTCAAAACACTCACCAGACGTAGGCGACAACCTCGCCGCCGACGCCCTGCTGGCGCGCTTCGTGACCGGTCATCACCCCGTGCGAGGTGCTGACGATCGCAGTGCCGGTCCCGCCCTGCACCCGCGGCACGCTTTTGTGATCGACGTAGCGGCGGCGGCCGGGACGGGAGACCCGTTCGATCCCGAGGATGACAGGCTTGCGGTCCTCGGTGTACTTCAGGGTCACCTCGATCGTCTCGCCGACGCGGGCGGGCTTCTTGTGGAAGTCGGTGATGTAGCCCTGCTCCTTGAGGATGCGGGAGAGCTCCATCTTCTGGGTCGAGGCCGGGATCTCCACGTCATCGTGGCCGGCGCGGATCGCGTTGCGGATCCGGGTCAGGTAATCGGCGATCGGGTCGGTATGCATCGCTACCAGCTCGACTTCGTCATGCCGGGGACGTAGCCCTCGTGGGCGGCCTCGCGCAGGCAGATCCGGCAGAGACCGAACTTGCGGTAGTAGGCGCGCGGGCGACCGCAGCGACGGCAGCGGTTGTATTCCCGGCTCTTGAACTTTGCTTTGCGGCCCTGGCGGACCTTCTGGGAAGTCTTGGCCATGCTTCTTAGCTCTCCTCGGCGGCGCTCTCGCCGGCCTCGTTCTCGGCGCCCTCGGTGCCCTCGTCCTCGGTCTCGGGCTTGGCGTACGCCTCGGGGTTCTCCTCTTTCAGTTCTTCGAGGGCCGCCTGCTCGGTCTCGGCTTTCAGGCGCGCCTCCTCTTTTTCCCGCTCTTCCTCGGCGGCTTTTTCCTCGGCTTCGCGCTCGGCCTGGCCGGGACGACCCTCCTGCGCGAACGGCATGCCCAGCCCGAGCAGCAGCTCGAACGCCTCGAGGTCGGTCTTCGCCGTCGTCGTCATCGTGACGTCGAGACCGCGGACGATGTCGACCGAGTCGTAGTCGATTTCCGGGAAGATCAGCTGCTCTTTGACACCCATCGAGTAGTTGCCGCGGCCGTCGAAGCTGCGCGGGTTGAGGCCGCGGAAGTCACGGATGCGCGGCACCGCGATCGAGGTGAGGCGATCGAGGAACTCCCACATGCGGGCGCGGCGCAGCGTCACCGAGACGCCGACCGGCATGCCCTCGCGGACTTTGAAGGACGCGATCGACTTGCGGGCCCGGCGCACGTTCGGGTGCTGGCCGGCGATCGTCGCCAGCTGTTCGGTCGCGAGTTCGAAGGAGCGGTTGTCCTGTTTCTCCTTGCCGAGGCCCATGTTCAGCGTGATCTTGACCAGCTTCGGCGCGTCCATCGGCGTCGTGTAGCCGAACTTCTTCGTCAGCGCCGGCAGGACCTCGTTCTCGTATTTCTCGCGCAGGCGCGGCGGCGGCGCCGCCTGCGACACGGGAGTCACGGTTCCAGCCTCCATCAGTCGACCTCCGCCCCCGAGCGGCGCGCGATGCGCACGCGCTTGCCGTCGTCGGTGCGACGGACGCCGATGCGGGTGCCTTTGTTGCCTTTCGGGTCGAGCAGCATCACGTTCGAGACGTTGATCGGCCCCTCCTTCTCGACGATCCCACCGGGGTTGGCGGTGGCCATGTCGCCGGTCGAGCGGGGACGTTCGTGGCGCTTGATGATGTTCAGGCCCTCGACGTACACGCGGCGCTTCTTCGGCTCCGTGCGCAGCACGCGGCCGGTCTTGCCACGGTCCTTGCCGCTGATGACGACGACCTGGTCGTCGGTCCTGATGCGCATGGTCTTCGCCATCAGAGGACCTCGGGTGCGAGCGAGATGATTTTCATGAAGTTGCGGTCGCGGAGTTCGCGGGCGACGGGGCCGAAGATGCGGGTCCCGCGCGGGTTGTTGTTCGCCGGGTCGATCAGGACGGCGGCGTTCTCGTCGAAGGAGATGTAGGTGCCGTCGGGACGGCCGAGCGGCTTTTTGGTCCGCACGACGACCGCCTGGACGACCTCGCCCTTGCGCACGCCGCCCTGCGGGCTGGCCGATTTCACGGTCGCGGTGATGACGTCGCCGACCGACGCGTAACGACGGTGCGAGCCGCCTTTGACGCGGATGCAGAGCAGCTCGCGGGCGCCGGAGTTGTCGGCCACCTTGAGTCGAGACTCCTGCTGGATCATCGCTCTACCTCGCCTTCTCGACGACGTCGACGAGACGCCAGCGCTTGGTCTTCGACAACGGTCGGGTCTCGACGACGCGCACGACGTCGCCCTCCCCCGCCTCGTTGCGCTCGTCGTGCGCGTGCAGCGTGCGCGAGCGGCGGACGATCTTCTCGTAGGTCGGGTGCCGGCGGGCGATGTCGATGCGGACGGTGATCGACTTGTCGCCTTTGTTGGAGACGACGATGCCCTGGCGGACCTTGGCGGCGTTGGCGTCGCGCTCGGCGGGCGGCGTGCCGGTGCCCACCTCGTGGGACGCCTTCAGCGCGGCGCGTTCTTTCCGCCGTTCCGCGGCCTTCGCCTTGCGCCGGGCCTCGCGGGCGGCGGCGCGCTCCTCGACGGTCTGCGCCGGGCCGGCCTTGTGCGGCTCGCGCGACTTGAGCAGCCGGCGGCGCTCCTTCCAGGGAAGGTCGTCCAGCGGATCCGGCTCCGACTCTTCAGCTTTCGCGGTAGGAGCGTCGGACGACCCGGCCTCTCCGGCGGGTGGCGCGGATGAGGGGTCTTCGCCCGCAGCCTGCGAGGACGAGGACCCCTCGTCCGCGACAGGACCCGCCGGCGTGGCGCCCTCGTCCTGAATCTCGTCTTTTTTCGTCTCGTCGTCCGTCATATCCGTCGCGTCTCTTTCTCCACATCGATACCGCGCTCGCGGGCCACGGTGACCAGCCGGGCCACATCGCGTTTCGCCTGTCCGAGGCGGGCGGTGTTCTCGAGCTCGCCGGTGGCGTGCCGGAAGCGGAGGTTGAAGGCCTCCTCCTTGGCGTCGATCAGTTTCGCCACCAGCTCGTCGTCTTTCAGATTGTGAACCTCCGCGGCCTTCACTGCTCCGCCCCCTCGCGCTTCACGAACTTCGTTTTCACGGGAAGCTTGTGGCCGGCGAGGCGCAGCGCTTCGCGCGCCAGGTCCTCGGGGACGCCGGCGAGCTCGAACATGACCTTGCCCGGCTTGACCACGGCGACCCATCCCTCGGGGTTGCCCTTGCCGGAGCCCATCCGCGTCTCGGCGGGCTTCTTCGTGTAGGGCTTGTCGGGGAAGACATTGATCCAGACCTTCCCGCCACGTTTGATCTTGCGGGTCATCGCGACACGGGCGGCCTCGATCTGGCGGTTGGTGATCCACCCGCGCTCGACGGCCTTGATCCCGTACTCGCCGAAGGCGACGGTGCTGCCGCCCTTGGTGTCGCCGCGCATGCGGCCGCGGAACTGTTTGCGGTGCTTGACCCGCTTCGGCATCAACATCAGCGACCACCTCCGCCGCGCGGACCGCGACCACCGTCGCCGCCACGACCACCGGGACCGCCAGGACCGCGTCCGCCGGGCCCACGACCGCCGCCGCCCCGACCGCCGGGACCGCGTCCGCCGCCGGGACCGCCGCCGCGGCCACGTCCACCACCCGGGCCACGACCGCCACGGTCGCGTCCACCACGATCGCGATCGCGGTCACGACCGCCGCCGGGGCCACGGCTGGGCGGGGCCTCGTCGGGGTTGATGAGGTCGGAGCGGAAGCCCTCGGGCATGACTTCGCCCTTGTTGATCCAGCATTTGACGCCGATGCGGCCGGTCGTCGTGCGGGCCTCGAAGAAGCCGTAGTCGATGTCGGCGCGCAGCGTGTGGAGCGGCACGCGGCCGTCCGAGTAGCTTTCGGTCCGCGCCATCTCGGCGCCGCCGAGGCGGCCGGAGACCTGGACCTTCACGCCCTTGGCGCCGGAGCGCATCGCCGAGGTGAGCGCGCGTTTCATCGCCCGCCGGAAGGCGACGCGATTCTGCAGCTGCTCGGCGATCGACTGGGCGACCAGTTTGGCGTCGAGCTCGGGCCGTTTGACCTCGCGGATGTTCACCTTCACCGGGCTGCCGGTGAGCTTGTGCAGCTCTTTGCGCAGCGCGTCGACTTCGGAGCCCGATTTGCCGATCACGATGCCTGGGCGGGCGGTGTGGATGTCGACCGCGACCTCGCCGCGGCGCTCGATCGTGATGCTCGAGAGGCCCGCGTGCGAAAGCTTGTTTTCGATGTGGTCCCGGATCGCCAGGTCTTCCTGCAGCCGATCGGCGAAGTTTTTCTCCTCGAACCAGTTCGACTTCCAGTCGTGGATGTAGCCGACCCGGAAACCCTCGGGGTGGATCTTCTGTCCCATAGCTCTTCTACTCAGTTCCTAGTCGTCTTCGACGGGGGTCAGCGCCACGGCGATGTGGCTGGTTCGCTTGTTGATCGGGGTGGCCCGGCCGAGCGCCCGGGGGCGGTAACGGCGCAGGGTCGGCCCTTCGTCGACCGTGATCGAGGCGATCTTCATCTCGTCACCGACCAGGTCGTGGTTGTTCTCGGCGTTCGCCGCCGCCGAGTTGATCAGCTTCTGGATGTCGCGGGCGGCGCCGCGGGGGGAGAACTCGAGCAGCGCCCGGGCCTGCTCGATGTGCAGGCCGCGGACCTGGTCGGCGACCAGGCGCGCCTTGCGCGGCGCGACGCGGACGTATTTCGCGCTCGCCCGGACCACCGGCAGCTCTTCGGGAGCGCGCGGGCGGCGGCGGGACGGTGCCGGTTTCTTCTCCTCGGCTTTGTCAGCTTTTTTGGCGCGGCGCGGTTTTTTCTCCGCTTTGCCGTCTTTGCCGTCTTTCTCGGCTTTGTCGGCTTTCGGCTCTTTTTTGGCAGCCGGTTTTTTCTCTTTCGAGTCTTTTTTCTCAGCGGCGTCTTTTTTCTCCGCTTTCGGTTTCGACTCTTTTTTGGCAGGAGCCTTTTTCGCCGGTTTCTCGGCTTTGCCCTCGGCTTTCGCCTCTTCTTTTTTGTCTTTCTCGTCGGGCATCAGTCGCGTCCGCCGTGCGAGCGGAAGGTGCGGGTCGGGGCGAACTCGCCGAGCTTGTGGCCGACCATCGACTCCGAGATGAAGACCGGCACGTGTTTTTTGCCGTCGTGGACGGCGATCGTGTGGCCGACCATCTCCGGGAAGATCGTCGAGGTCCGCGACCAGGTTTTGGTCATCTGTTTTTTGCCGGCCTCGTTCATGGCGTTGATGCGTGCCATCAGGCGCTCTTCAACCCACGGGCCCTTTTTGGTCGAACGACCCATGGGTTACCTCCCGCCCTTCTTCTTGCCGCGACGCCGGCCGCGGACGATGTACCGATCCGACTGCTTGCCCTTCTTGCGGGTCCGGTAGCCGAGCGTCGGCTTGCCCCACGGGGTGACCGGGTGGCCGCCGGGCGTGTGGTGGGCCTCGCCACCGCCGTGCGGGTGGTCGACCGGGTTCATCGCGACGCCGCGGCTCTGCGGGCGCTTGCCCTTGTGGCGGCTGCGACCGGCCTTGCCGACCTTCATGTTCTGGTGCTCGGCGTTGGACAGCACGCCGATCGAGCCGCGGCACTCGGCGCGGACCATCCGCATCTCGGTGCTCGGCAGGCGCAGGGTGACCATGTCGCCCTCCTTCGCCACCAGCTGGATCGCGGTGCCGGCGGAGCGCCCCATCTTGCCGCCCTGGCCGGGAATCATCTCCACGTTGTGGACGATCGTGCCGGTCGGCATCTGGCCGAGCGCCATCGCGTGGCCCGGTTTGATGTCGGCCTCGGGGCCGGATTTCACCGTGTCCCCCACTTTCAACGCGGCCGGCGCGAGGATGTAGTCCTTGTGCCCGTCGGCGTAGTGGAGCAGGGCGATGTAGCAGGAGCGGTTCGGGTCGTACTCGATCGTCGCGACCTTCCCGGGCACGCCGTCCTTGAGTCGCTTGAAGTCGATCTTGCGGTAGCGCCGCTTGGCGCCGCCGCCACGGTGGCGGGCGGTGACCCGGCCGTTGGAGTTGCGGCCGCCGGACTTTTTCAGCCCTTCGGTGAGCTTCCGTTCCGGCTCCTTCGCGGTGACCTGCTCGCGCAGCGGGTAGGTCGCGAAGCGGCGGCCCGGGCTCGTCGGTTTCGTTTTGCGGTTCGGCATCTCTAAAGCTCCATCCCTAGGCGGTCTGTCCGCCTTCGAACAACTCGATCCGCTCGCCCGGGGCGACCTGGACGATCGCCTTCTTCCAGGCGCGGGTGCGGCCTTTGGTGAGGCCGCGGCGCTTCGGCTTCGACCGCACCTTGGCGGTCCGGACCTCGGCGACGCCGACCCCGAAGACCTCTTCGACCGCCTGCGCGATCTGGGTCTTGTGGGCGCGGTCGTCGACCCGGAAGGTGTACTTGCCCTCGGCGATCAGCGCGTAGGACTTCTCCGAGATCACCGGGCGGATGAGGATCGTGCGGGCGTCCATCAGGCAGCCGCCCCCTCTTTCGCCGCGCTCGGCGCGAGGCGCTCCTCGAGGCTCGCGAGCGCGGTCTCGGAGATCACGATCGACGCGGCGCCGATGACGTCGGCGACGCCGGTGGCGCCGACCTCCAGCACGGTGACACGCGGCAGGTTGCGGAAGCTCTTCATCGCGCCGGTCTCCTCGGCGGTGAGGATCAGCACGGTCGGGCTCTTGGCGTCCCATTTGGCGAGCGTCTGGGCGGCCGATTTCGTCGACGGAGTGTCGAAGTCGGCGGCCTTCAGCACCGCGACCGAGCCGCGCTCGGCGTGCACCGAGAGGGCCGAGCGCATCGCCCGCCGGCGGGCTTTGCGGTTGACCTTGACCGTGTAGTGGCGCGGCTTCGGGCCGAAGGCGACGCCGCCGCCGAAGCGGTTCGGCACGCCGAGCGAGCCGACGCGGGCCCGGCCGGTCCCCTTCTGGCGCCAGGCCTTGGCGGTGGTGAAGGCGACCTCGCCGCGGGTCAGCGTCGAGGCGGTGCCGCGACGTCGCGAGGCGAGGTCGGCGCGCGCCGCCTCGTGCACCAGCGACTGGTGGAACGGCTCGGCGAAGAGCGCGTCGGGCAGGTCGGCTTTGCCGGAGCCGCCGAGCACGGGAGCTTTGCTAGGCATCGGTACGGACCTCGACGATCGAGTTCTTGGCGCCGGGGACGGAGCCTTTGATCAGCAGAAGGTTGCGGTCGGCGTCGATCTGGGCGATTTCCAGGCCGCGCTGGGTGCGCCGCTTGTTGCCCATCTGGCCCGGCATCCGCATCCCTTTGAAGACGCGGGCGGGGAAGGCGCTGGCGCCGATCGAGCCCGGCGCGCGCACGTTGTGCGAGCCGTGGGTGACCGGACCGCGGGAGAAGTTGTGGCGCTTGATGCCGCCCTGGAAGCCCTTGCCGACCGTGATCCCGGCGACTTTCACCTTCTGGCCCGCCTCGAACCCGGCGACGGTGACGTCGTCACCGATCTTCGGGCCCTCCTCGGCGCCGAGGTCCTCGTCGCGGAACTCGACCAGGTGACGGAGCGGCGGGGCGCCCGCCTTTTTCAGGTGGCCTTCCTCGCCCTTCGAGAGCTTGCCCTGCTTGACCTCGCCGAAGGCGAGCTGCACGCCGGCATAACCGTCGCGCTCGGTCTCGCGGACCGCGGTGACCTTGCAGGGACCAGCTTCGATCACGGTGACCGGCACCACGGTGCCGTCCTCCTGGAAGACCTGGGTCATGCCGAGCTTCTTGCCGAGGATCGCCGCCATCAGGTCACCTAGAGGCGGATCTCGATGTCGACGCCGGCCGGCAGCGAGTCGAGGCGCTGCAGCGAGTCGACCGTTTTCGGCGAGGGCTGGAGGATGTCGATGAGCCGCTTGTGGGTGCGGATCTCGAAATGCTCGCGCGAATCCTTGTCCTTGAACGGGGAGCGGATCACGCAGTAGACGTTTTTCTCGGTGGGCAGGGGCACGGGACCCGACACGGTGGCACCGGTGCGCTCCGCCGTCTCGACGATCTCGCGGGCGGCGCGATCGATCGCGTCGTGGTCGTAGGCCTTCAGCCTGATTCGAATTTTCTGTGCCGCTATGGCTGCCACTTGGAAATCTCTCTTCTTCTCGTCTTAGGGCGCAAAGAGGGCGGGGCCCCTTGCTTCTGGGGCGCCGCCCCGGTCGTATGTCTTTGCGGTTGTCCGCCCCGGAGGGCGGTCGGGGCGGGCGTCACGGCCCCGCCCCTGGTGCTGCAGGGGTCCCTACTCGACTACCTCGGAGACGACCCCCGAGCCGACGGTGCGGCCACCCTCGCGGATGGCGAACCGCAGGCCCTGGTCCATGGCGATCGGCTGGATCAGCTCGATCGTCATCTCGACGTTGTCACCCGGCATCACCATCTCCGTCCCCTCGGGGAGGTTGGCGATCCCGGTCACGTCGGTGGTGCGGAAATAGAACTGAGGACGGTAGCCCGAGAAGAACGGGGTGTGACGGCCACCCTCCTCCTTCTTCAGGCAGTAGACCTCGGCTTTGAACTTGGTGTGCGGGGTGATCGAGCCCGGTTTGCAGAGCACCTGGCCACGCTCGATCTCCTCGCGCTTGGTGCCGCGCAGCAGCGCGCCGATGTTGTCGCCCGCCTGGCCCTGGTCGAGGAGCTTGCGGAACATCTCGACGCCGGTGACGGTGGTTTTGCTCGTCTCCGGATGGATGCCGACGATTTCGACCTCGTCACCGGTGTTGACGACGCCCTGCTCGACGCGGCCGGTGGCGACGGTGCCGCGGCCGGTGATCGAGAAGATGTCCTCGATCGGCATCAGGAAGGGCTTGTCCAGCTCGCGGACCGGCTCCGGGATGTAGGAGTCGAGCGCCGCGGCCAGCTCGAAGACCGCTTTCTGGGCCTCTTCGTCGCCTTCCAGCGCCTTCAGAGCCGAGCCCTTGATGATCGGGGTCTCTTCGCCCGGGAAGTCGTACTCGTTGAGCAGGTCCTTGACCTCCTCTTCGACCAGCTCGACGAGTTCGTCGTCGTCGACCATGTCGATTTTGTTGAGGAAGACGACCACGTACGGGACGTTCACCTGACGGGCGAGCAGGATGTGCTCGCGGGTCTGGGGCATGACGCCGTCCGCCGCCGAGACGACCAGGATCGCGCCGTCCATCTGCGCGGCGCCGGTGATCATGTTCTTGACGTAGTCGGCGTGGCCCGGGCAGTCCACGTGCGCGTAGTGACGGTTCTCCGTCTGGTACTCGACGTGGGAGGTCGCGATCGTGATGCCGCGTTCCTTCTCCTCCGGTGCGTTGTCGATCTCCTCGAACGACTGCGCCTCGGCACCGCCCACGGTCGAGAGGGTTTTGGTGATCGCGGCCGTCAGCGTCGTCTTGCCATGGTCGATGTGACCGATGGTGCCGACGTTCACATGCGGCTTATCGCGCTCGAATTTCTCCTTGGCCATTCTCTTCCGTTTGCCCTTTCGAAGGTCGTTGTTCTGTCTGGTTTACGTGCTTCAGTAATTTGAGCGGTGCCTGGCAGGGACTTTTCCATGCAGATTGGCCCTGCCTGCGGGCGAACCTGGGAAATATAGCCAGGTCGGGCCCTCGGCAGCGTTCCGCCTGTCGAGTGTTCCTATGCGGCCGCCCCCGCCGGGTCTCCAGAGCGGGATGCGACGATCTCTTCGGCGATGTTCGAGGGAACCTCCTCGTACATCTCGAACTGCATCGTGTACGTCGCGCGGCCCTGCGTCGAAGACCGCAGATCGGTCGCGTAACCGAACATTTCGCCGAGCGGGACCAGTGCCTGGACCGCCAGGGCGTTGCCCCGCTGCTCCTGTCCCTGCACTTTGCCGCGCCGCCGCGAGAGGTCGCCGATCACGTCGCCGAGGAAGTCCTCGGGGGTGACGACCTCGACCGCCATCACCGGCTCGAGGAGCACGGGGTTGGCTTTGCGGGCCGCCTCCTGGATCGCCATCGAGCCGGCGATTTTGAAGGCCATCTCGGAGGAGTCGACGTCGTGGTAGGAGCCGTCGACGAGTTCGGCCTTGACGTCGACCATCGGGTAGCCGGCCTTGACGCCGTTCTCCAGCGCCTCCTCCATCCCCTGCTCGGCGGGACCGATGTATTCGCCGGGGATGACGCCGCCTTTGATTTTGTTCTCGAAGACGAAGCCCTCGCCGGGAGCCGGCTCGAGGTTGATGACGACGTGGCCGAACTGGCCGCGGCCGCCGGTCTGGCGGACGAAGCGGGCGACGACCTTCTCGACCCGCTTGCGCACCGTCTCGCGGTAGGCGACCTGCGGTTTGCCGACGTTCGCCTCGACTTTGAACTCGCGCAGCATGCGGTCGACGATCACCTCGAGGTGGAGCTCGCCCATCCCGTGGATCAGGGTCTGGCCGGTTTCCTCGTCGGTTTCGATCCGGAAGGTCGGATCCTCCTCGCCGAGGCGCGCCAGGGCGTTGCCCATCTTCTCCTGGTCGGCTTTGGTTTTCGGCTCGATCGCGACCGCGATCACCGTCTCCGGGAATTCGATCGACTCCAGCGCGATCGGCGCGTCCGGCGCGGCCAGCGTGTCGCCGGTCGCGGTTTCCTTGAGGCCGACGCCGGCGCAGATGTCGCCCGAGTAGGCCTCCTCGATCTCCTGGCGGGAGTTCGCGTGCATCATCAGCAGGCGGCCGATCCGCTCGGTGCGGCCGGTTTTGACGTTGAGGACGCGGCCGCCGGCCTGCAATTTGCCGGAGTAGACGCGGAAGTAGGTGAGCTTGCCGACGTAGGGGTCGGACATGATCTTGAAGGCGAGCGCCGCGAACGGGCCGCTGTCGTCGGCCGGACGGGTCGCCTCGGTCGGCTCGGACTCGCCTTTCTTGGCGGGCTCCTCACCGGTCACCGGCGGGACCTCGAGCGGCGAGGGCAGCAACTCGACGACCGCGTCGAGCAGCGGCTGCACGCCCTTGTTCTTGAACGACGAGCCGGCCAGGACCGGGGTGATCTTGGTCGACAGGGTCGCCTTGCGGAGCGCCTCCCTCAGCTTCTCGACCGGGATCTCCTCTTCGCCGAGGAACGCCTCCATGATCACTTCGTCGAAGTCGGCGGCGGCTTCGATCAGCGTGCCGCGGAACTCCTCCGCTTTGTCGACGAGGTCGGCGGGGATCTCCTCGACCTCGAACTCGGTGCCGAGTTCGTCCTTCCAGACCAGCGCTTTCATCTGCACCAGGTCGACGACGCCGAGGAAGTCGGCCTCGGAGCCGATCGGCAACTGGATCGGAACCGGGTTGGCGCCGAGGCGGTCCTTCATGGTCTCGACCGCGTGGTAGAAGTCGGCGCCGGTGCGGTCCATCTTGTTGATGTAGGCGAAGCGCGGGACATGGTACTTGTCGGCCTGGCGCCAGACGGTCTCCGACTGCGGCTCGACGCCGGCGACGGCGTCGAAGACGGCGACCGCGCCGTCGAGGACGCGGAGGCTGCGCTCGACCTCGACCGTGAAGTCGACGTGGCCGGGCGTGTCGATGATGTTGATCCGGTGGCCCTTCCACTCACAGGCGGTCGCGGCCGAGGTGATCGTGATGCCGCGCTCCTGCTCCTGCTCCATCCAGTCCATGACCGCGGCGCCCTCGTGGACCTCGCCGATTTTGTGCGTACGACCCGTGTAGTAGAGGATGCGCTCCGTCGTCGTCGTCTTGCCGGCGTCGATGTGCGCCATGATCCCGATGTTGCGGGTCTTCTCCAGTGGAAAGCTGCGTGCCATGGTTCCGATCGGTGGGGTTGAGGTCTTGGTCTCTTGTGAAGTCTTGGTCGTGCGGGGTTGCTCAGGGTGAAACGGCCGCGATCCGGCGCTACTCGGGATCGGCGCAAAAAAAAGGCCCCAGGGGGCCCGGCGAAGCCAACGGCGGGAAAACAGCCTGAGCGACGCGCGATGATAGCAGCGCCCGGCCCTCGCGTCATGCGCTTCAGTCGACGCGTCGACCGGGCGGCGAATCGCGCCCTCGAACGTTCCCACCCCCCGCTGCGATGGGCATGGCGCGCGGCCGTCCCGGCGCTGCTCGCCGCCGCGGCGCTCGCCTGGCGGGGGCTGCGGCCGCTGCTGCGCGGGCTCTTCCTGGCGCTGGCGCTGGCCGAGAGCGCGCTGCGGGCGCTCGGGCGCGGCGCGGCGCGGGCGGCGACCGCGACGTCTACGGTACTGACGCCGCGGCGCGGGATCGGGCTGGCGATCGCCGCCGCGGGCGGCCTCCTCGTCGTCTCCCAGTTCCTCGACTACCACGGGGTGCAGATCGGCGGTCACAGCTACGCGGGGCTGCCCGGCGCGGCCAAGCCGCCGACCGTCGACCTGAAGACGGCGGGCGAGGCGCACTCATATGTGTTGGTCCCGGTGGGGGCGATCGTCGTCGCCCTGGGCCTGGCGATGATCTGGCGCGGAGGCCGCGTGGGACGCCTGGCCGCCCTCGGCTCGATCCTCGCCGGTGCCGCCTCCCTGGCGGTCATACTGCTCGTCGATCTCCCCCACGGAACCGACGTGGGAGCGCAGTCGTCGCGCTTCGCCGGCGCCTCGGCGGTGCTCGAAAAGGGGTTCGCGGCGGAGCTCGCCGCGGCCGGGGGTGTGGTTTTGGGCGGCTTGCTCTACTATGCGCGGCCGTGCCTAATACGAATCAGCTTGTCAGGAAGGGGCGCAAGCGCCCGAAGAAGAAGACCACGACGCCGGGCCTCAAGTCGGGCCAGGGTCGCAAGAAGCGCGTAGCTGCCCCGCAGCGGCGCGGCGTCTGCACCCGCGTCGCCACGGTCACCCCGAAGAAGCCGAACTCGGCGCTGCGCAAGATCGCGCGTGTCCGGCTCACCAACGGGATGGAGGTCACCACCTACATCCCGGGCGAGGGGCACAACCTTCAGGAGCACTCCGTCGTCCTGATCCGCGGTGGTCGCGTCAAGGACCTGCCGGGCGTCCGTTACAAGGTCGTCCGGGGCACGCTCGACGCCGCCGGCGTCTCCGACCGCAAGCAGGCCCGCTCCCGCTACGGCGTGAAAGCTTCCTGATGCCGCGTCGTTCCGCAGCCACCGTACGGCCGATCGAGCCGGATGCCCGCAACCGCAACCGGCTTGTCCAGCAGCTGATCAACAAGGTGATGAGCGACGGCAAGAAGAGCCTTGCCGAGCGGATCGTCTACGACAGCCTTGCGATCGTCGGCGAGCGCACCGGGGAGGATCCGGTGGAGACGCTCGAGTCCGCGATCAAAACCCTGACCCCGGTCCTCGAGGTCCGCTCCCGCCGCGTCGGCGGCGCGACCTACCAGGTGCCGGTCGAGGTGCCCGCGCGCCGCGCCCGCACCCTCGCCGTCCGCTGGCTCGTCCAATACGCCCGCGCCCGGCGCGAGTACTCGATGGCCGAGCGCCTCGCCGGGGAGATCCTCGACGCGAACCAGCAGCAGGGCAGCGCTTGGAAGCGGAAGGACGACATTTACCGCATGGCGCAGGCCAATAAGGCTTTCGCTCATTATCGGTGGTGAGGTCCTGAGGGCGCTCCTGGCGGTGTCCTCAGTCGTTCGGGTCGGGTCACGCACGTCAGTGCGCTCCCCTCGCCTCACTCCCTGCGTCCTTGCCAGCCACACCCTCAGGGCCTCATCGCAATTCCGATGAGGCCCGTTCTCGCGGTCGATGTCGACGGGGTCATCTCGCTGTTCGGCTTCGACACGCCGCCACCGCCGGCCGAGGCGCGGTACCAGCTGGTCGACGGGATGCTCCACTGCATCTCGCTGCGGGCGGGCGAGCGGCTGCAGCGGCTGGCCGAGCACTTCGAACTGATCTGGGCGACCGGCTGGGAGGAGAAAGCCAACTTCTACCTCCCCACCATGCTCGGCCTCGCCGAGCTCCCCCACCTCACCTTCGACGGCGCCGCCCGCTTCGGCTCGGCGCACTGGAAGCTCGGGCCGCTCGACGAGTACGGCCGCGGCCGGGCGCTCGCCTGGCTCGACGACAACTTCGACGAGAGCTGCTACCGCTGGGCGCGCGGGCGGAAGGAGCCGACCCTGCTGGTGCCCACCGACCCCGAGAAGGGCCTGCAAGAGGTGGAAACCGAAGCGCTGATCGCCTGGGGCCGGAGCCTGGCGATCGAGGGCGGCGGCTGAGAAATCCCGGCGAGCGGGTACCGAAGGTCATGCGCGAACCCCTAGAATCGGTGTCGTCGTGACGGGTTTCTGGCCGATCATCTTTCTTGCCGTGGTGCTCAAGATTCCGGTCTTGGGAGCACTCTGGCTGGTCTGGTGGGCGGCCCACCAGGAGAACCCGCAGCCCGAGGAGGCGGGAGAAGGCGGCAGCAACAAACGTCGCAAGATGCCGCCGAAACTGCCCCGCGGCCCACGCCGCGGACCCCATGGCGGCGGCGCCGCCATGCCGCTGCCGGACTGCCCGCCGGGCGGCCGCACGCGGATCGTCAGGCCGGCAGCGAATCCCGCTTTCGCTCGCGCCGGATCGCACGCAGATAGGGATAAAAGTCGACCTCGACGGTATGACGCTTAGAGGCGATGAAGCGCTTCCGCTGCTTCTCTTCCTCGACCGCGATCTCCCGCCGCATCTCCGCCGGCGACGGTAGCGCCGCCTGGCCCGTCAGCAGGTCGGCGATCCATTCGACCTGCGCCTCCGCCAGCGGCATGATCGGCCCGAGCGGCTGGATGAAGCCGATGAAGTAGAGGCCGGGTCGCTCGACCGAGACGACGCGGCGAAATAGCGGCAGCTTGTTGTCGGGGGCCGCGAAGATCTCCGGGCGGAAGAACGGGAAGGTGATTTTGTAGCCCGTGCAGTAGACGACGAGGTCGACCTCCTCCTCCGAGCCGTCGACGAAGCGGACGCCGCGCCCGCCGGTGAAGCGGTCGATGTTCGGCTTCGCGGTGATGTCGCCGTGGCCGAGGCGGGGCAGGAGCTCCGAGGACACGGTCGGGTGCGCCTCGAGCAGCCGGTGGTCGGGCTTCGGCAGGCCGTAGTCGGTCGGGTCGCCGACCGCCACCTTCAGCTGCCTCCCCATCACCGCCCGCATCACCGGGATCGGCGCCAGGCCGGTGACCTGGTTGGCGATCTCGTCGATCGGCTTGCCGTTCAGGTACTTGGGCAGGACCCAGGCGCCGCGGCGGGTGGCGAGGAAGGTCTTCTCGCCGATCCGCGACGACTCGACCGCGATGTCGACGGCGGAGTTGCCGATCCCCAGCACCAGCACGCGCTTGCCCCGCAAGACGTCGGGCTCGCGATATTCGTGCGCGTGGATCTGCTCCCCCTCGAAGTCCTCCGAGCGAGGGAAGGCCGGTTCCGGCCAGCGGGCGTCCCAGTGGTGACCGTTGGCGACGAACACGGCGCCATAGCGACTCGTCGCGCGCCCCTCGGGCCCCTCGACGGTGACGTCCCACTCCCCCGCGCTGCCCTCGACCGGCACCACGTCCACCACCTCAGTGTGGAACGTGATCCGCTCGCGCAGCCGATAACGATCGACGACTTCGTCGAAGTAGGCGGCCATCTGAAAATGGTCGGGATAGTCGGGATAGCTGTCGGGCATCGGCAGCGATCTGAACGCCATCACCCGTCGCGACGTGTTGATGTGCAGCGACCGATACGCCGACGACATCCCGTTGTCGTTTTCATACCGCCAGTTCCCCCCGACCTGCGACCCCTTCTCGAAGCAGTCGTAGTCGATCCCCCGCGCCTGCAGCACCTGCGCCGCCGCAACCCCCGATCCCCCCGCCCCGATGATGCACGCTTTCATGTCGAGAGAGTAGCCGAGGCGGGCGGGGGTTCGGGGGTTCGGGGGGCGGGGGCTCGGGGACCCGCAAGCTGTCGCCCGGAAGGGATGGGATCTCGCAAGCTGTCGCCCGGTAAGGGACCCGCCCCTCTCGCCACGGCCCGGGCAGGCTGTGGCCGTGGCGAGAGGGGCGGGTGTGCGGAAGGTGTGGAGGGTCGTGCGCGGGAGCGTCACGGGGGTGCGTCGGGAGTGGCACGGATCCGTGACGGGACGCCCACGACGGGCGCCGGGGGCCGGGTCCTCGAACGGTCAGGGCTCTGCGTGGTTGGAAATCCGCGTATGGCGCGGGTTTCCAACCACGCGGGTCCCCGGCCGGTCCCGCGTGGTTCCAAATGGTCGCCATACGACCATTTGGAACCACGCGAGCCCCCGGCCACCGGATCCGTGACGGAGATGCCGGGAACTCCACGCTTCCTCCCGTGTTGTGCAACAGCCACCTACGCGCTGCGTGGATTGCCCGTGCTATAGGACGGGTAATCCACGCAGCGTTTTCGACCCCCGATTCAGGTCCGAAAAGGGGCTTCCCGGGGCCGGGAAATGTGACGTTCCCGGCATCGTCGTCAACGATCGGGCCGAGGTGTGGAAGCTCTCCGACACGACCCTCACGTAAGTCCGACTTCGCGACGTCCCTGTGACGCCTCTCCCACGCACCCCTCACGTCCTGGGCTCCTCATGGGGGTCACAGCCTGCCAGGACCCCCATGAGGAGCCCAGGACCTCCCTCGGACGGCCGCAA